>Ga0066256_1000341_pt1 | contig 159547 bp, 135 predicted proteins | sample ThiBio_1000_biof_FD_87107 | JGI IMG/M metagenome (GOLD analysis project Ga0066256, IMG submission 87107) | Wastewater bioreactor microbial communities from Cape Town, South Africa - Thiocy_expt_1000_biof (version 2) | ecosystem: Engineered > Bioreactor > Thiocyanate-remediating >...
GGCGCGAATCTACGGCGCAGGCGCGAAGCCAGAGGAGCCCGACGGCGTCTCCCCGTTCCCACCGATGATCAGTCGGCGATTCTCCCCCAACCTCCGAGGAGAATCGACACATAAGGAGCCCGCTCGCAGGCGATGCTCCTGCTCTGGCGAATCCCGAATCCCTGCTCCAAGAGCATCGCCCGCAAGCGGGCTCCTATCTCTGATGGTGCTCTCGACCTTGGTCGGCTTGCCGGCACCGCTGCCGCGGCGCGACGATGGCCCGATCACGGCGGAGAACGGCATGAACGCATCGCAAGACGGCTGGATGGCGCGCGCTGCCCTGCGCAGCGCGGCGTGGGCGGAGCGCTGGTTCCCCGATGCCTGGGTGTTCGCGGCGCTGGGCGTGGTGCTGGTGGCGCTGGCCGCGTTCGCGTTCGGCGCCACGCCCCTGGCCACGGTCAACGCCTTCGGCGACGGCTTCTGGAGCCTGATCCCGTTCACCATGCAGATGGCCTTCGTGGTGATCGGCGGCTACGTGCTGGCCACCGCGCCGGTGGTGGCGCGCTTCATCGACGTGCTGGCGCGCGCGCCGCGGACGGGACGCGGGGCGATCGTGTACATCGCGCTGGTGAGCATGCTGGCGTCGCTGTTGTCGTGGGGTTTCTCGCTGGTGTTCGGCGGGCTGCTGGTGCGCGCGCTGGCGCGGCGCGACGAGCTGCACATGGATTACCGCGCAGCGGGTGCGGCGGCGTATCTCGGCCTGGGCGCGATCTGGGCGATGGGGTTGTCCTCGTCGGCGGCGCAGTTGCAGGCGAACCCGGCCAGCATGCCGCCGGGCCTGCTGGCGATCACCGGCGTGCTGCCCTTCAGCCAGACCATCTTCCTGTGGCAGTCGATCGTGCTGACCGCGGTGCTGATCGTGGTGTCGCTGCTGGTGTGCTGGTTCACCGCGCCGTCGGATGCGAACGCCCGCACCTCGAAGGATTTCGACATCGGCGAAAGCTCGACGCCCGCGTTGCCGCCGCGCACGCGCCCGGGCGAGTGGCTGGAATACAGCCCGCTGCTGGCGCTGGCGATCGGCCTGCTGGGGCTGGGCTGGCTGGGCCACGAGTTCGCGACCAAGCCGGCGGTGACCGCGATCGCCAACCTCAATACCTACAACTTCCTGTTCCTGACCGCAGGGCTCCTGCTGCACTGGCGCCCGCGCAGCTTCCTCGACGCCGTGCATCGCGCCGTGCCGAGCACCGCCGGCGTGCTGATCCAGTTTCCGCTGTACGGCGGCATCGCCGCCCTGCTCACCCACGTGCCCGGCGCCGACGGCTCCACCCTGGCGCACCGGTTGTCGAACCTGTTCGTGCACATTGCCGGGCAGGAAAGCTTCCCCGCGGTGATGGGCGCGTACTCGGCGATCCTCGGCTTCTTCGTGCCCTCCGGTGGCGGCAAGTGGCTGGTCGAGGCGCCGTACGTGATGCAGGCGGCGAACGACCTGCACGTGCACCTGGGCTGGGCGGTGCAGGTATACAACGCGGCCGAGGCGCTGCCCAACCTGATCAACCCGTTCTGGATGCTGCCGCTGCTCGGCGTGCTGGGGCTGAAAGCGCGCGACGTGGTCGGCTACACCTTCGTGCAACTGGTGGTGCACGTGCCGCTGGTGCTGGGCATGCTGTGGCTGCTGGGCATGACGCTGGACTACGTGCCGCCGGTGATGCCGTAGCCGGCAGGGCGGGAGCGCGCCATGCGCTCCCGCCATCGACGCTATAGCTCGCGCAACGCCGTGGTCACCGGCAATCGCGCCGCGCGGACCGCGGGGAACAGTCCGCCGATGAAGCCGATGGTAAGCGCCCACAACAGCCCCACCCACAGCAGTTCGGCGGAGACCTTGAGCTCGAAACTGAGCTTGCCGACCGAACCGGCCGCGAGTGTGGACGCGCTGTAGCCGTTGAACACCAGCCACGCCAGCAAGCCGCCGATCAGGCCGCCGAGCAGCGCAAGCAACATGGTTTCGAGCATCACCGCCACCACCACCGGCAGCCCGCGGAAGCCGATCGCCCGCAGCGTGGCGATCTCGCGCGCCCGTGCCGCGACCGCGGCGAACATGCAGTTGAGCGCACCGAAGATCGCGCCGATCGCCATGATCGAGCCGACCACGATGCCGATGATGGTCAGGAAGCTGCTCATGCCTTCGGACTGCTTGCTGAAATAGTCGAGCGTGGTGCTGACGTCCACCTTCAATTGCGGATTCGCTTCCAGCGTGGTCTTGAAGGCATCGAATGCGCCAGGATCGGCCAGCTTCACGGTGACCGATGCGCGGCTGCTGCCACGGCGGTAGGTATCGGCCACGACGCCGGCATCGCCCCACACTTCCGAATCCATCGAGTCGCCGGAAGCAAACACGCCGACCACGGTCCACAGCTGGCTGCCGAGACGGACCTGATGGCCTGGCTCCAGCCCGGCGAATTGCCGCGCGGCGCCCTTGCCGACGATGAGCTCGCGCATGCCCGGGGTGAACTTGCGGCCCTCGACGATCTTCAGGTTCGGCCGCACCGCCCAGGCCTGGTCGCTGACGCCGCGCAGTTGCACGCTGCCCTCTTCGTCCGGCTGGCCGCCCTTGATCGGCAGGTTCGCGGCCACCACCAGCTCGGGCGAGGCGATCGGCTGGCCCTTGGCGTCCTTGGCGATGCCGGCGGTCTGCGGGATCAGCGTCACGCTGTCATGGTCGAGCACCGACATCACCTCGGAGGCGGAAGCGCCGCGCATCACGATGGCCGTATCCGTGCTGCCGGTCTTGCTCAGCGTCTCGCGATAGCCATCGCTCATTGCCAGCAATGCCACCAGCACCGCCACCACGCCGGCGATGCCGATCACGATCACCGACGACATGCCAAGCCGCTGGCGCAGCGTGCCGATGCCGACCGCGGTGACCGAGATGGCCTGCCTGCCCTGGCGGGCGAACAGCATCCACACGGCGAGCAACACGACCGAAAACACGGTGAGTGCGGAGAAAAACAACATCAGGGAATGCAGGAACATGGTCGTTCTCCTCAGCGGCCAGCCAATGCATCGACGATGTTCAGGCGCATCGCGCGCATCGCGGGCAAGGCACCGACCAGCAGGCCGGCGGCGATCATCAACAACAAGCCGCGCAGCCAGATGCCGGCATCCACCGGCGCCATCGGAATCGCGCCGCCCATCGCCGCATGCACGCCACCGACCACCAGCATCGCCAGCGCCAGACCCAGCACGCCGCCGAGCAGCAACAGCAGCACCGATTCGGCCAGCACCATCGCCAGCACGCTGCGGCTGGAGAAGCCGATCGTCTTCAGCACCGCCAGTTCGGACGTCCGTTCGCGCACGGCCTGCATCATGGTGTTGCCCGACAGCAGCAGCAGGGTGAAGAACACCGCGCCCATGATCGAGGTGACGATCAGGCCGATATCGGCCAGCTGCTTCATCCACGATGCGGTGGCGGCGGCTTCGGTCTGCGTGCGCGTTTCGTGATCGGAGTTGGCCGAGATGGCATCGATCGCCTTGGCCACGCGATCAGCCTGGTTCACATCGGTGACGCGCGTGACGTACCAGCCAACCTGGCCGCGGTTGTATGGCGTGGTCTCGTCGAAATACTTCCAGTTCAGCAGGAACATCTGGTCGTAGAAGCCGCCGGACTTCTTGTCCTTCGAATGCAGGATGCCGACGATGTCGAAGGTCCAGTTCTTGCTGCCTTCATGGTTGGGAAAGATGGTCGACTGCATCGGGATCTTGTCGCCCACCTTCCAGTGGAACCGCTGGGCCAGTTTTTCCCCGACCAGCGCGCCGGTGCGGGTGGTTTCGAACGCCTTGCGCTCGGCCGGACTCACTTCCATCTCCGGATAGAGGTCGAGGTAGTTCGGTTCCACCGCGAAGCTGAAGACCTGGTTGTGCGGGTCCTGGTAGGCGCCGCCGAACCAGTTCGCATAGGTGACCATCTTCACGCCCGGCACCTGGGCGATCCGCGCCTCCAGCGACTGCGGCAGGGTCTGGATGAAGGACAGCCGCGAGCCGGTCTGCAGCCGCTCGGCGCCGTTGGCGCTGTTGCCGGCCTGGTCGAACCCGGTGCGCACGGCGTCAAGCATGCCGAACAGCAGGAACGCGGCAATGATCGACACCAGGGTGAGTATCGTGCGGGTCTTGCGCCGGAACAGCGCAGCCCAGATCAGATGAAAGTATTTCATCGCCGTCTCCTCACGCCGCGGCCTGTTCGACCAGGGTGCCCTTGTCCAGATGCAGCGTGTGGCTGGCGTATTCGGCCGCCTTAGGATCGTGGGTGACCATCACGATGGTCTTGCCGTGGTCACGGTTGAGTTGCTGAAGCAGGCCCAGCACATCCTCGGCGGACTGGCGGTCGAGATCGCCGGTCGGCTCGTCGCAGACCAGCAGGGCCGGGTCGGAAACGATCGCGCGTGCGATCGCCACGCGCTGCTGCTGGCCACCGGACAATTCGCTCGGCTTGTGGCTGGCGCGGTCGGAAAGGCCGACCAGTTGCAGCGCGATGGCCGCGTTCTTCTTGCGCTGTGCGGCCGAAAGCTTCGTCAGCAGCAGCGGCAACTCGACGTTGCGCTGGGCCGAGAGCATCGGCATCAGGTTGTAGAACTGGAAGATGAAGCCCACGTTCGAGGCGCGCCATTTCGCCAGCGCGCCGCCGCCGAGCTGGTCGATGCGCTGGCCGCCCACGCGGATGCTGCCGGCGCTGGGCGTGTCGAGCCCGCCGATCAGGTTGAGCAAGGTGGTCTTGCCGGAGCCCGATGGCCCCATCAGCGCCAGGAAATCGCCTTCGGCGATGTCCAGGTTGACGTGGTGCAGCACTTCGACTTTCTGCTTGCCGCGCGTGTAGGTCTTGGCAAGGTCGTGGATCTCGATCAATGCGCCCATGGTGGATCTCCAGTGAACATGCTTGCAGGAGTTGTGAATCGAATTACGGCTTCTTCGTCTGGACGGCCGAGCCATCGTGCAGTTCGGCCGGCGGCGAAACCACCACGCTGTCGCCCGGCTTCACCGCGGCCGGCAACAGGCGGAACTCGCCATAGGCCTGCGCCGCCGGGCTCACCGTGCGCTGGCGCACCGCCTCGCCGTCGACCACGAACACCACGCTGCGGCCATCGCGCTGCGCGACTGCAGTGGCCGGCACCAGCACGCCCTGCGGCAGCGGCGCGCTGGCGCCTTGTTTTTCTTCCAGGAATGACACCCGCGCGCCCATGTCCGGCACCACGCGCGCATCCTTCCTTTCCAGCGCCACGCGCACCTTGATGGTGGCCTTGCCACGATCCGCGGTGGGCACGATGGCGACCACGTGGGCAGGAATGCGCCAGTCCGGATACGCATCCAGCACCGCTTCGGCCGACATGCCCGGCTTCACGCGGCCGATGTACGCCTCGTTGACGTCGACGTCGACCTCCAGCGAACCCATGTCGACGATGGTGCCCACGCCGGTGCGGGTGAAGCCGCCGCCGGCGGAAAGCGGCGAGATGATTTCGCCCACCTGCGCGTCCTTGGTGGTGACCACGCCGCTGAACGGCGCGCGTACCACGGTGTAGTCGAAGTTCACCTTCGCCACATGGGCCTGCGCGTCGGCGGACCTGGCCTGCTGCCGCTGCGAATCCAGCTGGGCACGCAGGCTGTCGACCTGGGTCTGTGCCTGTTCGGCACTCTGTTTCGACACCAGGCCGCGGGCGGCCAGCGACTGCAGCCGCGCCGCATCGTGCACGCTCTGCGCCAGCTGCGCCCGGTTCTGCGCGACCAGTGCATGGGCCGCGTCCGCCTGCGCCCGCGCGGCCGCCAGGTTGGCCTTGTACCCGCTGTCGTCCAGCCGGGCCAGCACCTGGCCTTGCGTCACGTGATCGCCTTCCTCGATCAATACGGCGGTCAGCGTGCCGGTGATCTGCGCCGACACCGTGGCCTGCCGCCGCGCGGTGACGTAGCCGGTGGCCTGCAGCACCGCGCCGGCTTCGCTGTTGGCCGTGGGCGCGACCGCAGTGGCCGTCTGCACGGCCACCGCACGATGCCCGAGCAGCATCCAGCCCGCGCCACCGAGCAGCACCAGCACCGCAATCAGCCCTCCGGCGATCCATGGCCAGCGGCCACGACCATCACCATGGTCCTCGCGCTGGTGGCGTTCGATGCGCAGTTCTTTCAACAGTTCATCGTTATCCACATCCATCCCCGTTTTTTACGGCTGCCCAGTGACGACTTCCAGCATGGACGACGTGGCTGCGTCCTGCCATGGCACAGCATCAATCATCGTTGGTGACAGCTGTCACCTGCCACCGTGCCGAGACCGGCGCCATCAAGCATTGACGAACGAGGTCGGGTGGAATCGACACCCTGCAGCACTGTCGCAGCGGCCCTGCTGCGGTTCCCCCGCCATTGCGCCGCCCGGCTTTGCTACGCTTGCCGACATGAACTACATCCTTGCCGCACCCGCCATCCCCAGCCTGCCGGTCATCGGCAGCGACCAGCGCTTTCCGGTCCGCCGGGTGTTCTGCATCGGCCGCAACTACGCCGAGCATGCGCGCGAAATGGGTGCCACGGTGGACAAGGCCGCGCCGATGTTCTTCTGCAAGCCGGCCGATGCGGTGGTTGCCGACGGTGCCGACGTGCCCTACCCCACGGCGACCGCCGACCTGCACCACGAAGTGGAGATGGTGGTGGCGCTGGGCGCGGGCGGACGCGAGCTTGAACCGGCTGCCGCGGCCGCGCTGGTGTGGGGCTACGGCGTGGGGCTGGACCTGACCCGGCGCGACCTGCAGGCGCAGGCCAAGGCGAAAGGTCATCCGTGGGACGTAGCCAAGGCATTCGACCATTCCGCGCCGGTCTCCGCGCTGCGCCCGGCGGCGCAGGCGAGCGTCGACGCGGATACCGTGCTGCGCCTGCACGTCAACGACGAGCTGCGCCAGCAGGCGCGCCTGGGCGAGATGATCCACGACGTGCCGCACATCCTCGCCGCGCTGTCGCGGTTGTTCGAACTGAAACCCGGCGACCTGGTATTCACCGGCACGCCCGCCGGGGTGGCGGCGCTCCAGCGCGGCGACCGCTTTCACGCCGAGCTGGTCGGCGTGGCCGAACTGGCCGGACAGATCGTCTGAAACCGCGTTTCGCCGCCTGTCCTGCGCCCACACGCTGCGCTAAAGTCCCCCCTGCCATCTGGCAAAACCCGGGGAGAAACGCATGAGCATGCTGCAGGAATTCAAGGCGTTCGCGATGCGCGGCAACGTGATGGACATGGCCGTCGGTATCGTCATCGGCGGTGCGTTCGGCAAGATCGTCAGCTCGCTGGTCAGCGACGTGATCATGCCGCCGATCGGCTGGATCACCGGCGGCATCGACTTCTCCAAACTGAAGTGGGTGATCAAGCCGGCCGACGACAGCGATCCGGCACACAAGATTGCCGAGGTGGCGATCAGCTACGGCAGCTTCATCAACACCATCATCACCTTCATCATCATCGCGTTCGCGATCTTCATGGTGATCAAGGCGATGAACCGCATGCAGAGGAAGCAGGAGGAGGCGCCCGCCGCGCCGCCGGCCGACGTCGCCCTGCTCACCGAGATTCGCGACCTGCTGAAGAACAGACAGCCGTGACCCGCCGGCGGTAGCGGCCCTGGTCGCTGCCGCCGCCCATGACTTCTGGCCTAAGCACGACCCGGCCGCCACGCCATAATCGGGGTTTCCTCCGCGGAGTGCCCCGATGCGCCGTCTCCCCCTCACTTTGCTCGCTGCCGGCCTGCTGCTGGCCGGCGGCATCGCCAGCGCCGCCACCACGATTCCCGCCACGGCCGTAAAGACGGCCGAACAGTTGCGCGACCAGGCGCTGCACGACGGCACCGCCATGGCCGTGGTGACCTCGCTCACCACCGAGGTGGGGCCGCGCCTGGCCGGCAGCGGAGCCGACTTGCGCGCGCGCCAATGGGCGCTGGCGAAGTTCAGGGAGCTGGGCTTCGACAAGGTCTACAGCGAGCCGGTGACGTTTCCGCTGTGGCAGCGCCGCAGCGAGAGCGGTGCCATCGTGGCCCCGTTTCCGCAGCCGCTGGTGCTCACCGCACTGGGCTATTCGCCTGCCACGCCTGCGGGCGGACTCACCGCGCAGGTGGTGAAGTTCGACAGCCTCGACGCGCTCAAGGCGGCCGACCCGGCCAGCGTGAAGGACCGCATCGTCTACGTCGACTACCGCATGCATCGCCAGAAGGATGGCCACGACTACGGCAGGGGCTCGGCCGTGCGCACCACTGGCGCGGTGATCGCCGCGGCCAAGGGCGCCGCCGGCTACCTGCTGCGCTCGGCCGGTACGGATGAGCACCAGCGCATCACACACACCGGCGTCACCGGCTTCCGCGACCCGAAAGCCCGGGCGATTCCCGCCGCCGCGCTGTCCAACCCCGATGCCGACCAGCTCGATCGCGTGCTCGCCTACGGCAAGCCGGTGACGGTGCGGATGGATCTGGATTGCGGCATCGTCGGCGAATACACCGGCGCCAACGTGATCGGCGAGATCACCGGTCGCAAGCATCCGGACCAGGTAGTGGCCATCGGCGGCCATCTCGATTCGTGGGACCCGGGCACCGGCGCGATCGACGACGGCGCCGGCATCGCGATCACCATGGCCGCGGCCAAGCTGATCCGCGACCTGCCGCAGCGCCCCGACCGCACCATCCGCGTGATCGCCTTCGCCAACGAGGAAATGGGCCTGTGGGGCTCGCGCGCCTATGCGCAGAAGCATGCCGGCGAGGCGGCGAAGTTCCAGCTCGGTACGGATTCGGATTTCGGCGCTGGCCGGATCTGGCGCATGAGCGCCAGCGTGAAACCCGAGGCGCGCGGCGCGATCGCACAGATCGCCAGCGTGCTGGCGCCGCTGGGCGTGGCCTACGACGCCAGCCGCCCCGGCGGCGGCGGCTCGGACCTGTCGCAGATGCACGCCCGCGGCATGGCCGCGCTGAGCCTGACCCAGGACGGCACGCACTACTTCGACTGGCACCACACCGCCAACGACACGCTGGACAAGATCGACCCGGCCGACCTGGCGCAGAACGTGGCGGTCTACGCGGCGTGGGTGTACATGGCGGCACAGGCCGATGGCGACTTCGGTTCGGCGCCGGGTGCGTTCGCCGAGGACGGCACCGGCGAATGATGCCTGGTTCCCCCGCCGCAACGGAGGGGGAGACCGCTCCTCAGTCGGCAGCCAGTTGCGGCGCCTTGCGCTTTCGCCCGAAGCGCTGCTGCAGCCGATCCATGTACAGGTAGATCACCGGCGTCAGGTACAGCGTGAGCACCTGCGACACCAGCAGGCCGCCGACCACGGCCAGGCCCAGCGGGCGTCGCGCGGAGGCGCCAGCGCCGATGCCCAGCGCGATCGGCAAGGTGCCGGCGAATGCCGCCATGGTGGTCATCATGATCGGGCGGAAGCGCACGTGGCAGGCCTCGACGATCGCCTGCATCGGCGCCATGCCCTCGACGCGCTGCCGCTCCAGCGCGAAGTCGATCAGCATGATCGCGTTCTTCTTGACGATGCCGATCAGCATCACGATGCCGACGAAGGAGAACAGGTCCAGCGGCGCGCGGAAGATCATCAGCGTCAGCAGCGCACCGACGCCGGCGGCCGGCAGGCCGGACAGGATCGTCAGCGGGTGGATGAAGCTCTCGTACAAGATGCCCAGCACCAGGTAGATCACGAACACCGCCAGCACCAGCAGCAGGCCCATGCCCTGCATCGAATCCTGGAACGCCTGCGCCGTGCCCTGCACGCTGCCGGTGATCGTCGCCGGCAGGTGCAGTTGCGCCATCGCGCCGTCGATGCGGCTCACCGCCTGGCTCAGGCTGACCCCGGGCGCGAGGTTGAAGGAGATCGTCACCGCGGGCAGCTGGCCCTGGTGGTTGACCGTGAGCGGGCGCGCCGTGCGCTGGAAGCTCGCCACCGAACTGAGCGGCACCAGCGCGCCGCTGTCGGAGGTGACGTACAGCTGCGACAGCACGGCCGGATCATCCTGCAACGCGTAGGCGACCTGCAGGATCACCCAGTACTGCGTGGCCGAGCCGTAGATGGTGGAGACCTGGTTGGCGCCGAACGCCGCGCCCAGCGCCTTCTGCACCTGGCGCATGGTGAGGCCCAGCGGCGCCAGCCGGGCGCGATCGACCTGCACCGCGATCGCCGGGCCGTTGAGGTCCAGGTCGCTGGTGACGTCCTGGAAACCGGGCAAGGCGCCGAATGCGTGCTCCACCTTGCCGGAGGCGGCATACAGCGCGTCGAGGTCGACCGACTGCAAGGTGTACTGGTATTGCGCCTTGGACTGCCGGCCACCGACCTGGATCGCCGGCGGGTTCTGGATGTAGGCGCGGATGCCGGGGATGTGGGCGAACTTCTGCCGCAGCTCCTGGATGATCTGCTCGGGATCAAGCGGCCGTTCGGATGCCGGTTTGAGGCGCAGGAACATGGTGCCGTTGTTGGTGGTGGCGCGCGAGCCGCCGCTGCCCACCGACGACATGAAGCTGTCGATATTCGGATCCTTCGCCACGATCGCCGCCAGTTCCTGCTGGCGTGCCTTCATGGCGGTGATCGAGATGTCGTCGGGTCCTTCGACGTTGACGATCAGCTGGCCGGTGTCGCCGGCCGGGATGAAATCCTTGTCGACCAGCACGAACAGCGCCGCGGTGGCCAGCAGGCTGGCGAAGAACACCCCCAGCACCACGCGCGGGCGCTGCACCGACCAGGCCAGCGAGCGGTTGTAGCCGTCGCGCACGCGGTTGAAGCCCTGGTCGAACCAGCGCACCACGCGTGATTTCTCCGCGTGCCCGCCATGCTTGATGAAGCGGCTGCACAGCATCGGCGTCAAGGTGATCGAGACGAAACCGGAGATCAGGATCGCGGTGCTGATGGTCACCGCGAACTCGTGGAACAGCCGGCCCACGATGCCGCCCATGAACATCACCGGCAGGAACACCGCCACCAGCGAGATCGTCATCGAGAAGATCGTGAAGCCGATCTCCGCGGCACCTTTCAGCGACGCCTCGTACGGCTCCATGCCCTGCTCGACGTGGCGCACGATGTTCTCCAGCATCACGATCGCGTCGTCCACCACGAAGCCGACCACCAGGGTCAGCGCCAGCAGCGAGAGGTTGTCCAGGCTGTAGCCCAGCGCGTACATCACGCCGAAGGTGCCGATCACCGAGACCGGCAGCGCCAGCGCCGGGATCAGCGTGGCCGAGGCGTTGCCGAGGAACAGGTAGATCACCAGGATCACCAGCACGCCGGCCAGCAGCAGGGTGTACTGCACGTCGTCGACCGAATGGCGGATCGATTCCGAGCGGTCGTACAGCACGCCGAGCTTGACCGACGGCGGCAGGCTGGCCTGGAACTGCGGCAGCACCTCGCGGATGCGGTCCACGGTGGCCACCGTGTTGGAGCCGGGCTGGCGGTCGATCGCCAGCACGATCGCGCGCCTGCCGTCGAACCAGCTGGCCACCTGGTCGTTCTGCACGCCGTCGCTGGCGTGGCCCAGCGCGGACAGCCGGATCGGCGCGCCGTTGCGGTAGGCCACCACGATGTCGTTGTACGGCGCGGCGCGTTGCAGCTGGCCGTCCGAACTGACCTGCAGCAACTGCCGGCTGCCGTTGAGCGAGCCGGTGGCGAGGTTGACGTTGGCGTCGGCAATGGCCTGCTGCAGCGTGTCGATGCCGATGCCGTTGGCGGCCAGCTTGTTCGGGTCCACGCTGATCCGCACCGCGTACTTCTGCGAGCCGTACACGTTCACCTGGGCCACGCCCTCGACCATCGACAGCCGCTGCGCCAGCCGCGTTTCGCCGTACTCGTTCACCGTCGACAGCGGCAAGGTATCCGAGCTCAGGGTGAGGTACAGGATCGCCTTGTCCGCGGGGTTCACCTTGCGGAACGTGGGCGGCGTCGGCATGGTCGTGGGCAACTGCCGCTGCGCCGCCGAGATCGCCGCCTGCACGTCCTGCGCGGCGGCGTCGATGTTGCGGTCGAGGCCGAAGGTCAGCGTGATCGAGGTCGAGCCCAGCGCGCTGGTGGAGGTCATCGTGGAGATGCCGGCGATGGTGGAGAACTCGTTCTCCAGCGGCGTGGCCACCGCGGTGGCCATCGTCTCCGGCGAGGCGCCGGGCAGCTTGGCGCTGACCGAGATGGTGGGGAAATCCACGTTCGGCAACTCGTTCACCGGCAGCTTCGGGTAGGCCACCACGCCGAACACCACCAGGGCGACCATCAGCAGCACGGTCATCACCGGCCGGCGGATGCACAGGGCGGGCAGGTTCATGGCCGGCTCAACCGCCGCTCAGCACGCGCACGCGCGCACCATCGACCAGCAGCAGCTGGCCGTCGGTGACCACGCGCTCGCCGCCGTCCAGGCCCTTGCTGACCACCACGCGATCGCCGTTGCCGCTGCCGACGGTGACCATCCGCTGGCGCACCACGCCGTCCGCATCGACCACGAACACGAAGCTGCCGCGCGGCGAGTTCTGCAGCGCCACCGCGGGTACCGTCACCACGTGGGTCAGCCGCGTGGTGGGCAGGGTGATCTCGACGAACTGGCCGGGCGTGAGCTCATCGTCCTCATTCGCATAGCGGGCCTTGAGCTGGATCGTGCCGGTGCTGGCGTCCACCGCGTTGTCGATGAAGTCCAGCGTGGCCTGCATCGACGCGGCCTTGCCCGGCAAGCGCACGATCACCGGCACCGCACCACGGGCATGCGCGGCCTTGAGCCCGGCCAGTTCGGCTTCGGGCACGGCGAAACGGATGTGGATCGGCTGCACCTGGTTGAGCACCACCAGGTCGGTGCTGTTGGCGCTGACCTGCGCGCCGGGATACACCAGCGGCGCACCGGCGATGCCGTCGAACGGCGCGCGGATCGTGGCATAGCCCAGTTGCGTGCGCGCCAGTTCCACCGCCGCCTGGTCGGCCTTCATCGCTGCGGCATACAGGCCGGCGTTGGCCTTGGCCTCGTCGTAGGCCGATTTGGCCACGTAGCCGTCCTTGAGCAGCGGGCCGTAGCGTTTCAGCAGGGCCTGTGCGTTGGCGTACTGCGCCTGGTCGCGGGCCAGGTTGCCCTTCGCCTCGTCCAGCTGCGACTGCAGCAGGCTGGGGTCGAGGCGGATGATGGTGTCGCCCCTGGCGACATGGCCGCCGGGCTTGAACGACAGCGCCTGCAACTGGCCGCTGACGCGCGACTGCACGGTCACCGTGGACCACGCCTGCGCGCTGCCGATCACCTTCAACGAGAGATCGATGTCGCCGCGCTGCGCCGTGGCGACCCTGACCGGCACGGCCTGGGCGGGTGGGGTTGCCTGCGCGCTCGCCGCGCCATCACGCCCGCGCCAGAACTGCTGCGCCCCGAAACCGGCGAGCAGCAGCGCAGCTGCCGTCAACAGCAGTTTCCCGGATTTGTTCTGCGGCATGCTCGCTCCGGCCACGCCGGGTCAACCGGCGCGTGGGCGACACGCGGCTTGACCACGACATTCAATGCTTTTGCCCGGCCGTGGGGGCCAGGGGCCCACCCGGTACCGGCGACGCTCCATTCTGCGCCCGCGCGCCGGCAACCCGTGCAGGACCGATGGCACATGACATCGCGCGGATCAGTCGGAGGCGCCCGGGTTCTCGCCCGCATCCAGCGCCTGCAGGTTTTCCTTGATCCGGTTGAGCACGCCGAGCGCGTGTTCGAGTTCGGCGTACTCGATGCCCGCGGTGGCATCCTTGCGCAGGTCGCGCGCGATCAGCTCCATGTCGCCGATGACGACGCGTGCGCGGTCGGTGACGTAGAGTCGCCACGCGCGGCGGTCGCGCGGATCGGCGCGGCGCTCGACGAAGCCCGCGGCCTGCAGCCGGTCGATCACCCGGCCCACCGCGATCGGCTCCATCTCCAGCGATTCGGCCAGTTCGGTCTGGCGCAGGCCCTCGCGGTGGTACAACATCTTGGTGGCGCGCCACTGCACGCGGGTCAGCCCGAATCTCACCGCGCGCCGATCGAAATGCTTGCGAAACAGCAAGGTCACGTCGTTGAGCAGATACCCGAAGGATAGGTCTTCCGTTTTCGCCATGATGCGCTGCCCCCGGCCGCCCGAAACCTGAGGCCAGCATAAGCCGCCCGCCTCCTGCAAAGCCATGCCCCTGGACATCGTCATTGCCGACATCACCACGCTGCACGTGGATGCCATCGTCAACGCCGCCAATGCCAGCCTGCTCGGCGGCGGTGGCGTCGACGGCGCGATCCACCGCGCCGCCGGTCCCGCGCTGCTGCAGGCCTGCCGGCAGCTTCCGTCGGTGCGTCCGGGCGTGCGCTGTCCGACTGGCGAGGCGCGCATCACGCCGGGCTTCGCGTTGCCGGCGGCACACGTGATCCACACCGTCGGCCCGGTGTGGCAGGGCGGCACGCAAGGTGAGGCGCGACTGCTGGCAAGTTGCCACGCCAACGCGATGCGGCTGCTGCGCGAGCACGGTTTGCGCACGATCGCGTTCCCGGCAATCAGCTGTGGCGTGTACGGCTATCCGGTGGCGCAGGCGGCCGCGGTGGCGCTGGCCAGCCTGCGCGACGAACTCGCCCGCGACGATCGCGTCAGCATCACCGTATGCTGCTTCAGCAACAGCGTGGCCGACATCTTCCGGCGTGTGCGCGACGCCACGCCGGACGACGGCACACCCTTCAACGCAGCTTGAACGGATACAGCGGCGGCAACGCGTCGTCCGAGTGATCGCCCGCGCCAGTCTGGCGCCAGGCGAAACCCCGCTTGAACGCCTCCGCCGGTGCCGTGCCGCCGACGTCGCCCGCCGCCGTACCGGCGGCGAAGCGACGACGCTGCAAGTCGTCGATCACCGCGCGCTGTGCCGCATCGTCCAGGGCAGCGGACAACTCGCCCGGATGCTGGACGTGCGGTCGCTCGGCACGCGCCCAGGCCATCAGGCAATGCAGTTGTCGTGCGGCGTCGGTGCCGCGCGCGGCGCTGATGAACTCCTGTCGCGCCCGGCGCGCGCTGTCCGGCACAACCGCGGGCGCCGGGGGAGCTTTGGGCATGGCGCGCCGCCGACGCTGCCACCACCAGGCCAGCACGCTGAGCAACCACAGCGCGAGACTGGCCAGCGCGATCCAGCGCCATGGCATGGCACCGGCGGGCGCGGGCACGGGTGCGGTCGTGGCGGGCGCAGTCGTCGCCGCCGGCACCGCGCCTGCAGGTGATGCCGTGCTGCCGCCGATCGCCGGCAGCACCTCGATGCTGCGCGCGGGGATCTGTGCCACCTCCTGGCGGTCGGTGAGCACGTTCCACCAGGTCACCGTGGTCGCCGGGATCGTCAACGGGCCGGGGCGCTCGGGCACGATGGCGAACGCCTGCTCGCGCTCGCCCACGGTCCACTGCCCGGCGACGTGGTTGCGGCTGACCGGCTTGTCCGGGTAGACCGTGGCGCCGTCCAGCGGCGGCAGGCTCAGGCTCGGCAGCGCGTCGTCGGACAAGCCGGTGGCGCGCAACGTCATGGTGAGGTTGAGCGGCTGCCCCACCCGCACCGGCTGCTGCGCGTCCGGCCAGCCGTCGATCGTCAGGCTCAACGCCCGCGCCGGCAACCACGCCTTGTTGCCCCAATCCGCAGGCGCCGCCTGCACCTCGATCGCCACCGGCGCGGCGCTGGCCGAGACGTTGTTGGTGGCGCCGAAGAAGCTGCCCGGGTCGTACGGGTCAACCGCACTGCCCTGGAAACTCGCTGCAGGGATTTCCAGCCGGCCGGCCTGCTGCGGGATCAGCGCATAGCGCCGTTCCAGCACGTGGTAGCTGCGGCCGCCGCGTTGCGTGTCGTAGCCGATGTCCTTGCCCAGCGGCTGCAGCGTCGCCCCATGGACATCGGGCATGTCGATCGAGCCGCCGCTGAGGTTGCCCGCGTAGAACAGCTTCACCACATAGCTGAACTGCTCGCCGACATAGCCGCGCTGTGGCTCCACCGTCGCCTCCATGAACACGTCGCGATTCGGCGCGGCACCCGCCACGGGCCCCTGCGCGTCGACCTGCAGCGACAGCGGCGCCGTGCGTTCGCCGGCGACCTGCAGCGACGGGATCTGCAAGCTGCCGGCGCGAAGAGGCCGCAGCGCGATGCCGAAGGTGAGGCTGGACGTCGCCTTGCCGTTCTCGACCGACAGGCTGCTGTTCTGCGAGGTGCCGAGGATGCTGAAATCCTGTTGCAGCGCCTGCAGGTCGGGCATCGCGGCGGACGCGGCGGCGCCCTCGACGCGGATATTGAGCGTGACCGTGTCGCCCAGTTGCACGTGATCGCGATCCAGCGTCGCGCTCACCTGCGCCGCGTGCGCGACCGGCAGCAGCATCAGCGCGAACAGGCACAAGACGATGATGCGTGCGTGACTCATGGCTGGCCGTCCTCCTGAGCGCCGCCACCGTGGCGCTCGCGATATTCCAGTTCGAACTTGCGCCGCAGCAGGCCGCCGGGGTCGTCCTGCACGCGCTGCAGCGCGTGGCGCAGGTCGGCCGGCAGCTTCGACTGCGGATCATCCCGGTCCAGCGTGCCGAGCTGGTGCGTGGCCGGCGACTTCGCGTCCGCGGACTGGCCGGCGGCCAGCGCCTGGTCCATCTGCTGCTTCAAGGCGCGCTGCGCCTGCTCGGCCTGCGCCTTCTGCTCGGCGCGCTCCCGCGCACTGCGTGGCGCGGGCTGATCGTGCGTGCCGGCGTCGCCGGGTCGCTGCGAACCGTTCGACGACTTGTCCTGTTCGCCCGCACCGGAAGGCGACTGGCTCTTGTCGGATTTGCCCTGCCCCGACTCGTCCTGCTCCGATTTGTTCCCACCCGATTTTTCCTGGCCTGATTTCCCCTGGCCCGACTTGTCGTCACCCGACTTGTCCTGCTCGGACTTGTTGTGGTCCGCGCTGTCCGGCGAGGATTTTTGCTGCTTCGACTGCCGTTTCAGCCACTCTTCCACGGCTTGGCGGTTGGCCTTGGCGTCGGCATTGGCCGGATCGAGTTGCAGCGCCTGGTCGTAGGCCTCGATCGCCTGTCGATACTGCTGCGCTTTCGCCAGCGCATTGCCGCGGTTGTAGGCGGCATCGCTGCCGGGGGCGTGCTGCAGCGCGTCCGCCGCCGCGGCATAGTCGCCGGCGCGGTAAGCCGCCACGCCGCGCCAAGCGGGATCGCGGGCGAGTTGCTGCGCCTGCACGGCATGGCCGTCGCGCAGCGCCTGCACGGCCTGCTGGTCGGGGCGTTGCCACAGGTCCTGCCAGGTGCCGGCCTGCGCCGTGCGCGGCAGCAGCGGCAGGCTGACCAGCAGCACGAGCATGATCCAGCCGCGGCGAAACGCCGTGGCGGCCACCAGCAGCAGCGGCAGCAACAGCCACGGCCCGCGATCCTGCCACTGCGCACCGTGCTGGCCGCTGGCCTGGGCTGCGCCGCTGCTGCGCAGTTGCGCGTGCAGGGCGTCGATGTCGCCGTGGTCGGCGCTCATCGCCACGTAGACGCCGCCGCCTGCGCGCGCCAGCGCGTCAAGCGCGGCGTCGTCGCGTGCGGCCAGCACCATGCGGTCCTGCGCGTCGTGCAGGAAGCCGCCCTCGGGCAGCGGGACCGGGCCGCCGTGGACGCTGCCCACGCCGAGCACCGAGACGCGCACGCCGGCGGCGAGCGCCTTGCGCGCGGCCGCGTCGGCGGCGGTATCCGCCTGGTCGGTAATCAGCACCAGCGTGCCGCCGTCGGCATTCGCCTGCTGGACCAGACGCACGCCGCGGTCGATCGCCGCGGCCGCGTCGTTGCCGTCCACCGGCATGGTGTCGGGCGCCATCGCGTCGAGCAGATCGTCGAGGCTGTGGGCATCGGAGGTCAGCGGCGCGACGACGAAGGCCTCGCCAGCGTAGCCGATCAGCGCGTTCAGGCCGGCACGGTTGGCCGCCAGCAGCTCGTGCGCCTTAAGCCGTGCGCGATCGAGCCGGCTCGGCGCCACGTCGCGCGCCAGCATGTGCCGCGACAGCGAGATCGCCAGCACCTGCGCCGGACGGTTGGCGTACAGCGCCTGCTCGACGCGGTTCCAGGTCGGCCCGGCCAGCGCCAGCGTGGCCAGCAGCCAGGCCAGCGCGAACAGCCACAGCGGCAACTGGCGCCGGCGCGGCTGTCCGCGCAGCAGCCGTGGCAGCAAAGCCGGGTCGACCAGTCGCGACAGGATCAGCTGGCCGCTGTCGCGCCGCCAGCACGGAAGCGCCAGCAGCGGCAGGCCGAGGAGTGCCAGCAACCACCAGGGGTGCAGGAAATGGAACTGTTGCAGCAACTCGCTCATGCCGCCTGCTCCCGCACACGCAGCCGGGTGGGCACGATCGCCAGCAGCAGCAACACCAGCGCAGCCAGCAGCGGCCAGCGGAACAGTTCGTGGCGCGGCCGCAACGCCGGCCCCTGCCGCGGCATCGGCTCCAGCGCGTTGATGGTGCGGTAGGCGTCGGCCAGCTCGCTGCTGTCGGTGGCACGGAAGAAGCGCCCGCCGGTTTCGGCGGTGATCGCCTTGAGCATGTCGGCGTCGAGGTCGGCCGAGGGGTTGACCATCTGCAGGCCGAAGAATCCCGGCACCTGCATCGCGGTGGCGCCGATGCCGATGGCGTAGATCCGTACGCCCGCGGCCTTGGCGGCACGCGCCGCCTCGCGCGGAGCGATGCCGCCGGCGTTGTTGACGCCGTCGGTGAGCAACACCAGGACGCGCGCTGCCTCCGGCAGGCCCGCCAATCGCTTCACCGCCACGGCGATGGCGTCGCCGATCGCGGTCTGGTCGCCCGCCAGGCCCACCGCTGCGGTCTGCAGCTGCGCGCGCACGGCCGAGAGGTCGTAGGTCAGCGGCGTGACCAGATAGGCCTGGCTGCCGAACAGGATCAGGCCCATTTCGTCGCCGCGGCGCCGGCTGATGAAGTCGCTGGCGATCGCCTCCACCGCGCCGAAGCGGCTGACCGGTTGGCCGGCCAGCTGCATGTCCGGCGTGCGCATGCTGCCGGAGAGATCCACCGCCATCATCATCGCCCGCCCGCTGCGCTGCTGCGCCTGCGGCGGACCCAGCCACTGCGGCCGCGCCGCGGCGGCGAGCAGGCACAACCAGGCCAGCCCGAGCAGCCACGGCGCGGCACCGTGGTTGCGCCGGTCAGCCACCGAATCCAGCTTCACGCCCGGCTGTGGCAGATGCAGCGCGACGCCCGGGGCGGCCGCACGCCACCACCAGCGCAGCAACCACGGCAACGGCAACAGCAGTACGACCCAGGGCCAGGCGAATTCAGGCATCGGCTGGCTCCGAGGAGGGCTTCTTCCGCTTCCATGTGGACGGCTTTACGGCCAAACGCAGCCACCGCCGTGCGGCCTCGACGAGATCGTTTTCGTCGCCGCTGCGGGGTGGCTGGTAGATGAGCTGCTCCAGCCGATGCAGGCTGTCCCGGGTGGCCGCGTCCACCGGCACCCGCGCCAGGACGTGCCGCCAGGCATCGCCACGCAGATGCACCGCGGCGGCGTCCTGTTCGCGGGCGACGCGCCGCAAGAGTTGATGCAGGCCGCCGAGCAGGGCCGCGCGATCGCCGTCCTCGCGGTGCCGCCGGACAAGGTTATCCAGCTCGCCAAGAATGCGCCGCTGCCGTTGCCGCACGCGGCAGCGGCGTTGCCAAACCCACGCGAGGCCCGCAAACACCAGCAGCGCGAGCACGGCAAGCAGCCACCAGCCGGGTGCGGGCGGCCACCACGAGGGTTCGGCCGGCAGGTGGATGTCGCGCAGTACCGGCCCCGGCGCAGCGGCCGTCGGCGGCGTCGCCGCCGCGATCATCGCGGCGACCTCTTGCGACCGATCAGGCCCGCCACGGCATCGAGCGGATCGGCCGCGGTATCGATGGTGGCGTGGCGCAGACCCAGCGAGCCGGCCAACTCACTCAGCCGTCGGGCGCCTGCACCCAATGCCTGGCGAAAATCTGCACGCTGATGCGCCGACTGCAGCCGCACCTCGCGACGCTCGCCTGCATGCTCCAGCGGATAGCGCCCCGGCGGCGCGAGCTCCAGCTCCAGCGCATCCGCCGTGACCAGCACGGCCACGCCCGCGTGCCGGGTCAGTTCAATCAGTCGCTGGCGCGCGGCGGCGTCGCAACTGAAGCCGTCGCTGAGCAGCAGGACGCGGCTCGCACTCCGCGCCACGTGTGCCGCGCGTGTCAGCGCATCGGAGAGCGGCTGTTGTTGGTCGGCGCGATCCGCCGCGTGCCATCGCGCCAGCGCACCGCATACGGCGAGTGCACCATGCGCGCCGGCTTGCGGCGCCAACCACTGGTCGACGCCGCCGAAGCCCAGCATCGCCACGCGCTCGCCGGCACGGGTGGCAAACCACGCGGCCAGTGCCGCCGCGCGGGCCGCCTGCACCGACTTGAAACGCACCCGCGTGCCGAAATGCATGCTGGCATGGGTATCGAGCAGGATCAGCAGACAGCCTTCTCGATCCTCCTGGAACAGCTTCGTGTGCAGCTTGCCGCTGCGTGCGGTGAGTCGCCAGTCGAGTCGGCGCACATCGTCGCCGGCCTGGTAGACGCGCGACTCGGCGTAATCCATGCCGCGGCCGTACAGACGGCTGGACTGCTGGCCGTGGCGGGCGGCGCGCGTGCTCAGCGGCGCCATGCGCACAGAGCCGACGCGCGCACGCAACGCGATCAGCTCGGCCAGCGACACCTCGCTTGCGCCATTGCCATCCGCGACTTGTGACGCCAGGACACTCACGGCAGCGGCACGAGATCCAGCAGGCGCGCCACCACCTGGTCGGGGGTGACGCCTTCGGCCTGCGCTTCGTAGCTGAGCAGCACCCGATGGCGCAGCACCTCATGGACGATTGCATGCACGTCCTCGGGCAACACGTAGGCGCGGCCGGCAAGCCAGGCCTGCGCCCGCGAACAGCGATCCAGCGCGATGGTGGCGCGCGGGCTCCCGCCCCAGGCGATCCAGCGCTTCAATTCCGCGCCATAACGGCCGGCGTCGCGCGTCGCCAGCACCAGCTGCGCGAGGTACTCCTCCAGCGCCGGCGCCATGTGCACGGCCATCGCCGCATCGCGCGCGGCAAACACCTCGTGCTGGCTGAGCAGCGCGCGTGGCGGCGCGGCCGGGTGGGCGCGCCGGCTGGCCTGCTCGCGCGCCAGCTTGAGGATCGCCAGCTCCGCCGCGGCATCGGGATAGCCGATCGTCACGTGCATCAGGAACCGGTCGAGCTGGGCCTCCGGCAGGCTGAAGGTGCCCTCCTGCTCGATGGGGTTCTGCGTGGCCATCACCATGAACAGCTCGGGCAGTTTCCAGGTGCTGCGGCCCACGGTGATCTGCTGCTCGGCCATCGCCTCGAGCAGGGCCGACTGCACCTTGGCCGGCGCGCGGTTGATCTCGTCGGCCAGGATGATGTTGTGGAACAGCGGCCCGCGCTCGAACTCGAAACTGCCCGACTGCGGCCGGAACACGTCGGTGCCGGTGAGGTCGGCCGGCAGCAGGTCGGGGGTGAATTGCACGCGGTGGAAATCCGCCTCGATCCGCGCCGCCAGCGCCTTCACCGCGGTGGTTTTGGCCAGGCCGGGCGCGCCTTCGACCAGCAGGTGGCCGTCGGCCAGCAGCGCCACCAGCAGGCAATCGATGAGTTTCGGCTGGCCGATGATGCAATCCACCAGCTCCTCGCGCAGGCGGGCGAACGATTGCTGCAGCGCGCCGAGAGGCGGGTTTTCGGGCATGTCCATGGGCAGTTCCAGTTACGGGGCAAGGCCTGCGGCATCCTTGGAGAGCGGACGCGTCGGCGTGCTTCAGACCATCATCGGCACGGGAAGTTTAATGTGACGTGCGCCGGCGGCCGGCGCGCACGAAAAAGGGCGGCCGAAGCCGCCCCTTTTCTTCGCCGCTGCGTGGCGGCTTACTGCAAGGTGTCGCTGAGGATGCGCGGCGTCACGAAGATCAGCAACTCCGCCTTGGTGGTGCTGCGCTTGGTGTTGCGGAACAGCGCGCCGAGACCGGGGATGTCGCCCAGCCCGGGCACCTTGGACACGGTGTTGCTCTTGTTGACCTCGTAGATGCCGCCGAGCACCACGGTCTGGCCGTTGTCGACCAGCGCCGAGGTATTCACCTCGCGCGTGTCGATCTGCGGCACCTGGCCGTTCGGCGTGTTGAGGAAGCCGGCCAGCGCATCCTTCTTCACGTTGATCGCCAGGTAGACGCGGTTGTCGGCGGTGATCGTCGGGGTCACCTTCAGCTCCAGCACGGCGTCCTTGAACTGCACCGAGGCGGTCGGTGCGCCACCGGTGCCGGAGCCCTGGTTCTGGTAGGTGACATAGCCGACTTCCTGGCCCTGGCGGATCACGGCCTCCTGCTGGTTGGCGGTGATCACGCGCGGGCTGGAGATCACCTCGCCACGGCCTTCGGATTGCGCTGCGGAGAGCTCCAGGTCGATCGCGTAGTTGGCGCCGAGGATGGCGAAGCCCAGCGTGCTGCCGCCGTTCACCGGCATGTTCACGTTGAAGCCGCCGGGCAAGGTCACCGCACCCGGATGCGGCGGAGCACCCTGGCTGCCGTTGGCCACCCAGTCGGTGACTGCGTTGTTGTAGTTGACGATGTTGTTGTGCACGCCGGTGCCGTACTTCAGCGCGCCATCGCCGGTCGGTGCGGTGGTGATGATGTTGTTGTTGTTGGTCTGGTTGCCCGACACGCCCCACTTCACGCCCAGCTCGCGGGTGAAGTCGTCGGTGGCCACCACGATGCGCGATTCGATCAGCACCTGCTGCACCGGCTTGTCCAGCACGGCGATCAGCTCACGCAACTGCTTGATCTTCTCCGGCGTGTCGTTGAGCAGCAGGGTGTTGGTGCGCTGGTCGAACGAGACGCTGCCGCGCGGCGAGAGGAAGCCGCGCTGGGCGTTGGCGCCGCCGCCGCCACCGCCGCCCTGCATGCTGCCGGTGGTCAGCAGCTTGGCGATGTCGGAGGCCTTGCCGTAGCTGATCGGCACGTAGTCGGTGACCAGCTCGGCGGTGTCCTGCGCCTTCAGCTTGGCGTCGGCCAGATCTTGCTCGTACTTGGCCAGCTCGGCCTGCGGCGCGACCCAGATGACGTTGCCGTTGCGGCGCTTGTCCAGGCTCTTGGCGCGCAGGATCACGTCCAGCGCCTGATCCCACGGCACGTTGACCAGGCGCAGGGTGACGCTGCCGCCGACGCTGTCGGAGGCGACCAGGTTGAGCCCGGAGATATCGGCGATCAGCTGCAACGCCGAGCGCACCGGGATGTCCTGGAAGTTGAAGGTGACGCGCTTGCCGTTGTAATTGGGCTGCGCGTCCAGCTTGGCCAGGCGCTCATCCTTGGCGGCGGCCTTCTTCGGTGCCACCTCGACCACGTACTGGTCGGGGGTCTGGTAGGCCGAGGTCTCGACCGTCCCCTTGGTGTCGATCTCGATGCGCGCGCCGCCGCCGTTGCCGACGCGGCTGGTGATCGACTGCACCGGGGTGGCGAAGTCCAGCGTATCCAGGCGCTGCGCGAGGTTGGCCGGCAGGTTGGCGTGATCGATGGTGACCACCACCTTGTCGCCCTGACGGGTCATTTCCGGCTGCGCGCCGCTGCCGCTGAAGCTGACCAGCACGCGGCCCTCGCCGTTCGGGCCGCGACGGAAGTCGATGTTGGAGATCGCCGGGCCATCGGAGGACGACGGCAGCCGCTTGGTCGGGTCGATCGTGGAGGCGGTGGTGACCGCCTGGTCGGCGGTGCCGTTGTTGATCGTCAACACCAGGCTGTTGCCATCGACGCTGGCGCGGTAGCTCGACGCGCGCATCAGCTCGACCACCACTCGGGTGCGCCCACCGGCAGACACTGCCGAGACGCCGGAGGTCGAACCCTTGCCGATGTCCATGTGCCGCCCGGCGGCATTGGTCGTATCGGGCAGATCGACCGCGATGCGCGGCGGATTGTCCGTGGTGAAGATCTTCGGCTCCGGCACCGGGCCGTCGCCGAAGTTCAGGTGCAGCTGGACGCTGCCGCCTGGCAAGGCGTCGTAGCTGATGTTCTTCAGCGTGGTGGTGGCCGCGATGGCGGCACTGGCCCAGGTGGCACCGACGATCAGCAGGCCCATCAGGAAGTAACGGCTCGCATGGCGCATGACTCGGCCCCGCACGGATTGGAATTGGTTGGTCATTGCATCTGCCCCTGTGTACCTATTGCTCGCCGAGTGCGACGCTGGCGGGACGTTCCATCCAGCCACCATTGCCGTTGGATACCAACTCGACCAGATCGACATGGTCTTCGCTGATGGCGGTGATGTGTCCGTAGTTCTGTCCCATGTATTCCCCCACATGGACGCGATGGATGACACCACCCGGGTCCTTGATCAGGACCTCCATCTTCGGACCGACACCGACCGTACCGACCATCTTGAGGCTGTCGAGGGCGAACATCTCCAGCGGCTCCTTGGCCCGGTTGGCGTCCGGCCGCGGTCCGCTGGTCGCGTTGTCGTTCTGCAGTTCGGCCGTGCTGGGGCTGAACGGATCACGCTTGTCCTGGTCTTCGTACTTGAACGTCTCGAAGGTCTTGATCACGGGCAGCGGCGGAATCGGCGCACCCTTCTTGGCCTTCTCCTGCGCGACCCAGGTGCGCAGGTCGGACATGCCGCGGGTGCAACCGGCCAGAACCAGCACAGCCAGCAGGATCAGCAGCAGCCGCGTCACGCCGGCGGACTTGCGGGCAATCGACTTGTTCATCATTTCTTCGCCCCCGCCTTGGTTGCCGCGGCAGCGCTTTCGTCGTCATCGAGATAGCGGTAGGTCTTGACCGTGCCCTCCAGCACCAGTTGTCCGGTGCCAGCGGTGCCCGCCTTGGTCGGCGCCTTCGGCGTCAGCGAGACGTCGTGCATGGTGAGGATGACCACTCGCGGCAGCGAAGCCACGCCGCTGATGAAGGTGCCGAACTGATGGTAGGTGCCGGTGAACTTCAAGGCGATCGGTCTCTCCGCGTAGAAGTCCTTGGGCGTTTCCGCGCCTGGCACGAACAGGTCACTCTCCAGCCCCGCGGCCTGCGCGGTCTGCGAGATGTCGATCAGCAACTCGGGCATCTCGGTCTTGCTGGGCAGCTGGCGCAGCAACTGGCGCAGCATGTCCTGCATCTCGTTGAGCTGCTGCTCCAGCGCCTCGAGATTGACCGACTTGGCCTGCTTGGTGGAGAACTCCTGCTTGAGGCTGTTCTCCTTGGTGGCCAGCGTGTCGAGACTGTCCTGCTGGTCGCTGACGATGAAGTACCAGCCCACCAGCAGCACCACCGCGAGGACCAGCACGGTGAAGAAGATCTTGACCGACTGCGGCCAGCCGCCGACGTTGTTCTTGTCGAGGTTTTGCAGATCGCTGAAGAAACTCATGATCCGGCACCTCCCTTGGCAGCGGCGGCAGGGGTGGGCGTGACTTCCGGCGTTGACCTGGCCGTGGCGGAGGTCGCGCTGGCCGGCGGCGCGTTGAGCGCTGCAGGTACGGCCGGCGTGGCCGTGGAGGTAGTCGGTTCCACCTGCGCCTTGGTCGGGTCGACCTCGTCGGTCTTGGGCCGGCTCAGCGTCACGTTGAGGCCGAACTGGTAGGGCATGCGGGTCGCATCATGGGTGTTTTCGGTCTTGCGCAGGTCCGCATGGCCCATCCACGGCGAGGACTCGATGTTGCGCATGTACTCGGCGACGCTGGCGTTGGACTGCGCCACGCCGTCGAGCGACATCGACTGGCCGCTCTGCTTGAGCGCGGTCAGCCGCGCACTGGTCGGGATGGTTTTCACCAGTTCGTCGAACAGGTGCACCATCTGCGAGCGATCGGCCTGCAACTGCTCGATGATCTGCTTGCGCGCCAGCAGGTGCTCGCGCACTTTTTCCAGGTCCTTGATCTTGGCGATGCGCACGTCCAGCTGCTTGATTTCGGTCTGCAGGTAGGCGTTGCGGTCGTTCTGGTTGTCGATGCGCTGGTCCATCCAGAAGATCCACAGCAGCAGCAGCAGCACGGCGGCCACGAAAGCGGCGGCCAGCTGCATGTAGAACTCGCGTTCGCGCTGCTTGCGCCGCTCCGCGCGCCACGGAAGTAGGTTGACGTGTGCCATCAGTCGAAGCTCCTCAGGGCGAGGCCGACCGCGATCATCAGGGCCGGGGCATCCTGCGCCAGCGCCTGGGCCTGCACCCGCGGCGACAACGACATGCGGGCCAGCGGGTTGGCGACCACGCAAGGCACGCCGAGCTGATCTTCCAGCATCGGGCCCAGTCCCTCGATCGAGGCGCAGCCGCCGGCCAGCACCACCTGGTCGACCTTGCTGTATTCGCTGCCGGCGAAGAAGAACTGCAGCAGGCGGCTTATCTGCTGGATCAGCGACTCCTTGAACGGCTCCAGCGCCTCGGTCTCGTAGGACTCCGGCAGGCCGCCCTTGCGCTTGGCGCGGCCAGCCTCCTCGTAGGAGAGCCCGAAGCGGCGCATGATCTCGTCGGTGAGCTGCTTGCCGCCGAACACCTGTTCGCGCGAATAGATGGTGCGCTGGTTGCGCAGCACGGAAAGCGTGGTCATGGTCGCGCCGATGTCGACCACCGCCACCAGGGCGTCGCGGCCGACGTTGAGCTGGTCGGCGACCATCGCGAAGGCGTTCTCCATCGCGAAGGCCTCCACGTCGATGACGCCGGCAGTGAGGCCGCCCAGATCCAACGCCGCCACGCGCATGTCGACGTTCTCGGTGCGCGAGGCCGCCAGCAGCACGTTGTTCATGTCCGGGTTGTCGCGTACCGGGCCGATCACCTCGAAATCGAGGCTGACCTCGTCGATCGGATACGGGATGTACTGATTGGCCTCGACCTGGATCTGGCCCTCGAGGTCATCGTCGGATAGCTCGCTGGTCATCGGGATGATCCGCGTGATCACCGCCGACCCGGCCACCGCGGCGGCGGCGTGCTTGAGCTTGGAACCCGAGCGGGCCAGGGCGCGGCGGATCGCGTCGCCCACCGCCTCGACCTCGACGATGTTCTTCTCGACCACCGCATTGGGCGGGAGCGGTTCCACCGCGTAGTGCTCCACGCGATAGCGCCCGCCCGCCTGACTCAGCTGCAGCAGCTTGACGGCGGTCGAACTGATGTCGACGCCGATCAGCGCCGGCTTCTTCGGTGTAAAGAGCCCCACGGTGTGTCCCCCTTGCCGCTGACGCCCTGACCAGAGTTCTGGCGGGATGCGCAGTGGCATTAAATCTAAAAATTAACGCAATGGCAACGGTCTACAGGAACTTTCTCAAGTAATTGGCGTGATGTCCACCACATTTGCAGAGCTTGCCCGGCTGGCGCGCCTCTTGCTTTGCGGAGCCGTCCTCGGTTGCCTGACGAGCATGTTGCTACATCTATACTCTGTCATGCTTTGACTCAGGTCTCGCTATCCACACCATGCGAATTTTCAAGCGTTTGTTGCGCTGGGCACTGCTCCTGGCCTTTTCCGGTTTGCTTCTGGCAGTGCTCGCGACAGGCGTGGCGTACTGGTTGATAGCTCCCCGGCTGCCCTCGGTGGCGGTGCTCAAGGACTATCACATGCAGGTGCCGCTGCGCGTGCTGAGCGCCGATGGCAAGCTCATCGCGACTTTCGGCGAAACCCGGCGCATCCCGGTGGACATCGCCGAGGTGCCCGACCGGCTCAAGCACGCGGTGCTGTCGGCGGAGGACGCCGACTTCTACCACCACCCCGGCGTGGACTGGCGCGGCATCGCCCGGGCCGGCTGGCACGTGATCATCACCGGCGGCGACAAGGGACCCGGCGGCTCCACCATCACCCAGCAGGTGGCGCGCAACTTCTTCCTGAGCCCGGAAAAGCTGTACTCGCGCAAACTTACCGAGATCTTCATCGCGCTGCGCATCGAGCACGAGCTGACCAAGGACCAGATCCTGGAGCTCTACCTCAACAAGATGTTCCTCGGCCATCGTTCCTATGGCGTGGCGGCGGCGGCTGAGTACTACTACGGCAAGACGCTGGACCAGCTCACCGTGGCCGAATGCGCGGCGATCGCCTCCACTTTCCAGCTGCCCTCGGCGGTCAATCCGATCAACAGCCCCAAGCGCGAGATGGCACGGCGCAACTGGGTGCTCGGCGAGATGCTGCGGCACAACTACATCACCCAGGCAGTGTACGAACAGGCGGTGGCCGAGCCGAATCGCGCCTTTGCCCACGAGCAGCCGATCGAGGTCGACGCGCCCTACCTCGCCGAGATGGTGCGCCGGCAGGTGCTCGACCGCCTCGGCAATGACGCCCTGACCGAAGGCTACGTGGTCCGCACCACGGTGCAGAGCATGCGCCAGCAGGAGGCGGTGGACGCCCTGCGCGACGGCCTGGTCGCCTACGACCACCGCCATGGCTGGCGTGGGCCGGAGGCGCACAAGGAGCTGGCCGAGGGCGCCGGCGAGGCGGATTTCGACCAGGTGCTGGCCAGTTACGGCAGCGTCTCGGGTATGCAGCCGGGACTGGTCATCAGCAGCGACGCCGACCATGCCAGCGTGTACCTGTCCAGTCACGAGAGCGCCCGGCTCGACCTCGACGCGGTGAAATGGGCTCGGCCGCACATCAGCGACAGCCGCGTCGGCGCCGCGCCCACGCGGGTCGATGCCGTGCTCAAGCGCGGCGACGTCATCCGCCTGGCCCGCGACGAGAAGGGCAACTGGCAGCTGGCGCAGATACCCGCCGTGCAGGGCGGGCTGGTCTCGCTCAATCCGGAAGATGGCGCGATCGAGGCCCTGGTGGGCGGCTTCAACTTCAACCGCAGCAAGTTCAACCGCGCCGTGATGGCCGCGCGCCAGCCGGGTTCGAGTTTCAAACCGTACCTCTATTCCGCCGCTTTCGATCGCGGCTTCACCCCGGCCTCGATCGTCAACGACGCACCGCTGGCGCTGCCCGACCCCTCGCGCCCCAACGGCATCTGGACGCCGTCCAACGACGACGGCAAGTTCGCCGGCCCGATGCGCCTGCGCGAGGCGCTGGTGCAATCGAAGAACCTGGTCTCGGTGCGACTGCTGGATGCCATCGGGGTGAGCTACATGCGCGAATACGCCACCCGCTTCGGGTTCTCGCAGGACGCGATCCCGGCCAACCTGTCGATGGCGCTGGGCACCGCCTCGGTCTCGCCGATGGGCATGGCGCGCGGCTACGCCGTGTTCGCCAACGGCGGCTACCTGGTCACGCCGTATTTCATTCACGAGATCGACGACCGCGACGGCAAGCCGGTGTACCTGGCCAATCCCGCCCGCGCCTGCCGCAACTGCCAGGAACGCCTGCTCGACACGCGCCCGCCCGGCCCGCCGCCGCCGGACATGACCCGGCCGCCGGCCAATCGCCTGGCGACCGCCGGCAGCACCGACGCGCCCGCCGAGTCGGAGAGTGTCGACGGTGTCGGCGATGCGGTGCTGCCGGCCGACATCCACGACGGCGCCCGGCATGCGCCGGTGCTCGCCCCGCGGGTGATCGGTCCGCGCAACGACTACCTGATCACCTCGCTGATGAAGGACGTGATCCTGCGCGGCACCGGTTCGGCCGCGCGCGCGCTGGAGCGCCCCGACCTGGCCGGCAAGACCGGCTCCACCAATGACCATCGCGATGCCTGGTTCGTCGGCTTCGACGGCGAGTTGTCCACCGCGGTCTGGGTGGGTTTCGACGACTACAGCTCGCTCGGCCGCGGCGAGTTCGGCGCCAAGGCGGCCTTGCCGGTGTGGATGCAGTACATGGGCGCGGCGCTGAAGGGGCTGCCGCCCAGCACGTTGCCGATGCCGCCCGGAATCAGTACGGTATGGATCAACCGCGAAAGCGGCCTGCCGACCGGTGCGGACGACCCCAACGGCATGAACGAGATGTTCAAGGTGGAAGACGTCGACCGCCTGCGCAGCCAGGCCGCCCAGCAGAAGGAGCAGGACAAGCAGCACGCCTACGAGATCTTCTGACCCGGGGGCAGGCGACGCCGCTCCCGGACGCCGCCATCCAATGTCGAGGAGTGCGTCATGTCCCGAGGCGAACACCACCGCATCCACGCCCATGACCGGCTGCAACGCAATCGCCTGCGCGTGGCCCAGGAAGCGGCCCGGCTGATGAGCGAGCACGGCATCCGCAATTTCCACCATGCCAAGCTCAAGGCCGCCGAACGGCTGGGCATACTCGACAGCCAGGCGCTGCCGCGCAACCTCGAGATCGAACAGGCGCTGCGCGAACACCAGCGCCTGTTCCTCGGCGACAGCCAACCCCAGCTGCTGCGCCAGCGGCGCGAGGCGGCGGTCGAGGCGATGACCTTCCTCGCCCCGTTCGAACCGCGCCTGGTCGGCGCCGTGCTCGACGGCACCGCCGACATGCATTCGGCGGTGTGCCTGCACGTGTACAGCGACGATGCCGAAGCGGTGGTGCGCTTCCTGCGCGAGCACGGCGTGCCGCTGGAAATGCAGGTGCGCCGCCTGCGCTACAGCCGCACCGAGCAGCCCGAGTACCCGGTGCTGCTGTTCGCCGCCGACGCCGTGCCGTTCGACCTCACCGTGCTGCCGCGCAACGCGCTGCGCCAGGCGCCGCTGGATCGCACCGACGACCGGCCGATGCGCCGCGCCGCGCTGGCCCAGGTGGAGATGCTGCTGGCCGAGGACGATGCCGACGAGGGCTTCGAACAGCGCCTGCGCGCCGCGTTGCGCTGACCGCGCCGAGCGCCAGATGCAGAACGCCCCGGCCGGGCCGGGGCGTTCTGCGCGAAACCGAGGATCAGCCCAAGCGGTGAATCAGCGCTTGCCGGCCGGCACGTAATCACGCACGTCGGCGCCAGTGTAGACCTGGCGCGGACGGCCGATGCGCGATCCGGGCGTTTCGTGCTGCTCGATCCAGTGCGCGATCCAGCCGGCGGTGCGCGCGATGGCGAACATCACGGTGAACATCTCGGTGGGGATGCCCAGCGCCTTGTAGATGATGCCGGAGTAGAAATCGACGTTCGGATACAGCTTGCGCTCGACGAAGTAGTCGTCCTTCAGCGCCGCCTCTTCCAGCTTCATCGCCACGTCCAGCATCGGATCGTTGACGCCCAGCTCGTCCAGCACCTTGTGGCACATCTCGCGAATGATCTTGGCGCGCGGGTCGAAGTTCTTGTAGACGCGGTGGCCGAAGCCCATCAGGCGGAAGCTGTCGTTCTTGTCCTTGGCGCGCAGGATCGCCGACTCGACGTTGTCCGGCGTGCCGATCTCCTCCAGCTGCTTGAGCACCGCCTCGTTGGCGCCGCCATGGGCGGGGCCCCACAGCGCGGTGATGCCGGCGGCGATCGAGGCATACGGGTTGGCGCCGGTGGAACCGACCAGGCGCACGGTGGAGGTGGACGCGTTCTGCTCGTGGTCGGCATGCAGGATGAACAGCAGGTCCAGCGCCTTGGCCGCCACCGGGTTCATCTGCAGCGGCTCGCTCGGCACCTCGAACATCATGTGCAGGAAGCGGGTGACGTACTCGAGGTTGTTGCGCGGGTAGCGCACCGGCCAGCCGATCGTGTAGCGGTAGCAGGCTGCCGCGATGGTCGGCATCTTGGCGATCAGGCGGATCGCCGCCATCTTGCGGTCGGCCGGGTCTTCCACGTCCAGCTTGTCGTGGTAGAACGCCGACAGCGACGCCACTGCCGCGGCGAGCATCGCCATCGGGTGCGCGTCGTGGTGGAAGCCCTGGAAGAAGTTCTTCTGCGCCTCGTGCATCATCGTGTGATGCGTGATGTCATGTTCGAACGTGTCGAACTCGGCAGCATTGGGCAACTCGCCGTTGAGCAACAGATAGGCCACTTCGAGGAAGCTGGACTTCTCGGCCAGCTGCTCGATCGGGTAACCGCGATACAGCAGCACGCCCTTGTCGCCGTCGATGTAGGTGATGGCACTCTTGGTGCTGGCAGTGCTGCCGAAGCCCGGGTCATAGGTGAAATGGCCGGTGTCCTTGTACAGCGTGCCGATGTCGATGCACGCGGCACCGAGCGTGCCGGAAACCAGCGGCAGTTCGCTGCTCTTGTGGCTCGATTCATCGACCAGCTTGACGGTCTTGGGGTCGGACACGGAAACCTCCTCGCATGTGGTTCGTCGCCGGCGACGACGGTGGGGACGTCATCGCGCGGCAAGGGAAAGGGTGGATGTCGGCAGCCGGGGAAAGCACGCGACGCAACCGATGCCGGAAACCGGCTGGAACAAGCTCCGCGAAGACTTGCGCCACTCTGCTGCAGGCATCGGGCCACTGCCCATTATCGCACAACGGCGGTCGCGCATTCGATGGCGAATGGTCGTACGCCGGGCACGAAAAAGACACGGGGCAAGCCTGCGCCTGCCCCGTGTCTCGAACCGCCCGCAACCCGGAGGGAGCGGAGGTAAAAGGGTTTATTCCTTGACCGAACCGGCGTAGCGGCGGCGGAACTTGTCCACGCGGCCACCCACGTCCAGGGTCTTCTGCTTGCCCGTGTAGAACGGGTGCGAATGGCTGGAGATATCCACCTTGATCAGCGGGTACTCATTGCCGTCTTCCCACTTGACGGTTTCCTTGCTGGACATGGTCGACCGGGTGAGGAACGAGAAATCGGACGACAGATCCTGGAACACCACCGGGGCGTAGTTCGGATGGGTATCGGCTTTCATGACAGACTCTGAATGCGGCGGTGAAAAGAGCGGCATTGTAGCGAGCAACGCCGGGAACGCGCAAGCACGGGGGTTCAGCCGGGCACCCCCAGCGCGCGCTGCACCATCGCGGCAAAGCGGGTGTGGTCGACCTCCAGCACGATGTTGGCCTGCGCCGGCCGGCCCAGGCGCCCTTTCCAGTCGACCACGGTGGCGCCGCGGGTCAGGCGGCCGTCCAGCTCTACCGCGACCGCGCGGCGTTCGCTGCGGGTGACGATGGTCGGGTCGAGCGCGACCGCCATCGCCAGCGCATCGGCCGCCACCAGCCCGTGGCGGTCGTGTTTGGCGTTGTAGCCCCGCGCGGTCGCCGCGATCTTGCCGAAGAACGCCGCGCGCCGGTCACCGGCAGCGAGCCAGCGGTCGAACTCCGCGTCGTCGAAGGCGTGGCGCAGGGTTGCCTCCCAGTCCACCAGGTCGAACGACGGGAACGCCTCGAACACGACGTGCGCAGCCTCGGGGTCGAAACCGATGTTGAACTCGGTCGGCACCTTGCCGGTATTGCCGTGGCCGGTCACCGCGCCGCCCATCACCACCAGCCGCTTCACCCGCTGCGGCAGGCCGGGGTCGAGCCGCAGCGCCAGCGCCAGGTTGGTCAGTGGCGCCAGTGCCACCAGGGTCAGCTCGCCGGGACGCTCGAGGGTCAGGCGCAGCAGCGCCAGCGCAGCGGACTCGGCGGCGACCGCGGCGCCGGGCTCGGCGAAGCCGACGTCGCCGAAACCGTCACGCCCATGCACGAACGCGGCATCTTCCTCCGGCGCACGCACCAGCGGCATGGCGCAACCGGCGAACACCGGCGTGGCCAGGCCAAGCAGGTCGACCAGCGTGCGTGCGTTGCGCAGGGTGTGCTCCAGGCCGACGTTGCCGGCGGCAATGCCGAGGCCGGCAATATCGGCATGCGCGGCGGCCATCAGGATGGCGAGGGCGTCGTCGACGCCGGGATCGGTGTCGATCAGGAGTTGCGGCTTGGTCATGTGCATCGGGTTCCTGTCCAGCCGTCCAGTTTATGGGATGAAACGGCGGGGGGCGACTGCCGATGACCGCTCACGCATCTGCGAACCGCGCGGCGCCGCCGATCCAGCGCTCGATCAACCGGCTGGTCTGGTCGGGGAACTCGGCCAGCATGCGCTCGCCCACCGCCTGCACCGCGGGCAGCAGGTGCGCGTCGCGCGACAGGTCGGCGATGCGGAAGGCGAGCTGGCCGGTCTGGCGGGTGCCGAGCACTTCACCGGGGCCACGCAGTTCCAGATCCTTCTCGGCGATGCGGAAGCCGTCGCTGGTTTCGCGCATGACCTGCAGGCGCTCGCGCGCGAGCTGGCCCAGCGGCGGTTGATACAGCAGCACGCAGTTGGAGGCCACCGCGCCGCGCCCGACACGACCGCGCAACTGGTGCAGCTGTGCCAGGCCAAGCCGCTCGCTGTTCTCGATCACCATCAGGCTGGCATTGGGCACGTCGACGCCGACCTCGATCACCGTGGTGGCCACCAGCACGGCCAGCTCGCCGGCCTTGAACGCGTCCATCACCGCCTGCTTGTCCTTTGCCTTCATGCGGCCGTGGATCAGACCCACGGCAAAGCCCTCCAGCGCCGCGCACAACTCGGCGTGGGCGACTTCGGCCGCCTGCGCGCGCAGCTGCTCGGATTCCTCGATCAGGGTGCACACCCAGTACACCTGCCGCCCCTCGGCGCAGGCGGCATGGATGCGCTCGATCACTTCGGCGCGGCGCGCATTGGATACCGCGATGGTCTGCACCGGCGTGCGTCCGGGCGGCAATTCGTCGATCGACGAGACGTCGAGATCGGCATACGCGCTCATCGCCAGCGTGCGCGGAATCGGCGTGGCGGTGAGCACCAGTTGATGCGGCACCAGTCGGTCCTGGCGGCCCTTCTCGTGCAATGCCAGCCGCTGCTGCACGCCGAAGCGGTGCTGCTCGTCGACGATCACCAGGCCCAGCCGCGCAAATGCCACGCCCTCCTGCATCAAGGCGTGCGTGCCGATCACCACCGCCGCGCCGTCGGCCACGCGGGCCAGCGCCTGCCGGCGTGTCTTGCCGGTGACCTTGCCGGCCAGCCATTCCACCTCGATGCCCAGCGGCTGCAACCACTGCCGGAAGTTGCGCAGATGCTGCTCGGCCAGCAATTCGGTCGGTGCCATCAGGGCGGTCTGGTAGCCCGCGTGCACCGCGGCCAGCGTGGCCAGCGCGGCCACCACGGTCTTGCCGCTGCCGACGTCGCCCTGCACCAGGCGCAGCATCGGCTGGGCCTGCGCCAGGTCGCGCGCGACCTCCTCGCTCACGCGCTGCTGCGCCGCGGTGAGGCGGAACGGCAATGCGCGCAGCAATTGCCGATGCAGCTGCCGCGGTGCGCCCAGCACCGGCGCACGGCGTTGCCGCACCACGGCGCGCAGGCGCTTGAGGCCAAGGTGCTGGGTCAGCAACTCCTCGAAGGCGAGCCGCTGCTGGGCCGGGTGGCGACCGAGCAGCAACTGGCCCAGGTGCGCGTCCGGCGGTGGCCGGTGCACGTAGAGCAGCGCATCGCGCAGCGAGGTCAGGCCGTGCGTGCGGCACAGCGCCGGCGGAATAAGCTCCAGTTGCCCGGCCGGCGGCAGCAGGGCCAGTGCCTTGCCAATCACCGCGACCAGGCGCTTCTGGCCCAGGCCCTCGGTAGTGGGATACACCGGACTGAGCTGCTCGTCGACCACCGAGGCTTCGCTGCCACCCAGACGCTGGTAGCTCGGGTGCACCATCTCCAGCCCCTGCGCGGCGTGGCGCACCTCGCCGTAGCAGAGCAGCCGCGTGCCCCGCACCAGTTGTTCGGCCTGCGCGCGATTGAAATGGAAGAAGCGCAGCAGCAGGGTCTGCGCGCTGGCGTCGCCGATCGCCACCTTGAGTTGCGGGCGATGGCGGAAGCCGCGCTCGACGGCCTCGACCACGCCCTCGACCTGCGCGCGTTCCCCTGCGCGCAAGTCCGCGATCGCGGTGATGCGCGTCTTGTCCTCGTAGCGCAACGGCAGGTGGAACCACAGATCCTGCACCCGCGTCAGGCCGAGCTTGCCCAGCGACGCGACCAGCGCCGGGCCCACGCCGGGCAACGTGGCGAGCGGCGCGATGCCGGGGTCGGCAATGGCGGGAGAAACGGGACGGGCGTTGCGCGTGGCCATGAAACCCAAGCCTAACCGAGCATCCCCGTCAGTCGTAAGGATGCCGCCGCTGCGGGCTGTCGGCGACAGCCGCGACGTGGATCAGTCCAGCACCATGATCGCATCGACCTCTACCTGCGCCGCCTTCGGCAACGCGGAAACCTCGATGGTCGAGCGCGCCGGATACGGCTGCTGGAAGTATTCGGCCATCACCGCGTTGACGGCGGCGAAGTTGGCCAGGTCGGTGACATAGATGCCCACGCGCACGATCTGCGCCAGCGAGCCGCCGGCAGCCTGCGCCACCGCGGCGAGATTGTCGAACACCCGTCGCGTCTGCACGCCGATGTCGCCGTCGACCAGGCTGCCGGTGGTCGGGTCCAGCGGGATCTGGCCGGAAAAATAGACGGTGTTGCCGGCACGCACGGCCTGCGAATACGGGCCGATGGCGGCCGGTGCCTGGTCGGTGGCGATGATGTCGAAAGGCATGGCGTTTCCTTGGGGGCGGGAGTCGGGATTGGAGATTCGAAGGAGCGTGCTGCAGCCGATTGAGACCGCCGATGATAACTCGGCCCCGCTTCACTGCACGGCGCCCGCACCACTGCGATGCAAGGCCGGCGGGCGTTGCCCGCCCTACGCGCGGCATCGGTCGGAGCGACCTATTCCCTATTCCCTATTCCCTATTCCCTATTCCCTATTCCCTATTCCCTATTCCCCATTCCCGGTCATTACAACGGATACCGTCGCACCGCGCTGACCACGCCGGTGCGGCGCACGCGGCGGATCACGTCGGCCAGGTGCTTGCGGCTCTTCACTTCCATCGAGAACAGCAGCGTGGCCGCCGAGGCATCGCGCTCGACGTACTCGACGTTCTCGATGTTGGAATCGGCCGCCGCAATCGCCGCCGCCACGGTGGCGAGCACGCCCGGGCGGTTGATCACCTCGATGTGCAACTGCGCGCGGTAGTCGCCCTTGACGTCGCGATCCCACTCGATCGCCACCAGCCGTTCCGGTGAGCGGCGCAACTCGACCACGTTCGGGCACTCCACGCGATGCACCACGATGCCCTTGCCGGAGGACAGGTAGCCGACGATGTCGTCGCCGGGCAACGGGTGGCAGCAGTTGGCGAAGCTGAGCACGCCGCGCTCGCCGCCGCTGATGCGGATCTTCTCCTGCGCCAGCGCCACGCCTGCCTTGGAGCCGGCGGCCTTCTTCCAGCGCGAGCCCAGCAACTGGCGCGCGACCACGTCAGGCATGCGGTTGCCCAGCGCGATGTCGGAGAGCAGTTCCTCCAACCGCTTGAACTTGGAGGTCTTCAGGAAGCGGTCGAGCGTCGTCGGCGCGATCGCGTCGAGACTGCTGCCGAGCGCATCCAGCGCGCGATCCAGCATCCGGTGGCCGAAATCGACCGCGTCCTCGTGCTGCAGATGTTTCAGGTACTGGCGGATCGCGGTGCGCGCCTTGCCGGTGACCACCACCTCCAGCCACGCGGGGTTGGGCACGGCCGAGGGCGCGGTGATGATTTCCACCAGCTGGCCCGATTCGAGCCGGCTGCGCAGCGGGGTGAGTTTCTTGTCCACGCGCGCGGCCACCGCGTGGTCGCCCACGTCGGTGTGCACCGCGTAGGCGAAATCCAGCGCAGTGGCATGGCGCGGCAGCGAGAGGATGTCGCCGCGGGGGGTAAACAAATAGACCTCGTCGGGGAACAGGTCGATCTTGACGTTCTCGATGAACTCCGAAGAGGACACCGTGTTCGCCGAACTGTCCACCATCGACGCCAGCCACTCGCGCGCGCGCACCTGGGCACTGTTGGCCGGGCCCGAATCGGTCTTGTAGGCCCAGTGCGCCGCCACGCCGCGTTCGGCCACGGAATCCATTTCGGCGGTGCGGATCTGCACCTCGATCGGCGCGCCGAACGGCCCGAGCAGCACCGTGTGCAGCGACTGGTAGCCGTTCGCCTTGGGGATCGCGATGAAATCCTTGAAGCGCCGGTCCACCGGCTTGTACAGCGCGTGCACCGCACCAAGCGCCACGTAGCAGCTGGTGGCGCTGTCGACCACCACGCGGAAACCGTACACGTCCATCAGCTGCGCGAACGTCTTGTGCTCGTTGCGCATCTTCGAGTAGATGCTCCACGGCGACTTGATCCGGCCGACCACGTGGGCGCTCAGATGCTCGGACGCCAACTGCGTGGTGAGCGCGGTCTCGATCTTGCTCATCACCTCGCGGCGATTGCCCAGCGCGGCGCGGATGCGCTCGCTGATGACCCGGTAGCGGTCCGGATACAGCGCGCGGAAGCCTAGATCCTGCAGCTCGGCCTTGAACTTGTTCATGCCCAGGCGCTGCGCGATCGGCGCGAAGATCTCCAGCGTCTCGCGCGCGATGCGGCGGCGCGAACCCTGGTCCTTGGCGCCCAGCGTGCGCATGTTGTGCAGGCGATCGGCCAGCTTGATGAGGATCACGCGGATGTCGCGCGCCATCGCCAGCAGCATCTTGCGGAAGCTTTCCGCATCGGCTTCCTGGCGCGTGCCGAAGCGCATCTTGTCCAGCTTGGTGACGCCGTCCACCAGCTCGGCCACCACCTCGCCAAACTCGCCGGCCAGCGCTTCGCGGCTCAGTTCGGTGTCTTCCAGCGTGTCATGCAGGATGGCCGCGATGATTGTTTCGGCATCCAGCCCCAGCTCGGCCAGGATGCTGGCCACTGCCACCGGGTGGGTAATGTACGGCTCCCCGCTCTTGCGCTCCTGCCCCGAATGCGCCTGTGCGCCGACGGCGTACGCACGCAACACCAGGGTGACTTGTGCGGGGGGCAGATAAGCGATGCGCTCTTTCAGCGCCAGCACGTAGGGTGGCCAGGCGGCCGGATCGACCGGAGCCGGTGGAGCGGTCGCGGGCATCGGTGCCTGGCGCCGGCTCAGGCGCCCACCCCGGAAGCGAGGTGTCCGGAGACTGTCGGGCGCGCGCGCTTGCTCATGCCCTGCAAGGCATGATCGCGGCAGCGCCGGCAGTCATCGCCCATCAGTCGTCGCCGCCCTTGGAAAGGTCGTCGTCGACTTCCGCGGCGGCCCACTCCAGCGCTTCGCGCTCGGCGCGCTCGCGCTCGGCCTTGTCGATCTGGTCGATCGTGGCCTGGTCGATGCGACGGGCCGCGATCTCGCGCAGCGCCAGCACCGTGGGCTTGTCGTGGTCGGGGTTGACCGCCGGTTCGGCACCCTTCTCGAGCTGTCGTGCGCGCTTGGTGGCCATCAGGACCAGCTCGAATCGGTTGTCGACCACCTCGAGGCAGTCCTCCACGGTAATGCGTGCCATGTGAAATCCTTCGGAGAATAGTGACTTATACGGTCGACCAGTGTAGCCAGCAGGTGCTTTGCTGGCAATGCGGGCGACGCGTATCATGGTGGGCTGGCCGCGAATACGGCTGCATTCACGAAAGCGGCCCGAAAGCCGTGCAAGATATAAAACCAGACAGTACACTTATACTGTCCCCGACGCGAATCCCCACCGCACGATGCCCTCATTGCCTCGCCCCCATTCCATGAGCCGCTGGTTGGCGGTGCTCGCGATCGCCTTGCTGGCGGGCTGCGCCATTGCCAAGCCGCGCACCGACGACCCGCTGGAGAAGTACAACCGCGAGGCGTACCAGTTCAATACTGCAGTGGACAAAGTGGCCATACGGCCGGTGGCGCTGGTCTACCGCAAGGTCACCAACCCGCCGGTGCGGCGTTCGTTCAGCGACTTTTTCACCAATATCCGCACCCCGGTCACGGTCGCCAACGACCTGCTGCAGGCGCGGCCCAAGCAGGCCCTGCAGAGCACTGCCCGTTTCCTGGTCAACCTCACCCTGGGCATCGGCGGTTTCTTCGACCCGGCCAGCCAACTGGGACTGCCGATCGAGGACAACGACTTCGGCATCACGCTGGCACGCTGGGGTGCGCCGGAAGGCGATTTCCTGATGCTGCCGCTGTTCGGCCCCAGCACCGCACGCGACATGTGGCGGATGCCGGTGGACAGCTATTTCTTCGATCCGCTGAGCCTGTACGCCGCCAACCACCACTACAACGGCCTGCAGTACGCGCCGCAGGCGATGTATCTGATCACGCTGCGCTCGCGCGCGATCGACGCGGAGAGTTTCCTGCAATCGGCCTACGACCCGTACGTGTTCATCCGCGACGCCTACCGGCAACAGCGCCTGTACAAGCTTTACGACGGCAACCCGCCGGCGGCGCTGATCGAACGGATGCAGGGACTGGATACGCCCGGCTTCGACCCGGACGAGCTGCTGGAACAGCAGCACGATTGGGAAAAGGGTCACCCCAAGCAGGACGACCAGCACTGAGCCCTGCGGGCACGACTCACGCCAGCAGCGTATCGACCTCGCAGACCTGGGCCAGCGCCTGCATGCTGGCCGGCATCCCGACCACCCGCAACGGACGACCTCGCCGGTTCGCTTCCGCGGCGGCAGCCAGCACGCAGGCCAGGCCGGCGCTGTCGCAATGACTGACGCCCGCCAGGTCCAGTTGCGCCACCTCGCCATCCAGCGCCGCACGCATGGCTGCGAGCGCAGCCGCGGCGGTGCCGAAATCAAGCACGCCGTTCACCGCCAGGACAGTCGGCGCCACGATGTCCAGGCGGAAACCCGTGGGCGCGTTCACTGGCTGTCCTTGCTGTCCTTGTCGAGCGTGTCGAGTGCCTTCTCGCCCTGGGTTTCCAGGTTGGTGATCAGCTGCTCGATGCCGACCTTGCGGATCTCCGCGTCCACCTGGTTGCGGTAATTGGTGACGTAGGAGATGCCTTCGATGATCACGTCGTACGCCTTCCAGTCGCCGCTGCGGCTCTTGCGGAACGCGTAGTCGATCGACACCAGCTTGCCGTCGTCCAGCACCACCTGGGTGCGCACCACGGTGCGCTTGTCGTTGAGGTCGCCGTTGAACGGCAGCACCTTGACCTTGCCGCGGGTGTAGTTGAGCAGACCCTCGGCGTAGCGATGGGTGATCGAGTTGTAGAACGCCTTGGCGAAGCGGTCGCGCTGTGCCGGGGTGGCCTCGCGTGCATGCCGGCCGAGCACGAGGATCGAGGCGTAGTCGATGTCGAAGTGCGGCAGGAACACGTCGTCGATGATGGCGATCAGTTTTTCCTTGTCGCGCTTGAGCTCGTCGCGGTGACCCTCGATCGCGGTGGCCAGCTGGTCGGCGATGCCCTGCACGATCTGCACCGGGGTCTGCTGGACGGCCGCCGGCGCGGCGGCCGTGGCCGCATCCTGGGCGAACGCCGGGGCACCGACCACAACAGTGGCGAACGCAAGGGCGGTGGCAAGGGCCAGTCTGCGCAGCATGGGGTTACTCCTTGGGGCATGGCCGGCGGCAGGCGCCGCCGACGGGGATTCGATGGGGTTCTACTGCTTGCCGCTGCCGGCGTCCTTCTTGTCGCCGGGCGAACCGTTGACCAGGAACTTGCCGATCAGATCCTCCAGCTGCATCGCGGACTGGGTCAGGATCATCTCGTCGCCGTTCTTGAGCACGTCGGGCGAGCCGCCCGGCTGGATCGCAACATACTGGCTGCCGATCAAACCGCTGGTGAACACCGCGGCGGCCGAATCGTCGGGAATCTGGTCGTAGCGCTTGTCGATCGCCAGGATGACCTCGGCGTTGAGCTTGGTCGGGTCGGCGCGCACCGATTGCACGCTGCCGATCACCACGCCGGCCATCTTCACCGGCGCGCCCGCCGACAAGGTGCCCACGTTGGTGAAATCGGCCTTGACCGTGTAGCTGCCGCCGATGTTGTCGACCACGCCGCCGGCGCCGAAGAACTTGCCCAGCATCTCCTCCAGCGGCTGCGACGACTTGGTCCGCGCCAGCGTGCCGCCGGCGGCCACCATCTGTTTCGCGCTGCCGTAGTCGATGCCCACGTACTGGTCGCCGAGCAGGCCGCTGGTGAAGATCGTCGCCACCGAATCCTGCGGGATGTGGTCGTAGCGCTTGTCGATGGACAGCTTCACCTCGGCCGCGTCGCGCCCCGGCGCCAGCGTGATCGCCTGCACCTGGCCCACGCGCACGCCGGCGATCTTCACCGGCGCGCGCTCCTTCAGCTGGCCGATGTTGGTGAACTGCGCGGTGACGTCGTAGCTGTCGCCCTGGCGCACGTTGTTGGCCACCGAGCTGGTCTGCGTCGCCAGGTAGGCCAGCGCGGCGAAGCCCAGCACGATGAACAGGCCGGTGCCGACGGCATAGGAACTTCTCGGTTGGCTCACGGCAGAATCCTCGGAAAACGATGGGTCATGGCAGTCACATCAGGAAGGCGGTGAGGACGAAGTCGAGCGCCAGGATGGCGATCGACGAGGCGACCACGGTACGGGTGGTGGCGTAGGCCACGCCCTCGCTGGTCGGCGGCGTGGTGAAGCCCTGGAACACCGCGATCAGCGATACCACCGCGCCGAACGCCAGGCTCTTCAGCAGCACGCCGTTGACGATGTCGGTGTGCACGTCGACCTGGGCGGTCATGTTCGACCAGAACGTGCCGTTGTCGATGCCGAGCCAGGTCACGCCGACCAGGTGGCCGCCGAAGATCGCCATGGCGCAGAACACGCAGCACAGCAGCGGCATCGCGATCAGGCCGGCCAGGAAGCGCGGCGTGGCGACGTAGGCGATCGGGTCGACCGCCATCATCTCCATCGCGGAAATCTGGTCGGTGGCGCGCATCAGGCCGATCTCGGCGGTGATCGCGGTGCCGGCGCGCCCGGCGAACAGCAGCGCGGTGACCACCGGCCCCAGCTCGCGGTACACCGACAGCGCCACCACCATGCCGCTGGCCGAGGTGCCGCCGAAGATCGACAGCACGTGGTACAGCTGCAGCATCAGCACCATGCCGACGAACAGGCCGCAGACCATGATGATGGTCAGGCTCATGGCGCCGACAAACCACAGCTGACGGACGGTTTCGCGCAGGTAGCGGAAGCTGCGCGGGATCGCCGCCAGCAGGGTCAGCAGAAACAGGCCGCAGCCGCCGATCTGTGCCAGCGACTGGGTCAACACGTTGCGGGGTTGCGGGGCGTGCGCGTTCATTTCGTTGCCTCGGCAAAGCCCAGCGCGGCGGCGTAGTCGCCAGCCGGGTAGCGGAACGGGATCGGGCCGTCCGCCTCGCCGCCGAAGAACTGCCGCGTCCACGGCGAGCCGTCGTCGGCGATCGTCGCCGGGTTGCCCTGTGCCACCACCTTGCCGTTGGACAGCAGGGCCACGTGGTGGGCGATGCGCTGCACCGCGGGCAGTTCGTGCGAGACCAGCACGCTGGTGATGCCGAGGGTCTGGTTCAGCGTCTGGATCAGCTTCAGCACCTGGTTCAGCGCCACCGGGTCCAGCCCCACGAACGGCTCGTCGTACAGGATCAGCTGCGGGTCGAACACGATCGCCCGCGCCAGCGCCACTCGCCGCGCCATGCCGCCGGACAGCTCGTTCGGCATCAGCCGCGCCGCGCCGCGCAAACCCACCGCCTGCAGCTTCATCAGCACCAGGTTGCGGATCAGCACCTCCGGCAGTTTCGTGTGCTGGCGCAGCGGGAACGCCACGTTCTCGAACACGTCGAAATCGGTCAGCAGTGCGGAGTTCTGGAACAGGTAGCCCACGCCCTCGCGCAGCTTGTACAGCTCCTCGCGCGACAGCTCGGCGACATTGTGGCCATCGACGTGGACACTGCCGGCATCGGCGCGCATCTGCCCGGTGATGTGCTTGAGCAGGGTGGTCTTGCCGGTGCCGCTGGGGCCCATGATCGAGGTGATCTTGCCGCGCGGGATGTCGAGATCCAGCGTGTCGAAGATGGTCTTGCCGTTGAGCACCGTGGTCAGCCCGCGGATGCGCACCAGGGTGGCGTCGTCAGGCGTGGCGCGAGCGGTTTCGTTCATGGGCGGCAAAGGAGGTGGGTAAGCGGACAAGGTAGCGGAAGCGTCGGACTAAGACCATGCGCAGGCGCCGCGGTTCAACCGGCCTCGCCGTCCAGCAGTTCGGCGATCAGCGCCTCGTGCCGGCGCAGTTGCAGCGCGCCGCGCAGGCGCACCGCGCGCACGATCGCCTGCAGATCGTCCAGCGCCGTTTCGAAGCGGTCGTTGACGATGATGTAGTCGAACTCGTGGGCGTGGGCGATCTCGCCGCGCGAGTTGCGCAGCCGGCGTTCGATCACCTCGGCACTGTCCGACCCGCGGCCGCGCAGGCGCCGTTCCAGTTCCGCCCGCGACGGCGGCAGGATGAACACGCTGACACAGTCGGGCTTGCTCGCGCGGATCTGCTGCGCACCCTGCCAGTCGATCTCCAGCAGCACGTCGCGCCCCTGCGCCAGCAGCTTCTGCACGGTGTTGCGCGAGGTGCCGTAGAGGTTGCCGTGCACCTCGGCATGCTCCAGGAATATCCCTTCCGCGACCTGCTGCTCGAACACTTCGCGCTCGACGAAATAGTAGTGACGTCCGTACAGCTCGCCCGACCGCGGTGGTCGCGTGGTGTGCGACACCGACAGCGAAATCGCGCTGTCGCGCTCCAGCAGCGCATTGACCAAGGTCGACTTGCCGGCGCCCGAAGGCGCGGCAACCACGAACAGCGTTCCGATTTCCATCATGGTGACAAGCAACCTTTCGCGTGCCTCGTCATGCCCGGCAAGCTCCATGGCAAACGCGCTTGCATCGAATCAAGCCACCATGGAGGGCATCGCACATCACAGGCCGGCCCGAGTAAAGACCAAGCCGCTGACGGAATGTGCAGCGGCGACATCCTCCAAGGTTCGCTTGCCGGCATCATTGGTGTAAAGACGCGAGCGTGCGGTCGCCGGATCCTTGAACACCGCAGCTTCGGACGGAACGGCGTTGGCGAGAAACGCTTCCCGGCCCACCGTGCCACCGGGGCGCGTTTCGGATCGCTCGCGGTCTATGCACGGCACGAGGTGCGTGGCGTTGAAGAAGTACTCGACCTCGCCGTCGACATCGAGCTCCAGCAACTGCCCGAAATCAGCCAGGAACCCGCCCAGCGTGGCGAACGCCTTGGAATTCAACACCAACGCCCCGGGGACAAAGGGGCTGACGTCGCTTCGTGGCAGGCGCTTCCGGCACTTGTCGGCGTACACCTGCAGCTTTGGTCGCTCGTGCCAATGCAGAACATTGCCATTGCCACCGAAGCGCTTCATCGCGCCCATGACCTGTTCGGCCTGCGGCACCACCAGCATCGCCATCCGGTCGGCTGGGCCAGCCTTGATCTCCCAGACTGTCATGCCCCGTCTCCCGACCGGTAGGGGAAGGTTCCGTCAAGCAGCTGCGTCTTGATTCCCCGAAGCGCTTCGCGTCCTGCCTGACTGTGCTCCGCACCCTGATCAATGTCGACCAGTCGCGCATAGACCTCAAGATGGTAGAGCCCTGTATGCAAAACCGAGTGCTTGATGGCGTCAGGCATGCCGGTGACGATGCTTTTCTTGAAGCGGGGCAGATAGACGCCATTGTCAACGTCATTGATGGCGATACCCCAGCCAAACAGCAATTCCTGCGACGGAAAAGCTCGCGAGTCTCCATGGGCCACGATGTGGTGGGCCGCGGCGCCCTTCGGCCGGTCGATATTTGCCGACGCCAAGTTCCGCGCCAAGTCAGTCGAGTGTCTCGCACCCTCGCGTCTGGCGTGTGCCAGAAGCCGCTCTGCATTTGCGGGCAGCGTCACTCCATTCCGGTAACGGACCTCCGCTTTCGCGGCCTCGAGGATGACATCATTGACGGCAGCGTTCGGGTTGAGCCCGCCTACTACGCGAGCCGCATTCACCCTGAGCTGCGCCGTGGTGCGCCGTGGTTGGCGCAACCCCCCGCGGGGCGCACCCGGCCTTCCGTCTCTTGCCATGCCCATCTCCAGAACGCATGCATTTGAAACCACAACCGCGGCTCGATCCGGGCCGGCCGGCACTACTCGATGTTCTGCACTTGTTCGCGCATCTGCTCGATCAGCACCTTGAGCTCGACCGCCGCGTTGGTGCTGCGCGCGTCGACCGACTTGGAACCGAGCGTGTTGGCCTCACGGTTGAACTCCTGCATCAGGAAATCCAGCCGGCGGCCGACCGGTTCGGCCAGGCCCAGCACGCGGCGCGTCTCGGCGATGTGGGTGGCGAGCCGGTCCAGCTCCTCGTCCACGTCGCTGCGGGTGATCTGCAGCACCAGCTCCTGTTCCAGCCGGCCCGGCTCGACCGGCTGCTTGAGGTCGGCCAGCCGGGTTTCCAGCCGGGTGCGCAGCGCGGTGCGGATCTCCGGCATCCAGCCGCGCACCTCGGCGACCACGCGCTCGATCGCGTCGAGCCGCTCGTGCAGGATCGCGCCCAGCTTCTCGCCCTCGCGTTCGCGGGTGGCCGCCAGCGCATCCAGCGCGCGGTCGAGCACGTCGAACAGCGCGGTTTGCTGCGCTTCGGGATCGACCTCGGCCTGCTGCATCACGCCCGGAAAGCGCAGCAGCTCGGTGAACTGCACCTGCAGGCCGGGGAACAGCGCGGCCATGTCCAGGTTCAGCTCGGACAGCCGCGCGAGCAGTGCGCCGTTCACCTGCAACGCCTCGCCGCGCCCCTCGCCCGCGCGACGCACGGTGAGGTCCAGCTTGCCGCGCGACAGCTTCGCCGCCACCCGCTCACGCAACTGCGATTCGAACGCGCGCAGGTCGTCCGGCAAGCGCGGGCTCAGCTCCAGGTAGCGATGGTTGACCGTGCGCAGCTCGCAGCTGAGCGTGCCCGCGGGGCCGGTGGTTTCGGCACTGGCGTAGGCCGTCATGCTGCGGATCATCGGCGCCTTCCGGACATCGGGGGAAAGGACGCAATGGTAAACTCTCCGGTCCCCCTTGCCCAATCCGGCCACCCTTCATGAATCCCAGCCGCCCCAGTGGCCGCGCCAGCGACCAGCTGCGCACCGTCAGCCTCGAACGTCATTACACCCGCCACGCCGAAGGCTCGGTGCTGGTCAGCTTCGGCGACACCCGCGTGCTGTGCACCGCCAGCATCGAGGATCGCGCGCCGGCCTGGCTGCGCGGCAAAGGCGAGGGCTGGATCACCGCCGAATACGGCATGTTGCCGCGCGCCACCAACACCCGCACCCAGCGCGAGGCCGCCCGCGGCGGCCAGGGCGGCCGCACCATGGAAATCCAGCGGCTGATCGGCCGCAGCCTGCGCGCCTGCGTCAACCGCCAGGCGCTGGGCGAGCGGGTGATCACGCTGGACTGCGACGTGCTGCAGGCCGACGGCGGCACGCGCACGGCGGCGATCACCGGGGCCTATGTGGCCCTGGTCGATGCGGTGAACCTGCTGATGAAGCGCGAGAACCTCAAGCGCAACCCGATCGTGGGCGCGGTCGCCGCGGTCTCGGTCGGCATCTACCAGGGCGTGCCGGTGCTCGACCTCGACTACGCCGAGGATTCGGACTGCGACACCGACATGAACGTGGTGATGAACGACGGCGGCGGCTTCATCGAAGTGCAGGGCACCGCCGAAGGCCACGCCTTCCGCCGCGACGAGATGGACCAGATGCTGGCGCTGGCCGAAAAAGGCATCGGCGAACTGGTCGCCGCGCAGCGCGCGGCGCTCGCACTCTGACATGCGGCGCATCGTCCTCGCCAGCAGCAACCGCGGCAAGCTCGCCGAGTTCCATGCCCTGCTCGCCAACGCCGGCTTCGAGGTGGTGCCGCAGGCCAGCCTCGGCGTGGACGACATCGAGGAAACCGGCCTCACCTTCGTGGAGAACGCCGTGCTCAAGGCACGCCACGCCGCCCGTGCCAGCGGCTTGCCCGCGCTGGCCGACGACTCCGGTCTGTGCGTGGACCATTTGCGCGGCGCGCCCGGCCTGTACTCGGCGCGCTATGCCGGCAACCACGGCGACAACGCCGCCAACAACGCGAAGCTGCTGCGCGAACTGGACGGCGTGCCGACGGAACGACGCGGCGCGTTCTTCATCTGCGTCCTGGCGCTGCTGCAGCACGCCGACGACCCCGCGCCGCTGATCGCAGAAGGCCGCTGGCACGGTCGCGTGCTCGACGCCCCGCGCGGCACGCAAGGTTTCGGCTACGACCCGCTGTTCCTGCCACACGGGCAGACCCTCGGCGCCGCCGAACTCGAGCCGGCGCTGAAGAACCGCCTCAGCCACCGCGGCCAGGCGCTGGCGAAGCTGCACGACCGCCTGCGCGAACTTCGCCCATGAGCCTCGTCGCGCCGCCGCTGTCGCTGTACGTGCACATGCCGTGGTGCGTGAAGAAGTGCCCGTACTGCGACTTCAACTCGCACGGCCTGCGCAGCGAGCCGCCGCCGTACGCCGATTACATCGACCACCTGCTGGCCGATCTCGACGCCGACCGCGCCGACTTCGCCGCGGCGCTGGAGGGCCGCGCGGTCATCAGCGTGTTCTTCGGTGGCGGCACGCCCAGCCTGTTCGCGCCGGAGCTGATCGCGCGCCTGCTCGACGGCGTGCGCGAGCGCCTGCCGCTGGCCGACGACGCCGAGGTCACCCTGGAAACCAATCCCGGCACGGTCGAGCATGGCCGTTTCGACGGCTATCTCGCCGCCGGCGTGAACCGCATCTCGTTCGGCGTGCAGAGCTTCGACGACGACAAGCTGAAGCGGCTCGGCCGCATCCACTCGGCCGGCGAAGCCGAAGTCGCGGTGAAATCCGCGCAGGACGCCGGCTACGCCAACATCAACCTCGACCTGATGTACGCGCTGCCGAAGCAGGAACTGGACGGCGCACTGGCCGACGTCGAGCGCGCCATCGCGCTCGGGCCCACGCACATCTCGCACTACCAGCTCACGCTGGAGCCGAATACGGTGTTCGCCGCCAACCCGCCACCGCTGCCCGACGACGACCACGCCTGGGCAATGCAGGAAGCCTGCGAGGCGCGCCTGGCCGAAGCCGGCTACGGCCAGTACGAAATCTCCGCCTACGCGCAGCCCGGCCGGCGCTGCGCACACAACCTCAACTACTGGCGGTTCGGCGACTACCTCGGCATCGGCGCCGGGGCCCACGGCAAGCTCAGCGACGCCGGCAGCAGCCAGATCCACCGACGCTGGAAAACGCGCGGCCCGCGCGCCTACATGGGCGAACCCGGCGGCGCGGGCCGGATCGGGGGCGACCACGTGGTCGCCCCCGCCGAGCTGCCGTTCGAGTACATGCTCAACGCGCTGCGCCTGATCGACGGCGTGCCGATGGCCGATTTCCCCGCGCGCACGGGGCTGGTGCCGGAGACGATCGCCGCGGCGCTGGCCGCCGCCCGCGACCGCGGCTGGCTGCACGGCGACGCGCAACGCCTGCAGACCACCGCGCTGGGCCAGCGCTTCCTGAACGACGTGATCGCAAGCTTCCTCGACTGACGCGCTCGCGGCGATGGCATAGCCCCGGCAAGCAGCATAGACTTGGCCAACCCGGGGAAATCACAGGTTTTGCATGGACGTCGGACAAGACCGGCGACGCATGTCGGCATCGCGCGGCACGGCCCAGTTCAACCAGGGGCGGTGGCCGGCGCGTGCCCAGCAATTGATCGAGACCGCCTACACCCTGTGCGTGGAAGGTCTCCACGAACCCGTGCGCCGCTGCATCGGCGAATTCGAGAAGCAGCTCTTCGCGCTGGCCGACCACGCGCACCGATCCGACGAGCAGCACGAGTGCTTCGCCAGCCGCCAACGCGTGCTGCAGGGGCAGAACGCGCTGGTGCAGGCGTTCATGGAAGAACTGGGCAAGGCGCTCAATGAGCTTGACCGCCATGCGCACCGGCCCGCCGATGCGGAAACCGCGGCCACCGCCAGTCCGTGGCAGACGCTGGAACTGCTCGACCCCGGCGTGCAGGAGATGACGATGGCGCTGGACCAGCTCGGCGCCCGCGGCGACGCACGCCATGGTCGCGCGCTGTACGAACTGGGCCATCGCCTGGCGGTGCTGATCGGCGCGCCGCCGCTGGAAGGCGCATCGCTGCCACTTGGCCCGCATGCGCTGGCCAAGGCATTCCACCAGGCCAGCGCCGCGCTGGAGCTGCCACTCAAGCACCAGTTGTTGTTGCTGCAGCACTTCGACCAGTGCGTGCTCCCTGCGCTGAGCGAGCTCTACGGCACCATCAACCTGCGCTGGCAGTCCGACGGCATCCTGCCGCAGCTGCGCAGCGTGCCGGCACCGCGCCACGTCAACAAGCGCCCGCGCCAGGGCACGGGCGAGATCGGCGCCGCCAGCGAAACCCCCGCCGCGCCGGCAGAAGCTGCCGCCAAGCCGGCGACCGGCGGCGCCCCGGAAGATTCCATCCACGTGCTGGAATCGCTGCGCGACCTGCTGTCGCAGCGGCGCGCCGGCCAGGGCACGGGCAGCGGCGAAGCCGCCGGGCCGGCCGCCAGCGAGGAAGAACTGCAATCGGCGCTGGGCGCGCTGCAACAACACTTGGCCAAGGTCACCGACCACGCCAGCCGCGAACTGCGCAGTGCCGCGCGCCTGCGCGAGGAGCTGCTGACCCAGCTCAACCTCGGCAAGCCTGCCGGCGCGCCGCGCACCCAGCTCACCAGCGAACAGGGCGACACGGTGGAGCTGGTCGCCGAACTGTTCGAGCAACTGGGCCAGCAACTGCAGCAGGGCAGCAACGCCCGCGGCCTGCTCGGCAACCTGCAGCTGCCGGTGCTGCGCGTGGCGGTGGCCGACCACGACTTCTTCGAGCAGCGCGACCATCCCGCGCGCAAGCTGCTCGACACCGTCGCCGCCGCCGCCAACGACTGGCTCGACGGCAGCGACGACGAGAGCAACCGTCCGCTGGCCAGCAAGCTGGAGCAACTGGTCAGCCGCGCCAACCAGGAGCCGCCCAGCGCCGGTCTCTACACCACGCTGCTGGCGGATATCGAACACCATCTGGCGCTGCTGACGCGCAAGGCGCAGGCCGCCGAACGGCGCCACGTCGAAGCGGCGCAGGGCCGCGAACGGCTGGACCAGGCGCGCCATCGCGCCGGCGAACTGATGGCGGACCGCTTCGCGCAATCGCCGCCGCGCGGACTGCTGCGCGCCCTGCTGGACCGCGCCTGGTCCGACGTGCTCGCGCTGACCCTGCTGCGTCATGGCGAGGACAGCCCCGCGTTCAAGGCGCAGCTGGCGATCACCGACCAGTTGCTCGGCCGCCTGCCGGTGCCCGACCCGCGGCAGCTGCAGCAGGAAGTGGAAAGCGGCCTGCAGCAGATCGGCATGCACGCGGAGGAATCGGTGCAGGTGGCGCAACGCCTGCTCGGCGTCGGTACGCCCGATCCGGCCAGCGAGCTGCCCAGCGCCACCGATCTCGCGCTGCGACTGAAGCAGCACCAGCGCCTGGGTGAACAGCAGGCCAGCCACGAAGCCGCGATCGCCAGCCCGATCGTCAAGCCGACGCCGCCGCGGCCCGCAACGACAACGGCGACATCGACCCGACCGCCGGCGGTCGATCCGCGCGAGGCGCGCATCGAGCAACATCTGCGCAAGTTGCCGTTCGGCAGCTGGTTCGAGTTCATCGACCCCGCCAGCGGGCAGATCGCGCGACGCAAGCTGGCCTGGTATTCGCCGATGTCGGGACGCTGCCTGCTGGTCAGCCGGCGCGGCCAGCGCGGCGAGGAGATGACCATGGCCCAGCTCGCCCACGAAGTTGCCCGCGGCCGCGTCTGCGAAGTGCCGGCCGAGCCGGAAAGCCTGCTCGACCGCGCGTGGCGCGGCCTCACCGGCAGCCTGCGCCAGGCCGCCGCAAGCGGGCGCAGCGGCAAACCCGCGGAGTTCCGGCACCGATGAACCCGCCCAACAGTCCCGCCAACCAGCGTCGTGCGCCGCGCAAGCGGGCGCCCGGCAACGCCATCGTCACCGACGTGATCCGCGGCGAGCCGATCGGCCACCTGGGCAACCTGTCCAGCACCGGCCTGCTGCTGATCACCTCGCAGGCACCGCGCAGCGAGGCGCTGTACCAGGTACGCATCGACCTGCCCGCCACCGGCCGCGCGCTGGTGCAGTCGCAGCCGATCGAGGTGGGCATCCAGGAGCAATGGCACGAGCACGCCGCCAGCTCCGGCCAGATATGGGCCGGCTACCGGATCATCGCCATCACCGACATCGACGCAGCGCGCCTGGAAAGCTGGCTGGCGCAGGCGTAGTCGCGACTGGCCGCATCACCTCCACTGGAACTGCCGACCTGCGGGCGTCATCATGGCGATTCGTCTTTGCTGATTCGCCGGGCCTTTCCCGTGCGCCTGCCGGGAGTTCTCCATGCATGATCGACTCGCCACGCTTTATCCCGCGCACCTGGCCACGGTGCAGCACCATGCCGAGCAGGCGCTCGCCCGCGGCGACTTCGACCACCTGCTGATCGCCGCCGGCATGCCCGGCGTCAAGTTCCTCGACGACAATCACTACCCGTACGCCGTCAGCCCGCCATTCAAGCACTGGTTGCCGTTGACCGACGCGCCGGGCAGCTGGGTCGCGTACACCCCGGGCCGCAAGCCGAAGCTGATCTTCCTGCAGCCGCGCGACTACTGGCACGTGGTGCCGGATGCGCCCGCCGGCTACTGGGTGGACGGCTTCGAGATCGTCGTGGTGCGCACCGCCGAGGAAGCGGTGGCCGAGCTGCCGCAAGGTCGCTGCGCCAGCATCGGCGAAGCGAACGCCGCCGTCGCCGGCATCGCGTTCAACAACCCTCCCGCGGTGCTGGATTACCTGCACTACCACCGCGCGTACAAGACGCCGTACGAGCTGGAACTGATGCGCGCGGCCAGCCGCATCGGCACGCGCGCGCATCGCGCGGCCGAACAGGCATTCCGTGCCGGCGCCAGCGAGCTGGGCATCCATCAGGCCTACCTGGCGGCGGCTGGCCAGATCGACGCCGAACTGCCCTACTCCAGCATCGTGGCGCTGAACGAGCACGGCGCCGTGCTGCACTACATGGATTTCACCCGGCAACCGCCGGCACGCCCGCGCTCGCTGCTGATCGACGCCGGTGCCAGCGCCTCGGGCTACGCCAGCGACATCACGCGCACCCACGCCGCCGCCGACGCAGGCGAATTCCAGGCGCTGATCGACGCGATGGACGCGAACCAGCAAAGCCAGGCCGCGATGGTGCGCAGCGGTCGCCCCTACGCCGAGTTGCATCTGCATGCGCACCGGCAACTGGCCACGCTGCTGAAGGACCACGGCTTCATCCGCATGGAGGCCGAATCGGCACTCGAAAGCGGCGTCACCCGCGCCTTCTTCCCGCACGGCCTGGGCCATTCGATCGGCCTGCAGGTGCACGACGTGGGCGGCTTCGCCAGGAACGACCGCGGCGACACCGTACCGCGGCCGGACGGCCACCCGTACCTGCGCATGACCCGCACGCTGGAGCCCGGCATGGTGGTGACGATCGAGCCCGGCCTGTACTTCATCGAGATGCTGCTGGCCGAGTTGCGCGACAAGCCGCTGGCGAAGGACATCGACTGGAACAAGGTCGAGGCGTTCAAGCAGTACGGCGGCATCCGCATCGAGGACGACGTGGCGTGCACCGAGGGCGAGCCGGAGAATCTCACCCGTGATGCCTGGGGGCGGGAATAGGGAATAGGGAATAGGGAATAGGGAATAGGGAATAGGGAATAGGGAATAGGGAATAGGGAATAGGGAATAGGGAATGGTAAAAGCGTCGCCCAGCCGTGCAGGGGGTGCTTTGATTTTTCTATTCCCTATTCCCCATTCCCGATTCCCTGCTCCAATCAGTGATACCCCTCGCCCGCGCGCACCTTGCCGCGGAACACGCGGTACGAGTACGCGGTATAGAACAACACCACCGGGATCATGACGGCCGCGCCGACCAGCACGAAACCCTGGCTGGAGGGTGGCGAGGCCGCGTCCCAGATGCTCATGTCGGGCGGCACGATGTTCGGCCACATGCCGGCCACCAGGCCGAGGAAGCCCAGCGCGAAGAAGCTCAGCGCAAGCACGAACGGCGCCACCTCGCGATTGGCCAGCACCGCGCGCCACAACCAGGCGGCGACTGCCACGGTGAGGATCGGCAGCGGCGACAGATACAGCAAGTTCGGCCAGGCGAACCAGCGATCCATCAACCGCGAATCGAGGAACGGCAGCCACGCGCTCACCATCACCATGAACGCGATCACCGCCAGCATCAGCGGGCGGGTCAGGTCGCGCGCGATGCGCTGCAGCCGGCCTTCAGTCTTGAGCACCAGCCAGGTCGCGCCGAGCAGGCCGTAGCCGAACACCAGCGCCATGCCCGTCATCACCGCGAACGGGCTGAACCAGGCGAACGCGCCGTGCAGGTACTTGCCGCCTTCGGCCGGCATGCCTTCGACGATGGCGCCCAGCATCAGGCCTTGCGCAAACGCCGCAACCACCGAGCCCAGGTGGAACCCCACGCCCCAGATGCGTCGCGAGGTATGCGCCCGAAAGCGGAACTCGAACGCCACGCCGCGGAAGATCAGCGCGATCAGCATCGCCAGCACCGGCAGGTACAGGCTGGACAGGATCACCGCATAGGCGCGCGGGAACGCCGCCATCAGCCCGGCGCCGCCCATCACCAGCCAGGTCTCGTTGCCGTCCCAGATCGGCGCGGCGGTGTTCATCATCAGCTCCTGCTGCGCCTCGTCATCGGCGAACGGGGTGAGGATGCCGATACCGAGCACGAAACCGTCCAGCAGCACGTACATCATGATCGCGAAGCCGATGATCAGGAACCACACCACCGGCAGCGTCGTGGAAAGTTCCATGCTCAGTCCTCCCCGCCATCGTCGACCACGGCCAGCGGCCGCGCCGCGGTGGCCTCGGCGCCGAATCGCGGCGGTGCCGCCTCCGGACCGTGGCGCAGCACCTTGAACAGGTACCAGCTGCCGAAGCCGAACAGGATCATGTAGGTGACGAAATACACGATCAGCGAGGTGAGCACGCTGGAGGCTGCCACCGGACTGGCGGCGTCGACGGTGCGCATCACGCCGTAGACCACCCACGGCTGGCGGCCGATCTCGGCGGTGTACCAGCCGGTGAGCAGGGCAATGAAACCGGCCGGCATCATCGCGATCCAGCAGCGCAGGTACCAGCGGTGCTCGAACAGGCGTCGGCGCCACCACAGCAGCACGCCCGTCAGTGCCAGCAGCAACATCAGCACGCCGAGGCCGACCATGATGCGGAAGCTGAAGAACGGCGCGGCGACCGGCGGGCGGTCGTGCACGGGAAAATCCTTCAGCCCCTGCACTTCGCCGCTCCAGCTGTGGGTGAGGATCAGGCTGCCCAGGTGCGGCACGTCGAGCGCGTAATCGTTGCGCTCGGCCTTCTCGTCCGGCCACGCGAACAGGGTCAGCGGCACGCTTTTCCCGGTGGTCCAGCGTGCCTCGATCGCCGCCAGCTTGGCCGGCTGGTACTCACGCACCACCAGGCCGGAGAGATCGCCCACGAAGATCTGCAACGGGATCACCAACGCCACCAGCGCCAGCGCGCAGCGCAGCATCAGCCGCGCCTTGTCCTGCCAGATGCCGCGCAGCAGATACCACGCCGCCACGCCGCCGATCACCAGCGCCGTGCTCAGGAAGCAGGCCAGCACCATGTGCACCAGCCGGGTCGGGAACGACGGGTTGAAGATCGCCGCCCACCAGTCGGTGGCATGGATCACCCCGCCGACGACCGCGTAGCCCTGCGGCGTTTGCATCCAGCTGTTCGCCGCCAGTATCCAGAAGCTGGAGATCAGCGTGCCCAGCGCGACCATGCAGGTGGCGAAGAAATGCGTGCGGTGGCCCACGCGATTCCAGCCGAACAGCATCACGCCGAGGAAGGTGGCCTCCAGGAAGAACGCCGTCATCACCTCGTAGTTGAGCAGCGGCCCGAGCACGTTGCCGGCCACGGTGGAGAGGCCGGCCCAGTTGGTGCCGAACTGGAAGCTCATCACGATGCCGGAAACCACGCCCAGCCCGAACGAGCCGGCGAACACCTTGAGCCAGAAGAAGTACAGGTCGCGCAACATCTCGCTGCGCCGGCGCAGCCACAGCGCCTCCAGGAACACCAGCCAGCTGGCCAGGCCGATGGTGAACGCGGGAAACAGGATGTGGAACGACATCACGAAACCGAACTGGATCCGCGACAGGAACTCGGCCGTCATCGTCATCGCCTGCGGCTTGGATCGCCCGACTATAAGCCGGCAAACGTGCACGCCTCGTGGTGCGCGGCGGTACGCCGCGTGGCGTTTCGCCGCGTGGGGATCAGCGCCCCGCGAGCAGCGCCTCGATCTCGACCGGGTCCTTCGGCATCGCCGCCGTCAGCACCTCGTGGCCGTCGCGGGTCACCGCCACGTCGTCCTCGATGCGGATGCCGATGCCGCGCCAGCGCTCGGCCACCGAGCGATCGTCCGGCGCCACGTACAGCCCCGGTTCCACCGTCAGCACCATGCCCGGTTCGAGCAGGCGCGATTCGCCGTCGATGCGGTAGTCGCCCACGTCGTGCACGTCAAGGCCCAGCCAGTGGCCGGTCTTGGCGGCGAAGAACCGCCGGTAGCTGCCGCTGGCGACCGCCGCGTCCGCATCGCCGTCGAGCAGGCCGAGCGCGCACAGGCCTTCGCTCAGCACGCGCACCGCCGCACCGTGCGCGGCGTTGAACGGCAGGCCGGGCCGCACCTGCTCGATCGCCGCCAGCTGCGCGGCCAGCACCACCTCGTACAGCGCGCGCTGCTCGCGGCTGTAGCGACCGTTGGGCGGAAACGTGCGGCTGATGTCCGAGGCGTAGCAATCGAGTTCCGCGCCCGCGTCGATCAACAGCAGCTCGCCCTCGCGCAGCGGTGCGCGATTGCCCTGGTAGTGCATCACGCAGGCATTCGCGCCGCCGGCCACGGTGGGCGCAAACGCGGGCACCGCGCCGTGGCGGCGGATCGTGCCCAGCAGTTCGGCTTCGACCTCGTACTCGTGACGACCCGGCCGCGCCAGCCGCAGCGCGGCCAGTTGCGCCTCCACCGCGATCGCTGCAGAAGCGCGCATCAGCTTGAGTTCGGCGCGCGACTTGAACAGGCGCAGATCGTGCAGCAAGTGGCCCAGCGCGACGAACTCCTTGGGCACCACGCCGCCGCCGCGCAACTGGCGCAGGCGGCGCATCCAGCCCAGCAATTGCGCGTCGAACGCGGGCTCGTGGCCGAAGTGGCAGTACACCCGCGCGCGGCCCTCGATCATGCCGGGCAGGATGTCGTCGATATCGTCGATCGGGAACGCATCGTCCATGCCCCAGGCCGCCACCGCCTGCTCGGTGCCGATGCTGGGGCCGTGCCAGCGCTCGTGCTCGATGTCGCGCTCGCGACAGAACAGCACCGCCTCGCCATGCGCGCGTCCGGGCAGCAGCGCCAGCACGGCATCGGGCTCGGGGAAGCCGGCCAGATAGTGGAAGTCGGAGTTCTGCCGATACGGCCACGCCGCATCGGCGTTGCGCATGCGCTCGGGCGCGGCGGCCACCAGCAGCACCGCGTCGGGGCCGGCCATCTGCATCAGCTGGCGGCGGCGGCGCGCGAACTCCTCGGCGGCGATCGCAAGCCCCGCCAGGCTGGCCGTGGGAGCATTCAATGCACGGTGTTCCCGCCAACGCCATCGCGCGCGCCGCACTCGGCGAACAGCAGCATCGCCGCCATGCGCACGAATTCGTGCACCTCGATCAGCGCGTCCTCGTCCTCGCTCTCGTTGCCGAAATCGAACGAGGAGCCGGCGATCGTGCCCAGGTCGCGCAGTACCTCCTGCGCCTCGCCCGACAGCGACGCCTGGGCGGCGGCGCCGGCCAGGCCGAAGCCGCCGAGAAAGCCGCGGCACCATTCCACCACGGCGTCGGCGCGTTCGTGCAGCGGGCGGTCGTCCGCCGGCAGCAGCGGCTCGAAGCCCAGCTCGGCATCGACCAGCGCCGCCTGGCTCTGCCGTGCCAGTGCATCGAGTTCGGCGCGGTCCGTGGCGGTGGGTTCGGTTGCCTCGCCATCCAGTTCCAGCACGCCGAGCAGCGCATCGCCGCCCACCGCCCCGCCACCGGCCAGGTAGCCGGTCAGCGAGCCATGCAATTCGCTGGCGCTGGTGCCCAGGCGCAGCCGCACGACCAATGCCTGCAGCTCCTCGTGGTCCATCTCGTCGGTATCGGTCACGGCGCTTGTCCTGCGGTCAGTGAGCCAAGTTTAATGCAGCCGCCGCACGCTGCCGGCAGCGTGCGCCACGAGGCGGAAATCCGCCGGCGTCCTGCTATAGTTTCGCGCATGAGCACGCCAGACCATGTTGACCCTGTCCAGCAAGAGTTGGCCGCCCTGGGCCAGCAGATGGATCGCCTGCTCGATACCGTGCGCCGGCTCAGCGAGGAGAACCGCAGCCTGCGCCAGAGCCAGGAGCAGCTTTCCGGCGAACGCGCCGGCCTGCTGGCACGCAACGAGCAGGCACGCAGCCGGGTCGAGGCGATGATCCAGCGGCTGAAATCGCTTGAGAGCAACGGTTGACCGAACCCATGTCCAGCACTGAACCGGTCGCGCTGCGACTCATCGATCGCGAATTCCTGATCGCCTGCGCGCCGGAAGAACGCGAAGGCCTGCTGGAGGCGGCCGGATACCTCGACCGCAAGATGCGCGAATTGCGCGCCCACGCCAAGGCACCAGGCTTCGAGCGCCTTGCCGTACTCGCGGCGATCAGCGTCGCGCACGAGTTCATCATCCTGCGCAAGCAGCACGAGGGGCAGAACCAGCGCCTCAGCGACGGGCTGGCCAGCCTGCGCAGCAAGCTCAGCGCGGCGCTCGAAGGCGACCCGGCCAAGTCCTGAACGGCGCGCGCCGCGCCGTGGCGAACGGTGGACATTTCCGGGCAAGCGCCTAGAATTGATCCCGGCGTTTTCTGCGGTGTTCGCCAGCACACTCTTACATTTGCCTTGTTCCTAAATACGGCCCCGGGTCGGCTCTACATCGGCTGTTGTGCATGTCCGCCGCGTGCGGAAAGCCTCGAGGCCATGTTGCCCTCCCACCTGATCCATCGTGGATCAAGGTCGTTTGGTGGGCAGCGGCATTGCGGTTTACGCCACTTGATTCCCGCCCTGTTCGTCATCCGGATTGCCGGATGACGAACAGGGCGCACCCATGACGGAGCCGAGCGACACGTGGACGCCCCCGCCCAACGCCGCGAGCTTCGCCAGCGCCTGGCCCAGCAGCGCCGCGCGCTGCCCCCCACCGAACGCATCACGGCCGCGCAGGGTCTGCGCCGCAGCCTGGAACAACTTCCGGAGTACTTCACCGACCAGCGGGTCGCCGGCTACTGGGCCAGCCACGGCGAGCTGCCGCTGAACCTGGTGATCCCGCCGCTGGCCACGCGCGGGCAGCAGTTTCTGTTGCCGGTGACCGGCCCGGGCCGGCAGCTGCGCTTTGCCGCCTGGAAGCCCGGCGACGCGGTGGAGGCCAACCGCTACGGCATTCCCGAACCGGCGCAGCCGGGTGAACTGTTCGAACCGTTCCAGCTAGACCTGGTGCTGGTCCCGTTGCTCGGCTTCGACCGCCGCGGCAACCGGCTCGGCCACGGCGGCGGCTACTACGACCGCGGCTTCGCCTTCCTCAATGAACAGGTGCGCCCCACCGAACCACTGCTGGTCGGCATCGCCTATGCGTTCCAGGAACTGCCCGAGATCGACGAGCAGGACTGGGACGTGCCGCTGGATTTCGTCGCCACCGAACGCGAACTGATCGACTGCAACCGCACCGGTCCCGACCATCCTGACTCGCCGGAGCACGCCGCATGAACCACTGGCTGATGAAGTCCGAACCGGACGCCTTCTCGATCGATGACCTGAAACGCAAGAAGCGCGAACCCTGGGACGGCGTGCGCAACTACCAGGCGCGCAACTTCATGCGCGACGGCATGCGTCCCGGCGACCAGGTGTTCTTCTACCACTCCAACTGCACCGTGCCCGGCATCGTCGGCATCGCCGAAGTGGCCACCGACGCCTACCCCGACCCCAGCCAGTTTGATCCCAAGAGCAAGTACTTCGACCCCGGCAGCTCGCGCGACAACCCGCGCTGGATGCTGGTCGACGTGAAGTTCGTGAAGAAGCTCAAGCGCACGATCAGCCTGGACGAGCTGAAGAACGATCCCGCGCTGGATGGCATGGCCTTGCTGCGCAAGGGCAACCGGCTGTCGGTGATGCCGGTGGAGGCGGCGCACTGGGAGTACATCCTCGCTCTCGAGTGATGACCCGCATCCACCGGGCTCCGCTCGCAGGGTGGCATTGCCCGCCCCCCCGAATCGGGAGCCCCAAGAGCCGTGCTCGCCGCGCGGACTGCTGACCGCCATAATGCGGTTTTCTTCGGGACCGCACCCCCATGAGCAACGCCAACGAAAAACGCCAGGCCGGCGAAGCCGCGATCCGCTATGTCGAGGATGGCGCCATCGTCGGCGTGGGCACCGGTTCCACCGTGGCGTTCTTCATCGACGCGCTGGCCGACCTGAAGGATCGCATCCAGGGTGCGGTGTCCAGCTCGGAGCAATCCACCGCGCAGTTGAAGAAGCTCGGCATTCCGGTGCTCGATCTCAATGCGACCGGCCCGCTGTCGATCTACATCGACGGCGCCGACGAGTGCGATCCGCACAAGCGGCTGATCAAGGGCGGCGGCGCCGCGTTGACCCGCGAGAAGATCGTGGCGGCGGCCAGCGAAAAATTCGTCTGCATCATCGATTCCAGCAAGCGGGTCGAGCTGCTCGGCAGGTTCCCGGTGCCGATCGAGGTGATCCCGATGGCACGCAGCCTGATCGGCCGCGAGATCGTCAAGCTCGGCGGCAATCCGGTATGGCGCGATGGCGTGGTCACCGACAACGGCAACTGGATCATCGACGTACACGGCTGGCAGATCACCGACCCGGTAGGACTGGAGGAGAAGCTGAACCAGCTCCCGGGCATCGTCACCGTCGGCCTGTTCGCGCGCCGGCCGGCCGACGTGGTGCTGGTCGGCGATCGCGAGATGTAAGTCGGAGCGGCGCTCGCGGCGCGCCGCTGTCGTCGGTGCTCGCGGGAGGGCGGCGGACCGTGCCTGCCCTACGCGGCGGGGCTGGGCTTGTTCGACTTGCCGAGCTTGATGTGGCGTCCGGCGTAGCGCGCCTCGCGCAGCCGCTTGCCGTGCGCGGCCAGGATGTCGCCGCGGGTGAGGATGCCGACCAGCTTGTGCGGGTCGTCCTTGCTCACCACCACCACGCGGCCTACGCTTTCGGCCACCATGTGGTCGGCCGCTTCGCGCAGCGAGTGGTTCTCGTTCACCGCGACCGGCGGGCGCGTGATCAGCTCACCCAGGGTCAGCGTGTAATGCCACTGCGGATCGAGCAGGCTGCGCCGGGTCAGCACGCCCTGCACGCGGCCGCGCTCGTCCACCACGGGGAAACCCTGGTGATGCGAGTGCGGCGCCTCGTCGTTCAGCCAGCGACGTACCTCGGCCAGCGCCTGGGTGGTCTTGAGCGTGGCCACGTCGCGCGAACAGGCCGTGCCCACGCTGACCTGCTCCAGGTAGTCGGCGGCGTATTCCGAGGGCACGCGCACGCCGCGGCGGGCGATCTTCTCGGTCATGATGGTGTTGCGCATGATCAACGCCGAGATCAGGTAGGCCGCCGTGCAGCCGCCCAGCAGCGGCAACAGCGCCGCCGGCTGGCGCGTGGTCTCGAAGGCGAACACCACGGCGGTGAGCAGTGCGCGCGAGGAGCCGGCGAAGATCGCCGCCATGCCCACCAGCGCCGCGATGCGCAGGTCGATGTGGAATGCCGGCAGCGCGTAGTTGAAGCCGATGGCCAGCGCCGCGCCGAGCGAACCGCCGATCATGAACAGCGGCGCCAGCGTGCCGCCGGAGGTGCCGCTGCCCAGCGAGATCACCCAGGAGATGAATTTCAGCGCGCCGAAGCTGAGCAGCACGGCAAGGCCGAAATGCCCCTGCACCAGGGCGTCGATGTTGTCGTAGCCCACGCCCAGGGTGCGCGGGTCGATCCAGCCCACGAAACCGGCGACCAGTGCTCCGATGACGGGCCACCACATCCAATGGATCGGCAGTTTCTCGAACAGGTCCTCGACGCCGTACACCGCGCGGGTCACCCAGATCGAGGCGTAGCCGACCAGCCCGCCGATCAGCACGAAACCGGCCAGCGCCAGGCTGCCGGGCTCGGGCACGTCGGGCATCGGGAACACCGGCGCCGCGCCGTAGCTGGCGTAGCGCACGCCCACCGCGGTCACCGTGGCCAGCGCCACCGGGATCAGCGAACGCGGGCGCAATTCGAACAGCAGCAGCTCCACGGCCAGCACCAGCGAGGCCACCGGCGCACCGAACACCGCCGCCATGCCCGCCGCCGCGCCGGCTGCCAGCAGCACCTTGCGCTCGTTGGCGGTGACGCGCAGCAACTGCCCGATCAGCGAACCCAGCGCGCCGCCGGTGGAGATGATCGGGCCCTCGGCACCGAACGGACCGCCGGTGCCGATGGCGAAGGCGGAGGACACCGGCTTGAGCCAGGTCATCCGCGCGGGGATGTTCGATTCGTTGGTGAGGATCTGCTCCATTGCCTCGGGGATGCCGTGACCCTGGATCGCGCGCGAGCCCCAGCGCGCCATGATGCCGGCAGTCAGGCCGCCGATGGCCGGCATCAGGATCACCCAGGCGCCGATGGCAGTGCCGGCCGGCGACAACACGAACGAACCTGGCCTCGCGTTCGGCCCGATCACGTCGGAGATGCGGCCGTAGTAGCACAGGTCGGTGATGAGGTTGATCAGCAGCATCAGCAGCTGCGCCACGTAGGCCGAGGCCACGCCCAGGATCACCGCCAGCACGCTGATCAGCAGGATGCGGTGGTTGACCAGGGTGGACTTGCGCGGCATCCGCGCCGCATCCAGCGACAGCCCCAGGGCGGGGGCGATCGGTAGCGCGTCGGTGCTGCCGACCGTGCGCACGTCGGCGTGCCCGACAGGATCGTCAGTGGCTGGCGTCATCGAGGTTTCACAGCGTGGAAAGCGGGAATTTTACGCTGCTGCAATGCAGAAAAAAAGGGTAAGGCCGCGCCAGATCACGTAATTTTCTGCGAATTTGCGTATCGCTGCCACAACCGGCCTCGCCAACGAAAAAGCCCGCCGGAAGGCGGGCTTTCGATCGGATTTGGCAGCCCCGGATGGATTCGAACCACCGAATGCCTGAGTCAGAGTCAGGTGCCTTACCGCTTGGCGACGGGGCTGTAGAGCTTCAGTTTAGCGCTTGGAGAACTGGGTCGCACGACGGGCCTTGTGCAGGCCGATCTTCTTGCGCTCGACCTCGCGGGCGTCGCGGGTCACGAAACCGGCCTTGCGCAGCGGCGACTTCAGGCTTTCGTCGTACTCGACCAGCGCGCGGGCGATGCCCAGGCGGATCGCGCCGGCCTGGCCGGTGATGCCGCCACCGGCGACCGTCACCTTGATGTCGAACTTGCCGGTGCTCTCGGTCAGTTCCAACGGCTGGCGCACGATCATGCAGGAGGTCTCGCGACCGAAGAACTGCTCGAGCGACTTGCCGTTGACTTCGATGGCGCCGCTGCCCTTGCGCAGGAACACGCGGGCGGCGGAGGTCTTGCGGCGGCCAGTGCCGTAATTCTGCTGGGTCGTCATGCTCATTTCCTTAGATCTCCAGCGCCTGCGGCTGCTGTGCGGTATGCGGATGTTCGGCGCCGCCGTACACCTTGAGCTTGCGGTACATCTCGCGGCCCAGCGGGTTCTTCGGCAGCATGCCCTTGACGGCGATCTCGATCACGCGCTCCGGGTGGGTCGCCAGCAGGTCCTTCAGGCTCATGGTCTTCAGGTTGCCGACGTAGCCGGTGAAGCGGTGGTACATCTTGTCGTCCAGCTTGGCGCCGGTGACATGCACCTTCTGGGCATTGACCACGACGATATAATCGCCGGTGTCGCAATGCGGGGTGTATTCCGGCTTGTGCTTGCCGCGCAGACGACGGGCGATCTCGGTCGACAGGCGACCGAGCGTCTTGTCCGTGGCATCGACCACGAACCAGTCGCGCTTGACGTTGTCGGCATTGGCGCTGAACGTTTTCATTTCAAATACCTGTCGACCGCCGGGAGGCGGTACCCATGATGGGAAGCATGCTTCGGTGGAACAAAGGCGCAAGATGATAGCGGAGCTGTCATCCAGGGCGCAAGCCCACCGGCCGGCGAGCTGTGAGTCGGCAATGATAGCATGAACGCCGGCGGGCTTGAGAAGTCCCGCCCCTGCCCGCCGCCTGGAAGACCATGAGCATCCGTCACCTGAGCCGCCTCGATCGCCTGCTGATGGCCGGCGAACGCGCCCTGGAAGCGATCGCGGGCACGCCGCCCGCCACACGCCCCTCGCCCGCCGCCGGCATCGCCGAGTCGGACCTGGACGAGACCGAGCGCCGCCACGCCGCCGGCCTGATGCGGGTCAACCACACCGGCGAGGTCTGCGCCCAGGCGCTCTACGTGGGCCAGGCCGCGCTGGCCCGCGACGCCGACAACCGCGAACACCTGCTGCACGCCGCGAGCGAGGAGACCGACCACCTGGCCTGGTGCGCCGAACGCCTGCAGCAACTGCACAGCCGCCCCAGCCTGCTCAATCCCCTGTGGTACGCCGGCAGCTATGCCATCGGTGCCGCCGCCGCACTGGCCGGCGACCCGCTCAGCCTCGGTTTCGTGGTGGAAACCGAACGCCAGGTGGAAACCCACCTGGCCGAACACCTGGAAAAGCTGCCACCGCAGGATGCGCGCTCGCGCGCGGTGCTGGCCACCATGCAGGCCGACGAGATCCGCCACGCCGAAGCCGCGCAGCAGCGCGGCGGCATCGAGCTGCCATTTCCGCTGCCGCAGTTGATGCACGTGAGCTCGATGCTGATGAAGACCGTCGCCTACCGCGTGTAGGCGACGCTCACGCCCTGATCCAGCGCCACAGTTCGCCCCACGACGGCTTCTTGCCGTACATCAGGATGCCGGTGCGGTAGATCCGCGCGGCCAGCCACACGCAGGCCAGCAAGACGACCACCATCAAGACCAGCGACAGAGCCAGCTGCAGCGGCGGCACCGAGGTCAACGACCAACGCACCGGCATCGTGAACGGCGCGAAGAACGGGATGTACGACATCGTCACTCCCAGCGTGCCGGTCGGATCCTTGATCAACGCAAACACGGCGAAGAAGCCCACCATGATGGGCATGGTGACAAAGACTGCGTATTGCTGGGTTTCCTGGATCGTGTTGCACATCGCGCCGATGGCCGCGTACAGCGCGCCATAAAGAAGGAAGCCCAGCGCGAAATAGGCCAGCAACACCACCAGCAGGCCAGCCGGCATGCTCGGGATCGGAAAGCTCTGCGCGGCATCGGCACTCATCCCGAAGAAGCCGGCCAGGGGCGTGCGTTGGCTGCTGAGCACGAACACCGAACCTCCCCAGATCGCCATTTGCGCCAACCCGGCCGAACCCACGCCCAACACCTTGCCCAGCAGCATCTGGAACGGGGTCAGCGACGAGGTCAACACCTCCATGATGCGCGAGGTCTTCTCCTCGATCACCGACGTCATCGTCTGCTGGCCGTAGATAATGATCGCGAAGTACAGGATGAAACTCATGAACAACGCGATCAGGTATGACTCGGCGCCGCTCTGGCCAGTCAGCTTGCCGTCGGTGACCTTGGTGGTGTCCAGGTCGGCCGGAGACATCGCCTGTTTGACCAGCGCCGCATCCACACCGGACTTGGCCAGCCGTACGCCCGCCAACGCGGTGGACACCGCGCGCTGCAGCTTGGTCATCGCCTCCAGCGAACCGACATTACTGCCGTAGTAGGTCAGCTTCCCGTTGGCCAGGGTGGTGTCGGTGAGTACCAGCACTCCGTCCCAGCCATCCTTCTCCTTGTTGATGGAAAACCCGGTCTTGCCGATGAGGTCGTCGCGCACGGCGGTCAGCTGGTCGCTGGCGGCCGGGAACACCCGCACCGTGTAACGCGCTTTCGCGTCGCCTCCGTGACCGAGTTTCTCGGCGGCAAGTGTGCGGCTGACCGCCTGACCCAGGTTCGTGCCCGAAGCATCCACGAGTGCGATCCGGCTGGTGCGGTCGCCGCCGCTCATCATCAGCGCGGGCAGCAGCACCATCGCCACCATGAACACCGGCAGCAGCACGGTGGAAATCACGAACGCCTTGGTGCGCACGCGTTCGACGAACTCGCGGCGGACAACGGCAATGATCTTCTTCATGCGGCGACTCCGGCAGGGGCGGTGGCGGCGTCGGCGCCGACCTTGGCGATGAAAATGGCATGCAGCGACGGCTCGACCACCTCGAACCGGCGCAGGCCGACGCCTTCGCGCACCAGCGCCGCGAGCAGTTGTTCGGGGTCGGCGCCATCGGCCATCTGCAGCTCGGCGGAGGCACCGTAATCGTCCACGCGGGCGATCAGCGCGCGATCGGCCAGGATGTTCGCGGCGCGCGCCTTGTCGTGGGTGAAGCCCAGCGCCACGTGGCGCCCGCCGAAATCCTCCTTGACCTGCGCCACCGTGCCGTTCACCACCATCTCGCCGCGCGCGATGATCGCGATGCGGTCGCACATGCGCTCGGCCTGCTCCATCACGTGGGTGGAGAACAGCACGGTGCGGCCTTCGGCGGCGATCGCCACCACGATGTCCTTCATCACCTGCGCATTGACCGGGTCGAGGCCGGAGAACGGTTCGTCGAGGATCACCAGTTCGGGCTCGTGCAGCAGCGCGCCGGCGAACTGCACCTTCTGCTGCATGCCCTTGGACAGGTCCTCGACCTTCTTCTGCGCCCAGTCGCTGACGCCGAGCCGCTCCAGCCAGGCCTGCGCGCGCTTGCGCGCGTCGGCGCGGCCGATGCCCTTGGTCTCGCCCAGGAAGATCAGGTGGTCGAGCACCTTCATCTTCTTGTACAGCCCGCGCTCTTCCGGCAGATAGCCGATGCGCTGGGACAGCGCGCGGCTGTTGTGCGGCGAGTCGAACAGCACGATCCTGCCTTCGTCCGGCTCCAGGATGCCCATGATCAGGCGGATCGTGGTGGACTTGCCGGCGCCGTTGGGGCCAAGCAGCCCGAAGATGCCGCCGCCGGGGATTTCCATGGACAGGCGGTTCACCGCCGTGTGCCCGGAAAAACGCTTGGTGACGGACTCGATGCGCACGCTCGCTGCAGTCATGTAGCAGTTCCCTGGAATGACGGGCTCCCCGCCCGAATCCGGAAAACTAGCATGCGATGCCAACCGGGCAAAGGTGACCAATGGCAGTGCGTGCCGCGCACGGGAGGAAGAGCGGCACGTCAGTGCGGCTTGCTGCGTCCGAAGCGCGGCAGGTTCCAGTGCAGGCGCAGCGACAGGAAGCGCAGGCCGAAGCACACCAGGATCGGCAGCCAGGTCGCCCACACCGCCGGCCAGTGGAGATGTTCGCCAAGCACCGTCAGTGCGGCGCCGATCAGCGCCGCCGAAGCGTAGATCTCCCGCTGCAGCACGATCGACACGCGGGTCAGCAGCACGTCGCGCGCCATGCCGCCGCCGACCGCGGTGACGATGCCGAGCAGGATCGCGACCTCGGCGTTGTTGCCGTACGCCAGCGCCTTGTGCGCGCCATACACCGCGAACAGGCCCAGCCCCATCGCATCGAACAGCCGCACCGGATAGGTCAGCCGCTCCACCCACGGATAGGCCACGATGGTCAGCAGCGCGGCGACCACGGCGGTGAACAGGTAGCGCCAGTCCGACAGGCCGGCCGGCGGGATCGCGCCGATGCACAGGTCGCGCGCGATGCCGCCGCCGCACGCGGTGATGAAGGCGATTGCCAGGATGCCGAACAGATCGAGGTTGCCGCGCCTGGCCGCGGTCGCGCCGCTGATCGCGAACGCGAACGTGCCGGCCAGGTCCACCAGGTTGAACAGCAGTTGTTCGTTCACGCGACCGGCTCATGCGGGCATGCCGACAGCGCGGCGATGCCCGCCATTGAACCAGCTTCAGGCGAGCTTGCGCGAGATCGCGAAGAACGCCAGGTTGCCCAGGCCGGTGGCGCCGGCCAGCACGGCGACCATGCCGGGGGTGACGTCCTGCCAGCCGAACCACTGGATCAGGCCGAAGCCGAGCGCCAGCGCGACCAGCACGATGCCCCAGCGCAGCGAGGAATGGCGCCGGCGCAGCTCCTCGTCGCGCAGCACCGAGTCGACCAGGTCCGCCGAACCACCGGCGGCGACCATGCGCTGGCGCACCCGCGCGTCGACCACGACCTTGATGGCATAGGCAATGCAGACAAACAGGCTGATCGGGATCAGGGCTTCGAAATTCATGGGGTGACTCCTCGGTGGCGGATGGTGGACCTTCGTGACCTTGGATACGGGCTTTCACCGAACGGTTGCAGCAAGATCGCCGCAACCGTTTCCCGCCGGCACGTATCCATTGCCCATGGATGACATCCGCAGCAGCCCCGACCGCGAGCTGGTCGACGCCGTGCTGGCCAACCGGCCGGGCGCGTTCGAACGCCTCGTGCGCGAACACCAGGGACTGTGCTGGCACATCATCCAGCGCATGGTGCGCAACCCGGAGGACGCGCGCGAGCTGTGCCAGGACACTTTCCTGCGCGTGCACCAGTGCCTGCACCAGTACCGCGGCGAAAGCGCGCTGAAATCCTGGATCGGCCGCGTCGCGTACACCATCGCGCTGCGCCACCTGCAGCACAAGCGCATTGCACTGGTCGAGCCCAGCGACGACAGCGACGACTACGCGCTGGTGGAAAACATCGGCGACGGCTTCGACCTGGAGGCGGCCTGCGCGGATGAGGAAACGGCGCGCCACCTGCACGCCGCGATCGAGCAGTTGCCGCCCCTGCAGCGCACGCTGCTGACCCTGTACTACCTCGAAGAGGCCACCATTCCGGAGATCGCCCGGATGACAGGACTGGCCAACGGCACCATCAAGAGCCACCTGTTCCGCTCGCGCCTGCGCCTGCGCGGTGCGCTCGAAACACGGACCGGAGTTGCAGCATGATCCAGCACATCGACGACCACATCCCGCCCTTCGACGACGCCGCGCAGGAGCGCGAATGGCTGGCGCAGGAAAACGCCATGCGGCGCGAGCGCCTGCAGCTCGACTCCACCGGCGACGATGCGCGCAGCCGACGCTACCGCCTGCTCGCGCGCACCCTGCGCGAACCATTGCCGGACGCGCTGCCGGCAGATTTCGCGCGACAGCTGGCTGCGCGGGTCGCGGCCGGTCCCGCCGGTCGCTCGGTCGAATCCCTGCTGACGCTGGCGCTGGCGATTGCCCTGGCCGTGGCCGCGGGCGCGGTGGTGGCGATCTACGGCGGCACCTGGCTGCCCTCGTTCGCGGCGCTGCTGCCGGCCCCGCACGCTCCGGCCACGCACTGGCTGCTGGCGCTGGGCGGCTGCCTCGGCGTGTCGTGGCTGCTGGGGCTATGGCAGCGGCAGATAGGGGAGCGGCCGAACTGAGCCGGCCACGATGCCCTTCCACCCGGCTTGCAGGAGCCTGCTGGCGAGCGATGCTCTTCGTCGCGTGACGTAAAAGCATCGCCCGCCAGCGGGCTCCTACAGATCCAGCACGGCGTCCAGCCCGCGGTGCAGGCCGAGCAGGCCGGGCGCCTTGCGAATCGCCAGCAGCGCGCCGTCCACGTAGGGCTTGGCGCTGCCGCCGGCGTTGTGGCGGATCGTCAGGGTCTGGTCCGGCAGGCCGAAGATCGCCTCGGCGCCGAGCACGAAACCGGGCAGGCGCAACGCGTGCACCTGGCTGCCGGCCAGCGTGCCGCCACGCGTCTCGCGCAGGCCGACCGTCCGCTCCAGCGGCACCTCCAGCTGCGGCTGGCGCACCTTGCCCATGCGCGTGGCCAGCTCGCGCACGGTGCCGCTGGGCGCGTCCGGCTTGCCGGCGCCGGCGTAGTCGATGAGTTCCCACTGCGGGATCAGCTTGGCCGCCATCTCGGCGAACTTGATCAGCAGCACCGCGGTCAGCGCGAAGTTGCCGCAGGCCAGCACGCCGCGCCGCCGCTCGCGCGCCAGCGCGTCGATCTGCGCGTAATCCGCGTCGGTGAGGCCCGAGGTGCCCACCACCACGTGCGCGCCCTGCTCCAGCGCAGCGAGGATGTTCGCCTTGGCGCTGTCCGGATGGGTGTACTCGACGAACACGTCGCAGGGTTGCGCCAGTGCCTCGGTGGTCGTGGCGAACACCGGCGCCGCCAGCCGCGGTTCGCCCAGCACGTCACCGAGCAGCTGCCCGGCATGGCGACGCGACACCGCGCTCAGCAGTGCCAGGTCCCCGGCCGCGGCGATGCCACGGGCGAGTTCGGAGCCGGCCCATCCCGTGGCGCCGGCGACGCATACCTTCAATGACATGGCGGCCTCGCTGCCTTGAGCGCCCGGCGCTCGCGCTACCTTCGGATCTGCCCGCGGAAAAACCCGGATCACCCCGGGCTTCCGCTTTCCGCCACCGCCCTGCCTACTTCTTCTTCGGCAGGTACAGGTCGGTGATGGTGCCTTCGTAGACTTCCGCCGCCATGCCGACCGACTCGCCCAGGGTGGGATGCGGATGGATGGTGAGCGCGATGTCGGCCGCCTCGGCACCCATCTCGATCGCCAGCGCCAGCTCGGAAATCAGGTCGCCGGCGTGCACGCCGACGATGCCGGCGCCGACGATGCGGTGGGTGTCTTCGTCGAAGATCAGCTTGGTGAAACCCTCGGTGCGGTCGATGCCGATGGCACGGCCCGAGGCGCCCCACGGGAACTTGCCGACGCCGACCTTCAGGCCCTTCTCCTTCGCCTCGCGCTCGGTCACGCCGACCCAGGCGATTTCCGGGTCGGTGTAGGCGACCGACGGGATCACCCGCGCGTCGAAGTGGCTCTTCTGCCCGGCCACGGCCTGCGCCGCGACGTGCGCCTCGTGGGTGGCCTTGTGCGCCAGCATCGGCTGGCCGACCAGGTCGCCGATGGCGTAGATGTGCGGCACATTGGTGCGCATCTGCGTGTCGACGTTGATGAAGCCGCGCTCGCTCACCGCCACGCCGGCCTTGTCCGCACCGATCTTGTTGCCGTTCGGCGAGCGGCCCACCGCGACCAGCACGCGGTCGAACAGCGTGGTTTCGGGAATGCTGTCGCCTTCGTAGCCGACCTCGATGCCTTTCTTCGTGGCTTTCGCGCTGACCACCTTGGTCTTCAGGTGCACGCCCTTGAGCCGGCCGGCCAGGCGCTTGGCCAGCGGCCGGATCAGGTCGGCGTCGGCGCCGGGGATCAGCTGGTCCATGAACTCGACCACGGTCACCGCGCTGCCCAGTGCCGAGTACACCGTGGCCATTTCCAGCCCGATGATGCCGCCGCCGACGACCAGCAGGTTCTTCGGCACGTCCTTGAGTTCCAGCGCGCCGGTGGAATCCACCACGCGCTCGTCGTCCCACGGGAACGCCGGGAGCTTCACCGACTGCGAGCCGGCGGCGATGATCGCGTGCTCGAAGCGGATCAGCTTCGTGCCTTCGGCCGTCTGGACTTCCATCTCGTGCGGCGACACGAACATGCCGGTGCCCACGAGCGTGCGCACCTTGCGCTGCTTCGCCATCGCGGCGAGGCCGCCGGTGAGCTGGCCGACCACCTTGCCCTTGAAGCTGCGCAGCTTGTCCAGGTCGATCTTCGGTGCGCCGAATGCGACGCCGTGCGCGGCCATCGCCGCGGCCTCGTCGATCACCGCGGCGGCATGCAGCAGCGCCTTGGACGGGATGCAGCCCACGTTGAGGCAGACGCCGCCGAGCGTGCCATAGCGCTCCACCAGCACGGTGTCGACGCCAAGGTCGGCGGCGCGGAACGCGGCCGAATAGCCGCCGGGGCCGGAGCCGAGCACGACCAGCTGACACTGGATGTCGGCGGGCTTGGACGATGCCGCTGCCGCCTGCGGCGCCTTCGCTTCCTCTCTCCCCTGGAGAGAAGATTGAAGTGAGGGGGGGGAGCTCGCAGGAGGCTGGCTGCTCTTGGTCGCTTCTTCGTTGGAGCTGCCCGGCGACCCCGCACCCTCACCCCTGCCCTCGGCAATTGCTCCTTGCATTGCTCTACCTCCCGCATCCTTGCGGTCGTCTCCCGAAGCGGGAGAGGGGGACGGCGAGACGGCTGCACCGTCGGTTTCCAATACGGCGATCACCGCACCCTCGGAAACCTCGTCGCCCACCTTGAGCTTCAGCTCCCTGATCACGCCGGCGGCGCTGGAAGGAATCTCCATGGTCGCCTTGTCCGACTCCAGCGTGATCAGGCTCTGTTCCGTCGCCACCGTGTCGCCGACTTTCACCAGCACTTCGATCACCGGCACGCTGTCGTGGCCGCCGATGTCGGGAACCTTGATCTCGATCGTGTTCGCCATGGTCATCGCCCCCCGTCAGAGCAGCAGCCGGCGGATGTCGCCGAGCTGATTGGCGAGGAAGCTGGCGAAGCGCGCGGCGAGCGCGCCGTCGATCACCCGATGGTCGTACGACAGCGACAGCGGCAGGATCAGCCGCGGCGCGAATTCCTTGCCGTTCCACACCGGCTTGGTCACCGACTTGGAGACGCCGAGGATGGCGACTTCCGGCGCGTTGACGATCGGCGTGAAGTAGGTGCCGCCGATGCCGCCGAGCGAGCTTATCGAGAAGCAGCCGCCGGACATCTCGGCCGGGCCGAGCTTCTTGTCGCGCGCCTTCTTCGAGATCTCGGCCAGGTCGCGGGCCAGGTCGAGCAGGCCCTTCTTGTCGCAATCGCGGATCACCGGCACCACCAGGCCGTCGGGCGTGTCCACCGCGATGCCGATGTGGAAGTACTTCTTCAGGATCAGCTTCTCGCCCGAGTCGTCGAGCGAGGCGTTGAACTGCGGAAACGCCTTCAGCGCGGCCACCACCGCCTTGATCTGGAACACCAGCGGGCTGATCTTGAGGTCCTTGTTCTCGGCGCCGAGCTGCTTGCGGAACGCCTCCATCTCGGTGATGTCGGCGTCCTCGTGCTGGGTGACGTGCGGGATCATCGCCCAGTTGCGCGCCAGGTTCGCGCCGGAGATCTTCTGGATGCGCGACAGCGGCTTCTCCTCGATCGCGCCGAACTTGGCGAAGTCGACCTTCGGCCACGGCAGCAGGCTGAGGCCGCCGACCGCAGCGCTGGCCCCGCCCGACGGCCGCGCGCCGGAGGCCAGCGCATGCTTGACATAGCCGCTGACATCGTCGCGCTGGATGCGCCCACCACGGCCGCTGCCCTTGACCTGGCGGATGTCCACGCCCAGCTCGCGCGCGAAGGCGCGCACGGCGGGACTGGCATACGGCGCGTCGCCGGGCATCACGATGCTGGCATCCATCGGCGGGCGCGCCTGCGGCGACACGTCGCCTTCGGGCGCGTGGCCCGGCTGGGCGGCCGGGGCGGCGACGGGGGCGGGCTTCGGTTCGGCGGGGGCAGGCGCGGAAGCCGCCGGAGCCGGAGCCGGCGCTGCGGCGGCAGGCTTGGCGGCAGGCGCTTCGGCGGCTGCGCCGTCGGCTTCGATGAGGGCGATCACCGCGCCCTCGGAAACCTCGTCGCCCACCTTGAGCTTCATCTCCTTGATGGTGCCGGCGAACGGCGCGGGCACTTCCATCGTGGCCTTGTCCGATTCAAGCGTGACCAGGCTCTGGTCCTTCTCGACCCTGTCGCCGGCCTTGACCAGTACTTCGATGACGGGCACGCCGTCGTGGCCGATGTCGGGGACGCGGGCTTCTTTGAGGTCGGCCATGATGACTCCTGCAAGGCTTTTGGTGCGGCGCTCGGGGATGGCGCGGCGCCAGTCAAGACGTCAATCATAACCAAGGCGCGCGCGGTGCGCCCGGGCGGCGCCATGCCGGGCCATACCAACGGCACCTTCCATTCGCAGGCGTATGCATTACCTTGAGCGGGCGCGGCGTTCGCGTTCGTGCCCTACCCTGATGCCATGACAAGCCGCAGCACGCGGCACAGGAACCTTCTCGATGCTGATCCTGCGTGACCTTTCCAAGACCTACGCCAATGGCGTCCGGGCGCTGCGCGGCGTATCGCTGGACATCCCGGCCGGCATGTTCGGCCTGCTCGGTCCCAACGGCGCGGGCAAGTCCTCGCTGATGCGCACCATCGCCACGCTGCAGGACCCGGACGAAGGCACCATCACGCTGGACGGCATGGACCTGCTCGCCGACAAGCAGGCCACCCGCCGCCTGCTCGGCTATCTGCCGCAGGAGTTCGGCGTGTATCCGAAAGTCTCAGCCGAGGCCATGCTGGAGCACTTCGCCGTGCTCAAGGGCGTCACCGTGAAGGGCGAGCGGCGCGAGCTGGTCGAGGCGCTGCTGCGCCAGGTCAACCTGTGGGACGTGCGCAAGCGCAAGCTCGGCACCTACTCCGGCGGCATGCGCCAGCGCTTCGGCATTGCCCAGGCGCTGATCGGCGAACCGCGCCTGATCATCGTCGACGAGCCCACCGCGGGCCTCGATCCGGAAGAACGCAACCGCTTCCTCAACCTGCTCGCCGAGCTGGGCGAGCGGATGGTGGTGATCCTGTCCACCCACATCGTGGAGGACGTCACCGACCTGTGTTCGCGCATGGCGATCATCGGCCAGGGCCAGGTGCTGCTGACCGGCGAACCGTACGAGGCGATCCGTGCGCTGGAGGGCAGGGTCTGGCGGCGCAGCATCGACAAGGCCGAGCTGGACGGCTACCGCGCGCGCATGAACATCCTCTCCACGCGCCTCGCCGCGGGGCGCACCCTGCTGCACGTGCTCGCCGACGAGCGGCCCGAAGCGGGCTTCGAACCGGTGGCGCCGGACCTGGAAGACGTCTACTTCGGCCGCCTGCGCGCGCAGGCCACCGCGCGCACCGCCTGACGTCGCCCATCGGGAAGGAAGCCATGTTGCTCGAAATCCTCCGCTTCGAATGGCGCCAGCAGCTCAGGGCGCCGCTGTTCTGGGTCATCCTCGCCGCCGCCGTGGGCATCGCCTTCGCACTGGCCAGCACCGATGCCATCGTGGTGGCCGGCGCCACCGGCAACGTGACGCGCAACGCGCCACTGGTGATCGCGCGCCTGCTCGACGTGATGACGGTGTTCAGCATCCTGCTGGTGGTGGTGTTCATCGCCGCCGCCGCCACGCGCGATTTCGAGCAGAACACGGCGGAGCTGCTGTTCGCCACGCCGATGAGCCGCAAGGCCTTCCTCGGCGGGCGCTTTCTGGCCGGCTACCTGGTGCTGGTGGCGATCCTCGCCGCCTGCGCGCTGGCCATTGCGCTGGGCGGCGCGATGCCGTGGGTGGACGCCGCGCGCATGGGCGCGCCCGACTGGCGCGGCTACGCCTGGGGCTTCGGCGTGCTGGTGCTGCCCAATCTGCTGTTCATCGCCGCGTTGCTGTTCCTGCTGGCCACGGTCACGCGCTCGCTGCTGGCCAGCTACATCGGCGTGATCGCCTACTTCGTGCTGCAAGGCATCGTCGGCGCACTCAGCCGCGACCTCGACAACCGCTGGCTCGCGGCGATGCTCGATCCCTTCGGCGGGCGCACCGTTGGCCTGGTCACCCGCTACTGGACGGCCGAGCAGACCAACCACCTGCTGCCCGCGCTGGATGGCGTGCTGCTGTTCAACCGCCTGCTGTGGCTGGCGGTGTCGGCGCTGCTGCTGGTGGCCGCGTTCGCGCTGTTCCGCACCGACCGCGAAGGCCTGAAGCTGCCGCGGCGCAAGAAACGCGCGGAGCCGCCGATGCTGCGCCCGCAGGCCGGCAGCAGCGCGCTCGCGTTGCCGAAAGTTTCCATCGGCAACGACCGTCGCGCACGACTGGCGCAGCTGCGTGCACAGTTCGTGTTCGACACGCTGGGCGTGCTGCGCGGCGCCGCGTTCCTGGTGTTGCTGCTGCTGGCGCTGGCGGTGATGTTCGTCTCGCTGTCGACGGCCGGCCTGGTCTACGGCACGCCGGTATGGCCGGTCACCCACCAGGTGCTCGCCACCATCAACGGCAGTTTCAGCCTGTCGCTGATGATCGTGGTGATCTTCTACGCCGGCGAACTGGTGTGGCGCGAACGCACGCACGGCATGGCCGGAGTGAGCGACGCCTTCCCCGCGCCCGACTGGGTGGCGATGCTGGCGAAGCTCGGCGCGCTGCTCGCGGTGATCGTCTTGATGCTTCTTGCCGGCGCCCTGGTCGGCATGGGCTGGCAACTCGCCCACGGCTACACGCATATCGAACCGTGGCTGTATCTGCGCATGCTGGGGTTGTACGCGATCCCGTTCGTGCTGGTGGCGGCGCTGGCGCTGTTCCTGCAGGTGGTCTGCAACCACAAGTTCGCCGCGTATCTGCTCAGCATCCTGTGGCTGGTCAGCTCACTGGCTTTCAGCCTGCTGCATTGGGAAGACAACCTCTACAACTACGGCAGCGCGCCCAGCGTGCCGTACTCGGACATGAACGGCTTCGGCCATTTCATCGTCGGCGCGCTGTGGTTCAACGCGTACTGGGGCTGCCTGGCGCTGGCGCTGCTGGTGCTCGCCGCGCTGCTGTGGGTGCGCGGCACCGGTGCCGGCTGGCGCGGCCGCCTGCGCGAGGCGCGCGCGCGGGCGAACCCGGCGCTGGCCGCGGTGCTGACGTTGTCGCTGCTCGGCTTCGCCGGGCTGGGCGGCTTCATCTACTACAACACCCACGTGCTCAACACCTACACCAGCAGCACGGAGCAGAAACGCGAACAGGCCGACTACGAAAAGCGCTATGCGGAATACGCCACGATGCCGCAGCCGCGCATCACGGCAGTCAAGGCCGACGTGGACATCTACCCCTACCGGCGCAAGCTGCTCATCCGCGGGCACTACACCCTCACCAACAAGCTCGCGGTGCCGGTGACCGAGCTGTTCGTGAACCATGCCGACGGCTTCGCGCCCACGACGCTGGACTTCGCGCCGCACGACACGGTGAAGCAGGACAAGCGCCTCAACGTGACCATCTACCGGCTCAGGACGCCGCTGGCGCCTGGCGCGTCGATGTCCTTCGACTTCACCCTCGACTACGCACCCAGGGGCTTCACCAACGACTCGGGCGAAACCTTCCTGGTGCACAACGGCACCTTCTTCAACAACCAGACGCTGCCCCAGTTCGGCTACCAGAGTCGGTTCCAGCTCACCGACCGCAATGACCGCAGGAAGTACGGCCTCAGGCTCGACGTGCCGCGCATGCCGCCGCTGGGCGACCAGGCCGCGCGCGCCAACACCTACATCAGCCACGACGCCGACTGGATCAGCTTCGACACCACGGTGTCGACGGCCGCCGACCAGATCGCGCTGGCGCCGGGCACGCTGCAGAAGGAGTGGGTGCAGGGCGATCGCCGCTACTTCCATTACGTGATGCAGCAGCCGATGCTGAACTTTTTCGCCTATCTTTCCGCGCGCTATGCCGTGAAGAGCGAAGAGGTCGGCGGGGTGAAGGTGTCGGTCTATCACGACCCCGCGCATGCCTTCAACGTGGACCGCATGCTGGAGAGCGCGCGCGATTCGCTTGCCTACTACGACAGCCACTACACGCCGTACCAGTTCAAGCAGCTGCGCATCCTGGAGTTCCCGGGCTACATGGCGTTCGCGCAGAGTTTCGCCAACACCATTCCGTTCTCCGAATCCATCGGCTTCATCGCCGACCTGCGCGACAAGAGCCGCATCGACTACGTCTATGACGTCACCGCGCACGAGATCGCGCACCAGTGGTGGGCGCACCGGGTGATCGGCGCCGACATGCAGGGCTCGACCATGCTCAGCGAATCGCTGTCGCAGTACAGCTCGCTGATGGTGCTCAAGCACAAGTACGGCGCCGACCACATGCGCAAGTTCCTCAAGTACGAGCTGGACATGTACCTCACCGGACGCGCCACGGAGAAGGTGGCCGAGGAGCCGCTGGCCAAGGTGGAGAACCAGCCCTACATCCACTACCGCAAGGGCTCGCTGATCTTCTACGCGCTGCAGGACTACGTGGGTGAGGACAGGCTCGACGCCTTCCTCAAGCAGTTCCTCGTCGACTACGGCTTCCAGCAGCCGCCCTACGTGACCTCGAAGATCTTCGTCGACGCGCTGGGCAAGTACCTCGGCCCGACGTGGCAGCCGATGCTGGACGACTTCTTCTGGAAGATCACCCTGTTCGACAACCGCATGACCGACGCCACCGCGAAGAAACTGCCCGACGGCAAGTACGAGGTGACCATGAAGCTGCACGCCGGCAAGATCCACGTCGACGGCAAGGGCAAGGAAACCCGCGGGAAGATCGACTTCCCGATCGAGGTCGGCGTGTTCGCCGCGCCCGCACGCGCCGGCATCGAAGGCAAGCCGCTGTACCTGGAGAAACGGATGGTCGGTGACGGCGACAGCACCGTCACCGTCACCGTCGACGGCAAGCCCGCGGTGGCCGGCATCGACCCGTACAACAAGCTGATCGACAAGGTCTCCAGTGACAACCGGCGTGCGGTGACGCTGCAGTAGCGTCCGCGCTCAGTCCCGCGCGGACGCCGCCGCATCGCCCATCAGCCGGACATCCAGCGGCGCGGTCGGGATGCTGATCTGGCCGGCGTCGATCTGCCGCTTGATCGCACGGAGCAGGTCGGTTTGCGTGTTCCAGCCGTCGGCGCTCGAGGTCCAGCCGCGCACCACCAGGTTCACCGTCTGGCCGGCCAGGCTGTCGATCCACACGCCCGGCGCGGGGTCCTTCAGGACGCGCGCGTCCGCTTCGAGCAGGCGCACGATCCCTGCCATCACCTGGTCGGTATCGTCGCGATGGCCGATGCCGAGCTTGAGTTCGAAACGCCGCGTGCCGCGCCGGTTGAAATTGACGATGACGTCGCTGCCGATCTTCGCGTTCGGCAAGGTGGCCTCGCGGTTGTCCGGCAACAGAACAAGGGTATGCATCAGGTTGATGCTCTGCACCGTGCCTTCGGTGCCACCGGCACTGACGTAGTCACCGACGCGGAACGGCCGGAACACCACCAGCAGCACGCCCCACGCGAGGTTGCTCAGCGAGCCCTGCAGGGCCAGGCCGATCGCCAGCCCGCCGGCGCCGAGCGCCGCCACCAGCGGTGCCGAGGGCACGCCGGCCTTGGTCAGCGCCATCACGATCAGCACCGCCACCAGCACGCCGTAGATCAGGTTGCGCAGGAAACCGGCCAGCGTGACGTCGACCGCGGCGCGCTGCAGCGCGCGCTGGCTGAAATTGGCCAGCCGCGCCGCCAGCCAGATCCCGACCAGCAGGATCACCAGTGCCACCAGCAGGTTCAGCCCGGCCTGGATGACGCCCTCGGAAAGCGTGCTGCCCAGCAGTTGCTCCAGAAAATCGTGCATGACATCGACTCGTTGCGACAAGGCCGCGACAGCCTAGCAAATCGGCCATCAGGGAAACGCTTGCGACTCGTCGCGTCAGAGTTTGCGGTCGTCGATGTCGACCACGCGGCCATCCACGATCGTGACCACGGTGATGTGACCCTCGCGCCGATAGCGCCAGCGCTCGCCGCCGTCGGTGCGCTCCAGCACTTGCACGCGCCGGCGCGAGTGTCGCGCGCGATGCGGATGCACTTTCGAGGAGGGCTTGCCCAGCAGCTCGACCACCCGCTCCTGGCTGTCGCCAGCCACCAGCACCTGGCTGCCGACGCGCAAGGTGCTGGACGCCTGCGCGGCCGTGCCGAGGGCGAACCCGAGGACAACGATGAGAATCTTGCGCATGACCTGCTCCCTGGTCGGTGATGGGGGGTGTGCTCGCGCAGATCGGTCAGAAGCCTGCGCCCGGTTGCGCCAGATACTCCCGTTCCGCGGCCGTGCTGTCGCGGCCCAGCACGGCATTGCGATGCGGAAAGCGGCCGAAGCGCGCGATCACCTCGCGATGGCGCCGAGCATAGTCCAGGAATTCGGCAAAGCGGGCACGCCCCGCAACGGGCGCCTGCGCGTGCAGCGCCTCGAACAAGGTCACCGCGCGCTGCTGCAAGCCCATGTCCTCGGCGTGCTCCAGCGGCAGGTAGGCGAACACCCGCTGCAGCGGCGGCAGTGCCTGATCGAAACCGCCGGCCAGACCCGACAAGGCAATGCGCTGCGCCTTGACGTCGGCCGCCCAGGCCTGCGCATCGCCGCGATGGAGATTGCGCGGAAACTGGTCGAGCAGGATCAGCAGCGCCAGCCAGTCAGCGGGGTTGCTGGCCCACGCATCGAGGCGCCCCTGCGCGGCGTCGTCGGCCGCTACGGCAAAGCGTCGACGGATCTGCTCGTCGAACGCGGCATCCTTCGCAAACCAGTGCGCGGCATGCGCCGGGTCGAACCAGAAATCAAGAACGTCCCGCGGTTGCACGGCCATGCGCACCTCGCCCGAAGCCTGCGATGAAGGGCGTCCATCTTCACGTGGCGACACGCGACGGGCAAGCCGGCGCGGCGATTCAATCCGCCGGCGCCGCCGCCGATGCGCCGGAGGTCGCGTCCACATGCAGCAGGTTCAACGGTTGGCCGTGCGCGTCGTGCAAGCCTTGCTGCAACCGCGCCAGGCGCTGGATCGACGGACACAGCGCCTCGATCTGCGGACGCAGCGCCTGCATGCGTTGCTGCAGGCGCGGCTGCAAGGTGGTGACCAATGAACCGGCGCGATCGCGCAGGTCTGCCGCACTCTGCAGGTCGCCGGCCAGCGCCGCGTCGATCGCCTGCTGGCCGAGATCGCCGGCGACCAGCGGCATCAGGTCGGCGCTGACCTGGTTGGCATACTGCTGAATCAGGTCGCCTTGCCAGTCGTGCGTGCTCTGGCTGCGCGCGATGCGCTGCTTCAGTTCGCTCGCGTGCGCGGCCAGCCGGCGGTCGAACTCGACCCGGGTCGCCGCCGCCAAGCCCAGCCCGGCCACTTCCTCGCGCAACGCCTGCGCCGCCATGTCCACGCCGTTCTGCGCCACCTGGCGGACCCGCGGCGCCAGCGCCTGCAGGTCGCGCTGGAACACGCTGAGCCGATCCTGCTGCGGCGGCGTCAACACCACCGCCACGCCATCCGTGCGCAGGCTGCCGTCGTGCAGCTCCACCCGCGTCGGCGCCGGCGTGGAGCGATCGAACAGCACGCCTTGCGGCTGCAGGGTCACGTCATAGCTGCTGCTGGCGTGGCAGGTCGCCGCCAGGTCCTGCGCCTGCACGGGCATCGCCGCCAGCACGGCGGCAGCGATCACTGCTGAAAACAGGACGCGCATCGGCAATCTTCCTTAAACGACAACCTGCATGGATACCGAGCTACCCGCCAACCCGTGCTGAACGGAATACCGCGCCGCTCAGGCGCCTTCGCCAGCACGCCTCGCACGCCGCGGAACGGGTCAGCTGCCACCGAGCGGTGCAAGCAGGTGCAATGACATGTCGGCGAGCAGCGACCCATCCTCGGGCGTGGCATCCGGGCTCCCCGCGAGACGGCGCTCGTCGGCCCAGTCCGGCTCCTGCAGCGGGCCCGGGACGTAGGGCTGCCATTGGCCGTAATCCGCTTTCCGCGCAACTTTCGGCGCATGGAATCCATGGAGAGCGAAATCCACGGGGACGCGGGCCAGCCAATAAGGTTCGGCGGCATCCGGGCCCGTCGTGGGGACATGGAATGTGTAGCGTCGCAGGGCACGCAAGGCAGCATCCGCCAGCTTTTTCCGCCATGTCGCCATGTCCCTCTCGCTGGCACGAATGCGGAGATTCACCTGCTCCGCCGCCGCGTCGATGACCTTGCCGTCGCGGCCCACTTTCAGCAGCGCATACACCGTGCCGGATACGCCGGCGCTCGCCGCATCGGAAGGGTACGCGACCGACAACCGATGCTTGTACGTGAAGTCGTCCGCCGCGGCCTCGTGCCTGCCTTCGTCGTTCAAATGCCCGAACCAGCTGCTGGCCACGGCAAGGGCGTAGCCGCCATGACCCACCGGCTTCGCCACGACGCGCAGCCCCATCGGCGCCTTGGCTCCGACCGCCTTGCCGTCACGCGTCACCGGTTCGAACCTCCACGCCGGGACGGCCCTGGCAAGCAAGTCCTTCACCACCGGTGGCAGCTTGTCCGGGTGATCGACCGTGTATGTCACGACACTGCCGTCCGGCGCGACTTCGATCGTGCCGGTGACCAGCATGCTCGCCTGAACGCGGTCGCGCAGGTCGTCGCGCCCGTTCGCAATGGCCACGCCAGCCAACATCATGCAGCACAAGACAAGCATGCAGCGCTTCATTGTTTCTCCCCCTGGCTGTCGGGCAGCCTGTTCCGCCCGAAGATGCTTCCGTGGCTTTTGCGCAGCCGGACTTCTCAGCGCCGCGCGTGAAACTGCATGCGCACCGCCGGCGTGCCTAGCCGCCAGCTCAGCCACAGCAGCACCGGCACGGCGAGGCCTTTCAACACCAGCGCCAGCAGGTAGCTGCGGCGCGCGTGCAGCACGGCTTGTTGCAGGGCGGCCTGGTCGTGCAGTTGGCCCAGGGCGTCGCGGCTGGCCTGCAGCAGCTGCGGCCATTGCGCCAGCATGGCGCCGCCGCTGGCCAGCATCCACAGCGCCAGCACCGCGGCGGCCACGCGCATCGCCGGGCGCGCCCAGGCCTGGCGCAGGATGCAGCCGGCGCACAGCACGATAAGCGTGAAAGCGGCCAGCAGGTAGGCGATATCCCAGGCCAGCAGCCGGTGCAGCGTGCGCAGGGCGGCGCTGTCGGCGGCGTAGGCGTGGCGCTGGCTCCACAGCAGTTGCGCGTGGCTGAGATACTGCACGCAACCGAACGCCGCCAGCAGCAGCAACAGCCACACCAGCACACGCCACAGCATGAACCGGCGACCGCGCGACAGCGGCTCCGCGCGCATCGCCACCGGCATCAGGATGCCGCCTTCAGCGTGGCCAGATCGGCCAGCACCTGGGCGGAGTTCTTCTCCGGGTCGACGTCGGTGTAGACCTTGGCGATGTGGCCCTGCGGATCGATCAGGAAGGTGGTGCGCCTGGCGTAGTGCATGCCCATGCGCGAGGTAAGCACGCCATAGGCGGTGGCGACCGTGCGCTCGGCGTCGGACAGCAGCGGGAATGGCACGTGGTATTTCTCGGCGAACTCGGCGTGGGACTTGACGTCATCCAGGCTCACGCCGACCACGTCGGCACCGGCCTGGCGCAGCTTGGCGATGTCGTCGCGGAAAGTGCATACCTCGGTGGTGCAGCCGGGGGTGAAATCCTTGGGATAGAAGTACAGCACCAGCCAGTGGCCGTGGTAGTCGGCCGGGCTGCGCCAATGGCCGGCCTGGTCCTGCAGGCGAAACGCCGGGGCGGCCTGGCCGACCTGCGGGCCGGCGGCAAACACCGGAGCCGCGAATGCGCACAACAGCGACAGGATGACGAGGCGGGCGAGGCGGCGCATGGCGGTTTCTCCACGACGAAAAACGGGGCGACCTGCGCAGTGTAGCGCCGCTGAAAAGACGAAGGCGCCCGACGGGCGCCCTCGCGGCTTTCCTGGCGGAAACGATCAGGGACGACTGATGGTGAACTTGCCCACCGAGACGCCCAGGTTGACGCCCTCGCCGGTACCGGCCAGCGCCAGCGAAACGGTGCCCTTGGTCAGCACCTGCGCCTGCGAGCTCTTCACCACGCCGGCCTCGGCGCCGGCCTGGGCGTAGTCGCCAAAGACATCGGCGATGCCGTGCACGTTGCTGATCTCGCCCTTGCCGTTGTTGATGCGGTACTTGCCCGCGGTGAGACCGCCGCCGACCACGGTGATCTTGACGTTGGCGTGCTGGCCGTTGTCACAGGTGACGCTGCCGGTGCCTTCGGCGTGCTTGTACAGCAACGACCAGCCGGACAGGTTGTAGACCATGTCGCATTTCACGCTGGCGTCGGCGGCATGGGCGTTGCCGGCCGGCAGCACGGTCATCGCGCCGGCGCAGGCCAGCACCAGGGCGGCCATTCCAAAGGTGGACTTGATCATGGACTTTGCTCCTTGTAATGCAGGGATGGAAGGCGGCACCGAACTCTGGCCACGGCGGCCGCCCGCTCGTTGCGCTGCGGCAACGACGTGCGAATCGTGTGCATCGCGGCGTGACAATCGCGTGCAGGCTCATGAACCATCGTTCATCTGCAGGCGCACCGCGGCGTGACGGTTGCCTCGCGGCGTGCGCTCGCCGTAGGGTGGGCCTCGCAGCGCAAGGAGATCGAGATGATCAAGTATTCCCTGGTGGGTTACGACGGCTCGGATGCGTCGCAACGGGCATTCCGGTTCGCGGTCGAGCTGGCCCGCTGCACCGGCGGCCGCGTGCGCGTGGTGTGGGTGCTGCAGGTCAGCGAAGGCGGCGCCGACGCCTGCGCGCTGATGATGGCCGACTCCGGCACCCAGCGTGCGCAGGAACTGCTGGCCGAACTGGCCACGATCGTGCCGGACTCGGCCCAGCTGGTGGACATCGAGCTGACCCACGGCAGCCCCGGCGACGTGCTGCTCAGCCAGGTCGACGAGCACGGCGTGGATCACATCGTGATCGGCCACACCGAACGCGGTGCACTGGCGCGCTGGCTGCTGGGCTCGGTTTCGGGCAACGTGCTGGCTCGCGCGCACGTGCCGGTGACGATCGTGCGCTGACGGCAGCGGTTTTCTCAGTGGTCGGCCGCCGGCGTCTCGCGCGGTTTGGCGTCGATCTGGCGCTGCGCCTCCTGCGCGATGTGCAGTTGCCTGACGTCGATCGGCCGGATCTGCGAGATCACGCAGGGCGCGTACGGCCCGCCGGTCAGCACCTTGTCGAAGCGGCTGAACACGGTGCCGGAACTGGAGGTAAGGCCGATCGCCTGCGTGAACGGCAGGTTCTGGCAGGGGCCGTCGAGGTCGAGCAGCCAGGCCTGACTCGGCCGGGTGTAGACCACCACCTGGTGGTCGCCGAGCGGCTCCCACGACCACAGGGTGAAGAAATGGAAACTGCGCACCGGCGCACCGGCCGCGCTGGCGTATGCCGCCTCGCGCTGCCGTTCGCGCTGCGCCAGGGGCACGCTGGAGCAGGCGGCCAGCACGGCAACCAGCGCGAAAACGAGGCAGGAACGAACAGTGGACATGGCGAATCCTCCACGGAAAGACATCACGGACAACGCGCCAACCCGCGGTGACGTGTACCGCGCGACGCTCAGCGCTTGCCCGCCTTGCGCACCGGCTGCCACCTGGCAGGGTCGAAACCGCCGACTTCGTAGACCAGGTGACGATCCCTGGTGCCCTCCACCTGGGTGACGTCCAGCTGCAGCTTGCGGGTCTTCTCCAGCAGCGCGATGAAGGCCTTGTCGTCGCGGATCATCAGCGCCGGTTCGCCGCCGTCGGGGGCGAATGCCTTGATCCGCACCGGCTTGCCGTCGGCCTGGCCGGTGATGGTGCAGTTGCCGCGGCACACGAAGCCGGGCTTGCTGCCATAGAGGAAGGCACTCTGGCCCCAGCTGGTATGCCGGCGCAGCACCAGCCGCACCGGCTCGCCGTCGTCGCCCTGGCTGTAGATGCTGGCGGTCGATTGCGTGCCGCCGGCCATCGGCGCGACCTGGTAGGTCCACAGCGCGGCCAGCCGGTTCTTTTCGCTGTTTTCCTTGTAGCGCTTCTCGATCGCGGGCAGCGTCTGCATCACTTCCTTCGCCGCATCGCTGTGCGGGAAGCGTTGCACGATGTCCTTGCCCATCGTCACCACCATCTCGTCGTTGTGCAGTTTCAGCAACTGGCGATAGGTGTCGAGGTTGCGCGCCGCGGTGGCGGCATCGGCCGCGGCTTTCTGCTGCTGCGCGGTGAGCTCGGGCGTGCCCGGGCCTTGCGAACAACCGGCGAGCAGCACGGCGCAGAAAGCCAGCGGGGCACAACGGAGCAGGACGCGATTCATCGACGGCTTACCAGGCGAAGAGCAGCGGCTAGCTTGGAACGATCCACGGTCGCGGTGCAACCGCGCGGGATGCTTTCAGCTCTCGCTGGCCATGATCGAATCGACGTGCTCCACCCGCCTGATCCGATCCAGCCATACCCGCTGGTGCCACGTCGGAACATCCGGGCGCTCCAGCTGCACCTCGGCGTTGATGCCTTCGCGGCCCTGCGGGTCGCGAAACACCTGCACGCTGGGCCGCATGCTGACCACGCCGTCGCAACTGCTGCCATCGCTCAGCAACAGCACCACGTGGCCATTGGCAGGCAGCTGGTGCACCAGTGCCTCCAGTCGATCGATGTCGTCCTCGCGGACGAGGACGCTGGGTGCGTTTTGGCCCATGCGACAGCCCTCACTGACCAGTGGAAGCCCGACCCTATCCGCGTCCGCGGCAAGGGCGCGTCAACGAAGCGCGCCCGGGGACGGGAACGGATATGCTGCCAGCCCGCGAGAACCCATGGAGCCGTCCCGTTGATCACCACGTCGCCCAGCGAATTCCTGCACGCCTTCGCCACACTCGCGCCACGGGACGGCGCCGCCGCCACGGCGCGCGCCGCCTATCTGGTGGCCCCGGCAGAGTTCGCCCTGGCGGCGGAATCGGCACGCGACAACCGCTACATGGACATGAACCTGGCGGTCGACCCGCTCAAGGCGCTGGCCCAGCACGGAGCGCTGGCGCAGGCACTGCGCGCGGATGTGCCGGTGATCACCTTCCCCGGCGATCCGGCAACGCCTGACGCGGTGTTCCCCAACAATGTGTTCGCCACCGCGCCGGGGCGGCTGATCGTCGGCCGCATGCGCCATCCGGTGCGCCAGCGCGAGGCCGAACGCCACGACATCCGCGCCTTCTTCGGCGAGGTGCTGGGCTATGACGAGATCGACCTGTCCGGCTGCGAGGGCCTGGTCGCCGAACTGACCGGCTCGCTGGTCATCGACCGCGCCCGCGGCGTCGGCTACTGCGGCCTCAGCGAACGCTGCGACATGGCTGGCGCGCAAGCCATGCACAAGGCTTTCGACTTGCGCCTGAGCTACTGTTTCGAGCTGGCCGACGCCGAATACCACACCAACGTGTTGCTGACTCTGCTCGCCAGCCGCGCGGCGATCATCGCGGCCGATGGCTTCCGCGATCCGGCCGCGGCACAGGCGATCGCCACGGCGTATGGCGATCGCGCGATCTGGCTGACGCCGGCACAGAAGCAGGCGTTCGCCGGCAACGCCATCACGCTCTCCGACGAGCGCGTGTGGATGAGCGCCCGCGCCGCCGCCTCGCTCACCGGCGCACAGCGCGCGGCGCTGGCCGGTTACGGCTTCACCATCGGCGCAGTGGAACTGGGCGAGATCGAGAAGGCCGGCGGCAGCCTGCGCTGCTGCGTGGGCGAGATCTACTGATCGCGAGCCGGGAGATCTCCGCGGATCGCCAGCACCAGACGAATCAGCGCTTCGCGGGCCCGCCGACGCGGCTGGAATTGCACGCACTGAACAAGGGCGCGACGTACGTGGTGACGGTGGAGGCATCCGACGAACGCGGGGGGTCGGGGCTGTCGCGGATCGCGGTGCCGGAACCCCGAGCTTGCAGCTGGCGGTGCGGTACGTTCTGATGCACGGGTGATCACCGTCCATCATCTCGACAACTCGCGCTCGCAGCGCATCCTGTGGCTGCTGGAAGAGCTCGGCCTGCCATACGAGATCAAGCGTTACCTGCGCGATCCCGGGACCATGCTGGCCCCGGCGGAGCTGCGCGCGGTGCACCCGCTGGGCAAGTCGCCCGTCATCACGGACGGCGAACTCACGCTGGCCGAATCCGGCGCGATCGTCGAGTACCTGGCCGATCGCCACGGCGCCGGCACGCTGATTCCCGCGCACGGCACGCCCGAACGGCTGCGCTGCAACTACTGGCTGCATTACGCCGAAGGGTCGGCGATGCCGCCGCTGCTGCTCAAGCTGGTGTTCCGGCGCGTCGAGGCGGCGCCGATGCCGTTCTACGCCAGGCCGGTGGCGAAGCGCATCGCGCGCACGGCGCAGCGCGGTTTCGTCGATCCGCAACTGAAACTCCATCTCGACTACATGGAAGGCGAGCTGGGCCAGCGCGACTGGTTCGTCGGCGACCGCTTCAGCGTGGCGGACATCCAGCTGAGTTTTCCGCTGGAAGCCTTCGCTGCGCGCGGCGGACTGGATGCACGTCATCCGCGGCTGTCCGCCTTCCTGCAGCGCATCCATGCGCGGCCCGCCTACCAGCGCGCGCTGCAGCGCGGCGGCGAGTATCGGCTCGGCGGCTGAACGGCGCGATGGTCACGGCGACCTGGTTTTACGCGGTGGTCACGGCGCCACAGGCAGATTGGCGTTCCCGCTGTACCTGAAGGAGACCGCCATGCATCACCGGGAAATCGAGCAGCATCTTCGCGATGCCGCGGAGGTCGCCGCCGAGCGTGCCGGCGACCGTGCGCACGAATACGCCGACGGCGCCGGCAGCGCGATGCGTGGCCTGTTCCGGCACGGCCAGCGCATCCGCGACCGCTTCTCCGACCGCGGCAGCGACTACCGGCGGCAATTGACGCGCGTCGCCGGCGATCTCGCCGACGAGGCGAACTACCGCTATCGCCGCGCACGCCGCCAGGTGCAGCGGCATCCGGTGGCCACGGTCGCGATCATCGCCGGCACCATCGGCGCGTTCCTGCTGTTGCGTCGCGCATTCCGCAGCGACGACGAATGAACCACTGAACCACGCGCAAGCCGCCCCGGCGCCGGTAATGGCCGGCGTCGTGGCGGCATGCCGCCGAGTCGCTGCTAAGCTGCGACTTGCCCTTCCGGCGGTCGTCGCATGGCTCGCACCGATCTCACTTTCCATCACCCGGTCGCATTCTGGCTTGGCTGTGCCGCGGTGATCGCCGGCGTGCTGGCGCATCTGCCGATGCTGGCGATGGCCGCGCCGATGCACTACCGGCTCGCCGGCATGCCGATGGACGGCCTGATGCTCGCCGGCATGGCGCTGGTTCCGCTGGGCGTGCTGCTGGCGGCCTACGGGCTGATGCCGCGGATGGAGCAGATGCGCCGCACCGCCCATCCGGATCGCGGCGCGGTGTCGTTCCACGTCGCCGACAACGTGCCGCTCAACCGCGAGCACTGGAAGCTGGTCGGCGTGCTCACCGTCGCGCTGGCGGTGGACGTGATGAAGCCGGCCACGATCGGCTTCGCGATGCCGGGCATGGCGGCCGAGTACGGCATCAGCGGTTCCACCGCGGGCTTCCTGGCCTTGTCGGCGCTGACCGGCACCGTGGTCGGCTCGGTGGTGTGGGGCCGGCTGGGCGATCTGTTCGGCCGCCGCGCGGCGATCCTGCTGTCGGCGCTGATGTTCATGGGCACGGCCATCTGCGGCGCGATGCCGGCGTTCGGCGGCAACCTGGTGATGTGCTTCATGATGGGCGCCGCCGCCGGCGGCATGTTGCCGATCACCTTCACCCTGATGGCCGAGACCATCCCCACCCGCCATCGCGGCTGGCTGTTGGTGGCGCTCGGCGGCGTCGGCACCTCGGCCGGCTACCTGCTCGCTTCCGGCGCGGCGACGCTGTTCGAGCCGACCTACAGCTGGCGCTCGCTGTGGCTGCTGAACCTGCCCACCGGTGCGCTGATCGTGCTGCTCAACCGCTACATTCCCGAGTCGCCGCGCTTTCTCGCGCTGAGTGGCCTGGAGGACCAGGCGCGCGCGGTGCTGCGCCGCTTCTCGGGCCAGGCGGCATCGACCGACGCCTTGAGTGCCGACGTGGTCGTCGCGCCGACGATCGCGGCGCGCGTCGGCATGCGCCAGTTGCTGCGTGGCCGCCACGCGGCGATCACCTGGGGCCTGCTGACCTGCGCCGTCGCCTGGGGCCTGGCCAACTTCGGCTTCCTGCTGTGGCTGCCGGCGAACCTGGTCACGCTGGGCGTCGACGCCCAGGCCAGCGCGGCGCTGCTGGCGCGCTCGGCGATCCTCGCCCTGCCCGGCATCGGCCTGGTGGTGTGGGGCTACCAGCGCTGGAGCAGCATCCGCACGCTGGTGCTCTTCATCGCGCTGACCGCCGCGGCGCTGCTACTGTTCTGCATGATTGGTGCCATGCAGTTGCGCTCGCCGGTGCTGACCACCACCGCCACGGTGCTGTTGCTGCTGAGCATCAGTGGGGTGATCGCCACGCTGATCCCGTACGCGGCGGAGATCTATCCCGCGCACCTGCGCAGCAGCGGTGCCGGGCTGATCGCCGGCGGCTCGAAGTTCGGCGGCATCCTCGGCGCAGTGATCGGCGTGGCCGGGTTGTTCGAGCATTTCGCGCTGTCGGCGCTGCTGATCGCGCTGCCGATGGCGGTCGCCGCGGCGATGCTCGCCCGTCGCGGCATCGAGACCCGCGGCCACGCACTGGAAGCGATCCAGCAGGCGCTGGCGAAATAGCGCGCAAGAAAAAGCCGCCCCGAAAGGCGGCTTCCCCGGCCCGTATCGCGGGCGATCACACGGTCAGCGGATTGGGCTTGTCCGGATCGAGCTTGTACTCCTTGATCGCGCGGCTGACGTCCTTGGCGTTGACCTTGCCTTCCTTTGCCAGCGCGGCCAGCGCGGCGTGGGCGATCCAGTAGCGGCTGATCTCGAAGAACTCGCGCAGGTGCTCGCGGGTATCGGAGCGACCATAGCCGTCGGCGCCCAGGGCGGTGAACGAGCGACCCTCGGGCACGAAAGCGCGCACTTGGTCGACCACGCCGCGCACGTATTCGCTGGCGGCGATCACCGGGCCGTCGCGCCCGGCCAGGTTGGCGGTGACGTGCGGCACGCGCTGCTTCGCTTCCGGATGCAGGCGGTTCCAGCGCTCGCAGTCGAAGCCGTCGCGCGACAGTTCGCTGAAGCTGGGGCAGGACCAGATGTCGGCCTTCACGCCGAAGTCGGCATCCAGCAGCTCGGCCGCCGCAATCGCCTCGATCAGCGAACCGCCCGCCGCCATCAGCTGCACGCACGGCGCGCCGTTCTTGCCCTTGCTCTTGCCCTTGCCTGAATCCCGATTCCCCAATCCCGAGTCCCGGAACAGATACATGCCCTTGACGATGCCGTCGTAGCAGCCCTCGGGCATGTCCGGGTGGACATAGTTCTCGTTGGTGGTGGTGATGTAATAGAAGACGTCCTGCTGCTCTTCGTACATCTCCTTGACGCCGTGGTGCAGCAACACCGCCACCTCGTACGACCAGGTCGGGTCGTAGGCGCGGCAGTTGGGGAAGGTGCCTGCCATCAGGTGCGAGGCACAGTCCGAATGCTGCAGGCCTTCGCCGGGGAAACTGGCGCCGGCGGTGGCGCCGACCAGGAAGCCGCGCGCGCGCTGGTCGCCAGCGGCCCAGATCAGGTCGCCGATGCGCCGGAAGCCGAAGAACGAGTAGTAGATGAAGAACGGCAGCATCGGCTGGTTGGACAGCGAATAGCTGGTGCCCGCCGCGATCCACGCCGACACGCCGCCAGCCTCGGAGATGCCTTCCTGCAGCACCTGGCCGTCCTGCGCCTCGCGGTAGTACAGCAGCTGGTCGGCATCCTGCGGACGATACTTCTGGCCGAACGGCGCGTAGATGCCGATCTGCCGGAACATGCCCTCCATGCCGAAGGTGCGCGCCTCGTCGGCCACGATCGGCACCACGCGCGGGCCGAGCTGCTTGTCGCGCAGCAACAGGTTCATGCCGCGCACCAGCGCCATGGTGTTGGAGATCTCGCGCTCGCCGCTGCCCTTGGTGATCTGCTCGAACGCGGACAACTCCGGCGCCTTGCACGGCACGTCGGTGCGGCGGCGGCGCTGCGGCAGGAAGCCGCCCAGCGCGCGACGGCGTTCCAGCATGTATTCCACCTCCGGCGAGTTCGGGCCGGGGTGGTAGTACGGCACGCTGTCCAGCTTGTCGTCGGGCACCGGAATCTGGAAACGATCGCGGAACGTGCGCACGGCATCGCCGGTCATCTTCTTCTGCTGATGGGTGGGGTTCTCCGCCTCGCCCGAGCCGATGCCCATGCCGTAACCCTTCACCGTCTTGGCCAGGATCACCGTGGGCATGCCCTTGGTGTTCACCGCCGCGTGGTAGGCGGCGTAGACCTTGTGCGGATCGTGGCCGCCGCGATTCAGGCGCCAGACGTCGTCATCGCTGAAGTTGGCCACCATCTCGCGGGTCTGCGGGTACTTGCCGAAGAAATGCTCGCGCGTGTAGGCGCCGCCGAAGGCCTTGCAGGCCTGGTATTCGCCGTCCACGGTTTCCATCATCAGCTTGCGCAGCGTGCCGTCCTTGTCACGCGCCAGCAGCGCATCCCAGTAGCTGCCCCAGATCACCTTGATGGCGTTCCAGCCGGCGCCGCGGAACACGCCCTCCAGCTCCTGGATGATCTTGCCGTTGCCGCGCACCGGGCCGTCCAGCCGCTGCAGGTTGCAGTTGATCACGAAGATCAGGTTGTCCAGGCCTTCGCGGCCGGCCAGCGAGATCGCGCCCAGCGATTCCGGCTCGTCCACTTCGCCGTCGCCGAGGAAGCACCATATCTTGCGGTCGGTCTTGGGTATCAGGCCGCGGTTCTCCAGGTAGCGGAAGAACTGCGCCTGGTAGATCGCCTGGATCGGACCCAGCCCCATCGACACGGTGGGCACCTGCCAGTAGTCCGGCATCAGCCACGGGTGTGGATAGGAGGTGAGCGACTGCTCGCCGCCGACCACGTCGGCGCGGAACAGGTCGAGCCGCTCCTCGCTGATGCGGCCTTCGAGGAAGGAGCGCGCATAGATGCCGGGGCTGATGTGGCCCTGGTAGCCGATCAGGTCGCCGGGGTGGTCGGCGCTGGGGGCGCGCCAGAAATGGTTGAAGCCCACGTCGTACAGCGTGGCCGAGGAGGCGAAGCTGGCGATGTGGCCGCCCAGCGAACCGGGCCGGCGGTTGGCGCGCACCACCATCGCCATCGCGTTCCAGCGGATCAGGCAGCGGATGCGCCACTCCATCGCCGCATCGCCGGGGCTCTTGGCCTCCATCCCGGGCGGGATCGTGTTGACGTATTCGGTGGTCGGGTTGAACGGCAGGTAGCCACCCGAGCGACGGGTGGTGTCGACCATCTTCTCCAGCAGGTAATGCGCGCGCTCGGTACCGTCGTGCTGGATCACCGCATCGAGCGAATCGATCCACTCGCGGGTTTCGGTGGGGTCAAGATCCTGGTCCAGGATTTCGTCGAGCTGGTCCATCGGGGTTCTCCACGGCACCGTGGGGTGTGCCTGCAAAAGGTTCGCGCCGCCGGGGCCGCGGCGCGACAACGGCTTAGTTTAGCGGTCTGGGCGGGTGCCAGCCAAATAATGGTCCATGCGTCAGCGTATGAGCGCCGGCACAAGCCACGAAAGCCGAACATCCGGCTATCTCTGCAGGATCGCTATGCTCTGACCCAGCGCCGAAGAGGTTCTCCAAGGTGCCTCGGTGCTGCCGACAAACCTCAGGCCGTGATAACCGAGTTTGTCCGCCCACAACTCGATCTGCGAACGTTCCAGAAACTGGTTGAGGTGCGGCAGCGTTGCCGAGCGTTGCACATCGACCGTGGCCTTGAACTGCGCCCAGTGATCCGGCTCGGAAAACTCCAGGAACGAAAATATCACCACTCCATCCGGGCGAACCACGCGGTGCAGTTCCTCCAGGTAGATGTAACTTTCGTGATGCAACAGATGAGTAAACACGCTGAATGCCGTTGCCATGTCGCAAGATGCGTCCGGCAGAGGTACCGCAAGTGAACGGTTCAGGATGAAACGGTAATTCTTCGGCGATTTCTTCTTTGCATATCTCAGCAACGCTTTGACGACGTCGATGCCGCAATACTCGATGGACATTTTTCGCCCAAGCGCCGCGGCAAGGCGACCACTGCCGCAGCCCAGGTCCACCAGAGATTGACCATCGCGCAGACCGGCATGGGCGACAATGTCCGCCTCGATCTGGCCGATTTGCTCGTAACCCCCACCTCCTACGGCACGGCTCATCGCCTCGTCCAGCGAATATTTCCAACGCAATCGCCTGACCAGACGTTCGTAGTCTTCAACGAAGTGAAATTTTGCCATCGTGTTTCCTGTCGAAACCTGCCACATGAACGTGCGAACAGGTGTCATTGCATCATGGCCACATGAGTGGGACGGCGCGGCTGCCGCCGCCCCGGCGCGAAGAGTCGGCACATCACCGCCACACGATCAGCCGATCAACCGCGCCGGCTGCCCTGCGCGGCGCGGATCTGTGCATCGACCGCGGCCACCGCGGTCATGTTGACGATGCGGCGCACGGTGGAGGCTGGCGTGAGGATGTGCGCGGAGCGGTTGACGCCCATCAGGATCGGCCCGATCGAGACGCCGTCGGTCATCACCCGCACGATGTTGTAGGCGATGTTGGCCGCGTCCAGGTTCGGCATCACGAACAGGTTGGCGCGACCGCTGAGCGTGGTGTGCGGGAACATGCGCTGGCGCAGCGCCTCGTCCCAGGCGGTGTCGGCCTGCATCTCGCCGTCCATGTCCAGCTTGGGCGCGCGCGCCTTGAGGATCTGCCAGGCCTTGCGCATCTTCGCCGCGCTGGGGTTGTCGTGGCTGCCGTAGTTGGAGTGCGAGAGCAGTGCCACCTTGGGCTCGATGCCGAAGTTCTTCAGCCGGTAGCAGGCCTGCAGCGTCGCCTCGGCGATCTGCTCGGCGGTGGGATCGACCTGCACGTGGGTGTCGAGGAAGAACCACGCGCCCTTGTCGTTGATCACGCCGCTCATCGCCGAGGTGCACGACACGCCCGGGTCGAGCCCGAACACGCTGCGCAGGTAGCCGAGTTTCTTGTGGTAGCGACCCACGATGCCGCAGATCATGGCGTCCGCCTCGCCGCGTTCGACCATCATCGCGGCGATCAGGGTCGGCCGCGAGCGCAGCAGGTTCTTCGCCGCCGCCGGGCTGACCCCGCGCCGTTCGGTCATGGCGTGGTACTGCTGCCAGTAGTCGTTGAAGCGCGGGTCGTCGTGGATGTTGGTCAGCTCGAAATCCACGCCGGCGCGCATGCGCAGGCCCAGCCGCTGGATGCGCGTGTCGATCACGTCCGGGCGGCCGATCAGGATCGGCCGCGCGATGCGCTCGTCGATCACCGTCTGCACCGCGCGCAGCACGATCTCCTCCTCGCCCTCGGCGTACACCACCCGCTTGGGATCGGCGCGGGCGCGCTCGTACACCGGCTTCATCAGCAGGCCGGTGCGGTAGATGAACTGGCCGAGTTTCTCCTTGTAGGCGTCCATGTCCACGATCGGCCGGGTGGCCACGCCCGAATCCATCGCGGCCTGCGCCACCGCGGGCGCCAGCATTACCAGCAGGCGCCGGTCGAACGGGCGCGGGATCAGGTATTCCGGGCCGAAACAGGGGATCTCGCCGCCGTAGGCACTGCCCAGGTCGGAGGCCTCCATGCGTGCCAGCGCGGCGATCGCGCGCACGCAGGCGGTCTTCATCGCCTCGTTGATCACGGTGGCGCCCACGTCCAGCGCACCGCGGAAGATGTAGGGGAAGCACAGCGCGTTGTTGACCTGGTTCGGATAATCCGAACGGCCGGTGGCGATGATGCAGTCCGGCCGCACCGCCTTGGCGTCTTCCGGGGTGATCTCGGGGTTCGGGTTGGCCAGCGCCAGGATCACCGGGCGCTCGGCCATCGTGGCGACCATCTCCGGCTTGAGGATGCCGCCGGCGGACAGGCCCAGGAACACGTCCGCCCCCGCCACGATCTCGGCCAGGCTGCGCTTGGGCGTGTCGCGCGCGTAGCGCGCCTTGTCCGGGTCGAGGTTGCTGCGGCCGGTGTGGATCACGCCCTCGCGGTCGAACGCGAGGATGTTCTCCGGCCGCACCCCCAGCGCCACCAGCATGTCGAGGCAGGCAATGCCGGCTGCACCGGCGCCGGTGGTGGCGAGCTTGATGTCCGCGATGTTCTTGCCGACCACCTCCAGCGCATTGACCAGGGCGGCGCCGACGATGATCGCGGTGCCGTGCTGGTCATCGTGGAACACCGGGATCTTCATCCGCTCGCGCAGCTTGCGCTCGACGATGAAGCACTCCGGCGCCTTGATGTCCTCCAGGTTGATGCCGCCGAAGGTGGGCTCCAGGCTGGCGATGATCTCGACCAGCTTGTCCGGGTCGTTCTCGTCGATCTCGATGTCGAACACGTCGATGCCGGCGAACTTCTGGAACAGGATGCCCTTGCCTTCCATCACCGGCTTGGCCGCCAGCGGCCCGATGTCGCCCAAACCAAGCACCGCGGTGCCGTTGGTGATCACCGCCACCAGGTTGGAGCGTACGGTGTACTCCGCCGCCGTCGCGGGGTCCTCGACGATCGCGTCGCACGCCGCCGCCACGCCCGGCGAATACGCCAGCGACAGGTCGCGCTGGGTCAGCAGGGCGGTGGTCGGGGTGATCTTGATCTTGCCCGGCCGCGGATGACGGTGATACTCCAGCGCGGCGAGGCGCAGTTCTTCGGGGAGGGCCATGGGAGGGGCTTTTTTCCAGTGAGTGGGCGCCATCGCGCGAGCTCGGATGGCTGGCGAGAATGTTAGCACCTGGGCCTGCGTCGCTGGCCCACGCCCGGCGCCCTCACGCGCCCGGCAGCAGGTCGTCCTCGCGCACCCGATCCATGTGGATGCCGTTGATGAACACCGAGAACGCCAGCTTTCCGGCCAGCCCGTGCACGTGCTGCATCCATGGCGGCAGCCAGCGCGGCGGCACGATCGCGCCGGAGGCGAAATGCGGCTGCAGGCTGATCACGTCGTGCAGCGCCAGCTTGCCGGCGAACAGATAGCGCAGCAGATCCAGCCGGCGCTGGCGCAGGGCCCAGCGGAAGAACGTGTGCACGGTGAGCAGGCCGGACAGGTAGACGTTGTCCTTGGCGAACACCGCGCCGCCGCCCGGCGGCACGCCGCGGAACACCCGCTGCGCCGAATGGAAGCTGTCGGCCACGCTCTGCCCGCGCGCATGGAAGTAGCGATAGACCTCGACGAAATCGGCGCCGCCCAGGGCCATGTCGATCGCCACGATGCGCAGGCTGATGCGTTTCAGCCGGGCGATGTCGATCGCCCCCGACATCAGCTCGGCGAATACCGCCAGCCCTTCCTGGGTGGCGGTGACCCGCGGCGAGGTGCGCCCCAGCGACGCCAGCAACGGCTGGCGCCGGCCGTTCAGCGCGGTCAGCGAATGCACGAAGGCCTCGTGCGCCAGCAACTGGTGGTGGTCGTACTGGCTGAAGCTGGCGCCGCCGCGCAGGCGGATGCGGGTGGCGCCGGCGGCGGCCTTGGCGGTGAGCTCGGGATCGACCTCGACGCGGATCGTGCCGTCGCCGAAGAAGACATCCAGCGTCTCGGCCAGCGCCGCGCGCAGCACCTCCGCGTCGATGTCGCCGCCGTCGTCGGCGAGCAGGTCGGCGCCCAGTTCGTCGGACAGCTCGACGAAATAGCGCGCGGCATCCAGGTTGCTGCGCTGGCTGCCGGGGATGCGGTCGTCCGGCTTGCCGTACAGCGCGATCGACGGCGCGGTCACGCCGGCCGTACCCACCGCTTCGAGCATCTGCGCGGCGACCTGCCAGGACTCGGCGGTGCGGCGCAGGTACTCGCCCAGCGGATCGCCCGCGCCGACCTCCACCGCCGCCGTCTCGATCGCCGCCAGTTCGGTGCGCGCCGCCGCCAGTCCGGGCACCTGGTAGGACACCGCCGGCAGGCTGAAGCGGCCCTGGCCGTAGGCCTCGATCATGCGGTTTTCCAGCGACGCGGGCCACGCCACCGTGGGCAATATGTGGATGCCGCGCACCGCCGCCAGCAAGCGCTGGTCCAGCGCCGCGTAGCGTTGCAGCTCCGGTGCAATGGCCGCGTTCATCGCGAGACCCCGGCACGCCGCGCACCGTCGGCGCGAATTCTTCCCGAGCTGCCCCCGCGCGCCATCGAACTACTCCCGCTCGCGCTTGACGCGGTGGCCGCGCGGCGGCTCCAGCGGGCGGCCGCCGCGCTGACGGCGCAATCGCGCTTCGAGGGTGGCGGCTTGTTCCTCGCGCTCGTCGTGCAGCTTGAGATAACTGCGCCAGCGCTCGGCGCTCAGCTCGCCGGTGTCCAGCGCCACCTGCACCGCGCAACCGGGCTCGCTGCCGTGGCCGCAATCGGCGAAGCGGCACCCCTCGGCGAGCGCCTCGATGTCGGCGAACAGGTCGAGCTGCTCCTCGCCGGTCAGTTTCAGCTCGCGCATGCCGGGGGTGTCGATCAGGCAACCGCCCGAGGGCAACTGCAGCAGCGCGCGGTGGGTGGTGGTGTGGCGACCGCGGCTGTCGTGGCTGCGCACGGCGGCGGTGGCCATGGTCGCGGTGCCGAACAAGGTATTCGTCAACGTCGATTTGCCGGCGCCGGAGGAGCCCACCAGCACCGCGCTGTCACCCGGCTGCAGGTAGCGCGCCAGCTCCTGCGCGCTGGCGGGGTCCTTGCAGTTGAGCGCATGGATCGGCGTGTCCTGCGGCAGGCGCGCGCGCAGCGCGGCGACCTTCGCCGCCGCATCCTCGTGCTTGTCCAGCTTGCTCAGCAGCACCACCGGCTGCGCGCCGGAGCCTTCGGTCAGCGACAGGTAGCGCTCGATGCGGGCGGGGTTGAAGTCGCCGTCCAGCCCGGTCAGCACCAGCACGTAGTCGACATTGGTGGCGATCAGCTGGCGCTCGTAGCGCTCGCCCGCGGCGGCGCGCGACAACATGCTGCGGCGCGCTCCCACGCTGACGATGTGCGGCGGCGTGCCGTCGGCCACCTCCACGAAATCGCCCACCACCGGTCGCTCGGCGGGGTCGATGCCGCGCTTGAGGAAGCGGCCGTCCGGCTGCGCGCCGAACAGTGCGTGGCCATCGTGCAGTTCATAACCGGCGCGATGCTGCGCCACCACCCGCGCCAGGCGCAGGCCGCCGGCCGGCAGGCGGTCGCCGCGCCAGCCGATATGCCGCAGCCGCTCGATCGTTTCGACATCACTCATGGCGAGGCTTGCCTGGCATGGTGGGGCGATTATGCCCTGCCCGGCCACGGCCCGACGATGGCCAGCGTCGCGCCCGCCGATCGGCTCGCGCTGCACTGCATCACGCTGCTAGCATCCACGTCGCCGGCGTTCGCGCCGTTTCCCACCCGCAAAGGAACCCAGGCGTTGGCTCCGATCATCCCCAGTGCGCACCTGGCAGACGTGCGCTACGAGATCCGCGGTGCGCTGACCCGCCGTGCCCGCGAGCTGGAATCCGCCGGACGCGACATCATCAAGCTGAATATCGGCAACCCCGGCCGCTACGGCTTCGAGGCGCCGGCGCACCTGCGCGAGGCGATCGCCAGCCACCTGCACGAGAGCGACGCCTACGGCCACGAGCAGGGACTGGAAGCGGCGCGCGAGGCGATCGCCGCGCAGCAACGCAGCCGCGGAGCGCGGCACGTGCAGCCCGAGCGCATCTTCATCGGCAATGGGGTCAGCGAACTGATCGACCTGGCTTTGCGGGCTCTGCTGCAGCCCGGCGACGAGGTGCTGCTGCCGAGCCCGGACTACCCGCTGTGGAGCGCGGCCACCATCCTCAACGGCGGACGGCCGCAGTACTACCGCTGCCCGGCCAGCCGCGGCCACCTGCCCGACCCGGACGAGGTGGAGGCGCTGGTCACCCCGCGCACCCGCGCGCTGGTACTCATCAACCCCAACAACCCGACCGGCGCGGTCTATCCGCGCGAGCTGCTGCAGCGGCTGGCCGAAGTCGCAGCGCGGCACGGCCTGTTGCTGCTCGCCGATGAAATCTACGACGAGATCCTCTACGACGGCGCGCACTTCCAGCCACTGGCGGAAGTCGCCGGCGAACTGCCCTGCCTGAGCTTCGGCGGGCTCAGCAAGGTGCATCGCGCCTGCGGCTATCGGGTCGGCTGGATGAGCCTGTCCGGCGCGCCCGCGGGAACGTCGGTGTATCGCGACGCGCTGCAACTGCTGGCCGCATTGCGCCTGTGCGCCAACGTGACCGCGCAGTGGGCGGTGCCGCCCGCCTTGCAGGACGCGCCGACGATCAGCGCCCTGACCGCACCGGGCGGGCGCCTGCACGAGGCGCGCGCGGCGGTGCTGCAGGGAGTCGTCGCCAGCGAACACCTCGACCTGGTGGCGCCGGCCGGCGCGTTGTATGCGTTCCCCGCGGTGCGCGCCGAACGCATCCCGCAGTTCGACGACGAATCCTTCGCCCTGCGCCTGCTCGAAGAGGAGTCGGTGCTGGTGGTGCCCGGCAGCAGCTTCAACGTGTCGCGCAGCCGCCACTTCCGGCTGACCCTGCTGCCGCCGCCCGCGCAGCTGCACGAGGTGTTCGTGCGGATCGAGCAGGTGCTGCAGCGGATGGCGCGCGAACAGGCGGACAACGCCGTCGTCGCGGCCTGAGGCTTGTCGATGCCCGCATCCCGCTCGCCGCTGCGTCACCTCGCGCTCGGCGATTCCTACACCGTCGGCGAAGCCGTGGCCGCGAACGCGTGCTGGCCCGCGGTGCTGGCGCAGCAGCTGCGCCGCGGCGGCGTGGCGGTCGACGAGCCATGCCTCGTGGCCGTCACCGGCTGGACCACCGACGAGCTGGCACGAGGCATGGATCAGGCCGCGCTGGCGCCGCCCTACGATCTGGTCACCCTGCAGATCGGCGTCAACAACCAGTATCGCGGCCGCAGCCTCGATGAATACGCGGCGCAGTTCGCCGCCTTGCTCGAACGCGCCATCGCGCTGGCCGGCGGGCGCGCCGCGCGGGTGCTGGTGGTCTCCATTCCCGACTGGGGCGTCACCCCCTTTGCCCGCGAACAAGGCCGCGATGCGGCGCGGACCGCCCGCGAACTGGACGATTTCAACGCGTGTGCCCGCGGCCTGGCGGCAAGCCGCGGCGTCCGCTTCGTCGACATCACCCCGATCTCGCGCCGGCATCCCGGGCTGGTCGCCGCGGACGGCCTGCATCCGTCGGCGGAGCAATATGCGCTGTGGGCAGACGCGATCGCGCCAGCCGCGCGTGCGGCGTTGTCGCGGCAACCTTGAAAGCTTCGCTGCCCGCCGTCATCTCCTCGGCGTATCATTTGCCCCTTCCCCCGGAGCCCTGCATGTCACTGGACAACACCACCCGCGAACGCATCGAAGGCCTGCTCAAGGAGCACCGCGTGGTGCTGTTCATGAAAGGCGACCGCCACCAGCCGATGTGCGGTTTCTCCGCCGCCGCGACCAACACGCTCAACGAGCTGCTGCCGGAGTACCACACGGTCAACGTGCTGGACGACCCGGAGATCCGCGAGGGCATCAAGCTCTACGGCGAGTGGCCGACGATCCCGCAGCTGTACGTGGGCGGCGAGCTGATCGGCGGCGCCGACATCATCAGCCAGATGTACCGCAGCGGCGAGCTGCATGCGGTATTCGGCATGCCGGCACCGGATCGCACCCCGCCGGAAATCACCATCACCGATGCCGCCGCCGAGGCGATCCGCCAGGGCACCGCCAATGCGCAAGGCATGGTCCTGCACCTGGAAATCGGCCCGGATCACGGCGCCGGCTTCCAGCTGGCACCGGCCGGCGAACATGACGTGGTGACGCAGTCCAACGGACTGGAAGTGCATTTCGACCCCGCCAGCGCCCAGCGCGCGCGCGGCATCGTCATCGACTGGGTTTCCACCGTGCAGGGCGAGGGACTCAGCCTGACCTTCCCCGGCGCACAGGAGATCAAGTAGCTCAGGGGGCTGGCGCCGCAAACACGGCTGGCGACCTGTAACATCGGCCTGTGACCTGCGTCATCCCGCCATCCGATATGCTGCTCGTCAGTGGCTCTCGGGAATCCCGCATTCCACACGCGCCAAGCCTTGACTATGCCGAGGCGACGCTCCAGCGGGTCACTGCCCAACGCCAGCGAACCTCGCCGCACGCCCGTGGATGGCTTGCAGGTACGGAAGGACCCGATGGATCAGCTCCTCATGTCGGTGCCACTTGCCCGGAGCGGGATCGGTCACGGTGTAACGTGAAAGTGGCAACCTGCCATCAAGCGAACGGTCCCAGTCGAGGCCAAGCGCACCGGACAACCGCGCCACCTCCGCCGCAGGGTCTGTGATGAACGCGTCATAGCGTGCAACAAGGCAACGTTCCGGGGGCAACGCGTCGAGATCGTCGAGCAGGATGCGCGTAGTGATTTCCCACTGCGCTGCCACGATCTCAGGCAGTGGCCGTCCAATCAGTTCGCCCCAACCCGGTACCAGCAGCAATGACCATGGCAGGCCGGTCCAGCCTGGCAGGTTCGGGTATGTGCGGAACCTGCCGGATTGCCAGGCCTCGATCATGCTGCTCAAGGTTTCGCGCGGATCGCGATACAAATATATAAACCTTGCCTCCGGGAATGCCTTCACCAGGAACGGGATGCGCAACGCGTTCTTGGGCGTTTTTTCGAGCATCCGGACTGGTCGCTGATTTGGTGCCTCACCATGGCGGTCACGAAGTTCGGCCAGGAAACGGCGACGCAATGCTTCAACAATCTCCGGCGTCGCCGCCGCGGCATCGAGCCGATTGGAATCGTAATCTCGATCGATCGCACTCAGGCCGGGCGTGCCTTCGATGATCGCATGACTTTCGCGACCGATCGTGTAGAGCCCCGGCGCCTTCTCCAGGGTCTCGAACAACAAGGTGGAGCCGGACCGTGGTGGCGAGATGATGAATATCGGGCGGTCGTACACGGGATCGCGGCCACCTTCGGTTGCACGCGGTGCTGGAACCGCAGAGGCGACATTCTGACGCAGCTCGTCGCCGCTGGAGGTGTGTTGGCTGTCCGCAATCGCCACCGACAGCACCATGAGTCGCAGCGCGACCACCAGCGACGAACCATTGACCAATTGCAGCGAAGCGGCTGAACTCTTCAGCCACTGTTCGTAGGAGCCCAATGCCTTGCGATACGCCGGGAAACCGGCCGGATCGGTACCAAACTCCGACCATAGCGCCTGCCAGGCGGCAAGAAAACGCGATGTCACCTGCTTCGCCGGCTCCAGCTGCGGATGCGGGCGTACTTCATGAAGCAGAAAGACGATGTGCTCGCGCATCTCCCACGGTGTCATGACCGTCGGCAGGTTGACCGATTCATAGCGCAACGCGGGGTGCCGTTCACCGGTTGGCGGAACCGGTTCCGCATGCCATCCCTCCGGCACGTGGTTGCCCGGCATCCGGCCGGCCCGCAGCAAATCTCCGAACTCGTCGCTGCCGACCGTATCCGCCACCAGATGAATCCGCGCGGCGTCGGAGCCATTGATGACTTGGTGCTGACGCCAGGTATCGAAGATCCAGCATTCGCCCGGGCGCATGTTCACCTCGCCTTCGCCGCACAGGAATCGCACGCTAGGCGTGGTGACGATGGGCACATGCACACGCGCACGCGCACGCCAGTAGTAGTTGATGTCGAAATGCGGGGCGACCTCCGCTTGGCCTGCGAGTTTCATCAGGCGGGTGCGACCCCAGACAGCACCGATTCGCCCAAGCACGTGCATCAGATAGGGAGCCTGCAGGAGATAGGGCGTGGGTCGCATGGCACCCGAGAAGGAGTCGTTGTGCGTACTGCCTTCGGCCGCGATCAAGGGCAACCAGTAGTTGCCGGGATACTTCTGCGGGTGTTCGTGCCAGGCATCTTCGCCGAACGCCGCAATCTCCTGCGCGAGCAGCCCGGCATCGAATTGAAGCGGCAACTGGATAAAGGGAACCGGCAGTTTCACTGACTGTACTCACTGGGACAATATTGAGCTGCGCGCCTGCGGCGCACAGTCGAACGGGCTTCCAGATCGCGCCTGACACATGGTGGCTTGCTCATGTGAATCACCGGGTAACCGCCATGGCCGGAATTTGCCCTGAACCAATTCGAGCATGCAATGTTTCTCATGTTTCCATCAGCCCTTGGGTGATCGCCTGGCATAGCGGCGACAGCTGTTGTTCGTAATGGCGCCACTCCTGGAAGAAGCGTTGGTGGATCGGCTCACGGACCTGGGCAGCACTGAGGGTGGCGACCACTGCCTTGTTGCTCGTGATGTCCACGCAGCCGGGCTCCCAGTCCAGGCCACAAAATGCGAGCGCCTTGCGTGTAGCTGCTTCCGGGTCCCTAACGAGTTCACTGTAGGACACGTCATGGATGACCCCCGGCATCACCACATGCCAATGTGCCAGCACTCGCCGGTATTGCAGATAGTGTGCTGCAAGCGCCTGCAGCTCGTAGTTCCACGGAAATGACTCGCCCATGACCCAGGTGCGGAAATTGGAAAAGCAGACATCCATCGGATCGCGAACCATGTTGAGTATCCGCGCTTGCGGCAATGCCCGATGGATGATCCCGGCGACCATCCAGTTGCGCGGCATCTTGTCGACAAAGAAAGGCGCTCCCTGCGCGCGCCATTGGGTTCGTCGCAGATAGCGCCGCCCGAGCTCCGCGTAGTCCAGCCCAGGCAATCGTTCCACGACGCATTCATCCAGAATGCTCTGGTTGTCAGCCGCCCAACGAAGCTGCATTCCGAAATCATAGAGTTCACCCGCGGAAGTCACCTGCGAATGGTTGCTGATCACACGTTCCATCAGCGTCGTCCCGGAGCGAGGCATGCCGATGATGAAAATGGGTTGCGCACCTTCGTGAACCACGTCTGCAGGTTGCAAGAATTCCGGGGTGCACCGTTCGATCAGACCGTTGAACAGGCGCCAGGCATAATCGGGGTCGTGGTTCTGACGCGCATACATCGCTGCATTGGCGCTTTCCAGTGCGTTCCACGCCTCTTCATAGCGACCAAGATCCTCCAGCTCCTTGTATAATGCAAACTGAAGGATCGCCTGATCATCGGTTCCCGGCGCCACCTGCTGCAGCTGGTGTTTCAAACGGTCCAGATGATTGCGCTCGGCGGTCTGCTTGCGCACCCGTGAGAGTGAGAGCGTCGTCATGCCATCCAGCGGCCTCAGACGCAGGCTCGCCTCCAATTCGGCTTCGCCCTCCTGCAGATGTCCGTTGAAGATCAGCGCATGCGCGCGATCGAACCTGAACTCGGCGCTGTCCATGCCTGCAGCGTCGGCGCGATTCAGCAAGGCCAGCGACCCCTCATGATCCCCAAGAATGCGTCGCAACTTTGCCAGTCGCGCAAGCATGGCCGCATCGCTGACCCGCGCAAGGACAGCATGATCCAGGAGATCTCTCGCCGCCACCGTTTCACCCACCTGCAACAGGGCGTCCACGACGTCCACGATCAACTCCGGATCGTCCGACAGATGGTTCGCAGCGGTCAGGGCAAGCGAGGTGGCTGCCTGCACGCGACCATCCTCCAACGCAATCGCGTGCAGGGCCAGCATCGACGGAACATGCGCTGGGTTGCGTTGAAGCAGGGACTCAAGAGCAAAGCGCGCCGCCGTCTTCTGGCCATTGACCAGATAGCGCTGAGCTCGATTCCAGTACTTGGTTGTAGCATCAGTCATCGCGAATTGTGCCGGCGTTTGCTATCGCCACTCAGGGCGAAGCAGCATTGAGTTGGCCAATGACCCGGACCGGGTGCAAACGCAATAGGCGCGCGTCATCAATCGGGTCCCCAATGCTCTCAGATTGAACTTCGACGCGCCAGCTCGGGCCTCTTCCGACAAGACGCCGGTTCGGACGCGGCCCGGTAGTTCCGATGAGCCACGGGCACGGGCTGTCATTCCGGGGCAGACCAATCACTAGCGATCACCACGAACACGAGGCCCGACGGCGCGACATCGCGCCGCGACGGAAGACAGACGCCCCCAGGGCGCAGAGCGGATCTCTGCCGGGCACCTGCCACCCGGATAATCCTGATACGACCCATGGCAAGCCAGCCGGAGCGGATCAGGGGCCCGGCGCACGGGACGACTTCTGCCCGCGCCGCGCCGACGCGGAGCAATCAGGCGAATCGATTCGGCTGGATCGGTGTGCGCGATTCCGGGACCGACTCTCCCGCCTGACTGAAGTCGCCGATCGCCTCCACCAGGTCCGTCACCGCGAGCCGTTCGACCTCGCTCAGATCCGGATTCCAGCTATCCAGGATGAGGACGATCCGGATATCGCCGCTGCGGTTCCATGCCTCATGCTCAAAGGTATCGTCAAACGTAACGCAACGGCCTTCACGCCAGATATGCACCCCGCCACCCACTCGAAGTGCGCAATCGGCCGGAACGATCAGCGGCAGATGGGTTACCAGACGGGTATTGGTGACGCCGGTGTGCGGCAGGATGTGCGTGCCGGGACTCAGTACGGAGAAGAGTGCTTCCGGCGCATGGTCGCGGATACGAACCAGCGGCAAACTGTCGAGCAAGCTGGTGGTCCGCGGGCAGGCCGCGCAATGCGCATCGTAACGTTCGCCATGACGGTAGAAAAAATACGCATCCCATGCGGCAGCCCGGTCATTGGAGGATCGCAGCATCTCCCTGGTTTCCTCAGGGGTCTGCACGCCGAGAAATGGCTCCATTTGCCTGGCGCTGGACAGTACGGCGCGCAATTCCTCGCGTACGCTGTCGGTCGCCGCCTCAAGCGCTCCCAGCCAGGGGAATCGCTCACGCGGATAGAACGGCTGACTGGGAATATCCGGAAAGTAGAGAAACTTTGGTTTCTGTCGTTGGTCCGGGATGCTCCTTGGCTGCTCGCCCAAATAGATGGCCAAGCAATGTTCCACCCGTGCCAATTCGGACCTTCCGTAGCGCTGACGCAGCGGTTCCAGGACCTCGTCGAACAGCCTTTTGCGTCCCTCCTGGGAGTAATTCATGGCGTACTTGACCACTCCACGCATCGCTGGCGCCGTGGTGGCATCGTCGAGCCAGCGTCCCCGCAGCTGCGCCGTGCGTATGGCTGTGAAGTAGGCCAGCAGCGCTTCGTGCGCACGCCCCAGCTGTTCCAATGCGATGCCCAACTGCAGACGCACAACGAAGGCTTCCGGCTTCTGCGCTAGGACGCTTTCCAGACTGATTGCGGCAGCCGCAAAGTCGCCTGCTCCCAACTGGGCCGAGCCTAGTTGCGCCAGAATCGCGGGATCTGCGGGTTTGACCCGATCGGCGTCCAGCAAGAGTCTGATCGCTTGTAGGTGGTCACTGCGGTCATAGTGACGATCGGCGAGAAACCGCAGTGCCTGCACGTCATCCGGCGCGATTTCGTGGAGACGGGCAAAGCATTTCTCGGCCAGATCGGTCTCGCCGCGGCGCAAATGCTCCAGTGCCATCGACCGGCATGTATCAGGAGTCGGTTGCTTCAGGTTGCTCATTGTTCTGACTTCATCCAGTGTTGATCGGGGCCGACACCTTGCGGCCCTCGTACAGGGTCGCCACATGGGCATAATACGCGTCCATGCTATGCCGCCGATGTATCAAACCCGTCACGGGCAATACCCCCGCCCAGCCGGAATACGACGGATCAGACCAGCAGTCGCGGCGCCAGCTGGTGCCGCCAACCCGGAATGAAGAATGACTACACGTCTCGATGGATTGACAGTGACCGCAGCACAGCACGTTGTGGCTGCGGGGCAGGCGCTGGATGCGGGCCGCGTCGATCAGGCCAGCCACTATCTGTCCAGCGTTACAGCCATCTTTCCCGACCACCCGGAAGTGTTGCGCATGTTGGCCGGTATTCAGGGGATGCGAGGTGAGCATCGGGAGTCGGTCCGCACGATGCGTCGCGCGCTCGCACTGCGGCCTGATGACGCCGGGTATCACAACACACTGGGCACCCTGCTTGGCCAGTCTGGCGAATACGACGCAGCCATCTCCGCCTTGCAGCGCACCTGCGAGTTGCAACCGGACATGGCCATGGCCTGGTACAACCTGGGCGTGATGCTGGTGCGTTCGGTGCGCAATGAGGAGGCGCTGCGCGTGCTGCAGCGGGCCGTAGCGCTCGCGCCCGATCACATGCAGGCGCGGGCCCTGCTGGCTGACATGCTACGCATGCGCGGCGAAACCGAACAGGCCGCCGCGGAGTATCGGCGGGTAATCGCGGAACAATCATGGGCCGGCATGGCATGGTGGGGACTGGCCGATCTCAGGACAACGCGTCTTGACGAGAAGGATATCCAGCAGATGCAGCAGGCACTGCGCCAGCCAGCGGCGAGCGATGACGACCTGATGGCCATTGGCTTCGCCCTGGCCAAGGCTTACGACGATACCGGGCTGTACGCCGAGTCTCTCGCGGCGCTGGCCACCGCCAATGAGATTGCGCGCCGCCGCCGGACGTGGGACCGCAAGGGTTACTCAACCGCAATTTCGTCGCTCAATGCGGTCTTTACCCCCCCGCCGGCGGGGGCACCCGGGGAGCTAGGCGAGGAGGTTATCTTCATCGTCGGCCTGCCGCGCTCCGGCTCAACCCTGGTCGAACAGATATTGGCCTCGCACTCGTTGGTGAACGGCGTCGGCGAGTTGCCCGATCTGCCGCAGGTACTGGCGGAAGAATCGCGGCGCTGTGGCCAGCCCTTTCCGCGCTGGGTCAATGCCATGCAGCCGGCCGATTGGGAGCGACTTGGGCGGCGCTATCTCGAACGCACGACCCACTGGCGGAGTTCGAAGCCCCGCTTCACGGACAAGCTGCCAGGCAATTGGATCTACCTGGGTGCGATCCGTGCGATGTTGCCTGGCGCACGCATCATCGGTTGTCGCCGCGATCCGCTGGAAACCTGTTTCTCGTGCTATCGACAGCGTCTCGACAACAACGAATACACACGGAGCTTCGATGACCTCGCAAGCTTCTGGCGCGATTGCGACCGCAGTTTGCAGCACTGGCAAACGCTGCATCCCGCGCACGTGCTGCTCCACGATTACGAAGCTATGCTGGCAGATCCGGCAACCCGCATTCGTCAGCTGCTGGAGTTCTGCGACCTGCCGTTCGAGGAAGCCTGTCTGCGGTTCCACGAGAACACCCGCGAAGTGCGTTCGCCTAGCGCAACCCAAGTACGCCAACCGCTGATGTCGAACACCGCACGCGCACCTCGCTATGGTGCACTGCTCGACCCGCTGCGTGCCGCGCTGGGCTTGCCGGAGTGGAACAAGTGACAGGCCGGGGAGAGGTCATGTCGGAACATGCGCCGCCGAGCTCGACACTTGTGCCCATGTATCGCAACGCTGCCCTGCAATGAGTCATTTTCCCAAAAGTGCTTCTGGCAACATCAGTCACGCCGACGTTGCCTTGGCCGCATACGATCGTCAGTGCGCTGCCGGCATCCGCTCGCACACCGTGCTGACGGACACCCTGAAGGGTGCAGTGGAGTCGGCCTGGCTGCAATGTGCCCAGATGTTGGTTCTGCGCAGCGACGCCCAGGCCGCGCTGGCCGTGCTCGAAGTAGCATTTGCGCATTTCGAGGCATCCTCCGAAGTACGACTGGCATTGGCGGGCATCGTGTTTCGGCAAGGAGCGCGCGATCGGGCGGAATCGCTGCTGTGCAGAGTACTTGAGGACGATCCCGGACACCTTGCCGCGACCTTGCAACTGGCGCGACTGCTCAAGGAGCAGGGACGCATGCAAGCCGTGGCAACTGTGGTTCGCTCCGGCTTTCGCCGAGATCGACATGACGCCGAGCTGGTGATCCATGGCGTCGAACTTCTCGACGACTGCGGCCGCAAACACGAAGCGGCCGCGTTGTGCGAACACGAGATCGCTGCTGGGTCCAGTGATCCTCGCTTGCATGCCTATGCAGGTATGCTGCTGTCCCAGTTGGGTCAATTTGAACTCGCCCGCGTGCGCCAAGAATATGTACTTGATCACGACTTGCGAGGACTGGAATGGCATGTGCCACTAGGCTTGACCGGCTTGCAGCGCTACACGGACCGCAACCATCCCGACTTCGCCCGTTTGCACGAATACCTTTCGCTGCCCGGTCTCAGCGAACAGGCACGTGCGTCGCTTCTGTTCGGGCTGGGTAAGGCGCATGACGACATCGGAGACTATGCCAGGGCCGCGAGTTATCTGCGCCAGGCCAATGCCACAGTCCATGCGTCCACGCGATGGCCGCGCAAGCGTTGGCGGCGGAGCGTGGAGGCGAAGATCAGCCAAAGCCTGCCGGCGGGGCAGCTCGCTGCAACCGTGGACTGGACGCCCGTTTTCATTGTCGGGTTGCCCCGCTCGGGCACCACCCTGCTAGCCGACCGACTGGCACGGCATCCCGACGTCTGCCAGCGCGGGGAGTTGCCCTGGCTTCCAGTCGTGGCCGAACAGGTGATCAACGGCAACGGCAACTACCGCGAACGGCTGCAACATGCAGCCGCGACATACACAGCCCAGTTGCTTCAGGATGATTCAAGCGCGCTCTGGCTGATCGACAAGCAGCCGCACAACTTCATGCATGTCGACCTCATCCTTGCGCTGTTTCCGAATGCTCGCTTCCTCTATTGCCGGCGCCATGCGCGCGACAACGCGCTGTCGCTGTGGATGCAGTCATTTCAGGCTGGAGCGCAGGACTTCGCCTATGATTTCACCGACATCAGTGCCGTGATCCAAGGCTCGCGACGGCTGATGAATCATTGGCTGACGCGCTATCCGGATGCTATCCGCATCGTTCAGTACGAACACCTGGTATCGGACCCGGTATGCCTGCTGCGCGGCGTGGCGGACTGGCTGGGGTTGCCATCGCACGATCTGGTTTCCAACACCCCCGATAAAGACTCCATCATCAGCACCGCCAGCCTGTGGCAGGCACGGCAGCCCATTCACACGCGGTCCCTGCGGCGGTGGGAGCATTACTCAGCGTACGTGCCCGAATTGTTGCAGCTCCCGGACCACTGACCGATTCCTGCAGGTATCAAACCGACGTGTCCACTGAATAGCCCCAGTGATCGAGCATGGGTTGCAGGATGGGCAAGGCCGGCGCCAGCGCGTCCCGATAGCGTACCCATCGGCCGAGTCCCTTGCGATTCACCGGCACGATCACCTGCGCATAACTTGGTGTGGCGATATACCCCTTGTCGCGCGCGTGCTGATCGAAATTCATCATGGCCGAGGCATCTTCAAGACCGATGAATTCGGCGATCTTGCGGGTCTGTCCCACTGTGTCCGCGACCAACTCCTCGTATCGCGATACAAATACATTAGGCTTGAACACCTCCACATGATCCAGCCAGCATTCCATCGCGACGACATAGGCTCTTGCTAGCTTCGGCAACGATTCGCAGGCCATGGCAAGCACGGTTGAACGGAAGTTCTGCATGTAATTGCTCAGCAACACGTCACAGGGATGCCGCAAGGCCAGGATGATCTTCGCCTCCGGAAAGAGTCGGTGGATCATCGGCAGCCACAACATGTTGAGCGGATTCTTGTCGACCAGCTGAGTGTCCCACCGGCGCGGAACCTTGGTGCACACCATGCTCACGTAGGCCTTGCGCAACTCGTCGCAATCCCGTTGGTCGAGCTTGTGCATGTCCTGTGGAAACTGGAATTCGTGGTTGTCCAAGCGGTCGACCAGGACGTTGAAAAACGGCCGCTCATCCATCGACTGCAGGCGTGGATGGGCATCCAGCATCTGTTCCAGCAGGGTTGTGCCGGAACGCGGGAACCCGACGATGAAAACCGGAGAATGGGACGCGTCGGGTGCGCTCACTTTCGGCCATGCACGGTAATCCTGAACGGTCACCCGGCCTACTGCGGTAGGAATGATGGGCGCGTCCGGCGCGAAACGATCGGGCACCACTGCGCGCATTTCCTCGGTCTGCAGTTCATGTGCAGACTCCAGCGCCTGAAGTGCGCCCCGGGGGTCGCCGAGCTTGTCGCAGACGCCCGCAAGCACGAAATAGTGGATGTAGTCGTCCGGGGTACGGGGGCCCGACAGCTCAAGCAAAGCTCGCCCGGCAGCCAGGTCGCCCTTGCGCACCGCAAGCATCGCTCGCTGATGGGCAATTTCAAGGCGTACCGAGTCATCTGATGCGCCCCGGTCTGCTTCGAATTCCTGCAACTTGGCCTCAGCCAAATCCAGCCGATTGACTCTCTCATAGACGCTCGCCAACAGCAGTTGTGCCTGCAGATGCGAGGGCATTCGCATGAGCAGATCCTCGAGCAGCGCCTGCACCGAATTGGCATCGCCCAGCATCAGTTGCAGTATGGCCAGTTCGTACTGTTCCTCCGGCTCCAACGGTAACCAGCTGCGCCAAGGTCGGAGCAGGTCGTCGACCCGTTGGTCGTCCCTGCAGGCGGCACACGCACGCGCCGCGTGGATGCGAATCGAGGGATGCTGCGGTTCTAGCGCGAAGGCATCCAGCAGAGTCTCGCGTGCCTCGATGAAGCGATGCTGCTGCAACTGAAGCATGCCCAGGTTGAGCATCTGGTCGATGTTCATCGGGTCCAGCCTGAGCGCGGCGCGATACGCCTCCTCGGCCTCCACCAGAGCACCGATGTCGCGCAAGGCGGTGCCGTGGTTGCCCACGTGTAGACTGTTGCTCGGAAACAACCGAGCCAACTCAGCATACACCGGCAAGGCTTCCTGAAATTTCTGCTGCCGTTGCAGGCTGAGGGCGAGCAGGAACAGCAGTTCCTCGTCTTCCTGGCCCCGTTCCAGCTGAGCGCGGCTGAGCTTTTCTGCCTCAGCCAGTTGCCCATCTTGGAATGCGGCAAATATTTTCTGTTTCGCAGGTGTCGTCATGGATGCCTTGCAAAAAAAGGAGCCGCGCGAAGTGACTCGCGCGGCTCTTCAACATACAGCTATTGCAGAAACTCAGTCGATCAGAACTTGACCGTCACGCGAGCCCAATAGTAGCGACCGATGAGATCGAAGTCGGTTGGATCGGTGTTAGCGTTCAGCGTGTTGTTCGCATACAGGAACGGCGGCTGCTTGTCGGCCACGTTATTCACGCCGAAGTCGACTCGAGTGTTGAGTGGCTCGATGTTGTAACCGATCGACACATCGTTGTAGATCGTCGCACCGTACTTCAACACAATACCGGTCGCGTTGCAGTGATTACCCTGTGGCTTGCCCTCGTAATAGCACACGCCGCCCGGGAACGTATCCTGGCTCGGGCTCTTCGAGCCGTTCTGGAAACGACCGATGTAGCGCATGCGCCAGGAGGCATCCCAGTTACCCAGGTTCCAGTTCAGGAACCCCTGCGCACGCCAGCGCGGGAATAGGCACACGCCACCGCCGCTCGGGCAGGCCGCGGCTTGCGACGAGCCGAATGGCATAAAGTGGCCGGCGTCATTATAAACCGCGTTGGCAGTGGTGCCAGGGGCCGTCTGCTGATCCCAACGCGACAGATAGGTACCGTCCACCCCGATCGTGAAGTTGCCGAAGGGGAACTGCGGCAGCTTATAGCGCAGCGACAGATCCACGCCGCTTGCATCGGTGCGACCCAGGTTGCCGGTCGGCTCGGTGATGCTGTTGATCTGGCCGGCGTTGACATTCCCGGTCGGGAAACGCGAGATCAGCGGGCAGTACTTGGTTTCACCGGCGTAGCACAGGTTGAGTACCGTCTGCGCGCCAATCGTGGTGACGGTGTCGTTCAGGTAGATCTTCCACATGTCCACACTGGCGGACAGGCCCGGGATATAGCTCGGCGAGTAGACGAACCCCCAGTCGAAGGATTTACCGCGCTCCGGCCCGATTGGTAGACCCGAGTACTGGGAGCCAGCCAGAACACCCTTGATCTGCTGGCCGGACGCCACATCCTTGTTGGTGAAGCTGCCATCGGTCGGTACGCCCACGCAAGCCGGATTGCCGGCGGTGGTGGTGCCGTTGCAGGGATCGTTGCTGAGCTTGGGTGCATCGCTCGCCGCGGCAGCGAACGTATCGAGCACGGTCGGCGCACGGAACACGTCCGATACGGTGGCACGCAACAGCAGGTCGTTGATCGGGCGATATTCCACCGCGAACTTCTTGCTGTTGTTGCTGCCATACAGGTTGAACTTGGAATAGCGATCACCGATGGTGACGTTCAGGCTCTGCACACCCGGCAGATTGCTCAGAATCGGCACGAACGCCTCGGCGTAGACTTCCTTCGAGTTGTAGCCGCCCGACAAGGACGAAGCGCACTGGCTGCCCAGCGTGCAGTTCAGGGAAACCGGATCGATCAGCAGCAACGGGTCGACCGTGGTGTTGTTGTATTCCTTGCGATAGTCGGCGCCCGCTGCCAATTGCACGGTACCGGCAGGCAGGTTGAACAGGCCGCCGTTGACGTCAACCGAGTAGATCTTTTGGATCCGGAAGGTGTTGCTGATCGCCGGAACGGCAGCTGCCTGCAGTGCGGCAATCGAGTTCGGATCAAACAGATTGAACGGATTGAACGGAGTGCAGCCGGCCGCACCCGAATCGCAGACGACCTTGCCGGTGGCCGCATCGAGGTGGGACGGCCCGAGATCGGCATTGAGCGTCGCCGTGTTTGGCAGGCCACGGGTGATCGTCTGCTGCGAGTAATGACCGTAGCTCATCCCCGCATCCCAATTCCAGGCCTGGTCGAAGATGGTAAAATCGCCCCTCACGCCGGCATGGACCTGATCGGTCGAAGTGGCATTGTTAGCGCTGCGATTGCCGGCCGAAACCAGGCGCGCGCGGTAGTCATTGCCGCCCGGAACGAAATCCACACCAAACGGGTTGTAGTAGCTGTCCTTGGAGATCATTGCGCCATACGCCGTACCATACAGGGCCGGTGCCAGCTGGAAAGCCGCCGAGGTCTTGTTGTGGAAGGCATCCATGTACGCCGTCACATGGTCGCTCACGTTATACGTGCCGTTGACGAACAGACTGGTGCGTTCCTGCGGCGTCTGGATCAGATTGACGGTAGCATAGTTGTACTTGTCAGCATTGGTGAAGCAGTGATAATCGCTTGCTGTTGGCGACTGCCCGCTGGCACCGGCATTTGGGACAACCAGCCCTTTCGGACAGCCGATTGCGGCGGCGATACCGTCCGGCACCTGAACGCGGGGATGCGCAATGAATGTTGAGCCACCGATGGAGCTGGTAACCGGGGTGCTCTTGGTACCATAGAGCGACACCGCGTTCTGCGAGAACTTGCGGTTGGCGGCAAGAATGGAATCGTACTTGTTGTAGTCGATACCGGCAACGATGCTGCCCTTGTCCGAGGTCTGGCCGAACGTGAACGAGGCACCAGTCGAGACACCATCGTTGTGGTCGGACTCACCGTAGTTCACCGATACCTCGGCACCCTGATAGTCTTTCTTCAGAATGAAGTTGACCACACCACCGATCGCGTCGGAGCCGTACACTGACGACGCACCGTCGGTCAGCACTTCGACGCGCTCGATCATGGCTGCCGGGATCGAGTTCACATCGACGAAGCCAGAAACACCGGCAATGACGCGTTTTCCGTTGACCAGCACCAGGGTGCGCTGCGCACCCAGACCGCGCAGACCTACCGAAGAGGCGCCGGTGCCGCCGGCGTTGTTGACCGCCGGATTGGTGTTGCCACCGGTCACTACCGGCAACGACTGCAGCACGTCGCCCATGGTCAATTTACCGGTCGCCTTGATGGCGGCCGCGTCGATCGTGACGACTGGATTGGACGTCTCCAGATCCACACGACGGATGTGCGAGCCAGTCACCACCACCGTCTGCAGCGTCTGCGCCTTCTGGGCGTCGGCCTGACTGGTCGTGTCCTGGCTCTGGGTGCCCGTGTCCTGGGCGAAGGCCGTGCTCGTGGCACCGACCGCGATGACAGCACCCAGCGAAAGCGCCAAGCGGACTGCCGAAGAAAGTTTCGAGACCCCAAGTTTCATTTAAGACACCCTCCGGTTAATTTTCTTGTCATGGGCCAGAACTTCTTCTGCCCAGAATTGCGACCCGGCCCGTTTCCAAGCAGATGGTTTCGGACCCATGAACTCCCGATCCGCGCCGATACTAACAGGCAAATAACGCTATGTGAACTCACTTCATACGCTTTTCCGCTCCAGTTTGTTCAGCGGCCGTTCCTTGAGGTGGCCATTCGGCGGCCGCTTGAGCCACATCGGAGAAAGATCCGCAACTGCGCTGTCACCTAAAAATTTATGCTTCTCCAACGAATTTTGTACAACTTACGCGAACGCCTCGTAAGAGGAGGCCGTTAAAGTGTGATATGCATCACTTTTACCAGGCTTGTAATGACCCAGCGGTTCCTGCACAGGTCAGGCCGCTAAAGCATACGCTTGAGCGGGTGTCTTCATGCCCAGTGCCTGATGCGGGCGCCGGTGGTTGTAGAAGCCGATCCAGTCGCCGATCACGCGCATGGCGTGCTGCTGGGTCTCGAAGCGGTGGCGATGGGCGCACTGCTCCTTCAAGGTGCGGATGACGCGCTCGACCATGCCGTTCTGCTGCGGGCAGTGCGGGGTGATGAATTCCTGCTTCAGGCCGTAGCTGCGCACCAGCCGGGTGTAGATGCGGCTGGTGAACACCAAGCCGTTGTCCGAGCGCAGCAGGAATGGCGTTGCAACCCGCCCCAACGTGCCGTAGCGCGCAAGCAGCGCCTGCTCCAGGGCCGCGGCGGCCGTGCTGGCCTTGCCACTGCGCGAGAGCTGCCAGCCCAGCAGCTGGCGGGTGTGGCAGTCGATGACCAGGGCCAGCGTCAGCCAGCCATCGCGACCACCCCAGATGCGGCAAAGGTCGGTGGCCCAGCGCTGATCCGGTGCCGTCGCCACGGAAGGCAAGGCCTGGACACGCGGGCGATGGCCCGCCGCACGCTTGCGCACCTGCCAGCCCTTGAGCTGGAAGATCCGCTGCACGGTGTTCTTGTTCATGCCCAGCAGCCCAGCCACCGTGCGGTAACCGAACGAAGGTTCTTCCTCAATCAACGCCTTGATCGGTGTGGCCAACGCCTCGTTCACCTCCGTCGGCGCCTTGGTCGGCTGGTAGTACACCGTGCGTCGCGCCACGCCAAACCACCGGCACAGCTTGGCCATCGATATCGCGATGCCGTCCTCCTGCAGTCCCTGCTGGATCGTGACCATCAGGTCTCGTCCTTGCCCAACAGGGACGCCAATTTTTTCGTGCGCGCAGCTCCAGCATGGCCTCGCCGTAGGCCTCCTGTAGGTCCTTCAGCTGTCGCTCGTACTGCTCGCGGACATCTTCCGGCTTGGCGCGCAGGGCGTCTCAATCCCCGCCTTGCCCTAGTCGATTCATTCCTCGATCTCGGAGGGCTGCAGATCAAACTGCCGGCTGGCTTCCGCCACCGTGGTCTTGCCTTGCACGATCTCCAGTACCAGCGCCGCCTTCCGGCGTGCCGTCCAACGTTTGATCTCTTCGTCCATCGTGATACTCATGGGGTGTTCCCCTTCAAGTTAACACCTGAGCAGGTTTCCACTGGGCCAGTACGCGTAACCCGTGAGGAATGACCGCATCATGCGCGCACTGTTCCTTCAATCCGCATGCAAAGTGTTGATTGATCGAAAAGAATTGCGGGGAATTCTCAGGGACACGTTACAATTGAAGCGAGGCTGGTGAACGCAATTTTAACGGCGACCCGACAAATAAATTCGTCGATCAGTAAAGCTGCCTTGTAACGAGCAATGACTGGGTGATAGCTTCAAAAGCACATAGTGACAGTAGCGTAGAGTTCTTGTCCTATGTGCCTCGCCTCGAAAACGGAGTTCTCCAGTTCGAGGCAAATCGATCTTTCAAAGTAAGTTTAAGGAGGAACATTATGTTGCAAGAAACCGCAAAAAATAACGTCCTTGCTCTTCAGTCCTTCAGCATGGATTGGGAGGAGCTGTTTCACAACTGCATCTCTATCGCTAGTTCGAGCAGCACCGCGAATCCAAATCCGTGTGATAGCTAATTGAAGGACCAGGCGATGGGCAGCTCATGCTGCCCATCGCTTCGATAGCACCCGGCCTCAAGGTTTTGGAACAACACGTCGAGCTACAATAGCTTGCTTGTCGGGCTGCGCGACTTAGTCGGTGGATGACAATTCCGCAAACGATGCCGCGGCGTCGATGCCCTGGATTCAATGAAAGTTGGTCGACCGACCACGGTAGCGGCTTGTCCCGGCGTAGCGCCCCAGACCTGGCCCAAGGAACAGCGCATCTCCGAAGCTCCCACCTGGCCAATACTCTAATTGATAATCAAGCCAGAGGTACAAATGGACTCGTCACCTTTATTTGCCTATTCGGCCCAGAAATCGATCTATCACGAAAACATCGAACTATACCAACCAACGAATGAGTTCGTAGATATAGTTCAATCCATCTTAAACAAAAACTGGATAATAAAGGCGAGGGGCTTCTGGGCACACTGCCGGCCAGAGAACGTTAACTACCTGGAGCACGGCTGGAAAATTCACGTATCAAGTACGCATGAGAATGCCGAAGAAACACTAACGATTGTTGCAAAAACATTATCAGACGCTGACGTCGCCTTCAAATTTTGCGCCGACCGACGCATGTTGGCAATGTCTCTCGACAAAGCTTGGTCTAGATTCCAAATCGGCAAATTTATCGCTATATACCCGACCAGCGTAGACGAATTTAAAAAAATTATCCATAAACTAGACTTGGCCACATCACATCTGGCCGGGCCATACATCATTACAGATCGCGCCTATAACGCGAGTCAGGTTGTTTATTATCGTTATGGCGTGCATCTTGGAATCCCTCGCATTGACCCGACTGGAAGAAGTGTTTCGGGCTTCTTCTTGAGCGATGGAACCTGGTACACGGACGTTCGAGGTCCGTCGTTTCGCTTGCCTCCAGGAATTCATGACCCCTTTGCAAAGCAAACGGTGGAATCGCCGGATTCTCAGACAACCACGCCGCCCAGGGCCGTAGTGTTGAGCGACAGGTATCTTGTGGAGGGCGCGATAAAGTTCAACGCGACCGGTGGAATCTATCGTGGAATTGACAGGCATTCAAATCGCGAGATTATAATTCGTGAGGTCAGGGGCAAGCTCGGACATCTGGAATCCGAGCACCCTGAAGACCCAGCCTTCATATTGAAGCGGGAAGCCAGGATATTAGAGAAGCTATCGCCTACAGGCTTGGTTCCAGAATATATTGACCTATTCAAGGAATGGGATCACTGGTTTTTGGTGGTGGAAAAGCTTGACGCTATCTCTCTCTGGGGCCATTCGATGGAGTTCTATTTTTCGCATGAGCATCAAAGTTCGAACTTTGGTTTGGAAAAAATACTAACCACGATTAAGGCAATTGCTAACGGTATTCAGACCATACATTCAAACATGATCGTATTGCGTGACCTCACCAAAAACAATGTCTTGTTCACAAGAAATGAAAACCAGATCAAGTTCATCGATCTCGAATTCGCATATGAGCTCGACTTGGGGGGGGAGTGGGTGAGGGGCTGGACCCCAGGCTACGCATCAACTGAGCAAACTTCCTCACAGAAGCCGACTATTCAAGACGACTGCTACGCGTTTGGCGTTCTCATCTTGGACATGATCACATTTTGCGCCGCAGGGCTTGAATTGGGGCGAGAGAATATCTTCAACAAGTTGAAGCTCGTATTATCCGATTTGGGTCTTCCGGCGAAGTTGTACGACCTCGTGGCTGGACTTACCAATCTTGATGCCTCACGTCGGTGGGACATGAAGCGAACATTGCGCTATCTGGAGGAGATCGAAGTATCTTCCGGGAAAGCAAAAATGTTTCCGTCACGAGAGGATCTACTGATAGTCGATCCGCCTAGCGGAGATCTAATCAGGCGGGTCGAAGACATCACGGCGGGCATCCATCAGTTTCTGGATTCCGCAGTGGACTTGTCACGGCATGACCGACTGTGGCCGGCGACGCCCGAAATTTTCACCACGAACCCGGTTTCCCTAGAGCATGGAGCGGTTGGCGTCGCGTTTTTTCAATTGCGCAGTCGAGGTTACGTTTCTCCCCAAGTACTGGATTGGATAGAAGGCAGAGAATCTAAGGCCCTTTGTCCACCTGGACTCTTTTCTGGTTCATGCGGAGTAGCGTTGCTTTGTCTAGAAGCGGGGCGCGCGGACTCGGCTGAAAAGTTGATGAGGAAGATATCGCGGGATCGTTTGCTCCTGAATAACCCTGGATTCTATTATGGTATCGCTGGGTGGGGAATGACGAATCTTCACTTCTGGTTGACTACCGGAAATGACGAATACTTGGCCGTGGCGACAGAAGTTGGACAGTGGCTTGCGAACGCGGCAAAGAGGTCTGATGAAGGTGCTTGCTGGGAAACAGATGACAAAACCTATCTGGGTCTTGCGGAGGGTCAAAGTGGAGTTGCTCTGTTTCTAACATATCTGAGTGCGGCGACAGGGATCGAGTCGTTCCTGGATCTCGCGTCCAAGGCGTTGTATTTCGAGATGCAGTATGCCAGCCACGCCGCCGGAAGAGTTCTATGGAAGTTACATACAAAGTCGCATGAGAATTCTTCCAACTTGCCGCACACAAAATTCGGGTCTGCAGGCGTAGGTTCAGCATGTATCCGTCAGTACGCATTATCAGGAGATGCTCGTTTCCGGGACATCGCTCTGAATTGCGCGCATACGGTCAGAACCCGCATGTCAAACAAGATTTGGCAAGACGAGGGGGATGCTGGCTTCGGAGAATTCATGCTGGATATGGAGCTGTTTCTGGAGGAGCCACGCTTCAGGGACATTGCCTTCTTTCAAGCGGAGGCGATTGCCGCACACGCGATAGACTTGCAAAAGGGAATCGCATTTGGCGGTCCCGATCATTTTCGGATATGTTCAGATTATAGTTATGGTTCGTCTGGTATCGGCATTTTTTTTGATAGATTGATCAATGGAAAACCGCGATTTCTCATGTTGGACACGTTGCTTTTGAAAAGGCCGGTAGCGTAGGCACCGAAGCGTCTGATGCAAGCGCCTCTCTTTCAGAAGCGTAGTGTCAATGCCGATTTATCGACGTTGGTGGGGATAAGAAAGATGATCTGCAGGGACGAGACGGTCGATTCCGCCCCGGTGTACTGCAGTCGCTGGGATATGCAAATGAATCGTCCGAGTGCGGACGGGGGGTCGAAGTTGGACCGGTTGGCGGGTGTTATGGACTGCAGCTGCTACCAGCCCGCAATCAGCATCTGGGTAAGACCGGCCATGCCAGGCGCCCGCCATATGTTCTTCGTCGCGGGCCGTCAAATTGAAGCTTGTGACTGCCTTCCCCAGAAATGGCGGGGCTTGCCCGGGACGTTTGCTTACAAAGGGATTCCATGAGCGATGTGACCAAGGTCCGTCATTCGAGCCGCCGGCTCGGTTCGTTGAGCGAGCTATGGCCGTTCATTCGGCCTCATTGGAGGCTGGCTTTCGGTTGGCTGCTGTTCTTGGCGATGTCATCCACTGCAACCCTGATACTGCCCATGGCCGTGCGACACATGATCGATCAAGGGTTTGTCAATGCAAACGCGGGGGCGATCAACGCAACCTTCCTCGCTCTGTTCGTGGTGGCGTTGGTGCTGGCCTTTGCGACAGCGGCGCGGAACTTTTGTATCGCCTTGTTGGGTGAACGCGTGCTGGCTTCCTTACGCAGCAAACTTTACGCACACGTGATTCGCCTGGATGTTGGCTTCTTCGAGCGCAGCCGCGTGGGTGAGCTGAACTCCCGCCTCGGCACCGACACCGAAGTGGTCCAGGCCCTGCTCGGCTCCGGCATCTCAGTGGCGTTGCGTAGCGCAGTGATGCTGCTCGGCGCCAGCGCCATGATGATCTGGACGAGTCCGCGTCTTGCCGGACTCACGGCGCTGGTGATCCCTGCGGTGATGTTGCCGATCTTGGTGTTCGGTAGCCGCGTGCGGAAGCTGTCGCGGGCCAGCCAGGACCGCCTCGCGGATGCAGCGGCAATAGCACACGAAACGCTCAACGCTGCTTCCGCCGTCAAGGCCTATGCGCGCGAGAACTTCGAGAGTATTCGCTACGCTGGGGCGATCGCCCGTGCGCTGATCTCCGCGCGGCAGCGCATCGGCATGCGTGCGTGCCTCACCGGTGCGGTAATCGTACTGTTCTTCGGCGCCATCACGTTGGTGCTGTGGGCTGGGGCGCGCGGCGTGCTGGCCGGTACGTTGGGCGGGGGCTTGCTGGGTCAGTTTGTGCTGTATGCGATTTTCGCCGCGAGTTCTGTCGCCGGCCTGAGCGAGGTTTGGGGAAGCGTGATGCGCGCGGCTGGGGCCATGGAACGTATCGGAGAATTATTCGCCGAGCGCGCAGACATTGCCAGTCCCGCCCACCCCTTGGTGTTGCCGAGGCCGGTCAGTGGCGCGCTACGTTTCGAGCACGTGAGCTTCAGCTACCCCACCCGCCCAGATACGCCAGCACTATACGATTTTAGCCTGCACATTCGCCCCGGCGAGACGGTGGCGCTGGTCGGCCCGTCCGGCGCGGGCAAGAGCACGGTTCTGGCACTGCTTCTGCGGTTCTACGATCCGCAGGCCGGGTCCATCACATTGGACGCCGTCGACCTGCGCGCCATGGCGCTGCTCGAATTGCGCTGTGCCGTCGCGCTGGTGCCCCAGGAAACAGCGATCTTTGCTGGCAGTGCGACCGACAACATCCGCTTCGGCCGTCAGGATGCCGACGACGACGAGGTGCGCGAGGCCGCTCGAGCCGCCGAGGCGCATGAGTTCATCAGTGCGCTGCCTCGGGGCTACGCGGCGGAATTGGGCGAGCGCGGCGTGCGCCTCTCCGGTGGCCAACGCCAGCGCATCGCCATCGCCCGTGCGATTTTGCGTGACGCTCCGCTGCTGCTGCTTGATGAAGCTACCTCGGCCCTGGACGCGCAATCCGAAGCAGCGATCCAACAGGCGCTGGCGCGACTGGAGCAAGGCCGCACGACCGTGGTCATTGCTCATCGTCTTGCCACGGTCCAACGCGCCGACCGTATAGTGGTGCTGGACGGTGGTCGGATTGTGGCGCAGGGAACGCATGAGAGCTTGCTGGCCGAGGACGGCTTGTATTCGAAGTTGGCGAGGTTGCAATTTGTCACATGAACTTTACGTTGAAACAAGAAATAGGAGTCACGTATGACGCCAGAAGTAGGAGGTCAAACTAGAATACGCAAGTAGTTGCGCACTGTGACGCCCAAGCCTTCGTACAGGGCCTCGCCGATCAGGGCGTGGCCGATCGAGACCTCGGCGAGGCCGGGGATCGCGGCCTTGAAGGTGCCGAGGTTGGCCTGGCTGAGATCATGTCCGGCGTTGACCGCCAGGCCGGCCTGCTGGGCGCGGCGGGCGGTGTCGGCACATGCCGCCAGCGCCGCCGCGGGGTCGCCTTCGGCGAAGGCCTCCGCATACGGGCCGGTGTAGATCTCGATGCGCTGTACGCCGATGGCCGCGGCCAGCTCGAAATCGCCGCTGCCCGCGTCGACGAACAGGCTGACCCGGCAGCCCAATGCATTCAGCTCATCGACCAGCGGCCTCAGGCGGGTGGTGTCCTGGCGCAGGTTGAAGCCATGGTCCGAGGTGATCTGGCCGTCGCTGTCCGGCACCAGGGTTACCTGGGTCGGGCGGACCAGGCGCGCGAGTTCGATCAGGCCGGGGTAATCGCCGCGCGGACCCGCGAACGGGTTGCCCTCGATGTTGTACTCGACCCGCCCGCGCAGCATCGCGGCCAGCGCACGGACGTCATCGGGCCGCACATGGCGCTGGTCCGGGCGCGGATGCACGGTGATGCCGCCGCAACCGGCCTCGATGCAGGTCTGCGCGGCATGGCAGATGTCGGGGCTGCGGCCGCCGCGCGAGTTGCGCAGGACAGCGATCTTGTTGAGGTTGACGCTGAGCAGGGTCATCGCGGAAACCACTCCGGGGCGGGAAGAATCGGCTGGCTGGCCCGGCAGCACGCCATGCCGACGGGTGACAGTGCGCTGATCATTCGATGTCGGCAAGCAGCGTCGCCGCGCGCACCTTGCGCGGCGACCCGCGCCAGGCCAGCGCGGCGACCAGTTCCGGCGCGAGGTCGAGCCGCTGCAGTTGCCAGGCGCCGACATCTTCGCCGTCGAAGCGCAGCAGCTGCAATGGTTGCGGCGGCGCCGCCACGCGCAGCCGCTGCAGTCCGTAGCCGATGCCGCGTCCATGCGCCTTGAGCAGCGCTTCCTTGGCCGTCCACAGCGTCAGGAATGCGTCGTCGCGCGCGCCCACGGGCAACGCCGCCAGCGCCGCCGTCTCTGCCGCGTCGAAGAAGCGCCGGGCCAGCGCCAGCGCACGCGGCCGGGCTCGCCGGCGCTCGACGTCGACGCCCGGCGCGATGCCACGGGCGATCGCCACCAGCGCATGGTCACCGCTGTGCGACCAGTTGAAATCCAGTGCCGTGCCGTGGCGCGGATCGAGCCGCGGGCGTCCATGCGCGTCCTGCGTGAGCTGCAGCTCGTCGGCGTCGACGCCGAGATATGCGGCCAGTATCCGCAACAACGGCAGACGACCGAGTGCGCGGCGGTAGCCGAGATGCCAGACGTGCACCGTCTGGTCGTCCAGTTGCGCGGCAGCGGCGGCGGGAAGGGGCGGGAGCGTGTCGGTCATCCCGCTCATGGTGCGGCCCGTCGCGTCGCGGTACAAGCGACGCGACGGCGCTTGTGTCAACGCGGCAGGCGCGACGTGCCCATCAGGAACTCGTCCACCGCCTGCGCGCACTGGCGGCCTTCCCGGATCGCCCACACCACCAGCGACTGGCCACGGCGCATGTCGCCGGCGGCGAACACCTTGTCGACGCTGGTGCGGTAGGCGGCGCCGCAGTCGACCTTCGCCGCCGCATTGCCGCGCGCGTCCTTGTCCACGCCGAAGGCATCGAGCACGGCTTGCGCCGGCGACACGAAACCCATCGCCAGCAGGACCAGGTCCGCCTCGATCTCGAACTCGCTGTCCGGCACCTCGCTCATGCGGCCCTCGTGCCATTGCAGCCGCACCGCGGTCAGGCTGCGCACGCGGCCCTTGCCGTCGTCGTTGAAACGTTTGGTGGCCACCGCCCAGTCGCGCCGGCAACCCTCCTCGTGCGAACTGGAGGTGCGCAGCCGAATCGGCCAGTACGGCCAGGTCAGCGGCTTGTTCTCCTGCGCCGGCGGCTGCGGCAGCAGTTCGAACTGGGTGATCGCCGCGGCGCCCTGGCGGTTGGAAGTGCCCACGCAGTCCGAGCCGGTGTCGCCGCCGCCGATCACCACCACCTGCTTGTCGGTGGCAAGGATCTGCGACGCCAGCGCGTCGCCGGCCAGTACGCGGTTCTGCAGCGGCAGGAAGTCCATCGCGAAGTGCACGCCGTCCAGTTCGCGCCCGGGCAGCGGCAGGTCGCGCGGGGTCTCGGCGCCGCCGGCCAGCACCACCGCGTCGAAGTCCTGCTGCAACTGCGCCGGCGTCAGCGCGAGCTGCCCGTCCTTCGCGTCGGCGGCGTTGCCGACATACACGCCAGGGCGAAACTGCACGCCCTCGACGCGCATCTGATCGAGGCGGCGGTCGATATGCTCCTTCTGCAACTTGAAATCGGGGATGCCGTAGCGCAGGAGCCCGCCGACGCGGTCGTTCTTCTCGAACACGGTGACCGCGTGGCCCGCACGCGCGAGCTGCTGTGCCGCGGCCAGGCCGGCCGGGCCGGAACCTACCACGGCCACGCTCCAGCCCGTGCGCCGCGCGGGTGGCTGCGGGCGCACCCAGCCTTCCTCCCATGCCTTGTCGATGATCTTGTGCTCGATCGACTTGATGCCCACCGCATCGCTGTTGATGTTCAGCGTGCACGCCGCCTCGCACGGGGCCGGGCAGATGCGGCCGGTGAACTCGGGGAAGTTGTTGGTCGAATGCAGCACCTCGATCGCGCGCTGCCAGTCCTGCCGATAGACCAGGTCGTTGAAGTCCGGGATCACGTTGTTGACCGGGCAGCCCTGGTGGCAGAACGGGATGCCGCAATCCATGCAGCGCGCGGCCTGGATCGCCGCGCCGGCGTCGTCCAGCTGCGGGGTGAACTCGCGCCAGTGGCGCTTGCGCAGGTTGGGCGCCTCGCCGGGTTCCGGCACGCGCGGGTAGTCGAGAAAGCCGGTGATCTTGCCCATGATCGTTGTCTCCCCGGGCCGCTCAGGCCGTGATGGCTCGTGTGCCGGGCGCTGTCGCTGCCCGGCCGGCTTCGCCCAGTGCGCGCCGGTATTCGTGCGGCATCACCTTGACGAAGTGCGTGCGCGCGTTGATCCAGTCGTGCAGGATCGCCTTGGCGCGGAAACTGCCGGTGGCGCGGAAATGCGCCTCCAGCAGCCGCCGCAGGATCGCCTCGTCGGTCTCGCCGGCCGCGCCGCGCACCGGCGCATGCCAGAGTTCGCGCGGTACGCGCAGTTCCTGCTCCACGCTGGAAAGCAGCGGTTCCAGCGCCACCATGGTGAGATTGCAGCGCGTCTGGAACTGCACGTCCGGGTCGTACAGATAGGCCACGCCACCGGACATGCCGGCGGCGAAGTTGCGCCCGGTTTCGCCCAGCACCACCACGGTGCCGCCGGTCATGTATTCGCAGCCGTGGTCGCCGACGCCTTCCACCACCGCGGTGGCACCGGAGTTGCGCACGGCGAAGCGCTCGCCGGCGACGCCGTTGAAGAACGCCTCGCCGCCAGTGGCGCCGTACAGCACCGTGTTGCCGGCGATGATGTGTTCGGGCCCGAAGCCGTGGAAATCGTTCGGCGAACGCACGATGATGCGGCCGCCGGAGAGCCCCTTGCCCACGTAATCGTTCGCCTCGCCGACCAGGTCGAAGGTGATGCCGCGCGCCAGGAACGCGCCGAAACTCTGCCCGGCCACGCCATCGAGTTGCACGTGGATGCTGTCCTCCGGCAGGCCGGCGTGGCCGTGCCGACGCGCCAGCGCGCCCGACAGCATCGCGCCGACCGAACGATCCGTATTGCGGATCGCCACGATGAAGCTGCAGCGCTCGCCCTGCTCCAGCGCGGCGCGCGCCTTGTCGATCAGCGCGTGGTCCAGCGCGCGCGCGAGGCCGTGGTCCTGCTCGTCGACATGGCGCCAAGCCACGTCGGCAGGCACCGCCGGGCGGTGGAACACGCGGCTGAAGTCGAGCCCGCGCGCCTTCCAGTGCGCGATGCCCTGGCGCACGTCGAGCAGGTCGGCGCGCCCGACCAGTTCGTCGAAGCAGCGGATGCCGAGCTGCGCCATGATCGCGCGCGCTTCCTCCGCCACGAAGAAGAAGAAGTTCACCACGTGCTCGGGCTTGCCGGCGAACTTGCGGCGCAGCACCGGGTCCTGCGTGGCCACGCCGACCGGACAGGTGTTCAAGTGGCATTTGCGCATCATGATGCAGCCTTCCACCACCAGCGGCGCAGTGGCGAAACCGAACTCGTCGGCGCCGAGCAGGGCGGCGACCACCACGTCGCGGCCGGTCTTCATCTGGCCGTCCGCCTGCACCCGGATGCGCCCGCGCAGTCGGTTCAGCACCAGCGTCTGCTGGGTCTCGGCCAGGCCCAGTTCCCACGGCGTGCCGGCGTGCTTGATGGACGACCACGGCGAGGCGCCGGTGCCACCGTCGTGGCCGGCGATCACCACGTGGTCGGCCTTGCACTTGGCCACGCCCGCCGCGACCGTGCCCACGCCGACTTCGGACACCAGCTTCACCGAGATCGACGCCTGCGGGTTGCAGCTCTTGAGGTCGTGGATCAGCTGGGCCAGATCCTCGATCGAGTAGATGTCGTGGTGCGGCGGCGGCGAGATCAGGCCCACGCCGGGCACCGAGAAGCGAAGTTGCGCGATGTAGTCGGACACCTTGTGGCCCGGCAACTGGCCACCCTCGCCCGGCTTGGCGCCTTGCGAGATCTTGATCTGGATCTGGTCGGCCGAGACCAGGTACGCCGCGGTGACGCCGAAGCGGCCCGAGGCCACCTGCTTGATGCGCGAGCGCAGTGAATCGCCGGGTTCGAGGGCGAGGTCGCTCTCGATGCGATCGGCGCCGAGGATGCTGCCCAGCGTTGCGCCCTCGCCGATGGCGATGCCGCGCGCCTCGTCGCGGTAGCGCGCCTCGTCTTCGCCGCCTTCGCCGGTGTTGGACTTGCCGCCGATGCGGTTCATCGCCACCGCCAGCGTGGCGTGCGCCTCGGTGGAAATCGAACCCAGCGACATCGCGCCGGTGGCGAAGCGCTTGACGATCTCCGCCGCCGGCTCCACCTCGTCCAGCGCGATCGCGGCTGCCGGATCGATGCGGAATTCAAACAGCCCGCGCAAGGTCAGCTGGCGGCGCGTCTGGTCGTTGATCAGCCGCGCATATTCCGCATAGGTCGTCGCACTGTTGGCGCGGGTGGCGTGCTGCAGCTTGGCGATGGAATCGGGCGTCCACAGATGGGCTTCGCCATCGGCTCGCCAGGCGTATTCGCCGCCGCCATCGAGTGCCTGACCTGCGTCGTCGGCCCACGCCGCCTCGTGCTGGCGCAGCGCCTCGGCGGCCAGCTCGAACAGGCCGATGCCCTCGATCGTGCTGGCGGTGCCGCTGAAGTACGTTTCCACCAGTTCGCTGTTCAGCCCCACCGCTTCGAAAATCTGCGCGCCGGTGTAGGACATGTAGGTGGAGATGCCCATCTTGGACAGCACCTTCTGCAGCCCCTTGCCGATCGCCTTGATGTAGTGCGCGATCGCCTGCTCCGCGGCGATCGCGCCGCTGTCGGCCGCATGGCGGGCCAGCGTCTCCATCGCCAGGTACGGGTGGATCGCCTCGGCGCCGTAGCCGGCGAGCAGGGCGAAGTGGTGCACTTCGCGCGCCGAGCCGGTCTCCACCACCAGGCCGGTGCTGGTGCGCAGGCCGCGGCCGACCAGGTGCTGGTGGACCGCCGAGGTGGCCAGCAGCGCCGGGATCGCCACCCGCTCGCGGCCCGCGTGGCGATCCGACACGATCAGGATGTTGTGGCCCTGGCCGATCGCGTCGATCGCCTGCGCGCACAGCGAGGCCAGCCGCGCCTCGATGCCCTGCTTGCCCCACGCGGCCGGGTAGGTGATGTCCAGCTCGAAGCTGCGGAACTTGCCCTTGGAGTAGCGGCCGATCTTGCGGATCTTCGCCATGTCGGCGACGTCGAGGATCGGCTGGGCCACCTCCAGTCGCAGCGGCGGATTGACGTTGTTGATGTCCAGCAGGTTCGGTTTCGGGCCGATGAAGGAAACCAGCGACATCACCAGCTGCTCACGAATCGGGTCGATCGCCGGGTTGGTGACCTGGGCGAACAGCTGGCGGAAGTACTGGTACAGCGACTTGTTCTGCTCCGACAGCACCGCCAGCGCCGCGTCGTTGCCCATCGAGCCGATCGCCTCCTGGCCGTCGTGCGCCATCGGCAGCAGCTGGAATTTGAGGTCTTCCAGCGTGTAGCCGAACATGCGCTGGCGTTGCACCAGCTGCTCGCCCGCGGGCGGCTCGACGTGGCCGACCGGCAGGTCGTCCAGGCGGATGCGGATGTGCTCGATCCACTGCTTGTACGGCCGCGCATTGGCCAGCTGGTCCTTCACCTCCTTGTCGTCGATGATGCGCCCCGCTTCCATGTCGATCAGCAGCATGCGGCCTGGCTGCAACCGCCACTTCTTCACGATGCGCGGCTCGGGCACGGCGAGCACGCCGGCCTCGGAGGCGAGGATCACCAGGTCGTCGTCGGTGATGAGGTAGCGCGCCGGGCGCAGGCCGTTGCGGTCCAGCGTGGCGCCGACCTGGCGGCCGTCGGTGAAGGCGATCGCGGCCGGGCCGTCCCACGGTTCCATCATGGCCGCGTGGTATTCGTAGAACGCGCGGCGGTTGTCGTCCATCAGCGTGTGACGCTCCCATGCCTCGGGAATCATCATCATCATCGCGTGCGCCAGCGGGTAGCCGGCCATGGTCAGCAGTTCGAGGCAGTTGTCGAACGAGGCGGTGTCGGACTGGCCCGGGTAGATCAGCGGCCACAGCTTGGCCAGGTCCTCGCCGAGCACCGGCGAGGAGATCGCGCCGGTGCGCGCATTCAGCCAGTTGACGTTGCCCTTGACCGTGTTGATCTCGCCGTTGTGCGCGACCATGCGGTACGGGTGGGCCAGCTCCCATGCCGGAAACGTGTTGGTGGAAAAGCGCTGGTGCACCATCGCCAGCGCCGACACCGCGCGCGGGTCGGCGAGGTCGGGATAGTAGGTGCCGACCTGGCCGGCCAGCAGCAGGCCCTTGTAGACCACGGTGCGGGTGGACATCGAGGGCACGAAGTACTCGCGCCCGTGCTTGAGCTTCAGCGCGCGGATCGCGTGGCTGGCGGTCTTGCGGATCACGTAGAGCTTGCGCTCCAGCGCGTCGGGGACCATCACGTCCGGGCCGCGGCCGATGAACAGCTGGCGGATCACCGGCTCGCTGGCCCTGACCGCCTCGGACATCGGCATCGCGTGGTCGACCGGCACGTCGCGCCAGCCCAGCACGCGCTGTCCCTCGGCCCGCACGGTGCGTTCCAGCTCCTGCTCGCAGGCGCGCCGCGAGGCGTGCTCCTTGGGCAGGAAGATCATGCCCACGCCGTACTCGCCCGGCGGTGGCAGCGCCACGTCCTGGCGGGCCATCTCCTCGCGATAGAGCTGGTCGGGCAGCTGGATCAGGATGCCGGCGCCGTCGCCCATCAGCGGGTCGGCGCCCACCGCGCCGCGGTGATCCAGGTTGCGCAGGATCGACAGGCCCTGCGCGATGATCTGGTGACTCTTGCGCCCCTTGATGTGCGCCACGAAACCCACGCCACAGGCGTCGTGCTCATGCCGTGGATCGTACAAACCCTGCGCGCGCGGCTGATCCATGGTCGGTTCCAGGAACAAGGGGGTGTCCCGACTATAGTGCGATGCAGCAAAAATACGCAAGCAAAATCAAATAGCCGTCTATATGGCCGTTTGTAATGGATCGCCGGAGCGGACCGGCCATGCCGGGCGGCGGACCGTCGCCCGGCTGCCCGTGCGGGGAACCCCGGTGGCAGCCGGGCGGTTCTCGTTTTCGGCCGGTGGCTCTGCTAGCGTGGCCCGGCCGCACCGGTCGGTACGGCGCTTGCTCGGGGAGGCGCTCGATTGATCCAGGGTTGGCTGCTGCTGCTGGTGTCGCTGCTCTACGTGGGGCTGCTGTTCGTGGTGGCCTGGGCGGGCGATCGTCGGCCGCTGTACCCGCGCCAGCCGCGCCTGCGTCCGATCGTCTACAGCCTGGCGCTGGCGGTCTACTGCTCGTCGTGGACGTTCTACGGTGCGGTCGGCACGGCGGCGCGCGACGGCCTGGCCTACCTGCCGATCTACCTCGGCCCGATCCTGCTGTTCGTGTTCGGCTTCGGTCTGCTGCGCCGGCTGGTGCAGACGGTGAGGCAGCGCAACATCACCTCGATCGCCGACTTCATCGGCGCGCGCTTCGGCAAGTCGCACGGCCTGGCGGCGCTGGTGGCGGTGATCGCGGTGGTGGCCGTGGTGCCGTACATCGCGCTGCAGTTCAAGGCGGTGGCGATGTCCTACGGCGTGCTCGGCGGCGCGGCGTTCGGTGCGGTCAGGGCCGGCGGCGTGGACAGCGCGCTGTGGTGCGCGGTGCTGCTGGCAGCGTTCGCGATCCTGTTCGGCACACGCAGCATCGACGCCACCGAACACCATCATGGCCTGATGCTGGCGATCGCGCTGGAGTCGCTGATCAAGCTGCTGGCCTTCGTGGCCCTGGCCGGCTACGCGCTGTGGCACGGCCCCGGCTTGGCCAGCACCCTGCGCCTGCCGCTGGATCAGCTGGAGATCGATCCCTCGCCCGGTTTCGTGGCGCAGACCATGCTGGCGTTCTGCGCGATGTTCTGCCTGCCGCGGCAATTCCAGATCGGCATGGTCGAATGCGAGGACACCGGCGACCTCACCCGCGCGCGCTGGCTGGTGCCGCTGTACCTGGCCGTGATCAGCGCGGCGGTGCTGCCGATCGTCGCGGCGGGCGCGCACATGCCGCAGGTGCGCGGCGGCGCGGCCGATGCCTGGGTGCTGACCCTGCCGCTGGCGCTCGGCGATCGCGGCATGGCGCTGCTAGCTTTCATCGGCGGCTTTTCGGCGGCTACCGGCATGGTGATCGTGGCGGCGGTGGCGCTGTCGACGATGATCAGCAATGACCTGGTGATGCCGGCGCTGTTGCGCATCCGCGCGTTGCGGCTGGAACAGAGCAGCGACCTGTCGCAATGGGTGCTGGGCGTGCGGCGGGTGGCGATCATCGGCCTGGCGCTGATGGCCTACGCCTATTACCGCGTCGCCGCGAACGCGGAAAATCTCGCCGCCACCGGCCTGCTGGCGTTCGCGGCAGTGGCACAGTTCGCGCCCGCGCTGATTGCGGCGTTGTACTGGCGCGGCGCCAGCCGCCGCGGCGTGATGGTGGGCCTGGTCGCCGGTTTCGCGGTGTGGCTGTACACGTTGCTGTTGCCGGCACTGATCCGCTCCGAGGCGTGGCTGCAGCACGGCCTGTTCGGCTGGGACTGGCTGCGCCCGCAGGCGCTGTTCCACCTGAGCGGCTGGGATCCGGTGATGCACGGCACGTTCTGGTCGTTGCTGGCCAACGTCGGCTGCCTGGTGTTCGTCTCGCTGCGCCTGCGCCCCAGCCTGGAGGAACGCCTGCACGCGGCGATGTTCATGGAGGCCGACCCGGCCAGCGGCGGCGGCAGCGGCGACTGGCGCGGCCGCGTGGCGGTGGCCGACCTGCGCACCATCGCCGAACGCATCGTGGGCGAGCGCGCCAGTGCGCGCGCCTTCGACGAATACGGCCAGCGCCGCGGCAAGCCTCTGCTGCCGGGCGAAGCGGCCGATCGCGCGCTGATCCAGTACACCGAACGCCTGCTGGCCTCCGCCGTGGGCGCGGCCAACGCACGGCGCATCCTGATCAGCGCGCTGTCCGGCAGCGGCCTGGACGTGGCCGAGTCGATGGCCCTGCTGGACGAGGCCGCGCAGGAGCTGCGCTTCAATCGCGAACTGCTGTCCACCACGCTGGAGAACGTTTCGCAGGGGATCAGCGTGGTCGATGCGCAGATGCGCCTGGTGGCGTGGAACCGGCGTTATCTGGAGTTGTTCGATTATCCCGACGGCATGGTCCACGTCGGTGTGCCGGTAGCCGAGCTGATCCGCTGGAACGCCGAACTGGGCGAATGCGGCCCCGGCGAAGTGAACGGCCATGTGGCCAAACGCATCGAGCACATGCGCGCCGGATCCTCGCACCTGTTCCAGCGCGTGCGCCCGGACGGCACCGTGATCGAGATGCGCGGCCGCGCGCTGCCCGGCGGCGGCTACGTCACCACCTATACGGACGTCACTGCCTACAAGCACGCCGAACAGGCGCTGATCGAGGCGAACGAGACGCTGGAGCAGCGTGTCGGGCAACGCACCGCGGAGCTGTCCGACGCCTTGCTGGCCACCGCGCAGGCGCGCCGCGCGGCGGAGACCGCCAACATCTCCAAGACCCGCTTCCTCGCTGCGGCCAGCCACGACCTGCTGCAGCCGCTGAACGCCGCGCGATTGTTCACCTCGGCGCTGCGCCAGCACCCCGGACTGGATGCGGAGGCGAGCGCGCTGGCCGAGCGCATCGACGCCTCGTTCCGCGCCGCTGAGGATCTGCTCGACGCGCTGCTCGACGTCTCGCGGCTGGACGCGGGCAGCTACCGGCCCGACGTCGGCGCGTTCGCGCTGGCCGAACTGTTCGACTCGCTGCAGGCGCAATTCGCCTTGGTCGCGCAGCAGCGTGGCTTGCGCTTGCGCGTGGTGCCGACCGCGCTGGCGGTGCGCAGCGATCCGCAGCTGCTGCGCCGGATCGTGCAGAACTTCCTCTCCAATGCACTGCGCTACACCAGCACCGGCAGCGTGCTGCTCGGTGCGCGGCGGGTGGGTACGGACACGGTGCGCATCGAGGTGTGGGATTCCGGCCCCGGCATCGCGGCGGAGCAGCGCGCGCGCATCTTCGACGAGTTCCAGCGGCTGGAGCAACCCTCGCCGTGGGGCGAGAAAGGGCTGGGCCTGGGCCTGTCGATCTGCGACCGCCTGGCCGGCATCCTCGGTCACCGCCTCGACCTGCATTCGCGGGTCGGCCACGGCAGCTGTTTCGCGGTGAGCGTCCCGCGCAGCGCTGCGGTGCCGCAGCGGCACCGGCGCGTGCAGCACGTGGGCAGCGACCAGCAGTTGCCGCTGACCGTGCTGTGCCTGGACAACGACGTGGCCATCCTCGACGGCATGCGTGCGCTGCTCGGTCGCTGGGGCGTCGATTGCCGCGTCGCCGCCGACGTGGCGCAGGCGGTCGACGTGCTGGCCCGCGGCCCGGTGGACCTGATCCTGGCCGACTACCACCTCGCCGACGGCCTCGACGGCGTGCAGGCCCTGCAGCAACTGCGCGCCGCCGTGGGCGAACTGCCGCCGGTGGCCATGATCACCGCCGACGGCAGCAGCGAGCTGAAACAGCGCGCCCGCACGCTGGGCTATCCGCTGCTGCACAAGCCGGTGCGCCCGGCGGCGTTGCGGGCGCTGCTGACCGCGTTGGCAGGCAAGCGCGACGGCCGCGAGCGCGCGTCCGTACCATGAGTGGCAAGGCGCCACCGGACACCGTGTGAACTTGCGTCAGTGCGCCTCGCGGCGGAACAGCAGCAGACTCCATGCCGGGCCGAACACGAACCAGAAAAAGATGCACGCGGCGCCAACCTTGAACCACAGCTCCAGTGGCTGGGTGGAAGGGCCGCGGCCCAGCACGCCGATGAGAGCGGCGATCAGTGCGAGGGCGATTGCCCAGGCGCCGACGCAACGCAGCCATAACGCGAACTCGAAACGCACGGCTGGCCAACCCAGCGTCGGCGCCTTAGCCGGCAGCGGTCCGCCGGCGAAGCGGTGGGCGAAACGGGCGTCGGCCCAGCGCACGGCCAGCGGGCCGAGCATCACCGTGAAGCCCACGTAGACCGCGGCAAGGCCATGCGCCAGCGTGGCCGGCGTACCGGCGCTCAAGTCCAGTGCGGCAAAGAGCAGCAGCAGGAGGTCGAGCAGGGGCAGTGAAAACATCAGGCGGCGCCCCAATTGCGCGCGGCGCCAGAGGTAGCGCGCCGCGAGGCTCGCCAGCAGCACCAGCCAGAAGGCCACCTCGCAGGCGACGATGAGAAAGTAGAGAACGTAGCTGTGGGTCGGCATGGGCTTCTTGGTGGGGAAAGCGGGCGGGTGCCGCCGCGTCACTCGTCCCCGGGCAGTGGTTGCATCGTTTCGGGCTCAATGGCCAGCTGGCTGGCGATCAGCGCGACCTGGGTGCGGTTGTTGACGCCGAGCTTGCGCATGATCGCGGTCATGTGCGCCTTCACGGTGGCTTCGGAGACGCCCAGTTCCCAGGCGATCTGCTTGTTGAGCAGGCCTTCGGCGATCATCGTCATCACGCGGAACTGCTGCGGGGTCAGCGCGGCCAGTTGCGCGGCAGCCGCCGCTTCGCCGGATTCCAGTTCGCCGGCGGCGCCGAGCAGGCGCGACGGCAGCCAGGTATCGCCATCGAGCACCGCGCGCACGGCGGCCACGATCTCCTCGCCGGAACTGGATTTGGGAATGTAGGCCAGCGCGCCGTGCGCCAGTGCGCGGCGCGCCACCTGCGCTTCCTCGTGGCCGGATACCACGATCGTCGGCAGGCCCGGGTGCTGGCCGCGGATGTGCGCCAGCGCGGAGTAGCCGCGCGCGCCGGGCATGTGCAGGTCGAGCAGCAGCAGTTCGGCGTCCGGGAACTGTTCGATCAGGCCGAGCAGCGCGTGCACGCTGTCGGCGCTGTGCACGCGCGCCTGCGGCACGGCGGTCAACACGGCGCGCTGCAGCGCATCGCGGAACAGCGGGTGGTCGTCGGCGATCAGGATGTCAGTCATTTTTGAGGGAATGGGGAATAGGGAATGGGGAATAGAGAAAAGCGGGGCTTGCGCACCTATTCCCTATTCTCCATTCCCCATTCCCGGCTCACTTGATCAACCGCTCGTCGACCAGCTTCTGCACCACGCCGGGATCGGCCAGGGTGGTGATGTCGCCGAGCTGGTCGGGCTTGTTCTCGCCGATCTTGCGCAGGATGCGGCGCATGATCTTGCCCGAGCGGGTCTTGGGCAGGTTGCTGGCCCATTGCAGGTAGTCGGGCGTGGCGATCGGGCCGATCTCCTTGCGCACCCAGGCCACCAGTTCCTTGCGCAGCTCGTCGCTGCCGGTCTCGCCGGCCACCAGCGAGACGTAGGCATAGATGCCCTGGCCCTTGATGTCGTGCGGGCAACCGACCACGGCGGCCTCGGCCACCTTCGGATGCGCCACCAGTGCGCTCTCCACCTCGGCGGTGCCGAGGCGGTGGCCGGACACGTTGATCACGTCGTCGACGCGGCCGGTGATCCAGTAATAGCCATCCTCGTCGCGGCGCGCGCCGTCGCCGGAAAAATAGTTGCCCGGATAGGCGCTGAAATAGGTCTCGATGAAGCGCTGGTGGTCGCCGTAGATGGTGCGCACCTGGCCCGGCCAGGAGTCGGTGATCAGCAGGTTGCCCTCGGCCACGCCTTCCTGCACGGTGCCTTCGGCGTCGACGATGGCCGGCTTCACGCCGAAGAACGGCAGCGTGGCCGAGCCCGGCTTGGTGGCGATCGCGCCGGGCAGCGGCGAGATCATGATGCCGCCGGTCTCGGTCTGCCACCAGGTGTCGACGATCGGGCAGCGCTGCTCGCCGACCACGTTGTAATACCACTCCCACGCTTCCGGGTTGATCGGCTCGCCCACCGAGCCGAGCAGGCGCAGCGACTTGCGCGAGCACTTCTTCACCGGGCCCTCGCCCTCGCGCATCAGCGCGCGGATCGCGGTGGGCGCGGTGTAGAAGATGCTGACCTGGTGCTTGTCCACCACCTGCCAGAAGCGGCTGTGGTCGGGGTAGTTCGGCACGCCCTCGAACATCACCGTGGTGGCGCCGTTGCACAGCGGGCCGTACACCACGTAGCTGTGGCCGGTAACCCAGCCGACGTCGGCGGTGCACCAGTAGACGTCGTCCTCGCGCAGGTCGAACACCTGCTCGTGGGTGTAGCTGATGAACACCAGGTAGCCGCCGGTCGAGTGCTGCACGCCCTTGGGCTTGCCGGTGGAACCGGAGGTGTACAGCACGAACAGCGGGTGCTCGGCCTCGACCGGGGTCGGCGGGCAATCGGCGGATTGGCCGTCCATCAGCGTGTGCCAGTAGCGGTCGCGCGGCGACTGCATGTGCACCGCGCCGCCGGTGTGGCGCACCACGATCACCGTCTCCACGCTGTTGGTGCCGGGGCGCTCCAGCGCCGCATCCACGTTGACCTTGAGCGGAATGTGCTTGCCAGCGCGCAGGCCCTCGTCGGCGGTGATCACCACCTTGGCCTGCGAGTCGACGATGCGCCCGGCCAGCGAGTCGGGCGAGAAGCCGCCGAATACCACCGAGTGGATCGCGCCCAGGCGCGCGCAGGCCAGCATCGCCACCGCCGCCTCGGGGATCATCGGCAGGTAGATCGCCACGCGGTCGCCCTTGACCACGCCCAGGTGCTTCAGCGTGTTGGCGAACTTGCATACCTCGGCGTGCAGCTCGCGGTAGGTGATCTTGCGCGAGTTGGCCGGATCGTCGCCCTCGAAGATGATCGCCACCTTGTCGCCGCGCTTTGCCAGCTGGCGGTCGAGGCAGTTGGCCGACACGTTCAGTTCGCCATCCTCGTACCAGCGGATGTGCAGGTCGTTCTTGTCGAACGAGACGTTCTTGATCTTGGTCGGCGGCCTGGTCCAGTCCAGGCGCTGCCCGACGCGAGCCCAGAAGCCTTCCGGGTCGCTCACCGACTCGGCGTAGAGGCGTTCGTAATCGTCGTGGCGCAGGCGCGCAGCGGCGGCAAACGAGGGATCGACCGGATAGACCTTGGACATGGCTGGGCTCCTGCTGGCGAGTGCCGCGATGGACGAGGCGAGGTGTCGCGGCGGGCATCGACGCCCGGCGACGTGCGGAATTCGAGTGTAGCCCGATCGTCGCGGAGGTGGTGGCGCGCCGCCGGCTCGACTTTGGTCGAACTTCGACCAATGGCGAATAGTCGCGCGCGCTGCAGCATGGCCATGCTCGGCCCGTCATCGAATCCCGGGGAGACGCACGCATGGCCACGCGACAGACCCACCACCGTTCCGCGCTTGCCCTGAGCCTGGCCTGCGCGTTGATGCTTCCGCTGGCGGCGCACGCGCAGAGCGACTCGCGCGAGCAGCAGCTCGAACAGCGCGTCGCCCAGCTCGAGCAGCAGTTGAACGAACTGAAGGCGATGATCCAGGCGCAGAAGGCCGCGCCCGTCCAGCCCGCGGCACCGGCGCAGGCCGTGGCGGCCGCACCGGCACCGGCGGCACCGGTGTTCAGCAGCGCGCCGGGCGTGTCGGTGGCGCTGCACGGCTTCGTCAGCGCCAGCGCGTTCAGCCAGAGCAAGAGCTTCACCTACGGCAACGGCCAGAATGCGCTGTTCCCGGTGCCCGGTTCCAGCGGCTCGCTCAGCGGCGTCGACGTGCGCAACACGCGCTTCTGGCTCGACTTCAAGGGCGCCCAGTTCGCCGGCAACTGGAGCGGCGGCGGCCGCATCGAGATGGACTTCTTCGGCGGCTTCAACGGCACCGGTCCGTACAGCCAGCAGCAGCCCACGCCGCGCCTGCGCCAGGCCTACATGGACCTGACCAATCCGGAGAGCGGCACTACCGTGCGCATCGGCCAGCAGTGGGATCTGATGTTCCCGATCGACAACTCGCCGACCTCGCTGGCGCACATCGCCTTCCCGCTCGGCTTCGGCTCCGGCTTCGGCGGCTGGCGCTTCCCCGGCGTGGTGGTGATGCAGGACCTCAACCACGGCAGCACCGGCGTGCAGTGGCGGCTGGACGTGGGCGCGTTCGAAGGCACCTGGAACGGGCCCGGCAACAACGTGAACTACCTCACCGCCGGCAATGCCGGTTTCCGCCCGCAGGTCGAGGCGCGATTGCACGTGCAGGACAAGAACTGGCTGGCCTACTTCACCGCGCACTACAGCAAGGTCGACCTGCGCGGCGTGGGCGGCACCGCGTCGACACCGATCCGGTCCGGCGTGAACAGCACCGGCTACGAGATCGGCGGGCAGTGGAAACCGGGCCCGTGGACATTCAAGGGGCTGGCCTACACCGGCAACGGCCTGGGCCAGGTGTTCGGCGCGATGTCGCAGTTCGGCGACATCAAGGAGCGCGGCGGCTTCGTGCAGGCCGGTTACGGCTTCACCCCGAACTGGGGCCTGTACGCGTTCTATGCCTACAGTAAACCCGACAGCAAGGACGTGATCGCCTGGATGGGCAACGGCTCGACCGGCCTGCTGCGCAACCGCCAGACCGCGCTGAGCCTGCAGTACACCGCCGGCTCGTACGACCTCAGCGCCGAATGGATGCACGACAAGCTCGACTCCACCAGCAACGGCACGGATCGCAAGACCACCACCGGCAACCAGCTCAGCCTCAACGCGCTTTATCGCTTCTGAGGTTCATGGCGGCGTGCCCCGGCGCGCCGCCGAGCAACCTCCCGCCCAGGCGGGAGGGTGACGAGGTGCGGTCCGGGGCAAGGGACGGTCCGCACCTTCCGACTTCTCCCCAGTGTTCCGGGCAGAGGCATCTCACACTATTCGGGAGGGAAACATCATGGCCACCAATGCCATCGACGCCATCGGCAGCAAGGCCGGCGGTGCGCTCGACGTCAGCCACAAGCGGGTGATCCTGGCCTCCAGCCTGGGCACCGTGTTCGAGTGGTACGACTTCTACCTGTACGGCTCGCTCGCCGTCATCATCGGCCACCAGTTCTTTTCGGGACTGAACGAGGCGAGCCAGCTGGTGTTCGCCCTGCTGGCCTTCGCCGCCGGCTTCGCCGTGCGTCCGTTCGGCGCGCTGGTGTTCGGCCGCGTGGGCGACCTGGTCGGGCGCAAATACACCTTCCTGATCACCATCGTGATCATGGGCTTGTCCACGTTCTTCGTCGGCCTGCTGCCCAGTTACGGCTCGATCGGGCTGGCCGCGCCGGTGATCCTGATCGCGCTGCGCATGCTGCAGGGCCTGGCGCTGGGTGGCGAGTACGGCGGTGCAGCCACCTACGTGGCCGAACACGCACCGCAGGGCAAGCGCGGCCTGTACACCAGCTTCATCCAGATCACGGCCACCTTTGGCCTGTTCCTGTCGCTGCTGGTGATCCTGGGCTGCAAGTGGCTGCTGGGCGACAAGTTCGACGACTGGGGCTGGCGCATCCCGTTCCTGCTGTCCTCGCTGCTGCTGGCGGTGTCGGTGTATATCCGCCTGCAGCTGGCCGAATCCCCGGTGTTCAAGCAGATGAAGGAGGAGGGCAAGACCTCCAAGGCGCCGCTGACCGAGTCGTTCGCCCGCTGGGGCAACCTCAAGCTGGTGCTGCTGGCGCTGTTCGGCGCCACCGCCGGCCAGGCCGTGGTGTGGTACTGCGGGCAGTTCTACGCGATGTACTTCCTCGGCAGCACGTTGCGCATCGACGCCACCACCACGCAACTGCTGATCGCCGCCGCACTGCTGATCGGCACGCCGTTCTTCGTGGTGTTCGGCTGGCTGTCGGACAAGATCGGGCGCAAGCCGGTGGTGCTGGCCGGCTGCCTGCTGGCGGCGCTGACCTATTTCCCGATCTTCAAGGGCATCACCCACTACGGCAACCCGGCGATCGAGGCAGCCAGCACCAGTGCACCGATCACGGTGATCGCCAACCCGGCCGACTGCCATCTGCAGATCAACCCCACCGGCACGGCAGTGTTCACCAGCTCGTGCGACATCGCCAAGAGCACGCTGGCCAAGCGCGGCGTGCCGTACGCCAACCAGGAGGCCGCCGCCGGCACGCTGGCGTCAGTCACCGTGGGCAGCCACACGATCGCCGCGTTCGACGGCAAGGGCCTGTCCAAGCCGGACTTCGCCGCACAGAGCAAACAGTTTGCCGCCAGCCTGGGCAGCTTGCTCGATGAGGCCGGCTATCCGGCCAAGGCCGACCCGGCCAACAGCAACTACCCGATGCTGGTGGTGCTGCTGACCCTGCTGGTGCTGTACGTGACCATGGTCTATGGCCCGATCGCGGCGTGGCTGGTGGAAATGTTCCCCACCAACATCCGCTACACCTCGATGAGCCTGCCGTACCACATCGGCAACGGCTGGTTCGGCGGCTTCCTGCCCTCGGTCTCGTTCGGCATCGTGGCACTCACCGGCAACATCTACTCGGGCCTGTGGTATCCGGTGATCATCGCTGCCATGACCTTCGCGATCGGCTTCCTCTTCGTGGCCGAGACCAAGGACGTGGACATCAGCGCCTGAGCCGTTCGCGGGCGTTCCAGAAGAAAAAAGCGCAGCGACGCAAGCCGCTGCGCTTTCTTGCCTGCAGGCCTCAGGCGCGCTTGATCAGGCCGATGATGACCAGCAGCACGATCGCGCCGATCATCGCATACACGATGCTGGTGACGATCGGGCTGCCCAGGCTGAAACTCACGCCCAGTGCGGGCAGCAGCCAGCCGGCGAGGAAGGCGCCGATGATGCCGACGACGATGTTGCCCAGCAGGCCGAAGCCGAAGCCGCGCACGATCAGGCCGGCGAGCCAGCCGGCGATGGCGCCGATGACGAGGAAGATGATCAGGGCGGTGGCGGTCATGCGAACTCCTTGAAGTGGAAGGATGGGCGACGCGGTGCTGGCCATCGCGCCGCCCAAGCGTCCGCGCTCTGGTGTGGATGCCCCGTGAGCGGGGCCGATGTCGCGCCGGCTGAGACCTCCCCGCGGCACACTGGCCCGATGGAAGACCCCGCCGCCTCGCAGGCACCGCCGCCTTCCGCCGCGCCGGGCGCGGCGATCAAGGGCCGCGGCGCCGCGTCCAATCCGGAAGGCCGCTTCGAGCACATCCGCCGCCAGGCGGAGGACGACGGCTGGCAAAGCGCGCTGCTGGACGAGGACGCGCCGCGCCCGCGCACCGAGGTCACCGACGAGCGCGCCCGCAGCGTGATCAGCCGCAACGATTCGCCCGACATCGCCTTCACTCAGGCGATCAATCCCTACCGCGGTTGCGAGCACGGCTGCATCTACTGTTTCGCGCGCCCCTCGCACAGCTACCTCAACCTGTCGCCGGGCCTCGACTTCGAAACGAAGATCCGTGCCAAGGGCAATCTCGCCGAGGTGCTGCGCGCGGAGCTTGCCAAGCCGAACTACAAGGTCAGCCCGATCAACATCGGCAGCAACACCGATCCCTACCAGCCGATCGAGAAACGCTGGCGACTGACCCGCGCGGCGCTGGAACTGCTGGCCGAGTGCCATCACCCGTGCACCCTCGTCACCAAGAACGCGCTGGTCGAGCGCGACCTTGACCTGCTGGCCCCGATGGCGCGCGAAGGGCTGGTGCAGGTGCTCGTCTCGGTGAACTCGCTGGACAACCGCCTCGCCGCGAAGCTCGAGCCGCGCGCCAGCGCGCCGCACCGGCGGATCAAGGCGATCCGCGCGCTGGCCGACGCCGGCGTGCCGGTCGGCGTGCTGGTGGCGCCGATCATCCCCGCGCTCAACGACAAGGACATGGAAGCGGTACTGGCGCAGGCCTTCGATGCCGGCGCCCGCAGCGCCGGCTACACCACGCTGCGGCTGCCGTGGGAACTGAAAACATTGTTCCGCGAATGGCTGGTGCTGCACGCGCCGCAGCGCGCCGGGCACGTGATGAGCCTGCTGCAGCAGATGAACGGCGGCCGCGACTACGACAGCAACTTCTCCACCCGCATGCACGGCTCCGGGGTATTCGCCGACCTGCTGCGCCGTCGCTTCGACGTCGCCTGCCGCCGGCACGGCTTCGGCCGCGCCCGCGAGCTCAGCCTCGACACCTCGCGTTTCGTGCCGCCGCGCCAGGCCTCACCGCAGGGTGAGTTGTTCTGAGCGGATGCGTTGCGCGGAAGCTTCACGCGACACTGATGACAACCCGGTTCAAATGGACTGCCATGAACGGCGGGCGGCGCATTGGCCGCCCCGGAGACGGTGATGTCCTCGTTTGCGCTCTATCTGATCGGCATGATCATCGTGATCGGCGGTCTCGCCTGCGGTGCCTATCTGCTGCATGCGCCCACGCAATGGATCGGCGTCGGCGTGGTGGTGTTGCTGGGCATCGGCATCGTCGGCGCGGTCACCCACACGCGTCGGCGCGACCCGCCCGAATCGTGAGGGATGCCTGCCGGCGCGGGCCGGCAGGCAAGCCGCTGACGTCTGTGCTCAGCCGCCGGCCGGCAGGTATTTCTGGAACCACTCCAGCGCCCGCTGCAGCACGTCGCGCTGATGCGCCGGGTCGACGAAATGGTGGCCCTCGTCCGGGTACACCACCAGCGAGGTCGGCACGCCCTGCGCGCGCAGTGCATGCCACATTTCGAACGATTGCGGCGCCGGGCATTCGGCGTCGCGGTCGCCGACCACGATCAGCATGGGTGTCTTCACCTGCTTGATGAAGTTGATCGCCGAGCTCTTCGCGTAGACGGCCGGATCGTCGTAGACGCTGGCGCCGAAGAATGGCGGCATCCACTGGTCAATCAGGTTCTGGCCGTAGTAGCTCTGCCAGTTGGAGATGCCGGCGCCGGCGACCACGGCGCGGAAGCGCTGCGTCTGGGTCGGCGCGAACATGCTCATGAAGCCGCCGTAGCTCCAGCCGGTGAGGCCGAGCCGCTTGTCGTCCACCGGAAACTGCTTCTCCACCGCGTCGACGCCAGCGAGGATGTCGCGCAGGTCGCCGTAGCCGAAGTCCTTGCGGTTGGCCTGCACGTATTTCTCACCCTGGCCGAAGCTGCCGCGCGGATTCGGCTGGAACACGAAATAGCCCAGCGCAGACAGCGGCGCGGCGCCGTAGCCCACCCCTGGCCAGCGCGGGATCACCGCGCTCGACGGGCCGCCGTGCACCACCACCACCATCGGATAGGTTTTCTTCGGATCGTAGTGGGCCGGGTACAGCAGCCAGCCCTGCACGTGGAAGCCCTCGTTGTTCCACTCCACCGACTCGGCCTTGCCCCAGGCCGGCTTGAGCCCGGCGTTGAACGAGGTCACCGCCGGCGGCGCGGTGTTGCCCAGCGCGCCGGCGTGCACTTCGCTGGCGCTGGCGTACGAGCTCTGCAGGAAGGCGACGTGCCTGAGGTCGGCGGACAGCGACATCGCCATCGACGCGCTGCCATCGCCGATGCTGGCCGGCACGGTGAAGTGCACGCGCTGCTGCTGTGCACGCGTGGCGGACACCGCGTAATCGGCCAACTGGCTCTGGCCGTTGCTGACCTGGCTGACCAGCATCGCGCGCGGCGACGTCCAGCGCAGCCAGCTCGGCGTGACCTTGATGCCGGGCGTGAGGTCGACCAGCGTGCCACCGGCGGCGGGCACCGCGTAGATGTCGCCGCCGGTGGCGCCCTGGTCGCTCATCAGGCCGCCGATGAAGGCGATCCGCGAGGCATCCGGCGACCAGCGCGGCAGCGCGATCTGCAGCCCGCGCAGCGAGCCGCTGGCGGTGTCGGCCGGATCGACCAGCACGGTGGCGGCGGCATCGACCTGTGCGGGCTGCACGTAGAGCCTGGCGATCCACCAGTTGTTGTCGCCCGGCGGCGGCGCGGCGGTATAGGCGATGCGCGAGCCGTCCGGCGACCAGTCGAACTCGTAGGCGTACATGCCGGCGGGCGTTAGCTCGTGCAGCGCGCCGCTGGCGACGTCGAGGCTGGCCACGCGCTGCACCTCGACGCCGCTGACGCCGATCTCGCCGGCGGGCCGCTTGGCCGCGGCCACCGCGCTGGCGTGGCGGGTGGCGCCTGCGACATAGAGGAAGCCGAGCGACTTGCCGTCGTCGGTCCACTGCAGCGCGCGCACGTAGCCTTTCAGCGCGGCCAGCCGCGCCGGTGCGGTGCTGCCGCGGGTGTCGGCCAGGTAGATGTCGTTCTGCATCACCCGGGTGCTGGTGAGGTCGACGTTGCAGTTGGAGACGAAGGCGAGGTGGCGCGAGTCCGGCGCCCACGCGATGCCGGATTCGGCGCAGCTGCCCGGTGTGGCCGCCGCACTCACGCGGCGCGCATGGCTGCCGTCGGCGTTGGCCACCTCGATCGCCGGCTTGTCGTCGCGCCGGATCACCCAGGCGAGCTGCCGTCCGTCCGGCGAGATCGCGGTGGCCTGGATCGACTGCGCCTTGCCCAGTTCGGTCAGCACCTGCTCGATGCGCGGGTCCACCGTGGGCGCGTCGGCGAAGGCGTTGGGCGCCAGCGCCAGGCACAGCAGCGAAAGGGGAGCGATCAGGTGCGTGCGCTTGGGCATGAGAGGTTCCGGCCGGGGGAATCCGTCAAACCTACAACCCGCTGTGGCGTGCGCCAAGTAGGGAAGGCGCGCGCAGCGTGCCCCGTGCCGGGGCGGCCGGATTGGAGCATCGCCCGGGGAGCGAGGCGCGGCTGGAGGAAGATCAGGGCGGGCCCCCACCAGCCCTCCCCGGCCTTGGCAGGGGAGGGAGCGAAGGCGTCAGGCCTGCGCGCCTTCGGCTTCCAGGTGGTAGCGCGTGGCCAGCTCCACTTCTTCCTTCGAACCCAGGAACACCGGCACACGCTGATGCAGGCCGGTCGGCTGCACCTCCATGATGCGCTGGCGGCCGGTGGTGGCTGCGCCGCCGGCCTGCTCGATGATGAAGGCCATCGGATTGGCCTCGTACATGATGCGCAGCTTGCCGCCCTGCTTCTCGATCTTCGCGTCCAGCGGGTAATAGAACACGCCGCCGCGGGTCACGATGCGGTGCACGTCGGCGACCATCGAGGCCACCCAGCGCATGTTGAAATCCTTGCCGCGCGGCCCGGTCTTGCCGGCCAGCAGTTCGCCGATATAACGCTGCATCGGCGGCTGCCAGTGGCGCTGGTTGGACATGTTGATGGCGAATTCGGTGGCCTGCCCGGGAATGCGGATATTCCGGCGGCTGAGGATGAAGCTGCCCACTTCGCGGTCCAGGGTGAACTCGTGGGTGCCGTGGCCGAAGGTCAGCACCAGCACGGTGGCCGGGCCGTACACCACGTAGCCGGCGGCGAGCTGGGTGGTGCCCGGCTGCAGGAAGTGTTCGGCCTTCGGTTCGGTGACGCCGTCCGGGCAGCGCAGCACCGAGAAGATCGTGCCGACGGAAATGTTGACGTCGATGTTGGAGCTGCCGTCCAGCGGGTCGAACAGCAGCAGGTGCTGGCCCTTGGGATAGCCGTCCGGAATCTGCTGCGGGTCTTCCATCTCCTCCGAGGCGCAGGCGGCCAGGTGGCCGCCCCAGGCGTTCGCCTCCAGCAGGATCTCGTTGGAGATCACGTCCAGCTTCTTCTGCGCCTCGCCCTGGATGTTGCCGGTGCCGGCCTCGCCCAGCACGCCGCCCAGCGCGCCCTTGCTGGTCGCCACCGCGATGCGCTTGCAGGCGCGCGCGACCACCTCGATCAGCAGCGAAAGTTCGGCGTTGATGTGGCCGGCGCGGCGTTCCTCGATCAGGAACTGGATCAGCGAGACGGGTTTCATGTCGGGTCCATGGCGTGGGAGACGCTTATTGTCGCATTTGTGAGGAGCTGGGAATCGGGAATCGGGAATAGGAAGAGCTGGACTCGCCAAGCTCGAAGCTTCCTGCTCCTCAGCTGCTGCGGGCGATGTTTTTCCGATTCCCTATTCCCTATTCCCTATTCCCGGCCTGCTGACAACACGTTGGCAGCAGGGGGTCGCCAAGCTGTACCTCCAAGACGGAGGGATACGACATGCGCGACACGGTCTATTTCGTGGTGTTCGACGGTTTTGCCGACTGGCAGGCGGCGCTGGCACTGTGCGAGATCCGTCGCCCCGGCGACTGGGAGGTGCGCACCGTGGGTTTCTCGCGGGCCATGGTGACCTCGATGGGCGGCCTGGCGGTGAAGCCCGACCTCGCCCTGGAAGAGGTCGAGCTGGCGCGGGCGGCGTTGCTGATCGTGCCCGGCGGCCATTTGTGGCTGCGCGACGAAGGGCATGCGGCGGTGGAGCTGATCGGCCGCGTGCATGCCGCCGGCGCGCCGGTGGCCGGCATCGACAGCGGCGTGCTGGCGCTGGCCCGCAGCGGATTGCTCGACCAGCGCCGGCACACCGGCAACTGGGCCGGCCAGCTGGCCGCGCAGGTGCCCGGCTATCGCGGCACGGAGCAGTTCGACGCCGAGATGCTGGCGGTCAGCGACGACGGCGTGATCAGCGCCAGCCACCTGGGCTGCATCGAGTTCGCCCGCGAGGTGATCCACACGCTGGACCTGTACAGCGCCACCGACCGCGCCGACTGGTATCGCCTGTTCAAGCACGCGCAACTTCCGCCCTGGTGCGTCGGCGAAGCGGTGGCGGCCTGAGGAGGGCGACATGAGCACGATCCTGCAACGCATCGAGAGGGCGTATCGCCCGCTGTATCTGCATGGCTTGCTGCTGGATGGCCAGTACCGGTTGCCGAAGGCCGATCCGCCGCCGGTCGCCGGTACGGCCCCACGCACCCGGCGTGCCCTGCTGGCCACGTTGTTCCAGCTTGTTCTCCGCCCGCTTGGTTCGGGCGGCCGCCGCGGTGGCCGGATGTCCGCGGGACAGCATCGCTGAGCCGCACCATCATCCCCTGGCAAGGAGTCCATTCCATGGATCACCCACGCGTCACCTTCTTCCACGCGCCGCAGAGCCGCTCCGGCGGCACCCGCGCCCTGCTCGAGGAGCTCGGCGCCGACTACGACCTGCGCGCGCTCAACCTGAAAACCGGTGACACGCGCAAGCCGGAGTACCTGGCGATCAACCCGATGGGCAAGGTGCCGGCGATCCGCCACGGCGAGGCGCTGGTCACCGAGCAGCCGGCGGTGTTCCTGTACCTGGCTGATCTCTACCCCGAAGCCGGGCTGGCGCCGCCGCTCGGCGACCCGCTGCGCGGGCCGTATCTGCGCTGGCTGGTCTATTACGGCTCGTGCTTCGAGCCGGCGGTGGTCGACAAGTCGATGCAGCGCGAACCCGCCGCGCCCTCCACCTGTCCCTACGGCGATTACGACACCATGCTGAAGACGCTGACCGACCAGCTCGAACGCGGCCCGTACCTGCTGGGCGACACCTTCAGCGCCGCCGATGTGCTGTGGGGCACGGCGCTGAACTGGACGGTGACGTTCAAGCTGGTGCCCGAGCTGCCGGTGATCCGCGCCTACATCGACCGCGTGCTGGCGCGCCCGGCGATGCAGCGTGCCGCCGCCGCCGATGCCGCGCTGGTGGCGGCGCAGTCGGCGTGATCCGCCGGGACGGCCGCGATGGCACCGCGCTCGCGCCGCCGCGACCGTGACCTCCGACGCTGGCCGGCGCGCGCCGGCTCGGTAATCATGTACGCATGCGCCGTGCCGATCGCCTGTTCCTCATCATCCATGCGCTGCGCGGTCGGCGCACCGCGCTGCAGGCCCGCGCGCTGGCGCAGACCCTGGGCGTGTCGCTGCGCACGGTGTACCGCGACGTCGCCGACCTGCAGCTGTCCGGCGTGCCGATCGAGGGCGAGGCCGGCGTCGGCTACGTGCTGCGCAAGGGTTCGGACATCCCGCCGCTGATGTTCAACGCCGACGAGCTCGAGGCCCTGGTAGTCGGTTCGCGCTTCGTGCAGGCCTTCGCCGGCGTGCGCCTGGCCGAGAGCGCGCGGGCGGCGCTGCTGAAGATCGAGGCGGTACTGCCGCCGGACCTGCGCGAGCGCGCCGGCAGCACGCGCATCTTCGCCCCGGTCTGGCGCGACCAGCATCGCGAGGATTTCGCCGCGCTGATCGACCAGCTGCACGCGGCGATCGTCGGCAACCAGGTGCTGCGGCTGGACTATCGCGACGAGGCCGGCCAGTCCAGCGTGCGCGAGGTCGAGCCGCTGTGCCTGTCGTTCTGGGGCGGCAAGTGGACGCTGGGCGCGTGGTGCCGGCTGCGCGGGGATTTCCGCAATTTCCGTCCTGACCGCATCGGCACCGGCACGCCCACCGGCGAGGTGTTCGCCGACGTCGCCGAGCGCGGCCTGGCCGCCTACCTGCGCGCGGTGGGCGTGGATCAGCTCGCGCTGCGCTGAACGCGTTCGCCGTGTTCAAGCCGCGGTCGGCGCGTTAGGCTTGCCGGGTTCGCCGGATCGCGCCGCGCTCCGCCTGCCGATTGCCCGCCAAGGAGCCCCGTGTTGAAGATGACCTCCAGGATCGCCCGCCTCGCCGCACTGACGCTGGTCTTCGGCGTGTTCGCCATGGCGTCGGCGACGGCGGCGCCGGCCGCCGCCACGGGCAGCGCGGATGCGCAGTTCAAGCGCATCTACACCACCGAATGGGCGTGGCGCAGCGGCCACCCCGGCAATGCGGACGCCAGCGCTGGCGACAGCGGCCGGCTCGATGACGTCGGCGCGGCCAGCCAGCAGCGGCGGCTGGAGTACTGGCAGCGCGTGATGACGCAGCTCGACGCGATCGACGTGGCGCAGCTTTCGCCGGGCAATCGGGTCAACTTCGAGGTCTACCACGCGCAGATCGGCAACCTGCTGGCCGACCAGAAGTTCAAGGCCTGGCAGATGCCGTTCAACAGCGACTCGGCGTTCTGGTCGGACATCGGCTACGAGCTCGGCGGCGACCGCCTGCGCAGTGTCGACGACTACCGCAAGTACCTCGACCGGCTGGACCAGATCCCGGCCTATTTCGACCAGCAGATCGCCAACATGCGCCTCGGCCTGAAACGCGGCTTCAGCGTGCCGCGCGAAGTGCTCAAGGGCCGCGACGTCTCCATCGCGGCGGTGGCGGATCTGAAAGACCCCACGCAGAGCAGCTTCTACAAGCCGTTCAAGCAGCTGCCCGCCACGATCCCCGCCGACCAGGCGCAGGCGCTGCAGGGCCAGGCGCTGCAGCACATCCGCGACGACGTGATCCCGGCCTATGCCAAGCTGCTGAAGTTCTTCCGCGACGAGTACGTGCCGCAGGCGCGCACCACGCTGGCAGCCGAGGCGCTGCCCGACGGCAAGGCGTTCTACCGCCAGCAGATCCGCGAGTACACCACGCTCGACCTCAGCCCCGACGCAATCCACAAGATCGGCCTGGAGCAGGTGGCGAAGATCCACGCGCAGATGCTGGAGGTGATGAAGGAGACTGGATTCAAGGGCGACTTCCCCGCGTTCCTGGCCTTCCTGCGCAGCGATCCGCAGTTCTACGCCAAGACCCCGCAGGAGCTGCTCGACAAGAGCGCGTGGGTGGCCAAGGAAGTGGACGGCCAGATGGCCAAGTTCTTCGGCCACCTGCCGCGTTCGCGCTTCGCCATCGTGCCGGTGCCGGCCGACATCGCGCCGTACTACACCTCCGGCCGCGGCGGCGCTGACGCCTACCTGGTCAACACCTACGATCTGCCCTCGCGGCCGCTGTACAACATGCCGGCGCTGACCCTGCACGAGTCGTATCCGGGCCACGCGCTGCAACTGGAACTGGCCGAGGAGCGGCATGACCAGCCGGCATTCCGCCGCAATGGCTACATTTCCGCCTATGGCGAGGGCTGGGGCCTGTATTCGGAATACCTCGGCAACGAGATGGGCATCTACAAGACGCCCTACGAGAAGTTCGGCTTCCTCACCTACCAGATGTGGCGCGCGTGCCGGCTGGTGGTCGATACCGGCATCCACCACCTGGGCTGGACGCGGCAGCAGGCGATCGACTACCTGACCGGCAATACCGCGCTGTCCGACCGCGAGATCGCCAACGAGGTCGACCGCTACATCAGCTGGCCCGGCCAGGCGCTGTCCTACGAGCTCGGCTACCTGAAGATCCGCGAGCTGCGCGAAAAGGCGGAACAGGCGCTGGGCGCAAAGTTCGACCTCCGCCACTTCCACGATACCGTGCTGTCCACCGGCTCGGTGCCGCTGCCGGTGCTGGAGAAGCGCATCGACCACTTCATCGCCGACGGCGGCCCGGAACCGGATTTCGGCTGCGACTGCGCCAAGGCGAAGGGCACCGGCGACGGCGCCTGAACGCAACCCGGGCGGATTGGACAGGAAACTTCACGGATGTAGTAATATCGAGGCGTACTTCACAGGGAGAGTCACCGCCATGACCGCCCGCCTCGCCGAAGCCTCGCCGCGTTACGCGCCGCCCGCCGATACCCTGGGACCACCCGCCTTGCGCGGCTTCTTCCGCCTCGCCGAGGCATGGCAGCTGCGCACGGCCGAGCAGCGCCGCCTGCTCGGCGACCCGCCCGAATCCACCTTCTACAAGTGGAAGCGCGAGCAGGGCGGCAGCCCGGGCCGCGACACGCTCGAACGCATCAGCTACCTGCTCGGCATCTGGAAGTCGCTGCAGATCCTGTTTCCCGACCCGGCCCAGGCCGACGCCTGGCTGCACAAGCCGAACGCGGCCCCGCTGTTCGGCGGCCACTCCGCGCTCGAACGCATGCTGTCGGGCAACGTCGCCGACCTGTATGTGGTGCGCCAGTACCTGGACGCGCAGCGCGGCTGATCGCAGCCCGCGATACATCCATCCGCGACGCTGCGATACCCCCGCAGGAGCGCACTTGTGCGCGATGCTCTTCGCGTTGGGCCTGAAACAAAAGCATCGCGCACAAGCGCGCTCCTGCGGGGTTGATGCCTGTCCACGGAAAACCGATGCCGCCCTCGTTGCCACCCGTCAAACGCATCCGCTGGAGCCACGCCTTCCGCATCGTGCCCAGCCGCTTTCCGCCGGTCGGCGTGTACGACCGCATCGCCGCCCCGGCCGACATCGCCGCGCTGTTCGCGGTCGAGGCGCTGACCAATCCGCGCCTGCGCGAGGAAGCCGATGCGCTGAAGCTGGTGCCGAAGGAGCACCGCATCAGCGGCCCCGGCTCCACCCCGGTGATGGCCGCGTTCACCCATCTCAACCCGGAGGGCAGCCGTTTCTCCGACGGCACGTGGGGCGTGTTCTACGCCGCGCACAGCGTGGCCACCGCGGTGGAGGAAACCGTGTACCACCGCGAGCGCTTCCTCGCCGCCACCGCCGAGCCGCCGTGCAGCATCCAGATGCGCTGCTACCGCACCAGCGTGGACAGCCGCCTGCACGACATCCGCGGCGGCTGGAAGGCCGAGCACGATCCGGACGCCTATGTGGCCAGCGTCAAGCTGGCGCGCACGCTGCGCGACGACGGCTCCAACGGCATCGTCTACGACAGCGCCCGCCACCCGGGCGGCGAATGCCTGGCCGCGTTCCAGCCCGACGTGGTCGCGCCCTGCGTGCAGTCGCAGCACCTGGTCTATCGCTGGGACGGCTCGCGCATCGCGCAGGTGCTGGAAGTCTCGGAGCTGAGTCGGCCGCAGGCGGTCGGCACGGCAAGGTCGAACCCCGCTGACGGCAGTGCACCGTGAACAGGATCGCCGCGATACTGCTGCTGTGCCTGTGCGCCGTGCCCGCGCTGGCGCGCGACAACCACGCCAACGATCACGCGCAGTGGCAGGCGGACATCGCCGCGTTCCAGGCCGCGGACCGGGCCGCGCCGCCGCCGCGCGGCGCGGTGCTGTTCATAGGCAGCTCGTCGATCCGCTTGTGGAAGACGCTGGCGGCGGACTTCCCCGGCGTGGCGACGATCAACCGCGGCTTCGGCGGTTCGCAGATCGACGACGCCACCTTCTTCGCGGACCGCCTCGTGGCGCCGTACCACCCGCGCGCGATCGTGATGTATGCCGGTGACAACGACCTGGCAGATGGCGACAGCCCGGCCCACGTGCGCGACGACTTCGCCGCCTTCGTGCGCCGCGTCCGCTCATTCGACCCCGGCGTGCCGATCGCCTTCATCGCGATCAAGCCCAGCATGGCGCGCCGCGAGCTTCTGCCGCAGATCCGCGCGGCTAACGCGCTGGTGCGCGAGTACGCGGCGGCGCAGCGGGGCGTGGCCTATGTCGACGTGTTCACGCCGATGCTGGGCGAGGATGGCCAGCCGCAGCCGCAGTGGTTCGGGCCGGACGGCCTGCACATGAACCGGCGCGGCTACGCGCTGTGGATCGAGCGGCTCAAGCCGTGGGTGGAGGCGCACGGCAAACCCGCCGCGCACGATTGACCCGCGACGGCTCGTCATCCCGGCGAAAGCCGGAGTCCAGTGCCTTGCGGATCGGCCATCAAGGCGCTGGATTGACCAGTCCTTCGGACTGTTGAAAAGCGCCTCTGCTTTCGCAGGAACGACGGAGGCCTGTCGAGACTTCTTGTTGGGAGCTCAGGTGTCCGCGTTGGTCGCCCAGCCGACCCGGTCGCCGCGGGTGAACACGCGGTCCGTGTCCAGCACGTCGCCGGCGGCGTGCGCCGGCTGGTCGTGCAGCCGGGCGTAGATCGGCGTGAAGTCCGGCCGGGTCGCCTCGAACAGCTGCGCGAAGTCGTCGATCACGAAGTAGGTCTGCTGGTAGGTGTCGATGCGGTAGCGCGTGCTCATCACGCGCTCCAGGCCGAAGCCGATGCGGTTGGGCGAGGGCGAATCGAGGCAGTAGATCGACTCGCCCTTGGAGCTGACGATGCCGGCGCCGTAGATGCGCATGCCCTCGGGCGTGTTCATCAGGCCGAACTCCACCGTGTACCAGTACAGCCGGGTGAGGTTCATCAGCGCCTCGGGGCCGATCGCGAACGCCTTCATGCCGCCGCGGCCGTAGGCCTGCATGTAGTCGGCGAACACCGGGTTGAGCAGCAGCGGCACGTGGCCGAACAGGTCGTGGAACAGGTCCGGTTCGCTCAGGTAGTCGAGCTGGTCGGGCTTCCTGATCCACCAGCTGACCGGGAAGCGGCGGTTGGCCAGGTGGTCGAAGAACACCTCGTCCGGCAGCAGGCCTTCCACCGCCACCACCTGCCAGCCGGTGGCGGCGCCGAGCACCACGTTGAGCTCGTTGAACTTCGGGATGCCGCCGTCGCCGAGGCCGAAGCGCTCCACGCCCTCCATGAATTCGCGACAGGCGCGCCCCGGCAGCAGCTCGCGCTGTCGCTTGAACAAGGTGTCCCACACGTCATGGTCGGTCTTGCTGTAACTCGTCCATGGCTGCTCGACCACGCCGGTGGCGTAGACCGGCACGTAGCCGCGGTCGGTCTGCTGGTGTTCGATCTTGCGCGGTGCGGGGGCTTCCATGGCGGGTCTCCGGAGACAGCGGGTTCGAACCGCCAGCTTAGGCCGAATGGCGGGCACGAAGCTTGTTTTGTTGCCGGATGCAGCGCCATGGTTGCACTATTCTTGCTCGGATCACGCCAAACGTCGGAGAATCTTGCCATGGCCACGCTGGACCGCACCGACTTGCGCATCCTCGCCGTGCTGCAGGGCGAGGGCCGCATCAGCAATGCCGAGCTGGCCGAGCGGGTCAACCTGTCGCCATCGGCCTGCCTGCGCCGGCTGCAGCGGCTGGAATCGGCGCAGATCATCACCGGCTACGCCGCCCAGGTCGATCCGCAGGCGGTGGGCCTGGGGCTGCAGGCGTTCGTGCGGGTGCAACTGGCCAAGCACGAACACGCCGCGGTGGAGCGTTTCGTGGAACGGGTCAACGGCTGGCACGAGGTCGTCGCCTGCCACGCGCTGACCGGCGACATGGATTACCTGCTGCACGTCTACGTCGCCGACCTGGCCGATTTCTCGCGCTTCCTGCTCGATCATCTGCTGAACGCCAGCGGCGTGGCCGACGTCAATTCCAGCTTCGTGCTGCGCACGGTGAAGCGCTCGCCCTCGCTGCCGCTGCAGCATCTGCAGCGGTGAGGCGCAGGCGGCGAGTCCGTTCAGCGCCGGCATGGCCGCACGGCCGCCGACTAACGCTAAACTAACTCGTTGATGAGCCTCGACACCGCCACTTCCGCCGACCGCGACCTGCTGCGCCCGCTGCGCTACCTGTGGCGGGTGCCGCTGTTGCTGGTGCATGCCGTGCTGGCGGTCCTGCTGGCCGGGCTGGTGATGAGCTGGAACGGCCATCGCGTGATGCGCGACGGCCGCGAGCCGTTCCCGCACCGGCTGGTGCGCTGGTGGTCGCTCGGCCTTATGCGCATCTTCGGCTTGCGTGCGGTGCGTGTGGGCCAGCCGCTGCCCGATCCGGTGCTGTTCGTCGCCAACCACACCTCGTGGATCGACATCGAGCTGCTGCACAGCCAGCGCGCCGCCTGCTTCGTGGCCAAGGCGGAGATCGCCGGCTGGCCGCTGGTCGGCTGGCTGGCGGCCAACGGCGGCACCATCTTCCACCGGCGCGGCAACAACCATTCGCTGGCTGCGGTGATGGCGGTGATGGTCGAGCGCCTGCGCGCGGGGCGCTCGGTGGCGGTGTTCCCCGAAGGCGGCAGCGGCTACAACGGCGTGCTCAGGGTGTTCCACGCGCGTATCTTCCAGGCCGCGCTGGAAGCCGACGTGCCGGTGCAGCCGGTGGCGCTGCGCTTCGCCCGCGACGGCCGCCGCGTGATCGACGCCGGCTTCCGCGAGCACGAGAGTTTCCTGGCCAACTTCCTGCGCCTGCTGGGCGAGCCGCCGATGGATGCCGAGGTGCATTTCCTGGGTACGGTGCCGGCCAGCGCGGAGGGCCGCCGGCGCATGGCCGAGCAATCGCGCGAACGCATCGCCGCCGCACTGGCGGACCGCTCTGCATGACGCTGCCCCGGGGCAAGGATTTCCGCCCGCCCTGGCCCCTGCGCAGCGGCCATGTCCAGACCATGCTGTCTTCCAGCGGCGTGCGCCGCCTGCTGCTGCCGCGTGCGGCGAAGACCGTGCTGCAGGGCGCCGAGCCGGTGGTGCTCGACGGCGGCGGCGGCGTGCGCCTGAGCGGCGCCTACACCGCGCAGAAGACCCGTCCGCAGTCGCGCGGCCTGGCCGTGCTGTTCCACGGCTGGGAAGGCAGCGTCGATTCCACTTATGTGCTGCAGACCGGCAGTCGCCTGCTCGCCGACGGCTGGGACATCTTCCGGCTCAACTTCCGCGACCATGGCGACAGCCACGGCCTCAACGAGGCGCTGTTCCACTCCTGCCGGCTTGACGAAGTGGTGCATGCGCTGGGCGAGATCGCCACGCGCTGGGGCGCGCGGCCGATGGCGGTGGCCGGCTTCTCGCTGGGCGGCAACTTCGCCCTGCGCGCGGCGATGCAGACTTCGCGCGTGGGTATTCCGCTCAGTTACGCGCTGGCGGTGTGCCCGATCATCGATCCGGCGGTGGGCCTGTTTTCGCTGGAGGAAACGGCGCCGTGGTTCTATCAGGCGTACTTCATGCGCAAGTGGCGGCACTCGCTGCTGCTCAAGCAGAAGGCGTTTCCGCAGCACCAGTATTTCGAGATGTCGGAGTTGAAGAAGCACCTGCGCGGGCTCACCGAGGCGCTGGTGCTGCGGCATACGGACTTCAAGTCGCTGCAGCAATATCTGGACGGCTATTCGGTGGCCGGCGACGCGATGCTGGCGATGCAGGTCCCGGCCACCATCCTCACCGCCAGGGACGATCCGGTGATTCCCGTAGGCAGTTTCGAGCAGCTCCAGCTGCCGGCCAACGTGGAACTGGACATCGCTCCGTACGGCGGCCACTGCGGTTTCATCCGCGACTGGAGCATGGTCAGCTTCACCGACGATTACATCGCCGCGCGCTTCAACGCGGTGGCCGACGGCACTTCGCCGACCGGTTGAGAACCTGGCCGGGCAAGGGGGCGACATGCGGCGAGCACGCGACACGATCCGCCGGCACGCGATGCGCGGCGTGCGCCTCGCCCTGTGGCTGGCCGTCCTGCCGGGCGGGCTGGCGCCGGCGGCGACGCCCGCGGCCACGACCTTCCTGCGCTCGTTCGAACCGGCCGAACCGGCCCCGCTGGCGGGCGCGCCCGACCCGCGCTTCAACGTCGCCGTCGCCGGTGGTCCCGGTCAGGCGGCGGCACTCACCGCCAAGCCCGGCGTCGGCTTCAGCGGCCTGCATTCGCTGCGCTACCGCGGCGAGGCGGGCGGACAACAGCAGGTCGCGCTGTACGCGGTGAACCTGCCGGTACATGCGGACACGCAGCTGTCCTACCTGCTGTTTCCCGTGTCCAACGCGGGCGACCTGCGCAACCCGGCCAATTACGTGGCGGTGGACCTGCTGTTCGACGACGGCAGTCGGCTGTCCAGCCGCGGCGCACGTGACCAGCACCGCCTCGGCGCGTCGGCGCGTGCGCAGGGCGAGGGCCGCGTGCTGTACCCGGATCAGTGGAACTACCTGGCGGTCGACGTCGGCGCGGTGGCCGCCGGTCGCACGATCAAGCGCATCGTGCTGGCGCATGACGGTCCGGCCGCCAGCTTCGAGGGCTATCTGGATGATCTGCGTATCGGCCCCGCGCCGAGCGACACGCGCCGGCGCCCGAGCGACTTCGTCGACACCCGCCGCGGCACGAATTCCAACGGCCGCTTCTCGCGCGGCAACAACTTCCCCGCGGTGGCCGTGCCGCACGGTTTCAATTTCTGGACGCCGGTGACCGACGCCGGTTCGAACTGGATGTACCAGTACCAGCAGCGCAACGGCGCCGACAACCGCCCGCGGCTGGAGGCGTTCGCGCTGTCGCACGAGCCGAGCCCGTGGATGGGCGACCGGCAGACCTTCCAGCTGATGCCGGCGGCGGTCGCCCGCGGCGCGCCCAGCGCGAAACGCGCGACGCGCGCGTTGAGCTTCAGCCACGCGAACGAGACCGCGCACGCGCATGCCTACCGCGTCGCCTTCGACGACGGCATCGTCACCGAGATCGCGTCGACCGACCACGCCGCGATGTTCCGCTTCACCTTCACCGGGGACCGCTCGCAGCTGGTGTTCGACAACCGCGACGACCACGGCGGCATCGTGCTCGACCCGGCGACACGCAGCTTCAGCGGCTGGTCCGACGTGAAGAGCCGGTTGTCCGCCGGCGCCACCCGGCTGTTCTTCTACGGCACGGTCGACCAACCGGTCAGCGAGAGCGGGCGGCTCACCGGCGAGGGCCGCGACCACGTCGCCGCGTGGTTCGGCTTCGACACCTCGAAGACGAAAGTGGTGAACCTGCGCATCGCCACCTCGCTGATCGGCGTGGCGCAGGCGCGGCACAACCTGGCACTGGAGATCGCGCCGGGCGACAGTTTCGACGACGTGCGCGAGCGGGCGCAGCGGCAATGGGACCAGCAGCTCGGCACCATCAAGGTGAACGGCGCCAGCGCCGACGAGCTGACCACGCTGTATTCCAACCTCTACCGCCTGTTCCTGTACCCGAACGAGGCGTACGAGAACACCGGCAGCGCCGCGCAACCGCACTGGCAATACGCCAGCCCGTTCTCCGCGCCGACCGGCAAGGACACGCCGACGCGAACCGGCGCGCGCATCGTCGACGGCAAGCCGTACGTCAACAACGGCTTCTGGGACACCTATCGCACCGCGTGGCCGGCCTACGTGCTGCTCGCGCCGACGAAGGCCGGCGAGATGATCGACGGCTTCGTGCAGCAGTACCGCGACGGCGGCTGGATCGCGCGCTGGTCGTCGCCCGGCTACGCCGACCTGATGGTCGGCACCAGCGCCGACGTCGCGTTTGCCGACGCCTGGCTGAAGGGCGTGCGCCACTTCGACGTGCGCGCGTTCTACCAGTCCGCGCTGAAGGACGCGACCGTGGTCAGCCCGCTCGCGGGCACCGGCCGCAAGGGGCTGCAGCGCTCGATCTTCAACGGCTACACCGACACCGCCGTCGACGAAGGGCTGTCCTGGTCGATGGACGGCTACATCAACGACTTCGCGATCGGCAATCTCGCCGCCGCGCTGGCGGCCGCGCCGGCTGCGGACGACCCGTACGCCGCGCACTACGCCGACGACGCGGCGTACTTCCACCAGCGCGCGCTGGGCTACGTCAACCTGTTCGATCCCGCCGTCGGCTTCTTCGTCGGCCGCGACGCGAAGGGCAAGTGGCGCGACGACGCGAAGCATTTCGACCCGCTGCGCTGGGGCGGCGACTACACCGAGACCAACGCCTGGAACATGGCCTTCCACGCACCCCAGGACGGCGCCGGCCTCGCCTCGCTGTATGGCGGTCGCGCCGGACTCGCGGCGAAACTCGACGCGTTCTTCGCCACCCCGGGCGAGTTCCGCGTCGGCAGCTACGGCGAGCCGATCCACGAGATGCTGGAGGCGCGCGACGTGCGCATGGGCCAGTACGGCCACAGCAACCAGCCCTCGCACCACATCATCTACATGTACGACGTTGCCGGCCAGCCGTGGAAGACGCAGGACAAGGTGCGCGACGTGCTCAGCCGTCTCTACGTCGGCAGCGAGATCGGCCAGGGCTATCCCGGCGACGAGGACAACGGCGAGATGTCCGCGTGGTACCTGTTCAGCGCCGCCGGCTTCTATCCGCTGCGCATGGGCACGCCGGCATACGTGATCGGCGCGCCGTACTTCCCGCACATGGACATTGCGCTGGATAACGGCAGGCACATCGTGATCGATGCGCCGGCGGTGAGCGACACCAACCGCTACGTGCAGGGCCTGCGCGTCAACGGCCAGCCATGGAACAAGCTGACCCTGCCGCACGCGCTGCTGGCGCAGGGCGCCACGCTCGAATTCCTCATGGGGCCGACGCCCTCACGCTGGGCCAGCGACGAGGCCGCACTGCCGCCGTCACTGACCCCCCACGGCCGGCCGCAGCCGTTGCGCGATCCCGGTGCCGCCACCAGCAGCACGCCGACCATCGCCGGCCTGCCCGCGTTGTTCGACAACGACTCCGCCAGCGAAGCCGTGTTGCCCGCAACGTCGACCACGATCGCCTGGCACTATGCCGCGCCGCGCCGGGTCGCCCTGCTCACCCTGACCTCGGCGGCCAGGGCCGCCGCGCCGTCGGGCTGGCAGCTGCAGGCTTCCGTCGACGGCCACCACTGGCGCACGCTGGATACCCGCCAACAGCAACGCTTCGCCTGGCCGCGGCAGACCCGGGCGTTCGCCGTGCCGGCGCCGGGCGAGTACGCGCACTACCGGCTGCACTTCGACGCGGCACCGGACGCATCGCCCCGCGCCCTCGCCGAAATCGAACTGCTCGGACCCACCCCGTAGGCGGGGCGCTGCCTGCCGGCCGTTGCCTTCCGCGTTCGTGACGAAAGGCGGCGGACAGTGTCCGCCCCACGGAACCGCGCACCGCCCGTAGGCGCCCGCTCGCGAGCGATGCTCTTGCCAATCCCGGCTTCAACAGACGACTGTCTGGTCATCCCGAAGAGCATCGCCCGCGAGCGGGCTCCTTATGTGTCGATTCTCCTCGGAGGTTGGGGGAGAATCGCCGACTGATCATCGGTGGGAACGGGGAGACGCCGTCGGGCTCCTCTGGCTTCGCGCCTGCGCCGTAGATTCGCGCC
>Ga0066256_1000342_pt1 | contig 158868 bp, 131 predicted proteins | sample ThiBio_1000_biof_FD_87107 | JGI IMG/M metagenome (GOLD analysis project Ga0066256, IMG submission 87107) | Wastewater bioreactor microbial communities from Cape Town, South Africa - Thiocy_expt_1000_biof (version 2) | ecosystem: Engineered > Bioreactor > Thiocyanate-remediating >...
GACCTTGTTGCCGTCCGAGAAAGCGAGTGGCGCGTTGAAGCCGATGCAGGTGTCGAAGCCGTCGGCCGACACCCGGATGCTGCCCGAGCACGCGCCGGTGGCGGCCTGCGCCGTCAGCGTCGCGGTGTCCATCGCAGTGCTGAAGGTGATCGCGATCGTCGTCGAGACGGCGACGTCCGTGGCGCCGTCGCTCGGGAGCGTGGTCAGGCTGCCCGGGCACGGGTCGCAGCTGCCGCCGCAATCGACGCCGGTCTCGTTGCCGTTCTTCACCCCGTCGGTGCACGTCGGTGCCTGGCAGCTGTTCCCCGTGCACTTCCCGCTCGCGCAGTCCCCGTCCACGCCGCAACCGCGGCCGTTGGCGCACACGCCGCAGACTCCGCCGCAGTCGACGTCCGTCTCGTTGCCGTTTTGGATCTCGTCGTCGCAAGCCGGCGCAACGCAGACGCCGGCGCCGTTGCAGAGCGTGCCGCCATTCTGGTTGCAGGCGAGCCCCTTCGGCTCGTTCGCGTGCGAGGGCATGCCGGCGTTGCAGACCTCGTTCGTGCACTGCGAGCCGTCGTCGGCGGGGAGGTCGGCGTCGTCGTTGATGGTCGTGCTGTTGCCCGCACCGTCGCAGACGGACATCTTGCAGTCCCCAGCGACCTGCGCAGCCAGCGGGGTGCCGTTCTCCGTGTAGGCGACCCCGCACTTGCCTGCGCTGCACGTGCGCGTCTTGCACTCGTCGTCGGTGCCCGGGCAGTCGTTCGCCGTGGCGCATCCGGTGCACGCTCCGTTCACGCACGTGAGGTTCGCGCCGCACGCGGTGCCGTCGGACACGTTCGCGTGCTCGGGCTCTCCCCCGGCGCAGCGGTCCTGAGTGCAGGCGTCGTCGTCGTTGGGCACGTCGGTGTCGTCATCGACTGCGTGGATCTTCCCGTCGCCGTCGCACTCGTTCTTCTGGCAGTCGCCCGCGGTCTGCGTGCTGACGGCTGTGCCCGCGGGCTTCGGCTTCTCGCCACACTCGCCAGCGGTGCACGTGACTTCGATGCACTCGTTCGCGGGGGCCGGGCAGTCGGTCGGCGCCTTGCACTTCGGGCCGCCGTCTCCGCTATCCGTTCCGCCGTCGCGACCGCCGTCGACTTCGTCGTCCGATCCATCATCGGGCCCGCTGTCCGAGGGCTTGTTCGGTCGTGCGTCCGAGCCTCCGTCCGGGCTCGGCGGGGTCTGCGCATCCTCGGTGGTGGAGCATCCGAGGCTGCTCGCGGCGAGCATGGTGAGGATTGCGGCGGCGGCAGAAAAGCGGTGGGCGATCATGGTGCTTCAGGTGCGAAACTTTAGTTCGACCGTTGATAGCGGCCGGTACCGATTGCGTAGCAGCATTCGAAACTAGGCGTGACGACGGATGAGCTCAAGCAGATTCCCGCTGCACTCACGATGAGCTTGGAGCGCGATCCACCACGCGCGTCGACCCCGTGAACGCCGGCCGTTCGCGATGGGCGCGCTCGTCCGTTCGCGTCAGTCGTAGGGGTTCGGCGGCATCGCGAGCGTCGGGTCGGAGTCGGCGTGCGGCGTCGTTTGGGGGCGCGGCTTCGCCTTCGGCTTCTCCACCATCGGGACCTCGATCTCGTCGGAGGACGTCGGTCGGAGCTCTACGATTGCATCCTCGTGCCCTTCGGCCTTCACGAGGACGGTGATGACCCCCGCGTCGGGGCGCGCCACGCTCGTGATTCCCGTCGGGAGCGCTTGCCCGTCGACGAAGATGCGCGCGCCGCCGGGGACGCGCAGCGTCACCTCGTTCGGGTGGACGTCGGCGTCCGGCGCGGTGGCGGTGACGTCATCGAGATCGACGACCATCAGCGCCGCTACCGATGCGTCGAGCGTGGCGGGGGGCAGCGTAGCGACGGTCATCGAGGCGTCGGCCATGTCGAGCGCGGCGCGTCGCTCGAGCCGCGCGTTGCGAACGTAGAGGAGGACACCAAGGCCGAGCACGACGCCGACGAGCACCGCGAGGATGGCGCCGAGCGTGCTCACGCCGGTCGCCTTCGCGGCAGGAGCGAGCTCCTGGCGACGGTCGATTTCCATCGCGCTGCTGGTCTCGACTTGCAGGAGCGGCCCCGACGGTGGAGGTCGAGGTACTGGTTGTGGCGGCGGCGCAGGTTGGGTGATCGAGAGGCCGGTCGTCCGCGCGTTCAGCTCCGGTCCGCAGCGCTCCTGGAGCAAGAGCGCGACTTGCGCGGCCCCTACGGGCGGTCCGCTCGCGGCGAGCCAGCCATCCAGCGCCTGCTTGAGGTGGAGGGCGGTCGCGAAGCGAGCGTCCGGCTCCGTGGCGAGCGCTTTCATGACGATCTCTTCGAGGCCGCGCGGGTAGCCGCGCACGACCTCGCTCGGCGGCAGGAAGTTCCCCATCACGATCGCCGTCATGAGCTGCGGATCGTGCTCGCCCTGGAACGGGCGCTCGCCCGTCGTCGACTCGTAGAGGACGGAGCCGAGGGCGAAGATGTCGCTCCGGCGATCGAGGCCGCCGCCGATCAGCTGCTCGGGCGACATGTACGCGAGCTTGCCCTTCACCTGACCGGCGATCGTCATGTGACTCTTGCCGACCGCCTTCGCGACGCCGAAGTCGGTCACCTTCACGTGCCCGTCTCGCGTGAGGAGGATGTTGTGCGGGGAGACGTCGCGATGCACGACCGCCAGCGGTCGCCCGTCGTCGCCGATGAGCTCGTGCGCGGCATGGAGGCCGGCACACGTCTCCGCGACGATCTTGGCTGCATGCCGGATGGGAAGAGCGACCCGCGGAAGGTCCTCGCGGTCTTCGAGGCCCGGACGCAGCATCCGCACCATCGAGCTGCCGTCGACCCACTCCATGACGAGCGTGAGCATGCCGTCGAGGTCGACGAGCTCGAACGTACGCGCCACGTTCTCGTGTCGAATGCGAGAGGCGATGCGCGCCTCGTCGAAGAACATCTCGCGGAAGGAGGCGTTCTCCGCCAGGTGGGGCATGAGCATCTTCAGCGCGAAGACGACGCCCGCTCCGCGATGACGCGCTGCCCACACGTGTGCCATCCCACCCGAGCCGACGGGCACGAGTAGCTCATAGGGCCCGAGGATCCGGCCGGGACGCAGTTCGTGATCGTCGGACAGCGCGTGTCGCACGAGCTCGCGCAGTATAGAAGACTTCGGCGACCTGAGGGCACTCGACCCCGCACGAATCGGGCCGAACGATGCGCCATCGCCCATGCTGGCCGTCTGGCGACCTCGAGCGTCCCACCTCGCGGTACATGGCTCGCTCTCCGCGGCCTCGTGCCGCCTTTGCTCGCGCGAGGAGAAGGAAGGGCGAGACGAGGCGAGACGAGACGAAGGCGCGTGCGTGACGCTCCTGCTTCCTCGGGGCTCCGCTCGTCCGGCAAGATGGTCGTGCATTGGGATCGAGCGACGAGCTCATCTTTCGCGTCGATCGTGCGGACGGAGCGTTCGCGGCGCTCGCATCGGCGCGCGCCGTCGTCGTCGAGCGTCACTTCTCTCCGGATCAGTGCGCGCGCTGGGTCGAGGGCGTCTACCGCGCTCGCGCCGTGTGGACCCACGACTTTGGCGGCGAGCAGTTCACCCTCGGTCGTGCGTTCTACACGCACTTCGAGGAGGGCCGGAGCCGCGCTTACTTCGCGGAGACAGCGGAGTCCGATGCGCGCGTCGACGCGCATGCGCCCGGGCTCCAGCAGGCGATGCGCGATCTGGTTGCGCGTGTGGTCGGAGAGAGCCGCGCCGTGCAGCGCCGCGGCTGGTGTGGGCCGGGCGTGCACGTCTTTCCTCCCGGCGGGCCGGTGGCGTCACGGGGTGGTGTCCACCACTTCGACACCGAGGGGCTCGCCGTGCATCACGTGGAGAAGCGACGTCCTGCGATCTCGCTGGTGGCAATGCTCCAGACGACGGAGACCGACGGCGGGTTGAAGGTCTGGGACGTCCGCTACGACGGGCGTGATCATCCGAAGCGTGAGGAGCTGCGTGCGCGGAGCGCCACGGTCACCTATGGCGTCGGCGACGTCGTCCTGATCGACAGCTACACGCTCCATCAGATCCAGCCCTTCGGAGGTGCGCGCGAGCGGATCAGCGCGACTGCGCATGCCGCGCAGATCGACATGGGCCTATGGGAGTGCTGGTTCTGAGCGCCGCCTCGGATGGCGGTTCGCGCTACCGTTCGCGCCAAGAGGCGCGCGGCGCGCGCTCACCGCAGCGAGCGGAGGTAGTGGAACTTCTCCTCCGCCAGATCGGCGGCGGTGAGGCCCCAGTCGTCGTCGCGCGGGATGAGGTACATCACATCGGACCTCACGCTCGCGAAGTTGATGACGCCCATCCCTCCGAGGAGCCGGCCGAACACGTCGCGCCGCCAGAGGTGTTGCTCGGGGATCTCGCACAGGCGACTCAGCGCATGGTCGGTCGGTGACGGGCGCACGATCAGGAACGTCATCGTGAACGTGAGGTAGCGCGGCTCGCCACGGTAGGGATCGGGCTTGCCCGACGGTTGGCGGCGGGCGCCCTCCTCGGTGGTCATTCCGCCGAGCCACATCTTGAAGTCCTTCTCGGCGCGGGCGTCGTCGTCGAAGTAGTCCCAGCAGCCGCGCTCGATGAGCCCGAGATGGCCGAGCAGTGCATCGCTGGCGCGCTTGTAGAGCAACCACTTCTGATGCAGGCCGATGGCCTGCGGCTGTTCGACGATCGCGCTCCGGAGCAGCGGCAAGAGGTTCGGCGCGCGGTCGAGGCGAGCGGCGACTTCGATCGAGAAGATGGAGCTGCTCATGAGCGATCAGCTCCCCGAGCTCGTTCCGGTCGTGCGGTTCCACGATCCGCTTCGACTGAGCCTCGCGCCGAGGATGACGCCCGTGCCCACGGCGACCGCCACCGGTACGGTGCCGAAGCCTACCGGGCGCGTCCGAGGCGCGCTCGAGGTCGGCGTTCCGCTCGAAAACGGCGTCACGCGAGGCGTCGGTTGATAGGCGCTCAGCTGGTTCGTCCAGGGGCCGTTCTCCGGTGCTGACCAGTGCGTCCAGAAGGTCGAATGCGCTGCTCGCGAGCCGCCGTAGAAATAGGGGCCGTTCCAGTCCGTCGTGCCTCCCGCCGCGTTCGGCGCGCCCGCGGAATCACGCTCGCGATCGAACGCCGTGGCGGGCAAGAGCTCGAGCGCGATCTGCGCCTGCGTGTACGCGGCGAAGTCGTCCACGAGATCGTCGAGCTCCTGGCGATCGACGGCGTTGGGGCCGACGTAGAGGAGCGTCTTCGTGCCGAGCGCGATGAGGTTGGCGGCGCTCGGGAGGCGGGCGGTGTGGCGGTTGTCGAACTGCGATGCGTCGTCGGTATAGGAAGCGAGCCGCTTCCGATCGAGGACGAACATCGGTCGCGCGTGCCTTCCGCTGCTCTGCCGCGCGGTCTTCGCCTTCACGAAGAGCGGCTGGTAGTACGTCGCTGCCGCGAGCGTGAGATGCGCCGGGACGACGCCGCGCGGGTGAGGCCAGTTGTCGAACAGGAAGACCGGATCGAGGACGCCCGATGCGCCGGCCGCGAACGCGACCGCCTCCGGGCCGGGGAGGTCCACCACGACGGTGGCGTTCTGCGCGCGCGGGTCCTGTTCGAGGAGAGACGCGAGCGCCCTGCCTTGCTCGAACGCGGTCTCCATGCCGGGGGTGGCGATCGGGACGAGCGCGTCTTCGACCGGCGCGCAGGGAGCGCTCCCGCTCTCGCCCTGAGGCGTCGATTTCGGCAGGGCCTTCGGCGACTGGAAGAGGGTGGGGACGAAGTACGGTGCGTGGCTCGCCTCCGCCGGTGCGAGATCGTCCGGCATCCGCGCGAGCGCGGCGCGGTCGAACGCCTGCGTCGACTTGCCGTCGAAGACGAGCGACTCTCCGGTGGCGCCGAAGCTCCAGCCGTACTCCTTCTGCATGTCGAGCGCCCCGCGCGGCTGGAAGGCGACCTCCGGCTCGGAGTCTCTCGCTGCGACGACGGCACACGTACCGATCGTCGCCATCGCGGCAACGACGCCTCCGAGCGCGAGGAGGCCCGTCATCGCCTGGCGGCGCGGCACGGCGATGCTCTCTTGCCACCAGCGCGCGCCGATGATGCCAGGCTTGTCGACGATCTCCTGCCTCGTGAACGTCGCCGGAGGCTGGGCCTGCTTGTTCGTCACGATTCGATCCGGCTCTCGCGTCGAAGCGTCTCGAGGAAGTCGGGACGGAACACCCCGTCGACTCGGATGGAGTACCGGAAGAACGGATCGGCGTCGACCCCGTGGAAGTCGTGATCGTTGAACCAGTACGCCCGTCCCTCGACGGGCGTCTTCCGCTGCTTCTCCTCGTCCCAGAGGAAGAGCCGCTTGTCCCCCGCGGGGCAGACGGTGATGAAATGGTCGGGCGCCTCTTGCTCGTCCGGATCGCCGTCGCGGTGGACCGTGCCGTGGTCGTTCGCCTCGAGCCCCATCACGTTACAGCGGCCGATGTGGAGGAAGGGAAGGCTCTTCGCGAAGGCGATCGTCTTCGGAAAGAACGTCTTCGCCAGACGGGTGAAGTCCTTGCCTTCGGCGCTCGACTTCTCGTCCCAGTAACGGTTGGGGATGAGCTCCACGTAGGCCTTCCAGGGGAAGTAGACCTTCTGGCGGAACTTGAGCCACAGCATCTGGCGGCGGGAGAGCGGCAGCTCCGTCTCCTCGCCGAACCGGAGCTCGTTCGAGTGCTGCCGATCGATCGCGCTCGGATCGTCGGCGAGAGAGCGGAACGTCTCGAACGCGTCGGGCGAGAGGCTGCGGATCGCCTCGCCGTAGTCGACGTAAGCCTCGGCCGTGCGCGACGGAGGCATGATCCCCATCGAGCGATGGCTTCCGCCCGTGTAGTCGATCGCTACCTGGGTCAGCGCCAGGCAGACCTCCTCGTGGATGGCGTCGAGAGCGCTCGTGTCGATGAAGCGCTCGAGCGGGACGTAGGGCAGGGGTGCACCGGGAAAGATGCCTCGAAGCGCCACCCTCGAGTGCGTACCGGAGCACGTGGCCCGTGACAAGCCGCAGTGGACGGAGTCCCGCGCCGCCGGTAGCTTCGCGGGCGTATGGACGACGTCGACGTCAAGCCGCTCTACATGGTGTGTTTCGGCGCCGCGACCACACTCGTGATGCTGGTGCTCTTCCTCGTCGGGAGGCGCTCCCTCGCTGCCGAGCTCACGAAGGGCAACTCCGCGGAGCGCCTCCTCGGCGTCGGGCAGGTCACCGCGATCTTCCTCGTCGCCTCGAACGCGGTGAAGACGGCAGTGAAAGGCGACGACATCCTGCGCGACGCCACCTGGGTCGGTGCGTTCGGTGTGGCGGGCGTCCTGCTCATCGCGATCACCGGCCACTTCGGCGTCCGTCTGCTCCTCCATTCGCGCCTGCCCGCGGAGATCGCGCGAGGCAACACCGCTGCCGGGCTCGCCGCCGGCGCGCACTACGTGGCGACCGGCATCATCACCTCGCGCGCGATGGCAGGCAGTGACGTGCAGGAGCTCGCCATCTCCGTCGCGTTCTTCGTTCTCGGGCAGGTCACGCTCCACGTGTTCGTATCGCTGTTCCGCGCGTTGACCACCTACGACGACGCCGAGCAGATCGCCGGAGAGAACCTCGCCGCGGCGCTGAGCTACGCCGGAGCGGTGATCGCGCTCGCGATCATCATCGCCCGCGCGACGGAGGGCGAGTTCACGGGATGGGAGACCTCGCTGAAGGGCTACGCCGGCGTGCTCGCCTGCGCCTTGGCGCTCTACCCGGTGCGTCAGGTGTTCGTGCAGATGCTCCTCCTCCGTGCGCCGCTCAAGCTGCGCGGCGGTCCGCTCGACGACGGCATCGCCCTCCAGCGGAGCGAGGGCATCGGCGTGCTCGAGGCGGTCACCTACGTCGCGACGGCGCTCTCCATCGCCCGCCTCGCCTGAACGTCGTGCGCGAGGAGCCAATCCGATGACGACCGACGGCTACGACGCCTTCGCACGCCGCATCGTCGCGAGCGGCATCCTCTCCGATCCGTGGATCGACGGTGCTCCGCGGTTTGGGGAGGAGCCGATCATCGTGAGCGCACGGCTCGAGCGCGAGCTCTACCGCGCCTCCGAGGAGGTCGCTGCAGTCTACAACGAGATGTGCCTCATCGTCGTCGACGAGCCGCGGCTCCTCGACGACTTCTTCATGATGACGCCGGTCCAGAAGGCGATGTGGACCGCGTCGCAGCCTCACTGGCACGGGATCGCGCGGGCGGATGTCTTCGTCACGGAAGAGGGGCTCGCGTTCACCGAGATCAACTGCGATACGCCCACCGGCGAGGCCGAGGCGGTCGTCCTCGGCGCGCTCGCCTCGGAGACGCCGCCGCGGGCCGGGCTGGTCGATCCGAACCGCGAGCTCGAGGAGCGCTTCGTCGCCTTGGTCGAGACGCTCTGCGTGCGCGACCTCGAGCCGGACGCTCCGCGGTCGATCGGCCTCGTCTACCCGACGGAGTTCACCGAGGACCTCTCCCTCGTGCGGCTCTACAAGAAGTGGTTCGAGTCACGCGGTCGCGACGTGGTCCTCGGCTCGCCCTACAACCTCGCGAGCGACGAGCGCGGGACGCTGCTCTTCGACACGCCGGTCGGGGCGATCCTCCGTCATTACAAGACCGACTGGTGGGGCGAGCGCCAGAGCGTCTGGGACGACGACGCTGTGGCGGACTCCGAGCCGCTGACGGGAGCGCTCCATGCGGTGTTCTCGGGCATGGCTGCGGGACGCTCCACGGTCGTGAATCCGTTCGGCGCCGTCCTCCCCCAGAACAAGCGCGCAATGGCGTTTTTCTGGGAGCAGATCCATCGATTCTCGCCGCGGTCGCAGGAGATCATCCAGCGCCACATCCCGGTGACGGCCCGGCTCGAGACGATGCACGAGGAGCAGCTCGCGGTGCAGCGCGAGGACTGGGTGCTCAAGAGCGACTACGGCGCCGAGGGGGACGAGGTCATCGTCGGCCGTCACGTCACCGACGAGATCTGGAAGGCCTCGCTCGCGCACGCGCGCCCCGGCCGTTGGGTCGCGCAGCGCTTCTTCCAGGCGAAGGCGATCGACGACGCCGGATCGATCGTGAACCACGGCGTCTTCCTCGTCGCAGGACAGGCATGCGGGCTCTATGCGCGCGTGCAGGTCGGGCCCACCGACGATCACGCGCTCAGCGCTCCCGTCCTCGTCGAAGGTCGATAGGTCGCAGTCACAGCGTCGGCGCGAGCCAGCGATCGCGCGCGTCCGCCGCAGCGAGCGACGAGCGAGCGTGCTCGGCCGGACATCGGGACGGTCACGTCGTAGAATCGAGCGACCGATGGACCTCCAGCGCATGCTCCGGATGTGCCATGAAGGGCAATGGAAGGTCGGCGATCTCGACTTCAGCCGTCGTCCGCGCCCGATGTCGCCCGAGGACGAGATGAACGTCGTCCAGTACTTCACCGACATGGCGCAGATCGAGCGGCTCGCCGGTGCGCTCTTCGTCGAGCAGGAGCGTCGCGCGACCGACCCCGTGCTGAAGGCGATCTTCGGGACGTTCGTCGTCGACGAGATGCGCCACTCGCATGTCGCCCAGATGCTCGCGGATCACTACGACGTCCGACGGCTGAAGGTGTACCGCACGAGCACGAGCCTCGAGCGCTTCTTCCCGGCCTTCGTCGACGCGATCCGGCACCTCTCGGACGACGTCGCCAACGCGTACATCACGTCGGGCGAGCTCGTGCTCGATATCGCCCTCTTGCGATCGATCAACGACTTCGTCGACGACCCGCTCTCCGCGCAGGCGATGGAGCTGATCAATCGCGATGAGTCACGCCACATCGCGATCGACTACTACATGGTCGGCTACTACGCGTCGGAGGAGTATCGCGCCCGCCGGCGGGACGCTCCTCGGAAGAGCCTCGCGGAACAGGCCGCCGGAGCCCGCGCGTTCGCCACGATGACGCGCTGGGGCCGCCCGTTCTTCCGTGATGTCTTCTTCGCTCCGATGTCGCGCGTCGACCCGACGGGCGTCCGGCTCCGCGAGGCGTTCAAGCGGATGCAGCTCCTCGGCGCGAAGCCCGGTATCGCGGGCAAGCGCCTGAAGGGGGTCATCGGGAGCATCGTCGGGACCGAGCCCGAGCTCATCGAGCGCCTCGCGTCCGAGGAGGGGCTCTCCAGGGCCGCGAAGATGTCGTTCGAGGACCTCGCCGCCGAGGCCCTCGAGGCGAAGCATCACGACTGAGGGATGCCCGCGCGCGCGGGAACCGCGTACTGTCGTTCGAATGCGCATTCTTTCGACGTCGCTGTCGTGGAGCGTCCTTGCGTTGTCGATCGCCGCGTGTGGTGAGTCGGACGCCGGCGACGCGAACACGGGCGATGCGGGCACCACCCCCACCGCGTGCGTCGCAGGCGCGAAAGCGTCCTGCTACACCGGTGCAGAAGCCACGAGGGACGTGGGGCGCTGCAAAGCGGGCACGATGACCTGCCTTGCCGACGGCAGCGGCTACGGGCCCTGCGAGGGGGAGGTGTTGGCGATCCCCGAGACCTGCAACAGCCCCGTCGACGACAATTGCAACGGGCAGGTCAACGAGTCGGGCGAAGGTTGCGGGTGCGTGCCCAAGGCCACCGCGAGCTGTTACACAGGCGCTGCCGGCACCGAGGGCGTGGGCTCGTGCAAAGGGGGCACGAAGACGTGCAACGAGCAAGGGACCGCTTACGGCCCCTGCGTCGGCGAGGTCCTTCCGCAGCCGGAGACGTGCAACACGCCGGAGGACGACGACTGCGACGGGCAGACGAACGAAGGCGGCGACGGCTGCGTGTGTCGGCCAAACTCGACTGCGAGCTGCTACTCGGGCCCGGCGGGCACGGCGGGGGTCGGCGTGTGCAAGGCGGGCGTGAGGACGTGCAACGCGCAGGGAACTGGGTTCGGTGCATGCGTGGGGGAGGTACGACCCGCCGCCGCCGAGAACTGTTCCACCCCGACGGACGATAACTGCAACGGCGCCGTGAATGAAGGGTGCTAGCCGGTCGCTTACGCCGCGTTGCTACGCGCGTCGCCGCGCCGTGATGTCTCGCTTCAGGGGCTTCAGTGCACGGGCACGTTCAGCTCGGAGATGCGACGGAGCCCCATGCCGCCCGGATACGCGTAGCTCGCGCAGGTCGACATGCCCCAGACCGTGAGCGAGAACGGCCCTTCGCTATGGATTCGATGCGCACCGTCGGTGCACGCGGTCGCGGCGTACTTCTGCGGCTCGCCGTAGCGGGTGAGCTCGGCGTACGTCCATTCGTAGTCATCCGAGATGGGCTTCCATCCGGTGAGGACGCCAGCGCAGTCGAGGGTGACGTCGCGGAACGCGCCGTTCACTTTTCGGCGTGTGACGAAGATCGAGCTGGAGCTGTAGGTGAAGTCCGAGAAGAACCCGTAGGTGTCGAGCCACTGATCGGTCGGGATCGCCAACGCGGTCTCCGGATCGCCCATGAAGGACGTCGAGCCATCCGCGCCGGTCATGAGGGCCACGGCGAGGAAGGGGTGGTCGGTGTCCTGACTCCGAACGATGAACGGCTCGTGCGCAAAGAAGACCGCGAGCTGTCCTGCCTCGAGCCGTGCGGGAGCGCCATCGGGGCGCGACGGCTCGTAGACGAGCTGGGTGTCGTTGGCGGCGGCGAGGAGACGAATCGGGCTCAGGTCACGTTCCTTCAGGGTCCCGCGGGACATCAGAGCAGTGCGGTTGGGCGCGGGGAGGACGGCGTATTCACGTCCCCAGGCCGAGACGGGCGGGATCTGACTGTTGTCCGCGTCGGCATACCCGATATCGGCCGGCACGTTCATGGCGGTCTGTCCCCCAAAGGCCCCGGCCGGCTTGCTCGTCTCGATGACGGAGCCGGCGAGCTCGTTCCCTTGTGTGAGCTGCCAGCCCTCTCCGCGCTGCAATCGGTAGTTCGGGCCCTCGCCCCGCGGCCCTGCGGGGATGCCCGGACCGCCGAGGACGTCGACCCTCGGAAGGAGATCGATCGACGTATCGTCCTCGAGCGCGACGATCTGGATCGTAGGTTGCCCGGGTTGAGTCTTGTTCGTTCCTGGGTGCGACAGGCCTCCCTTGCCGAAGAGATCGCCTTTCCCGCCCCAAGAGCTCATCAAAATATAATTCGTTCCAAACGATGTCGTCGGTAAGAGCAACGTTGCGCTCGGAAAGACGCTTGGGGCGCCTCCGTAGGGGTAGAGCGCATACATCGACACGGGAACGTCCGCACCGACGAACATCGCGTGACCGATGCCCGTTCCGAACACAGCGAGCGGCTTATCGAAGATCGGCTTGACGCCCTCGGGACACCCGACCCAGTTCTTCGTCCCCGAACGGTCCTCTGCAGCAAGGAAGACCACCGCTCCGCTGCCTGGGGGGATCGGTCCGTCGATTTTCGTGTGCTTCACGACGCCGTTTTCGACGGATGGCAACCATACGGCGCCATCGAGCGACTTCTCCTCCCCTTGGTACGCGAGCCGTAGGGTGGCAGGCGACGTCCAGTTGTTCGCAACGAAGAATGCATAACAACTACCACCATCGATCTCCCTGCTGATGATGCCCGGGATCGCAAAGGAGCAACCCACGGAGCCTTCGTTGAGCGCCGCAGCGGTGCACGGGGCGACGCACTTGCCGTTCCCGCACGCCAGGTCCGCTGCGCATTCCTCGACGAGGTCTCCCCTGCAATCGACCACGGAGCGGAGGTCGCGCGAGCAAGAGACCCCGGAACAGGAGGCGTCGACCTCGCCGCCGGCGTCGGGCGGCGCGAACGTCTGCGAGTCGTTCTTCTTCCAGCCCTCGCGCCCGGACGAGCAACCTACCCACACGGCCGAGACGAGAAGCAGAGCGATCATGGATCTACGCATGAGAACCTTCCTCACTCCATCCAATTACTGAAATACGACCGGCGCCGCTTCTAGATGAATATCCGTGTCGACGCTCCCCCGCCCGAGCTGACCGAAGAAGTTGTCTCCCCAGCACGCCACCGAGCCACTGCGAAGCAGCGCGCAGACGGCTTCATCCATCAGCGCGACGCCCACCACCTGCTCCGTGAGGCCCGCTATGCGCGTAGGAGTCGACTGATCCTGACGCGTCGCGACTCCGACCTGTCCGGCGCGGTTCGCGCCCCAGCAATAGAGCTCGCCCGTCGCCGCGATGGCGCAGGTGGTATCCCCACCGGCGGCCACGGCGACCGGATGGACGTCGTCCGGCAAGGCGACGCGCGCTGGAAGCATCTCCTGAGCGCGAAGGCGCGTACCGAGCTGACCGTGCTCGTTCTGTCCGCCCCAGCAGTGGACGCTTCCGTGACTCAGCGCGCAGGCATGCGTCGTCCCTGCGGTCACGCTCGTTACGCCCGGGAGCACGATCGGCGCCGGGATGGGGTCCGGATGGAGCGAGCTCGTTCGGCCGAGCTGCTCGGCGGTGCCGCCTCCCCAGGACAAGAGGTCGCCGTTGTCGGCGAGAGCGAAGCCACTGTTCTCCGCGCCTGCGCACCCACGCACGGAGCTCGAGATTCTGTCGGCATGAGCCGGCGGGCTCGAAGGTCCCGCGGGCGGGTCTTCGAGCTGCCGAGCGAGTTGAAAGGAGTCGTTCATGCCCCACGACCAGAGGCGATCGTCGGTTCCGACGGCCAGGGCGAACTTGCCCGCGAGCGTCACGGATTTCGCCCGAAGGCCGTCGATGACGGTCGGATCGGGGTGAGGACCGTTCGACGGGGCAGAAGCACGACCAAGCTGTCCCCACGCGTTGGAGCCGAAGCAGGCGACCTCACCTGCGCCCGAGACCACGCACGAGCTGCCCGAGACCCCTTGGCCCGCCGCAGCCACGTTCGTTGCGTTCGAAACTCCGACGACCCGCCGCGGTGTGGCGTCGTAATCGGGGGCTGGGCGCGCGTCGCTCGCGCCGGCCCCGAGCTGTCCGGACACATTGGCCCCCCAGCACCGAACGGTGCCGTCCTGGAGAAGGGCGCAGGCGTGCTTGCCGCCGCTCGCGGCGATTCGAGTAACGCACGGGCTTTCGGTGCACTTGACCGCGAAGTCGTAGGGCGGCGGCGGCGACCGCGTGGCGTCCTCGCCAGCGTCGACCACGTCGCTCGGCTGAACGGCTCCCGCGTCCCCTGCATCGGTCTCCCTCGTGCTGGCGAGCGTCTCGCCCGGCGAAGAACATGCCGTTAGAAGCGCGGCGCCAAGAAGACCGCACGCACAAGACCCGACCATCCGACGAGGTAGCGTTCGATGAATCACTGTGTGGCCCCCTTTAGAGCAAAGCCATCACCAACGATCCACATGTGCTCGGAATTGCCGTGAATGCCGAATACGGGGCTCGGAATGAAGCTGTATCCCATATTGATCGGTTCCCGCCTGAAGGTAGTCCCATCCCATCGCACGATACGGTCGACTGTCTGCATGATGCGGATGTCGTTCCACGCATTGCCCCACGCTAGATGGGTCGGAGGCGGAAGCAAAAGGGGTGGTTCTTGTCCCGGGGCAGCGCCGACCGGGGGCTCCATCGTGTAGTCGATGACCGCGGGAGTATCTCTGCCGAAGGCGGAGTACCTGGAGATGAACATTCCATAGTGGTGCTCGTATCCAAACAGAGCGACCCGAGGAGCATCGTCGGTGGCATTGATCGCGACGCCGGCGACCGGAACGAATGCGAGGTTACTGGTCAGTGACGTGTTGAACGGCGAAATCGCCGTGGAGGAGAGCTCGAAAACGTATGGCTCGTCCTGGAACACCGCCCAGTCGTTCATCTGCCCTTCGACATAGCCGGCAGCGTAAACCTCGAAACCAGGACGTCCAAAGATCGTCGTGATGTGAAGCTCGGGAAGACCGGTGGAGAAGCTCGTCAGCTTCGCGCCGTCGAAATGGTCGAGAGCGCCGAGACGGCCGGTGAACCAGACATCACTCGGGCTGTTCCCGTAGATGGAGCGGATCGGCTGTAGGTGGCCCGTCTCGACCCGCGTCCAGCTGCCACCGGCGCTCCGATGAAGCAGAAGGCCCTGCTCGCCGCCGGCCCATACGTCGGTGGCCGTTCCCCAGATGCTGTAGAGCGCACGGTTCGCCCGATGGGACGTCGTCCAGCTCGTTCCGTCGTAGTGCACGATGAGCCCTTGGGCGCTCACGCTCCAAACATCGTTCGACGCGACGACCCAGACGCCGCGCAGCGAGAGCGGCTCGCCGAGGTCCGACGTCGGGAGCCTCGTCTCACACATCCCGGTGGGGCCGCACGCGAGCGGTCGCTCCGCGTCCGGAACACTCGGCGCATCGGCGTCGTCCGGTCCGGCGTCGGCGATGGGAGCTCCGCTGTCTTCGGCGCCCCCATCGGTATTCGTATGGCCAGGGGGAGCGGCACCGTCGTCTTGTCCGGCCGTCGCACAGGCGACGAGCACGACGAGGCCTGTGCATGCGAGCGTGACGGATCTCATGGAAGGGCTCCCCAATGAAACATGCCGAGCTCTCCGCCGAACCATACGTCGTCGGGAGCAGCTCCCCAGATGGCTCGGAGGGGGCGGCGATAGTTGCCCATTTCGATCTTCGACCAGCGCTCGCCGTCGAAGTGCAAGACCGTTCCTTCGTCACCGGCTGCCCAGACATCGTTCGGAGCGAAGCCGAAGATCGCACGGAGCGTCGCCCTGGTACCGGTCTCCTCCTCGTTCCAATCCGTTCCGTCGAAATGGAGGATCGTGCCGCCGCTCCCCGCGGCCCAGAGCTGATCGCCTTGTCCCCACGCAGCGAACAGATCGGCTTGCGAGGCGACGGGCATCACGACGCCGGTGCCGAGAGAAGGCGATATCGGATAGCGGGCGATGGCGGCGTTATCGCCGACGAGCCAGAGCGCCTCGTCGGGCACGTGGAACAGAGCGCGGAAAGGCAGCTGCTTTGCCTGGTTGGTGGCAGCGAGTACCGGGTCGGGCGCGAATTCGATCATCAGGGGGGCGTCGAAGCTCATGAGCTTCGCGAGGACGCCGGGCGCGGTGACGCCGGACAGGTACGGCTGCATGTAGCTCAGGTAGATATCGCCGTTTGCGAGCACGGCAATCCCCGATAGCGTAAGAGTGTATATGCTCGCTTGGACCGTCTTGACGCTGCTTCCATCGATGCGACGGCGCAAGGCCAGCACTCCTCCAACGCCCCAAGTCTCGTCGGCGGTGAGGTAGAGGCTCGAAAGCGTCTCGGTGATGGTCGATTCGAGAGCCGCCCACTGCCGGCCATCCCAGCGCATCACCCCACCGCGCGACGCGGACGCCCAGACATCGTCCTTCGAGCGCCCGCTCAGCGAAGCGACGGAACCGATCGTGAGGGGTGTTTCGACGCGGCAGACACGTCCGGCGGCGCACGGGAGGCTCAGCGAATCTCCCTCTATGGCGTCGGCGCCCGCGTCGGCGAGGGATGCTTCGTCGCCGGAGTCGGACATGGGGATGACGATGCCGCCGTCGGGCTCGATGGCGGCACCGTTCGGGTCGTTCGAGACGGCGCACCCGGAGCCCGCAAGGACCGCCCCGGAGAGCGGGCCGAGCAAGGCCGCGAACACGACGACAGCGGAACGAGGCTTCGTACGGGATGAGTGGAGAATCATTTGGCGAGGGGTCCTTCCGAATCGCAGGGAGCGACGAGGCATTCTCCCGCGGAGCAGACCTGATTGGGCGCGCACGCATTTCCGCAAGAGCCGCAGTTGCGATTGTCGACGCGCGTATCGGTCTCGCAGCCGGTCTCGCTGATCCCGTCGCAGTCGGCGTAGCCGTTCTCGCACTTACCGTCGCAGACCCCCATTGCACATGTGGGTACGAAATGCGGACGACCGGATCCAGGGCAAACGTAGCCGCATCGGCCGCAGTTCAGAGGATCGTCGTCGAGCCTTACGCACTCATTGAAAACGAGGGTGTCGCAGAGCGTTTCGCCGACGTCGCAGATGCAGCGGAGGATCTGGTTCTTGTCGACGCCACACGTATTGCCATCGGTGCACGCGACTCCGCACCGGGCGCAGTTGTCGTTTGTAGTCAGGGAGGCTTCGCAGCCGTCCTCCCGGTCACGGTTGCAATCGCCCCAAAACGGATTGCATTTTGGCTCGTCGCACTTCCCGTCAACGCATCCGAGGTACGTGTTGGGCAAAGACCCCGGGCGTTTGTCGCAAACCGTGCCGCAGGTCCCGCAGTTTTCATCGTCCGTTTTCAGGTTCGTGCAACCGCCGGGACACCTGTCCGGTAGAGCTTGGGCCTTGCACACGTCGATGCAACCGCCGAATTGGCAATCCTCGTTCTCTCCGCATTCTCTCCCGCAACTTCCGCAATTGCTCGTGTCCCGCGAGAGAACGGTTTCGCAACCGTTGGTCGGGTTGTCGTCACAATTTCCGTACCCATGGGCACAGCTGAATACGCATTGACCTTCTATGCAGGTCCATTTGCTGTTGTTGATATTGTCGCCGCCGCAACGAATCCCGCAGCCACCGCAGTTCTCGTTGTCGTTCCTCAGGTCGACGTCGCAGGGGAACCTCGACGAAGGGCACGTCGCCGACGGGAACGTGCACGTCGTCACCGGGCACATCGCCACGGACTCCGCGTCGAGTGCAGCGTCCCGGCTTGCGTCCTGGTCGACGAACGACACGGGGGGGCCTGCATCGACCACAGCGGCGATGTCCCTCTGCTCCGTTACGCACGCCGTCGCGGCAATGGCAGCGGCGACGACCGAGCCGACCGCAACGCGAAACAATCTCATGGTGAGGAACTCCGAGCTCTGTTGGGTGGAATGCGCCCGACGCCAATCAAGAGAGAAGGCGAGGCCGGATCGGGTTCACCGATCGGACGTCGACGTGTGATCGACCGGCGTGCTCTCCCGGCCAGAGCCGTCGCCGAGCTCGCGAAGTCGGGCGCGGGCCTGGTCGGCGCGCCAGCTCGACGGGTGGCTCGACACGAATCGCTGGAGCGCGGAGCGTTCGGCATCGCTCTGTCCGAGCGCGCGGTGCGAGCGAGCCTCACCGAAGCTCGCCTCTTCGGTGAGCGAGCCCGTCGGACGGGTGCGGAGCGCGCGTTGATAGAGACGCAGCGCGCCGGAAGGATCGCTCAGCCGCTCGAGCCGCAGCGCTGCCGCCGCCAGCATCGCCGGATACGCCTGACCGGAGCTCTCGTACCTCTCGATCACGCGTTCGTAGGTCCGAGCAGCCTCCGCCCAGCTCTTGTCGGCGCGTAGACGATTCGCGGTTCGGAGCAGGTCTTCGACTTCCTCGACGTCGCTCCGCGAGGGCAACGACGCCGGAGCGGGGGGAGCGCTCGCGGGGCTCGTCCGGACGCTGGCGATGACGGAGGGCAAGGCCGCCACGTCGACCGCTTCGAGCTCGGTCGCACGAGCCGTGGCGATCTCCGGCGCGGCCGAGATCTCCTCGAGTGGAGCCGGTACGGTCGGATGAGCGGCGAGGGGGGCTTCGACGCCCGGCGCGACGTCGCCCGGCGTCGGTGCCTGTCCGAGGGCGAGCGTCGCGACGAGGCTCGCACCGATCACGAGCCCGCCGATGGTCGCGCCGGCGTACCACTTTCCGCGTGCGCGCAGCACCGCGTCCCGTCGTTCGACCAGGCCGGCGACCTCTCGAGCCAGTGCGGTCCGGTCGAGCGGCCGGGCGGGGCCGCTGTCGCCGTCGAGCTTCGCCATCTCGAGGAGTGCATCTACGTCGGCGTCTTCGATGCTCACGACGATCCTCCAGTCCCTTCCTCCACGAGGCTTCGGAGCCGCGCCTTTGCGCGCCGCAAGCGAGTGCGAACGGTCTCCGGGGAGACGCCGAGCTGGTCCCCGATCTCCGAGGCCGTCATGTCGAGCACGTGGTGAAGCACGAGCACGTCTCGCTGCTCGATCGGCAATTGATCGAACAAGAGGACCAGTCTCCGGCGGGCGGCATAGCGCTCGTCGAACGGCGTGGCGCTCACGGCTTCGTGGGCCTCGTCGACGTCGCGAGCATCGTCGGACCGAGCGGCGAGGGTTCGGGAGCGACGCCTGCGCGCGAGCGTGATGCGCACGACGATGCGGTCGACCCACCCGTGGAAGGACCCGTCACCCCGGTAGCCGGACAGCCCGAGCAGGACCGCGAGCGCGGCCTCCTGGGCGATGTCCTGCGCCTCCGCGTCGGCCGACGTCAGGTAGCGGACGAGGTTACGGATACGCGGTAGTAGGCGCTGGAAGAGCGCCTCGGTGAGCGCGCGATCGCCCGCGGCGGCTCCTCGGATCTCTGCCTCGTAGTCATCGGCGAGCGGCTCCGCGGCGACGCTCCTCTTCGGGGCCTCCGCGCTCGTCATGCCGATGTACGCTCGATTCGCCGCGACCATGCGAGACTCGTCTGTCCGCCATACCAAGTGCGCGGAGGTGGCGGATTCGGGTTCAGGCGAAACGCACTTTCGTCAGAAAACCCAGCCAAGCCCAGCCGTGAAGCGTGGTTGGACCGGCCAGAGCGCCGGCCCCGGCGCGATCCCCCGTGTCGTCATGAAGTCGTAGCGCGGTGGTGCGAGGAGGAGGGCGGCCCCCGCTGCCACGACGACTCGAAGCGCCGGCAGCGCCGGGAGCGGCTCGATCGAGAGCACGACGTCGCTCGTAAGCTCCGCCGTGAATGCCGTCTGCTCGGGCGTGCCGACGACGCCCGCCGCCGGACGCGACGCCGTCGAGCGATGGAACGACGCGATCCCTCCGCCGACGTGTCCTTCGATCGTGAGCGTGCGGCCGAGCGGCCATGCGACGACGGCATCGGCGCCGAGCGACGCGCGCACGAGACGGAGCTGCACGGCGCCGTCGTCGATCGTCGCGGGCAGCGAGAGCGCTCCTTGCAGACCGATCCCGACGTGTTTCCGGCGGAGGTCGAGCCGTGCGAGCGGACCGTGGAGTCCGGCCGTCGTTTGTCCGTCGATGACGGCAAGCCACCCGAGCGCTGCGCGTGAAGTGATGGACGGCGAACTTCGGACAGGCGGCGCGGGGCCCGGCGCCGTTCGCGGCGGTCGCGGGCTCGGGGCGGCGCTTTCGGGCGGCGGCGGGGGCTCCACGGCCCGGGAAGGCGGGCCGATCCTCCCGGTCTCGAGGAGAGCCTCGAGCGTGGCTCGCACGACGACGGCCGCGGTCTCGAGCCGCTCCGACGTCGCCGTCTCGGCGCGATCGGTCGGCGCGTCGAGACGGCGAACGAGGTGCTCGCCCGACTCCGACGCGGTGACACGGACGAGGAGCGCCCCGTGCTCGACTGGCTCGAGCCACACGACGGCGATCGCGCCTCCTTCGCGCCCCAGTCGAAGGGCCGCCCGTGCCCGCTCGTCCGCGCGAGCGTCGAGCTCGACGGTGCGAATGCCGATCGGCAGATCGCTCACCTGCCCACGAATCCGCTCGACGAACGCGTCGACCGGCGTCCCGGCGACGCGAACGATGAGCGCCACGCGCTCCTCGGCGGCCGACTCGCGGCAGAAGAGCGCGAGCACGATGAGCACGCATGCCGCTACCAGCCTGGCCAAGCCCACGCATTCTAGGTGAGTTCGGCTTCGATTGAGCCGACGTCCATCGGTCTCGCGCGCGCCGCGAGCGATGGTGCGCGTGCGTCACCGTCTCATGTTCGAGCTGGACGCTTCCTGGCGTGCGCCGTCGTTAGGAAGACAAGCTCGGCCGTATGCGCCATGCCTGCGTACGACCGCGACGGGCGCATCGACGCGGGGTCAGCGCTGGATGAGGTCCTTCAGCCAGTCGACGTCGGGCGGGGGCGCCTTGCGGATCTCTTCCGCCCAGAGCTCGTCGGTCAAACGCTTGAAGTTCTCCGTGATGCGCTCGTGGTAGCTCGAGACGAGGCCGACGTAGGCGCGCGGACCGGAGCAGCTCTCGACGGTGACGACCATCGTGCGGGGCATGCCCGTCCCGACGTGGAGGACCTTGCCGACCCGAGTCCCGACCTCGTCGGTTGGCTGTGTGTGGACGTCGGCCACGACCGGGTCGAGCTCGACGGCGGCGTCCTTGGCGAAGAACAGCTTGGCGTACCAGCCGTCGAAGGTCGGCGTGCCGCATCCGTTCTCGAACGTGAGCTGGTTGATGAACGCGAGCTGCTCGGCGGAGTGAGGAGCGCCTGTGCGCTGGTTCTTCGCCATCGCTTCGAGCGTCGCGGCCACGCTGCGCACCTGCTCGAAGTACGCGGTGACCATCCTCACGAGGTCCTCGTCCGGAAGCTTCAGCTCCGCCATCAGGGTGGCTCCGTGCGAGGCGAAGCCCGCGAGCCTCGTGAAGAGCTCGGGATACGGATCGACGTACGCGTCCGGGTATTCACATGCCGCGCCGCCGGTATACGACTGCTTCGCGTACAGGATCGTGTCGTGCCGGAGCTCCGCCCACGACGCGAGCTGCGTGTTGAGGAGTCGCCGCCCCCAGGCCTCCGTTCCGGCGACGCGCGGCAGCCCGACCGCGGTCGGGTTCGCGACGTCCGGCGTCGGCGAGAGCGCCCGCAGCATCGACAGCCACTCGTTGTAGAGGTTCGCCTGCCAGAACTCCTTCGGGTGGGCCTCGGCGACGATGCGCATCGATGCGAGGTCCGGCGCGTAGCGGTAGCGTTCGAGCTCTGCGCCGAGCAAGAGCCCCGCCTGATCGTTCTTCAGCGCCGCGAAGCCGACATCGAGCGGGTTCGGCATCATGCGCTTCACTTCGCCGCGCGCGACGCGGTCGTAGACCACGTTGGAGAAGACGTGGCTGTCGAGGACGTAGCGCTGGCCCATGAGAAGGAACGTGCTCGAGAGCGGCATCGTCCCGCTGCCCAGCCCGTTCACCATGATGTGGCTCGAGATCCGTTGCGCGCCGTAGCCGCCGTTCACGATCGCCTGGGCGATCGTCGCGTCGGACAGCGTCGCGAGCTGGGTGGCGTCACCGATCTTCAGGTCGGCGAGCAGCGCGTCGAGCTGCGGCAGGGTCATGTTGTCGGGCTCGCCGACGAACCCGCCGATCGTCGAGTCGATGCTCTTCCAGTCTGCCACCGCCGCGTCGTTCATCAGCGCTCGCAGCACGTAGGCGGCCTCGAGCTGCTTGCGACGGAACACCTGCGTGTGGTCCGGCTGCGTCTCGAGCAGGCGTAGATCGATGCGGCCAAGCCACATCATCGCGCGGAAGTAGGTCTTGAGCTCTTCGGTGTCCGTGTAGTGACCGCGCGGCTCGAACTGTGAGAAATCGACCTCGCGATCGACGCCGAAGAGCACGACCACCTTCGCTCCGGAGGCGGCGGTCGCCTTCGCGTACAGCTCCTTCGCCAGACCGGCATCACCGCCCGCGACCGGCGCCTCGAGCTTGCCCGCGAGCAGGCCGGCGGCCACGGAGAGGTACAAGTCGGTGTCGGCCCGCGCAGCCGCGGAGATCCCCGTTGCGGCTCCGGCCGTGAGCGCAGTGCGCATGCTGCCGAGGAGGCGCTGGAGCTTCGAGCGAAGGACCGACTGCTCGAGGGCCTTCAAGACCTCGTCGAAGGACTCGTGCACCGCATAGAGGATCGAATCCGCCGACACGTAGACCGGCAGATCGTCCGTATAGATGCTCTGGTAGCCGTAGATGAAGCTCGGGAAGCGCTTGCGATCGGTGGTGACGAATCCCCTCGCTCCGAGCGCGGCCTCCTCGTTCGCGCTGAGCGCGAAGCTCGACGTCTTGATCCGATCGAGGCCGTTGGCGGTGAGCGGGTCGTAGCCCAGCGTCGTCGTGAACGGCACTGCGTACTTCGCAGCGAAGCCGGCCGCATCCAGGTCCTTCACCGCGTCGAGCTGCGCCTGGAGCTCGTCCAGCTCCCGCTGCCGCTCTGCCGAGATGGTCGTCGTCACGGCGACGCCGGGATCCACCGGCCTCCGCGCAGGGCTCGAGTCACATCCAGACGCGACGCCGAGCAGCATCGCCACCACCCCGAGGGACCTCCGCAGCCGTTCCATTCCGACCTCCGTCGCTGACTTCGTAGCCGTGCGAGCGGCCTCCAATGCATGCAACGGACCGCAGGTGACGATGCGCCTGCTCGCTCGATTTGAAGGCGCGGTCGTTCGGGGCCTGGGCCACATTGTGCCATCGGTCACGCCGCAGGATCGTCCTGACAGGCGGTGCACGAGACCGCGATCCGGTCGCGCGGTCTCGTGTGATGGCCGAACGTGGCCACTCGGCTCGACTCGACGAGAATCACGCCGTGCGCCGGGGGGCGACCGTCCGCCGTCCTCGTCTGCGCGAAGCCCGGCGGACAGCATGGCGTGCGTCACTCCGGCGAGGCATCACCTCGGTACATCGCCGCGACGTCGGCGCGAATGCTCTCCTTCGTCTCCGCGTCGAGGCGTCTTCCCCAGTACTTCTCCATCCGCTTCACGACTGCCGTGGCGCGGGCGGCGACGTTCACGCCCGCCATCGCTTCGTGGAACGGCGCTCGGTACTTCTTCGGGATGGCGGCATCGCTCTGCGCCATCTCCTCCACGAACCGCGCTCCGAGCTTCGGGTGCTGGCTGGCGCGCTGCAGGATGCTCGCTTCCTCCTCCGCATAGGCGCGGAGGGTCGGTCCGAGCAACTGCTCGAGCTCGCCCAGAGCATTCTCCGTCAGGTTCCGCTTCGCCTTCGTCTTCGGTGCGGTCTTCGCCTTCGGTGCGACCTTCGCCTTCGCCTTCGCCTTCGGTGCGACCTTCGCCTTCGCCTTGGGGGCGGGCGCGGACTTCGACTTCAACTTCGACTTGGTCTTGGAGGCAGGCTTCGGCTTGGACATCGACGTGGCTTTCGGGTTTGAGATGGTGCTCGACACGGAGCTTGGCTTTCGAGGTGGTCTATACCCCGAAACGACGCTGCGCGAAGGTACGCTCGTCGTCTTGCTCGATCACGTCGAGCGTCGGGCGGCGCGCATGCGCTCGACGAAGCTGCTCTCGAAGACGCCGTCGACGCGGATGGAGTAGCGGAAGAACGGGTCGGGCTCGACGCCGTGGTAGTCCATGTCGTTGAACCAGTAGATCGGTGTCTCGACGACGGTCTTGTTCTCGCCGCTCGGATCGCACACGTAGAAGCGCTTGTTCCCGCGCGGGTCGAACGAGATCGACTGCGCGATCGTGAGCGCCTTGCCAGGCTCGGAGTCACGATGCGCGGGGGCGTGGTCGTTGGCCTCGATCCCGAAGAGGACGCAGCGGCCGATCTCCTCGAATGGCAGCGTCTCGATGAAGGCGACCGTCCGCGGGAAGAGGCGCCGCGCCTCCTCGGTGAAGTCCTTGCCTTCGCCGGAGTGCTTGTCCTCCCAGCGATCGTTCTCGAGGAGGTGGTAGCAGACCTTCCAGGGGAAATAGACCCCGTAGCGGTACTTCAAGTACAGCATCTGCTCGCGCGAGAGCGGGTTGTCGGTCTCGTCGCCGAAGGCGTGCTTTTCGGGCGCGTCAGGGTCGAAGCCCTCGGGCTCCTTTCCGTACGAGACGAAGCGGACGAGCTCCTCGCGCGAGAAGCTCTCGATCACCTGCATGTAGTCCGCGTACGGATCTGCGTTCACCCACGGCGCGGTGACGCCCATCCATTTCAAGCTGCCGCCCGTGTACGAGGCCTCGACGCGGGGCAGGGCGCAGACGATCTCCTCGTCGATCGCCTCGAAGGACGAGGTGCCCACGAGCTCGGATAGATCGACGTACGGCCGCCCCCAGATCCCGCAGAGGCGGCTCATCGCTCTGCCTCACGAGCGTCGCGGTGGCGCGCCGCGCGTGTCCGATCGAACGCGAACATGTCTTCCGCCGGTGGCGTAGCACGTTGCCACCGTGGCGCCGAGCGACGAGCACGCGCTCCCTCGGCGAGTCCAGCCTCGATCGAGCACTCGTCGTCGCGCGCTCCGCGGGCGCGCAGCTTCAGAGCCGAAACGGTGCCGGCGTCGTGACGCTCCTCACGGGCGCACGGTCACGCGCGTGCTGAACGTGGGGGCGGCGAAGGGTTGGACGTGCGCCTTCGATGGCGCGACCCGGACGCAGTCGTCCGTAGGCTTGGCGCCCTGGAGGTCGACGCGCATGACGGAGCCTTCGGAGGTGAAGACGATCGAGCCGATTGGAACCGAGTTGGCGTGTGTCGTGGACAGTGGCATGACCACCGACGACGGCTCGACCGACGTCGCCACCGGCAAGGCGCTCGTGCTCGCTGCGCGCGTGGGCGCTGGCCCCGCGTCCGTCCGCTCGACGTATCCCGCGCCGCCGCCGAACAGCGCCAGCGCCGCGAGCGTGATCGTCCCGATGTACACCAACGAGCTCGATCGCCGGATCGGATCGAGGTCCGACTTGGCCGGCGGGATCGCCATCGGCATGATCCCGAGGCGTTCGGCTACCCGACGCCGGGCCCGCGCGTCCAGGTCGTCCCCGCCCGCAGACTCCATGAGCCTTCGTAGATGGCTCGGAGCATTGGGGTCGTGCCTGTAGCGGTTCATCGCTCATCCTCGATGGCGAGCCGCGCTCGCATACGGTCAGCTTCGATTTCGAACTTCTCGCGTGCGCGGCGGAGGCGCGACGCGACGGTTCCGGTCGGGATCCCGAGCATCTCGGCGATCTCGGCGGATTCCATCTCTTCGAGCTCGTGAAGAACGAGCACGGTGCGTAGGTCCAGCGGCAGTGCGTCCAGCACTTCGTCGAGCAAGGCGCGAGCACGTCGTTGCTCGGTCCACTCGGCGCTGTCCGGCGGTGGCTCGCTCGTCTCGATGTCGTTGAGTGACAGCTCGTTGCGCCGTGAGGCACGGTCGAGCGACCTTCGCAGTGTCGACGCACGACGGCGCGCGATGCCGAAGAGGAACGACTTCTCCTTACCGGCCTCGATTGCATCGAGCTTCGACTGAGCGATGAGAAAGACCTCCTGGAGTCCGTCCTCGACGTCCCGATCCGGTATCCCTAGACGTCGGAGCGCGCGCGCGACGAAAGCCGCGTGGGTCTCGAAGAGAGACGCCAGACGGTCCATCCGCGCGATCGGGTAGGTGCGTGACTCAGGAGGCAGGTCCGCCTTCTGTAGTGCTGCAGTCACAACACGGGCAATCGCCGCGACTTGCGCTGGAGATCACTCGAGCGAGATTTCTTGATCACGAATGATTCGGTCTTTGCGCTCGAGCTACAGACGGAGCGCGAGAGTGAGCCCGAAACGTCCACCCACAGCGGGCGTTTCGAATGCTGGCGTACCGAAGCTGTAGCTCAAAGGAGACCGCGTGAACGGTGAAGCGGTGCCCACGTCGATCACGAGCGCGAGCCTGGACCAGAGCGCGATGTCGATCTGTCCCGAGAGCGCGAGCGCGAGCGCGACCGAGAGGGCATCGTTTCTTCGCGCGTTGTCGATCGCCACGCCCTCGCCGCGAAGCGAGCCGATCTCCAAGCCCGCGCACGGGCGCACCACGGCGCCGCTCGCGATCGAGAGCGCGACCGGGCAGAACCTGGTGTCGATCGCCTGCCACCGAAGCGCGAGAGCACCCAGCGGCGACGTGCTCGTGAGCGTCGAGGTGCCCGCGACCGCGACCGCAGAGGCGTTCGAGCTCGGCCATTCGAGCCGGCCGCTCGCTAGCCGAGCTCTCGGAGCATCGCTTCGAAGCCATTCAGCTCGGTAGGTTCGAGAGGTGGCGGACGATGGAGAACGGAAGCGTCCGACTCATCACTCGACGCTGCGCGCGTCGCGGTGTGCCGCAGCGACCATCCGATCGAACGCGTGCACCCCTTCCTCGACGACGGCGTAACAGGCCGGAGCGAAGGCGCGCGAGGACGTGTTGGCATGCTGGTCCTCGCAGATCGCCTTGTCCTCGGGGTTCACGCGATCCCAGAAGTCGAAGACGTCGCGTGGCTCGGCCTCCACCGCGAACGCGGCTGGATGGAGGTAGACGTCCGCGGTGACGCGGGTACGGGCGGGCGTGAGCGGCGTCAGCCGGTAAGTGAGCAGGTAGTCCGGCTGCAGGCTCGTGAGGAGCCCGGGGAAGAGCATCGCGTCGAACACGCGCGGACGTGCGCCCTCCACATCGGCTCGCACGATGAGCGGCCGCCCGTGGCGTGAGCCGTTGATCGACACCGTCTCCGCGTCCGCGATCTCCATCGTTCCGCCGAGCCACGGGCCGTTGCCGAGCCACGAGCGCGCCTCTCGCGCAGGTGTGAGGCGCTCGAGCGCGCGGTGGACACGAGTGAAGTGATGCGACTCCTGGAAGTTCTCGACGAGGAGCTTCCAGTTCGCGTTCACCTCGTACGTCGTTCGTCGCGCGCGACGGAGGGCGCCGAGCGTGTGCTCCGTCAGCCAAGGGGGCGGCTCGCCGAGCCAGTCGACGAGCGCCGGCGTGTCGTCGTCGAGGCAGACGAACACGAAGCCTCTCCAGAGATCGACCCGCACCTCGCGCAGGCCATGTGCTGTGCGATCGAAGCGCGGAGGCGCGAAGGGCGCGGCGGCGAGTCGGCCGTCGAGCTCGTAGGTCCAGCCGTGGTACGGGCACTCGAGGCGCGCGTCGCGACCACACGGCTCCCGACCGACGAGCGACGCTCCGCGATGGCGGCAGACGTCGAAGAAGGCGCGGAGGCGGAGGTCGGGGCCTCGAACCACGAGGATCGGTTCGCCGGCGACGCTCTCGCGAATCCACTGCCCGGGAAGGTCCACCTCGTCCACGCGTCCGACGCAGATCCACGCGCGGCCGAAGATGGAAGCCACTTCGAACGCGAAGACCTCTTCGTCGACGAACGCGCGTGCAGGAAACGGCCGGGCCTGCGCGAGCGGTGCGAGCACGGGCTCGACCTCGGCGTGTGTCAACGGACGGCCACGGCGTTCGACCATGAGCGCGGGATGTTACTCCACTCGCGTCGGCGTCGGCGTCGGCGTCGGCGTCGGCGTCGGCGTCGGCGTCGGCGTCGGCGTCGGGCGTGGGGATCAGCGCGGCGTCGGCGGCGTGAGCGTGAACGACCAGAGCGGCTGGTCCTTCTTCTCCGAGAGCGTGAAGTACGAGCTTCCGTCGTTCGCGAGCGCGATGGCCTCGCCCTGGGGCTCGCCTTCGAGCGAGAGCGGGCAACGCGTCCCCTGGAGCGCGTCGACCAAAGTGGTCCCCGGCGCGCGCATCCATACGAAGGCGGTGCCGTAGGTCCGCAGCGCGACGAGCCGGCCGTCCTTCGACACCGATCCGTCGGTGACCCACGGCAGGCCATCGAGTGTCGTCGCGAGCGTGAGGACCGATCGCCTCGTGTCGGCCACGTAGATGCCGCTCTTGCCGTTCAGGTTCTTCGTGGCGATCACGATGGTGCCGTCCGTGGGATCGACGAGCAGCGCTTCGGCGTCGTGCGGGCCGTCCTCGTACGTGAGATCGAGCCGCTTCGCGACGGTCACGCTCGTCGGTGGTGGCGTGAGTGACGGCTCTCGCACGATGTAGATCGTGACGCTGGCGCGCGACTTCGGGTTGTCGCCGATGTCTCCGATGTAGAGCGCCGGCGCTCCCTCGAACGGACCTGCCGCGATCGCTTCCCAGTCGTTCGCGTCGGCGCCTGCAACCTTCACCTCCGCAGCGAGCGTCGCGTCGGCACGGAGCGCGAAGATTCGCGCGCTGTCACCGGAGTCGTTGTGCGTCCAGAGCACGCCTGGGGTGAGCGTGCTCGCCGTGAGGCCGGACGCCTCGAGCAGGGCCGGATGCGTGACCGTCCCAGCGACGACGCCCTTGCCCGCGACTGGACAGCTCGACACGGCGCCGTCCGCGCTCGCGGCCGCGTCGCGATCGTCGTCGGGCGATGCCGGCGCCGGCGCCGGCGCGGACTTGCCATTGGTGGACGAGGGGGAACATCCGCTCGTCGCAGCGCAGGCGAGGAGCGCGATCGAGAGAAGCGTGCGGGGCATCCAGTGCTCGATGCTAGCAGCCGGCCAGCGGGTGGAGTCGCTCTCGTCGAGCGCGTGGCGTCGTCTCGCGTCCGGCGCGCGTGAGGATCATGGGCCCTTCGTGGCCGACGCGACCTTCTCCTTCGAGAGGATCTCGACGAGGCGATAGCGCAGGGACGAGCCGCCGGCAGGCGGGTTCGGATTCTCACGGACCTCGACGCGGAGCTGGTACTTGTTGCCCTCCTCGTACGTGAAGCCTTCGATGCGACCGTAGAAGAGCTCCCACTCGCCCTTCTCCGACTCGCGGACCTGCATGCATTTCATCGGGCCCTCGCCATCGCAGGCTGCAAAGGTCTCGCGAACGAAGAAGGTCCGGGTGCTCTGCCCAGCGTCGGCTCCGTCGGCCGGTGATGCCGTGGTGGCGTCGTGTGCCGTCGTCTCGTCGGACGAGCTCGGCCGTTCGGAGCTCGCCGCCGTGGGCGCCGCGGGGGGCGTGCTCGGCTCGCATCCGCCGGAGAGAGCTGAGCCGGAGAAGAGCAGGAACGTCGTGAGCACATGAACCGTCGCTCGTCGCATGCACCGAGGCTACCTCACATGCAGCTCGATGCGTGCTTCGCGATGCGTCGCGTTTCGCAGCGCGCGTCGAAAGCAAACGCTCGGGCGCGCGTGCCATGCCATAGTTTGCTTCGATGGAGGCTCTTCGACGTTCCGCGCGCGCGCGCTTCGGCCTGCTCGCACCGTGCATGCTCCTTGGCGGCTGCTACTTCTCGCAGCAAACCGGCGCGCCTGCCGGTAGCCACCCAGCTCCCATGCCTGTCGCGATGGAGAGCCATCGCCCGGCGGCTCCGCGGCAGCACCTGCGTGCGCCTCTGTTTCTTCCCGGGAGCACGACACAGCAGCTCGTGAGCTACGACGTCGTGAACGGGATGGCGATCATGGAGGGCGACATCCTCCTCGGGCCGGCGAACGAAGTCCCGCTTCGTTTTGCGCTCCCGCGCGGTGGCGCGACCAACGTCAGGTCTGCGGTCGCCCTCGCGAACCGCGAGCACTTCTGGCCGGGCTCGATGATCCCCTACGCCGTGGACGCCTCGGTGAAGCCCGCGACGATCGGCTTCATCAACTGGGCGGTCCAGCACATGAACACGACACCGTTGAAGCTCCGACCGCGCACCGCCTCGGACCGCGACTACGTCGTCTTCCGTGACAGTGGAGAAGGCAGCGGCTGCAGCTCGTACCTAGGTCGAATCGGCGGTGCGCAGGAGATCGAGGTCGCCGACTGCGGGCAGGGCAGCATCGTGCACGAGGTGCTGCACGCGGCGGGCTTCTATCACGAGCAGTCGCGAGGCGATCGCGATGGGTTCATCACCATCGCATGGGACGAGATCAGCCCGTCGTATCGGAGTCAGTTCGACAAGCGTGATGGCCGCGGCCAGGACATCGGTGCGTACGACTTCGGGAGCATCATGCACTACTCGTCCCGTGCGTTCAGCCGCACGGGCAAAGCGACCATCATTCCGAAGATCCCCGGAGCATCGATCGGCCAGCGCGAAGGGCTGTCCACCGGCGATCGCGCGGCGCTCGAAGAGCTCTACGGAGCCGGCGGTGCGACGCCGTCGCCTGGTCCGGCGCCTGCACCCGGTCCCGCGCCTGCACCTGGTCCCGCGCCGTCTCCGCAGCCCGTGGCCAGCGGATTCGCCGGCAGCTATCGCTCGAGCCGCGGAGACGTGAGCTGCACGCAGAACGGGAGCACGGTGAGCTGCCAGTACCCCGGCGGTGCGATGTTCTGCGGCGCCAACGGCGCGCAGCTCGACTGCGGCTGGACCGGCGGTGGTCAGGGGCGCGCGGTGTTCCAGCGTCAGGCGAGTGGCGTGCTCGCAGGGACCTACGGCGACTTCTTCTCGTCGAACAGCCGCGGGCAATGGGACCTCATCCCTGCGAACGCGCCGCCCGCGCCGTCGCCCTCACCGTCACCGTCACCGTCACCGTCACCGTCACCGTCACCGTCCGGCGCGGCTTCTCTCTCGGGGACCTACTCGAGCAGCCGCGGGCCGATGAGCTGCACGGAGAACGGGTCGATGCTCGCGTGCACGTTCCAGGACAACGGCGTGCATGGTCGCGTCGATTGCGTGAAGGACCAGAGCGGTCTTCAGCTCTCGTGCACCTGGGGCACGCTCCTTCCGCCGGGCTCGGGTCGCGCCTCGCTCCGCCGCGCGAGCGTCTCGGAGCGCAACCTCACCGGCACGTGGGGTTACTTCGCCGCGGACAGCGGCGGCGGCACGTGGGAGATGCGCGGCCTCTGATCCGCTTCGAGAGCGCTCGCGAGGGACGCTCTCTCGTCGACGAGCGACGACGTGGCGGCGTCACCTGTCTCCGCGTCGGGCGCGGCGGCTGCCGCTACGCCCAGATCGCTCCATGGGCGTCGTCGTCGTCGGCCGAAGGCGCGGCGACGAAGTAGTACGCCGACACCGACGCACGAAACGCGCCTTCGGGACAGGCGAGGGGGGCGGGGTGCCCGTGCCAATGCGTATCGCCGTGCGCCATCACGAGGAGCCGATCGCGGAGCGGGAGATAGCTCGCATCGCAGCGTGTTCGCCCCGCGTCCCAGAGCTCGAGAGCACCGCCCCACGCAGGCTCCCAGTTGCGCGGGAGGTAGTAGATGACCGTGAGCTTGCGTGCGAGATGCCGCGTCCTGTCCCGGTTGAAGTCCGCGTGGAGCGCGAGGTGTCCGCCGGGCAGCGTCAGCGAGGGCCCGGCTCCGCGGAAATGGGGATCGGGGATGAGCCCCTCGATGTTCGTGAGCTCGGAGAGGAAGTCCAGGAACGCCATCCCCGTGAGCTCGGCGAGAAGCTGACGGATCATCGGATCGACCCCGTCGAATCCCGTGCGCTGGAGCTGCCCCAGACGCGCTGATTGTTCGCGGTAGTCGCGCCGCATCCAGCCCGGATGCGACGGCCCGGGGAAGCGCTCGGCGAGCGCGCGAGACGTCGGCTCGCCGAGGAAACCGTCGAAGACTGCATGCGGGAACGGCTCCGCGCGCAGGTAGTCCTCTCGGCGCGCACGCGCTTGCATGCGCAGTGCAGTTCGATCGAAGAAGAACGGGCCCGTGCCCGCGTCCGAGCTCGCGTCGACGATGGCGCTCATTCATGCCAGCCGGCGTCGATGCTCGCCTCGTCGGTGACCGATGGGCGTTTAGGAGTGGGCTTCGGCAACGGCGTGCGGACGGCGACGAGCGAGGTGTCCGAGATGCGCGGAGGCCGCGAAGACCGGCGTACCGGCGCGGTTGCGTCCAAGGTGACGCGCTTCCAGGAGCGGCGGCTCACCCGGAGCGCGCCGGCGAGGTGGCTCGCGTCCGCATCCAGCGCGTCCGTGAGCTCGGAGAGGGGGATACGGAGGCGGACCGGCTGAAGGAGTCGCTCCCGCATTCCGGCACCGAGGTCGGTCATCACGTCGACCACCGTGCAGTCGTCGCCGTCGAGGAGCTCGATGGCGAGGTCGCCGTCCACCCATTCGCTCGGCCTGCGGGCCAATCGTGAGAGCGCCACGAGGAGCGAGGCAGCTCCCGTGTTCGGTGCAGAGACCTGCGCGAGCCGCTGGAGCAATGAGGTGAAGGCTTCGCGCGATGCACACGCGGCATCGGCGTCCTCGGTCTTCATGTCGCTGCATCGTGCGAGGTGGTCGAACATGCCCACGCGCCGATTCTAGGCCGTCCGAGGTCGGATGAGCGAGCGGATCCGATCCCCGGAAAGGTCGATCGCGCGCGTCATGGGGCGACGAAGCCCTTCCACTGACGCATGTATTCTGCAAATCGTGGCGACAGCGCGCGCTCGTGCAGCTCCTCGACGGACGCAGGAGGACGCTTCGGCTCCCAGCCGTCCGTCCGCGCGCGCAGCGGCCAATCCGGATTCAGGATCGCCGAGCGCCCGAGCGCGACGGCGTCGGCGCCCTTGTCGAGCTGGCCCTCCGCCTCGGCGCGCGTCCAGATCTTCCCCGCGACCAGCACCTTCACGTCGGAAGGCAGCGCCTCACGGAAGAGCGGCAGGGCGTGATCGTTCGGACGCTTCGTCGTGTTGCGATGCGCGTCCCAGAGCGAGACGTGGATGAAGTCCGCGCCGTCCTCTGCGAGCCAGCGCGCCGTCTGGAGGCTCTCGTCGAGATCGAGTCCACGCGCGTTGCCGAAGTCTTCGGGCGAGAGCCGAACGCCCACCGCGAAGCCCGGGCCGGTCTCCGCCCGCACGCGTCGCATCGTCTCGCGGATCAGACGCGCGCGGCCCTCGAGCGAGCCGCCCCATCCGTCCGTGCGCCGGTTCTGCGTCGCGCTGAGGAACTGCGTCAGGAGGTAGCCGTGCGCGCCGTGGATCTCGACGCCATCGAAGCCCGCTCGCCGAGCGCGCGCGGCGGCTCGTCCGAACTGTTCGATGACGCGCTCGAGGTCGGCCTCCGTCGCTGCCCTCGCTCCGTCGATCTCGCTCGCGCTCCACGGACGGACGCCGCTCGCGCTCGCATCCGCGCGCATGCCGCCGTGGAAGATCTGCACGATCGACACTGCCGCGTGCTTGCGGAGCGCGCTCGCGAGACGCTCGAGCCCCGGCAGGAGCGCATCGTCGAAGATCCCGAGCTCTCCCGGCCAGCCTTGCCCGTCCTTCGCGACATGCGCCGCGCACGTCATGACGACGCCGAACCCGCCAGCCGCGCGCGCGACGAGCCAGCGCAGCTCGTCGTCGGAGAGCGAGCCGTCGTCGTGGCTCTGCTTGTTGGTGAGCGGCGCGAGGACGACCTGGTTGCGCGCCGACAGGCCTGTGCGGAAGACGAGCGGATCGAAGATGGACGGCATGAAAACGTCGGTACGATGCGCGCGAGACGAATCGTGTCTCGGCGCACCATAGCGGATCGCCGGATCGCGTCGAGCGGCCTGCGTGGCTCGGCCTCATCGCCGCAACGATGCATCGCTGCATCGCGACGGGGCCGAGCTCGACCGTTCTCTCCGCGTACGGCGGTCGACTTCCTGCTGGTAACGTGGGCCCGTGGATCGCCGCGCGATCGTCGCTCTCCTCTTGCTCGCCGGCGCGGGTGCGTTCGCGGGGTGTGGCGGCGCCTCGTCGGCGAACAGCCCTCGCGTGAGGGAGCGGCGCCTTGCGGACTCCGGCGAACCAGAACGTCCGTCGAGCGTGACGGTCGTACCGGCGAACGAGGAGACGAAGCCGGAGCCGTTCGTGGCGACGTCGGGCCCGGGTGATGTTCCGGTGGCGTACGTCCGCGACGAGCGGAGCTCGCGGCTCGACGTCCCGTTACCGAAGGGCGGCGCGAAGGAGGAGTGGCGCATGCCGCTCGGTCCGCCGAGACGAGAGCCATGCGCGGGCGTCTGTCCGCCCCTCCGTGCTTCGTTCGTCCTCGCGGCGGGCAATCGCGTCGCGGTCACCGGCGCCGACGGGTGGGCGCTCTTCGACACGGACGGTCGTCGCCTCGACGCTGGCAAGACCGACGCGACCGTCCGACTCGATCGCGCCAGTGGCGTCGTCGTTCCCGACGAGACGCGCTCGGCGGATCTCCCGGCCGACGCCAAGACCGCCTTGCACAAGGGGCTCGTCGTCATGGTGAACGGCGGCGGTGTGCATGTCGGCGAGCGCGCGATCGAGGGGAGCTTCGATGCGATCGACGTCGCGATGGACGGTGCCGGAACGGCGTGCGTCGTCGTTCGGCAATCCGAGGACCTCGTCTTGTGGACGGTGCCGCTCGCCAGCGGAGGCGGGATCGGTCGCCAGCGCATCATCGGCGGTGGTCGACGTGCGCTCGGACCGCCAGTCCTCGGCAACAAGCTGCGCGTCTTCGTCGTGGACACGGGCCTCCTTGCGCGCGGCCTCGACGGAAGACGTGTCTGGGAGCGTCGCGGTGCTCCGACGGGCGGGATCAGCATCACCTCCGACGATCACGTGCTCGTCGCCGACGGCGGGAAGATCCTCGCGATCGATTCCCGCGTTCGGGTGACCGAGCTCTTCTCGGCTCCGGGGACCGTGTTCGTCACGCCGCCGATCCTCGACGCGCGTGGTGTCCTCTTCGTGGCGAGCGGTCAGTCGCTGCATGCCCTCTCGTTCTCGTGAGCGCTCACGAGACGTGTGCAGCTCGCTGAGGCCCGCGGAGTCCGCCCCCGCTGCGGAGCCCTGAGCCGCGTGACGGATGGTCTTGCACGCCGCCGCCTCGCGATGAGCCGAAGCACGAGGTCGAGCGAAGCGCCGCGCCCGCTCCTACGTGAGCAGCTCGACGGAGACGCCGGTGGATTTTCCCCCGCCGAGGACGTCCGACGGGCGCGCACGGAGGGCCGCGCGTCGCGCACGGCACGCTGGGGCTTTTTCGAGATCCGCCGGCCCGCGAGATGCACTCTGCGCAGGGATGCCTCCCGAGAAGATCCTCTTCGCCACCGATCTCAGCTGTCGGTGTGATCGAGCACTCGATCGCGCCGCCGAGCTCGCTCGTGAGTGGAAAGCTCGACTGGTCGTGTGCCACGCTCTCGAGGCGCCGCCGCCGGTGATCGACGCTCCGTCCTGGCGGCGTCCGCTCGAACCGAAAGAGATCGTCTGGCAGCGGATCTACGCAGACCTGAGCGAGCCGGGCATGGTCGACGTCGAGGTGATCGTCGAGCGCGGTGAGCCCGCGCCCCTGGTTCTCGATACCGCTGCACGGCTCGGGTGCGAGCTGATCGTGACCGGCGTCGCGCGCGACGAGACGCTCGGGCGCGTGCTGCTCGGCACGACCGTCGAGAGCGTCGTGCGCCGTTCGAAGGTGCCGGTGCTCGTCGTGAAGGCGCGCGCGCGGCGGCCCTACCGCGACGTGATGGTCGCCAGCGATTTCTCCGAAGGCTCTCGCAAAGCGCTCGTGACCGCGCTGGCGATGTACCCGACAGCGAGGCTGAGCGTGTTCCACGCCTATCAGGTGCTCTGCGAAGGCTTCGTCGACGACAAGATGTCGGCCCGCAGCAGCGCCGAGCACCAAGCGCGTCTCGACGGCCAGGCGTTTCTCGCCGATACGCCCGTGCCGGCCGTGCAGCGCGTCCCGCTCCTCTGCGAATACGGCACGCCGGTAGCTCTTCTCTCCGAGCTGATGCAGACCGGTCGGGTCGATCTCGTCGTCGCCGGAACGCGCGGGCGTGGGAGGGTCGCGGAGCTGCTCCTCGGGAGCATCGCGCAACAGTTGCTCGCCGACGTTCCCGGCGATGTCATGGTCGTCCCGCAAGCGCGTTGAACTCTCGCCCCGACCGCACGGAGCTCAGCGGCTGCCGTGGAGGAAGCGCGCGTAGCCGATCTCCGAGGCGTTCTTCATCAGCTCGATGTTTGCCCACGCGATGACGTCTCCGAACGGGCGATCTGGCGGGAGCGGCCATCGCGTTCGCTCCGCCGATCGCAGGTCCTCGTCGGTGAGCTTCTCGAGCGCCGCGCGCCAGTCTCCGTGGAGGCGGCCGAGCCACGCGCGCACGGCGTCCGCCGTTCCGGGCCAGACCGCGTCTTCGCGGGAGAGGGTCGCCGCGCCGAACGAGTGATCGTGGACCATCGACCACCAGAACCCGATGTGCCACGTCAGCCATGCGATGCTCGGCGGCCCGATGTCGTAGCCCTCGCGATCGGGCCAGTCGGCGCGCCAGCCTTCCGCCACTCGATGCACGTGCAAGCCCTTCGCTGCCGGGCGCCACAAGCACTCGTCGGTCGTCAGGCCGTCGAGGTGGTAGCTCGTGAGCATCCAGGCCGTTTCGAGCTGCCGCAACAAGTAGCCGAGAGATTCGCCGCTCATGCCCCATGGGCTATCGCGCGCGCGACTTCGCGCCAATCCGGATCCGTCACCGCTTCTCGACCGACGACCTGCGCCGCGTGGAAGGTTCCAGCGGGCAGCCGCTCACGATCGGCGGTCCGCGTGAGCGCACCACGAACGGTGGCGAGTCGTCGGGGGTGCGAGCGGTACGTGGGATTGCGTGTGGCCGGGCAGATCAGTTGCCTCGTCGCGGGGCCGCGACGAGGCGCTTCACGGCGGGAGTGAGCCGCGTGAAGTACTCGCTCGGAGGATCGGGCTGACGCTCGATGCCGATGACGACGTGGGTGGGCTTGCCCGTCTCGGGGTCGACGAGGAACAGCGGACCACCGGAGTCTCCGCCGGACGAGTAGTACTGGCTCACGAGGCCGGTCGTGTACCCGAACGGTGTGCCGCTCCTCACCGTGAGCTCCTTGCTCTTCACGAGGGGCGCGGTTCGGTTCTCCGCGCTTCGCCCGACGGCAACGGCGCGCAGCGTCTTCTCACCGAGCTCTTCGACGTCGCGCACGGTCGCGTAGGTCTCGAGCTGGATCCGCGTCTCGAGATCGAGTGTCGCGGCGTCTTCCTTCCAGACCTCTTCGTTGTAGTTCCGCGAGCTCGTGACCGAGCCGGCCTTCCGCGCCTTGCTCTCCTGCGGGCGCCCGTTTGTCTTCAGCGGCGCGTGTGGTGCACGGACGAGGAACGTCGTGCCCGCCATGCAGTGCGCCGCGGTGAGCACGCGTGTCGGCGAAACCAGCACGCCGGTGCAGTAGTCCTGCGCGCGGTTGTCGACGAGGATCTGGACCGCTTCCGGCAGTTCCGTCGGCGGTCCGTCTTGCTGCTCGTCGATGACGGCGCTCCCGGACTCGGAGGCGTCCTCGGCGCCCGGCTCCGCGCAGCCCACGAGGAGCAGGCAGGCCAGGAACCCCATCGCCCCACGGTTCGTGCCGACAGTCGACCACATGGGCGGACGGCCAACCACGATCCGTGCCTACCGCAGCCATAGTAAATCCAACCGTTTGTGGCTCCAGTCAGGACGGATTCTCACCCCACGGGTGGATCAACCGGCCCCCCTGGCAGGAAGCGGTGGAGGTCCCGCGACAGTGGCACTAAACAAGACGCGCATGAAGCGACTTTCCTACTTCACCGCCCCGGTCCTCTCGCTCGTCGTCCTCGCGTGCGGCTCGAGCCCGCCGCCCGAGAGCGCGACGCCGGCCCCCGAGACCCCCGCGGTCGCCCCTGCACCCGCGGAGACCGCCAAGCCCGCCGAGCCGACGCCCGAAGAGAAGAAGAAGGCCGAGGCGCTCAAGGAGCTCGAGCAGGACCGCGCGAAGATGAAGGCCGATCACGAGGCCGCCCTCGCGCGCTGGACGCCCGAGCTGAAGAAGGAGGCGCAGACGCTCGCCGACAAGACGTTCGCGAACGGCAAGGACGCCATCAAGGCCACCGCCGCGAGCAAGACGCGCAAGCCCGGGAGCGCCGATCGCGACAAGTACCGTCACCCCGTCGAGACGCTCGACTTCTTCGGCTTCAAGCCGACGATGACGGTGCTCGAGTACGGCCCGGGTGAGGGCTGGTACACGGAGCTCCTCGCGCCGGCGCTCGCCAAGAAGGGCAAGCTCGTCGTGACCAACGGCGATCCGAACGGCCCCGCCGACGAGCGCGGCACGTTCTACGCGGAGCGCGTGAAGCTGGTGCTCGAGAGCTCGCCCGAGGTCTTCGGCAAGGTCGAGACCGTGATCGTCGATCAGAAGGCGCCGAAGATCACCGGCAAGGACGGCCAGCTCGACATGGCGATCGTGATGCGCGGCCTCCAGGGCATGGTCAGCGCCGGCAAGCTCGACGAGTGGCTCGCCGCCATTCACGCGAGCCTCAAGCCGAACGGCATTCTCGGGATCGAGCAGCACCGCGCGCCCGCCGATGCCAAGCCGGAGGAGAGCGTCAAGAAGGGCTACCTCCCGGAGAAGTGGGTCATCGAGCGCATCGAGGCCGCGGGCTTCAAGCTCGCCGGTAAGTCCGAGATCAACGCGAACCCGAAGGACACGAAGGACTACGCCGATGGCGTCTGGACCCTCCCGCCGTCGCTCAAGCTGGGCGATAAGGACAAGGAGAAGTACATGGCGATCGGCGAGAGCGATCGCATGACGCTCAAGTTCACGAAGGTCGCCGCGAAGGCGGCAGCTGCTCCGGCCGCGCCCGCGAAGAAGTAAGGCCCTGCGAGTGGACACCCTCGCGGCTTCTTGAGAGAGTCGCGAGGGTGACTCAGCACGTTGGGGACGAGGCTGCTGCTACGAACACGTCGGGCGCTGACGGCGGGGAGGTCGAGCCGTACATCCCTGCCGACAAGCTCATTCCCGAGTTCACGATCAAGGCCGTCGCGATCGGCGCCGTGTTCGGCGTCATCTTCGGTGCGGCGACGGTCTATCTCGCGCTGAAGGCAGGCCTCACCGTCTCGGCGTCGATCCCGATCGCCGTCCTCTCGATCTCGCTCCTGCGCCGCCTCGGCGGATCGACGATCCTCGAGAACAACATCGTCCAGACGATCGGCTCGGCCGGTGAGTCGATCGCTGCGGGCGTCGTCTTCACGTTGCCCGGCTTTCTCTTCCTCACCCGCGATGCCTCCACGGGCAGGAGCGTCGGCGAGCCCTACTTCTCGTACTGGACCATCTTCACGCTCGCGCTTCTCGGCGGCGCGCTCGGTGTGATGATGATGATCCCGCTCCGGCGATCGCTCATCGTCAAGGAGCACAAGAACCTCCCCTACCCGGAAGGGACTGCCTGCGCGCAGGTGCTCATCGCCGGCGAGAAGGGCGGCGCCCTCGCGAGCATCGCCTACCGCGGCGTCGCCTTCGCGTTCGTCTACGCGCTGCTCCAGAAGGTCTTCAAGGTCATCGCGGAGACGCCGGCGCTCGTCACGAAGCAGACGAACCGGTTCTTCCCCTCGGCCACGCTCAGCGGCGAGATCACGCCCGAGTACCTCGGCGTCGGATACATCGTCGGACCGAAGATCGCGGGGGTGCTCGTCGCGGGTGGCGTCCTCGCATGGCTCGGGATCATCCCGCTGCTCGCATCGCTCGTCCCGCCCGACGCCGTCGCTGCGCAGCTCGTGAAGCTCGGCTACCTGAAGGACGTCGCCGTCGCGGGCGGGAAGGGGGGCTGGGATCCGGTAACCCATACGTTCGCCGACACCGCCGTCGCGATCTACTTCGCCTACGTCCGGCAGATCGGCGCCGGTGCTGTCGCCGCAGGCGGTTTCATCACGCTCCTGAAGACGCTCCCGACGATCGTCTCGTCGTTCCGCGACAGCGTCGCCGCGCTGAAGAAGGGCGCCGCCGCGGCTTCGCAGAAGCGTACCGAGCGCGATCTTCCGATCACCGTCGTGCTGGTCGGGTGCGTCGGTCTCGTCCTCGTGATGGCGATCCTGCCGTTCATCCCCGGGACCTCCGTGGCGAGCAAGCTCGTGCTCGGCCTCTTCATGGTCGTCTTCGGCTTCTTCTTCGTCACGGTGTCGAGCCGCATCGTCGGTGTCATCGGCTCGTCGTCGAACCCGATCTCGGGGATGACGATCGCCACGTTGATGGCGACGAGCCTCGTCTTCGTCGGTGTCGGCTGGACGGGCGACGTGTTCCAGCCGATGGCGCTCTGCGTCGGCGGCATGGTCTGCATCGCCGCCGCAAATGCCGGCGCCACCTCGCAGGATCTGAAGACCGGCTACCTCGTCGGCGCGACGCCCCGCTACCAGCAGCTCGGACTCGTCATCGGCTGCGTGACCGCCGCCGCCGTCATCGGGATCACCGTTCAGGTGCTCGACCATCCGTCGGCCGAGCAGGCTGCGCAGGGCCTCACGCACGCGATCGGCTCGGAGAAGTTCCCGGCGCCGCAAGGCACGCTGATGGCGACCCTCATCAAGGGGTTGCTCGCGTTCAACCTCGATTGGCAGTTCGTGCTCGTCGGAGTGTTCCTGGCGCTCACGATGGAGCTCTGCGGGGTCAAGTCGCTCTCGTTCGCGGTGGGCGCGTACCTCCCGCTCTCGACCACCGCGCCCATCTTCGTCGGCGGCGCGGTCAAGGGGCTCGTCGACTGGGTCGCAAAGCGCGAGGCCGGTCCTGCGGCGGCGCAGGCGCACGGCGAAGGGGACAGCGAGCTCGGTCCGGGCAATCTCTTCGCCACGGGGCTCGTGGCGGGAGGAGCGATCGCCGGCGTCGTCGTCGCGATCTTCTCGGCGAAAGACTCGTGGGCCGCGGTCCTGAAGCAACTGAGCCTCGAGCACGCGCTGGAGCAGGCGCTCGGCCCGAAGGGCTACGAGCTGCTCGGCGCGCTCCTCTTCGCGGCGATGGCCGCGGTACTGTTCCGGATCGCTCGCAAGAAGATCGAAGCCTGACCAAGGAAGCCGAAGATGAACATGAACCGAACCATCGCCGTGTGCCTCGTGCTCCTCGCTGTTGCGTGTGACGAGAAGAAGGAGGGCTCGAGCGGTTCGGCGAGCGCTGCTCCGAGCGCGAGCGCCGCTCCCGTCGCAAGTGCGACCGGGACCACGACGGCGACAGAGGCGCCTTCGGCTGCTCCGGCCGCGAGCGAAGCGGCGCCGAGCGCGTCGGACTCGTCGATGGTCACCGGCGACGCGAAGGACGTCGTGCTGATGATGAAGGACCCGAAGAAGGAGTCCGAGAAGGCGATCAAGGCCGCTGCCGGCGGCAGCGTCACCGTGTTCCTTCCCGACTATCCGGGCACCGTATGGTCGGTCGAGAGCAACGACCGGACACTGGGCAAGCCGAAGGAGGAGGTCATCCCCGGCTTCGCGCCCGGAACGAACGGCCACCAGTTCAAGTGGACGACGAACGGTCCGCTCTTCAAGGCGGGCCAGAAGCACAAGGTCCAGTTCGTGAACAAGAAGGCGGGCGACAAGACGGCGAAGCCGAGCGAGACCTTCACGCTCACGATCGAGATCGCCTGACGAGCGGACGCGAACGTCCTCCCCGCGAGCAACCTGCAGGAGCCTGACGACGGCTCCTCTGCTCCACGACGCCGCGTCACGAGCGGTTGGGGCTCGCCGAGCTGCGCATGCACGAGAGCATGGTAGCCTTGGCGAGTCCTGATCGCGGGCGATGAGGAAAGCCAAGCGCTCGGCTCGCCGGAGAGCATGCGTCACGAGTCTGGAATCGCTCGCATCGATGGATCTCCGTCCGCCGCGTCGCGCGGCCGACGGCTCGGTGTGCGGGGCGCGATCGTCGGCGCAGTACACCTCGCGTGCCTCATGGCCTCCTCTCGAGGCGCAGCGAGCCCCCAAGAGTCTCTCGAGGTCCATGTCGAAAGCGCGTCCGACCGCGCGGCGGAAGGGTGCACCAGGGCGGACGTCGAGCTCGCCGTTGCAAAGCGTACCCGTCGCCCGGTCCGCTTCGTGGAAGAGGCTCGCACGACGCTTCGTGTCCAGTTCATCGTCTCGCCCCCGTCCGAGACCGTCGAAGCGGAGATCTCGTTCGACGGCGTCTCGGGTCGCGAGACGCGACGACTGAAGACCAGCTCTTGCGAAGACGCCGCGTCGGCCCTCTCCCTCGTTGCCGCAACGTGGCTCGAAGCTGAGCCGTCGACGCGCATCGAAGATGCTCCACCCGGCCCCGCGCCAGCCCCACCAATCGGTGCACCGATCGCTGCCGCTTCCAACGTGACCCCGCGCGAAACGGGGCCCGTCGCCATTGGCGGTGACGCTTCCCGGTTCCTGCTCGGAGGGCACGTGACCTCGACACCAGGCGTCGTTTCGTCCTGGTTGCCGGGTGCTCAGCTCACGACCGCGCTGCGCGTCCGCTCGCATGGCGAGCTGCGCGCCGGCTTGCGGGGCGCCCTCGCGGAAGAGCGAGGGGCGAAAGGGCAGGCGGCGCTCTTCTGGGCGACTGTGCCGCTCGATGTTTGCCTCGACACCGGCCGTGCCAAGCCGTACGGCGCGTCCTTGTGCGCCCGCGCCGAGCCGGGGATCGTGCGTATCGGCTACGACGGCCAATCGCATGTCTTGCCCTGGTTCGGCCTCGGCCCCGGAGCTCGCCTGCGCTGGGAACTTGGAGGTGTCGGGCTCGAAGCGGAGGCCTTTCTACCCCTTCAGGTGCTCGGATACAGCATCCGCAGCGACGGACCGTCGCTCGAGACCGTTCGAACGTTCGCGGGCTCGTTCGCGGTCGGAGCGATGCTGCCGATTCCGTGATCAATCGCGCCCGCTCGAGTCCATGGACGGGGGGGACCTTCGCCGGCCGTGATGCAGTCTGCTCCTTCCTTCATCGAGCTTCCCCCGGATGCATCGGATCCCGACGACGCGCGTGGGACCGAGAATCCAGCGTCACTGGACGAGGCACGCGCGCCGCTTTCGTCCACGCCGGAGGCGACTGCGAGGCTCCGCACGGTGGTGATGGCCCACCACGCGCTCGTATGGCGCACCGCGCGACGGTTCGGGGTTCCCGAGTCACGCGTCGACGAAGCGGTGTCGCGCGTGTTCGACATCGTCACCCGCCGGCTCCCCGACATCCTCCCTGGTCGCGAGCAGGCCTTCGTCGTGCAGACCTGCGTTCGTGTTGCGTCCGAGCTCAGGCGTGCCGTCGCGCGACGAGCGAAATTCGAAGGGCCGCTCGAGGATGTGGAAGGCATCGTGTCCGATGCGCCTTCGCCTGAAGAGCTGCTCGATCAGCAACAGGCGCGCGCGCTGCTCGACGAGGCCCTCGACGCGCTCGACGAAGACACGCGGATCGTGTTCGTGCTCCACGAGCTCGAAGGGTGGACCTCGATGGCGATTGCCGAGTCGTTGAACATCGCAGCGGGCACCGCCGCCTCGCGTCTTCGCCGTGGCCGGCAACAATTCGACCGAGCCGCAGCACGGCTCCGACAGCGGCTCCTCGCGAGCGATCGACCGATGCAGAAGGGCGTCCGATGAAATCCGACGGCTACGGCGACGCGTTCCCCCGGAGCCTCCTCGAGGCGGGCCGCATGGACGGCCCTGCTCCGGACGCTCTCGAGCGCGAGCTGGGGCGACTCGGGCTCACGGTCGGAGCTGCCGTCGTCGCGACGACCCTTGCCAAGAGCGCGAGCGGGGCGGCGGGCCTCGCGGCCAATGGCGCCGCGACGACGGCGACGGCCACGACGACGGCGCTGAGTGCAACCAAGGGCGCCGCCTTTCTTTCGAGCACGATCGGCAAGCTCGTCGTCGGAGCGCTCGCGATCTCTTCGGTCGGAACGACGTTGGTCATCGCGCAGGCGAGCCACGCTCCCGTGGAAGCGAGGCTCGCTCCTTCGAGCACGACAGCCCCGGCTCCTGTCGCGATCGTCCAACGACCCCCTGGCGAGGACATCGCGCGAGCGGATGAAGGCGCCGCGGGAACGATGGTCCGTGAGTCGGCCACGCAGGACGAGCCACCGCCGGTGAACGGGCCAGCGCCGCAGCCGCCCATCGAATCGAGTGCACCATCTGCTCACGGGACCTCGGCGCTCCTTCCTCGGAGCGAATCGCGCCTCGAACGAACGACCACGCCGAGCATCCCGTCGCCCTCGCCTGCCGTGTCGGCGACCGACGTTCCGCAACCGCCCGCTCCTACGGACACGGCGACGCCACTCTCCGTTTCTTTGATGGCTGAGCAGGTCATGCTCCTCGACCGGGCGCGGGCGACGGCGAGCCTTCGTCCCGACGAAGCCCTCGCGGCGCTCGACGCGTATGCGAGTCGCTTCCCCGGAGGCGAGCTGACCGACCAAGCCGCCGTGGTCCGCGTCGAGGCGCTCGTCGCTCGCGGTGACCGGAGCACCGCAGAGCGCGTCGCCGCGCCGTACCTTCGTGGAAACGACACGAGCCCGATCGCACGACGCATGCGCGCGCTGCTCGAGAGCCCGAACGGAGCGCCGTGACCCGTCGATCGAGGCAGCGGCGTTCGGGAACGAGGCCTAGGCCGTGCGGCGCGGTCCGCGTGTCGTTCGCGCTGCTCTTGGTGGCGTGCAGCGGAAGCGCCATCAGCTTCGACGACGAAGAACGAGTCTCGCTCACGCCCTCCGACGCTTCGGTCGGTGACGAGCCCTCGCCATCGGTGCCCGTGGACGCAAGCATCCCCGACACGGGGCGTTGTCAGACGGTGAAGCTGGGTCAGGTGGCGAGCGACTCGGAACCGCCGACCTACGACCGCATGCTCGTCACCGGCGACACGGCACAGTTCGAACGGACACCGGAGGGCGTGGTGACGGTGACCTGCTCCGCAGCGGACGAAGTCCTGCTGCGCGTGACGTTCGGTCCGCCGGTCGGCAGTGGACCGCATGATGTCCGCGTCGGAGCGCTGGAGCTTGCCGGAGTGCCGTCGGATCGCCGTTGTCAGGTCGATCTCGTCGACGATTGGCTATCGATCGACGGCGTCATCACGTGCGACGAACAGCCATATGCGGACTCGAACGTGTTCGCGCGAGGCGAGCCCGGCGGATTGGCGTCGTTCGTCGCGATACCGCGGTAATGGAGCGCCGCGTGCGACGTGCGACGTGGTGTCGGTGAGAAATGGCAAATGTCGTGATCGATGAATCGCGCTCGTGCCCATTCTCGATCATGACGATGCCATTCCGTATCGCGATTCTGTTCGTTTTCGTTCTGCCGACCTTCGCCTGCGGCCTCGACCTCGACGGCGACGAGGGGGCGTCTGCCGCTGCTCTGGCCGCGAACGTACCGGAGGAGCCCGTCGATGCCTCCGTACCGGAGGAGCCTGTCGATGCCAGCGTGCCGGAGCCTTCGCCAGTGCCTGTCGACGCCAGCGTGCCGGAGCCTTTGCCAGTGCCTGTCGACGCCAGCGTGCCGGAGCCTTCGCCAGTGCCTGTCGACGCCGGCGTGCCGGAGCCTTCGCCAGTGCCTGTCGACGCCGGCGTGCCGGAAGTGCCTGACGAAAGCCTGGAAGGCTGAGCCGAATCCACGCGAGGCCCTCAGGTCGTCCTGGGGCCTCGCGCTTCGTCATCGGCAACGGATGTATTCGACCGAGTGCGTCTACCGCGCTCCCTGCTCGAAGTCGGCAATCGCCTCCGCCTGCCGTAGCACGTATTCGATCTCGTCGATTCCTCCGGCGAGGCAGGCCTTCCAGAACGGGTCGATCGGGTAGAACGCACGCTGGCCGTCGGGCAGGCGAATGACCCCGAGGTCGACACCGACCGTCGCGTCGGGAGGGGCGTCGGCGAGCGCTGCATGCACGCCCGCGTCGACGGCGATCGGAAGGAGCCCGTTCTTCAGCGCGTTCTGACGGAAGATGTCCCCGAACGAGGGGGCGATCACGGCACGGAATCCCATCTCGAGGAGCGCCCAAGGCGCGTGCTCGCGCGATGACCCGCAGCCGAAATTCTCGCCGGCCAGGAGCACGGTCGCTCCGCGGGCCGAAGGATGATGGAGCGGAAAGTCGGGCCGCAGCTGCCCGCCTTCTTCGTAGCGCCAGTCGGCGAAGGCGTGTCGCCCAAGCCCCTCGCGCGACGTCGTCTTGAGGAAGCGCGCCGGGATGATCTGGTCCGTGTCGATGTGGCTCCGAAGCAGGCGCGCGTAGACGCTCTCGAACGCGATGAATGGTGTCATGCGAAGGTCCGTGGGTCGGCGACCGCGCCGGTCACGGCGGCGGCGGCGGCGGTGAGGGGGCTCGCGAGCAGGGTCCGGCTCCCTCTGCCCTGACGCCCTTCGAAGTTGCGGTTGCTGGTGGAGACGGCGGTCTCGCCGGGCCGGACCTCGTCCCCGTTCATCGCGATGCACATCGAACAGCCGGGGGCGCGCCACTCGGCGCCAGCGGTGCGGAAGATATCTGCGAGCCCTTCGGCCTCAGCCGCCCGGCCCACGTCCTCCGAGCCGGGGACCACCAGCGTTCGCACGCCGGGATGCACCTTGCGTCCGCGAAGCACCGAAGCTGCCGCGCGCAGGTCCGAGAGGCGGCCGTTCGTGCAGCTCCCAATGAACACCGTTTGCACCGGGTGTCCCAGGATCGGTCGGGCGGGCTCGATGCCCATGTAAGCCAGCGCCTTGGTCAGTGCCTCGCGATCCGCCGCGGGCACGTCGGTCGGGCTCGGCACCCGTCCGCCGATCGCGATCGCTTGCGCAGGGTTGGTGCCGAACGTGATCATCGGTTCGATCGCGTCGCCGTCGATCTCGACGCTGCGGTCGAACGAGGCGCCGTCGTCGGTGACCAGCGTTCGCCAGCGCTCGAGGGCCTCGTCCCACGCTCGACCGGACGGCGCGAACGGTCGCCCGTGGAGATACTGAAACGTCGTGTCGTCAGGAGCGATCATGCCCGCCCGTGCGCCGGCCTCGATGCTCATGTTGCAGACCGTCATGCGCGCTTCCATGTCGAGCGCGCGTACCGCGCTGCCCGTGTATTCGAGGACGGTCCCGGCTCCGCCGTCGACGCCGATGCGGGCGATGAGCGCGAGGATCAGATCCTTGGCCGTGACTCCGTCGCGGAGACGGCCGGTGACCTCCACTCGCTGGTTCTTGGAGCGACGTTGCAACAGGCACTGGGTGGCCAGCACCATCTCGACCTCGCTGGTGCCGATCCCGAACGCGAGGGCACCGAACGCTCCGTGCGTGGCGGTATGGCTGTCGCCGCAGACCACCGTCATGCCAGGCTGCGTGAGCCCGAGCTCGGGCCCGATGACGTGGACGATGCCTTGTCTGCCGCTGCCCGGGCCGTGGAGCGGTACGCCGAAGTCGGTGCAGTTTCTCTTCAATTGTTCGATCTGCCCCGCCGCCACGCGGTCCGCGATCGGGAGCGAGCGATCGTGGGTCGGGATCGCGTGATCGATGGTGGCCACCGTTCGGTTCGGCCGCCGTACGAGGAGGCCGCGTCGGCGGAGTCCCTCGAAGGCTTGCGGGCTCGTGACCTCGTGGACCAGATGCAGATCGATGTAGACCAGGGCGGGCTCGTCCGGCCGCTCGACCACCAGGTGATCGTCCCAGAGTCGATCGTACAGGGGTCGAGCTCGCGTCATGACGGTGCCCGGTCTGCGGTTCGAATCCAAGCGCAGCGCGCGTCGCCCGCTTGCGACGTGCTTGCGGTCCCGCCGAGATCCGCCGTGAGTGGCCCGTCGTCGAGCCAGCGGCTCACGGCAGCGTCGATTGCTCTGGCCTCGTCCCGAAGACCGAAGCTCCACTCGAGCATCAGCGCGACGGACCCGACGGCTCCGATCGGGTTGGCTACGCCCTTGTCCGCGATCGCAGGAGCGGATCCGTGAATCGGCTCGTACAGGCCGGGCAGCTTGCCGTCTTCGCGCCTCGCGCCCACCGAAGCGGAAGCCAGTACGCCGATCGAGCCTGCGAGCACCGCGGCCTCGTCGCTCAGGATGTCGCCGAACATGTTCTCGGTGAGGAGCACGTCGAAGCGGCGCGGGGCCAAGACGAGCTGCATGGCCGCGTTGTCCACGAGCAGGTGCTCGAGCTCGACTCCGGGGTAGTCGCGTGCGACCTCGGTCACGACCTGCCGCCAGAGCTGTGAGATCTCGAGGACGTTGGCCTTGTCGACGCTCGTGACCTTTCCGCGCCGGCTCCTCGCCAGCTCGAAGGCGATGCGGGCCACTCGCTCGATCTCGTCTGCGGTGTACGCCATCGTGTTGAACGCGTGCTTCCCGTCGATCCCTCGTGGGGTGCCGAAGTAGAGCCCTCCGGTGAGCTCGCGCACGATCAGCAGATCGGTCCCCTCGATTCGGTCTGCCTTCAGCGGCGATGCGCCCACGAGGCTCGGGTACGCCTTGACGGGGCGCAGGTTGGCGTAAACGGCGAGCTCTTTTCGCAGGTCGAGCAGCCCTTTCTCCGGACGCTCCGCGGGAGCGTTCCGATCGTATTCGGGCATCCCGACCGCGCCGAGGAGCACCGCATCGGCGGCGGAGGCCGCTCGCTTGGTGGCTGCCGACAGCGGCGTGCCTTCGGCTTTCAGCGCGGCGCCGCCGATGTGTCCGCGCGTGAGCTCGAGATGATGGCCGAAGCGTGTGGCCACGCACTCCAGCACCTTCTCGGCCTCGGCGGTCACCTCGGGCCCGATTCCGTCGCCCGGAAGAGAGAGGATCTTCAGCTGCATGGTCTACTCCGTACGCTCCATTCCTTCGCGGCTCACACTCGCCTCGCCGCGCGCCGCCCGTCGAACGAGGCTCAGGATCTCCTCGTTCGAGACCCACTTCTTTCGATCCGCGAGGGCGATGAACGCTGCGTAGGCGCGCTCCAGCGCGCCGTCGTCGAGCGGACAGCCGAGCTCCGAAGCGCGATATCGGAGCGCGTGCCGGCCGCTGTGCTTTCCGAGCACGAGCTGGCTCTCGGGGACGCCGACGTCCTTCGGATCCATGATCTCGTAGGTGGCTCGGTCCTTCAGCATTCCGTCCTGATGGATGCCAGCTTCGTGCGCGAACGCGTTGCGTCCGACCACGGCCTTGTTCGGTTGCGGCTCGAACGTGATGCACTCGGCGAGCATCCGGCTGCTCGCGAAGATCTCTCGCGTGCGGATCCCGGTCTCGAGCCCGAACTGGTCTTGCCGCACCCGGAGAGACATGACCACCTCCTCGAGCGCGGCGTTGCCGGCTCGTTCGCCGATCCCGTTGACCGTGCACTCCACCTGCCGGGCGCCGGCGCGCACGCCGGCGAGGCTGTTCGCGGTCGCGAGCCCGAGGTCGTCGTGGCAGTGCACGCTCACCACCGCACGCCCGGCGACCGCCTCGACCACGCGCGCGACGAGCCCGCCGAACTCGACGGGGATGGCGTACCCCACGGTATCCGGCACGTTCACCGTCGACGCTCCCGCCTCGACCACCGCACGTGCGACCTCGCACAAGAACTCCGGCTCGGTGCGGGTCGCGTCCTCCGCGGAGAACTCCACGTCGTCGACGTAGCGGCGGGCGAGGCGCACCGCGTTGACGGCGCTGTCGAGCACCTCCTGCTGGCTGAGGCGCAGCTTTCGTGTCCGGTGGATGAAGCTCGTCGCGATGAACGTGTGGATGCGGGGCCGTGCGGCCCCATCGAGCGCGCGCGAGGCCGTCTCGATGTCGGCGGTCCGCGCCCGCGCGAGCCCGGCAACGGAGGCCGAGCGCACGCGCCGAGCAATGCCGCTCACTGCATCGAAGTCGCCGGCCGAGGCCGCTGGGAATCCTGCTTCGAGCACGTCGACGCCGAGAGCTTCGAGCTGCGCGGCAAGGCGTAGCTTCTCGGGGACCGTCATGCTGCACCCGCAGGCCTGCTCGCCGTCACGCAGAGTCGTATCGAAGATCTGAACTCGGTCCATGGAACCCCTTCGGAAGGGCGCCACCATCGTTGCTATGCGGTCATTACTCCAATCAATAGTGCTAGTCGTTCGATAAGACTTGCTGATTCAATGCGCTCGGACCCCGGGCTCATGGAGCCACGCTGATGCTGAACGACACCTCTCCGCTCAACGTCTTTCTTACCGTCGTCAACGAGAAGAGTTTCACCCGTGCGGCGGAGAAGCTCCTTCGCACGCAGCCGGCTGTCTCGCTGGCCGTGCAGCGTCTCGAGGGCGAGCTCGGCGAGACCCTCATCGACCGGAGCGGTCGCGACCTGGCGCTCACCGACGCTGGGAAGGTGGTGTTCGAGGCCGCGCGCCGCCAGGAGAACTTGCATCAAGAGCTCCTGAGCCGTCTCGCCGAGCTCCGGAACAAGGCCGTGGGCAGGCTCGTGATCGGCGCGAACGAGAGCATGACGCTCTATCTCTTGCCTCACCTCGGTCGCTTCCGTCGTGCGTACCCCAAGGTGAAGCTCGTGGTGCAGCGGAGCCGCTCCGGCGAGATCCCCGAGCGCCTCCTCGCCGGCGATCTCGATTTCGGCGTCGTGAGCTATCGCCTCCACGACGATCGCTTCCTGTCCCGCGTCCTCTACGTCGACCACCTCTCGTTCCTCGTGGCACCGAACCATCACCTGGCGAGCCGGAGGATGCTCGGGATCAAGGACCTGGCGATGGAGACGTTCGTGGCCCACAACGTCCCGAGCCCGTATCGCGATGCGGTGATCAAGGCGTTTCAGAAGGCCAAGGTCCCGCTCAACACCGACATCGAGATGCCCACCGTGGAGAGCATCCGTCGCCTGGTGCAGGCGGGGGAGGGAGTCGCGTTCTTGCCGCGACTCTGCGCGGAGCAGGATCTCCGGCAAGGCGTTCTCAAGGAGGTTCCGGTGAAGGAGCTGAAGCTCGAGCGCAAGATCTATCTGGTGCGAGTCGAGAAGCGCCCGCTGAGCCATTCGGCAAAGGCCTTCCTGGAGATGCTCGAACGCGCCTGAATCGCGATCGCGTTCACGGCTCCAGCGAGGACGACAGCCGAGAAGAGCGCCGGGCTGTCGTTCGCGGCGCTGGAGCGCGAGCGCTCGAGGGCGAACCGAGGTGCGCATGCCTTCGCGGGTCGCACCGCATGAACGTGCGGTACGCCTCGTTTCCGTTTGTCGCGGTGCGTGCCGGGCTCGTATCGGTGAATCACGATGCATGTATCTCGTTCGAACTGGTCCCGCCTTGCTCTCGGGCTTCGCGCGTCCACCTGCTCCGTCGCGGCGCTCGCTGTCCTGACCGCCTTCACGCTTCTGGTGCCGGCTTGCGACGGCGACGAGCCCTCGTCGAACACCACCCCTGACGGCACGGACGCCGGGGCAACTCCGGCGCCGACGCCGACGTCGACGTCCGGCGGGGGCGATGCCTCGACGCCGCCCGATGCCGGCCCGACCACACCGGCCTTCAGCGGTGGGGTGCCGAAGGGCAAGCCGCTCGCTTTTACGGCGCAGAGCTCCGACGCCGAGCTCCTCGCGGCCGTCGTCGGTGAGCATGACGTCGTCATCCACGCGGCGCCCACGCTCGCGGACATCGGCCCCGCCAAGCTCTCGGTGACGTTCGACGGCACCACGATCGGCCAGAAGCTGACGCGCACCGATGGCACGGTCATCACGTCGATCGCCGTGCCGCTTGCCGACGAGTCGTGCGGCGACGGTACGTGCGTCGTCTGGATCGACGACACCGCGAAGCGCCCGTTTGCACCACCGGGCGGCAAGGAGGTCGCGATCGACGACTACTTCGCCAATCCACCCGCTGACGCGTCGCTCAAGCGGCGCATCACGGTGGCGTACTTCCCCGACGGACACATCCGTGGCTACGTCGGACTCTCGGCAGAGTACCTCTTTCGCAACGACCTGCTCGCCTCCGGCACGGCGGTGCCTTCACTCTTCGCGCAGCTGGCTGGCACGTACACCTCGGTCTCCGAGCAGAACACCTGCCAACCGAATCCGCTCACCATCGAGGTCACCGCGGCCGGGACCGTGCGCGTCCGTGGCAAGAGCAGCGTGAGCTGCGCCGCGCAGGACCTCACGGTCACCTGGGACGGTCAGGACGACATCCTCGAGCCGAGCGCCACGGGCGCGCGCCTTCTCGTCGACTCGAAGAAGATCGGCGGCTCTCAGCCGTCCGGCGGCATCGTGATGGAGCTCGCGTCCGCCTCCGCGACCTCCTTCACGTCGCTTCGCGTGAACTTCGCCGGAGCACAAGGCGACATCACGACGCGCCCCGGAACAGTCACGAAGACTCCCTGAACTGTCGACGGGGGCTCGGCATGCATCGGCCCGATGTGGCCGACGCATGCCCTTTCGGCAACCGCTCTCCTGACGGTGCATCGCGACGATGCCCACCGTGAAACACGCTGCCTCTTGTCTGCTCCGCCGCTCTTCGCGGCCCCGTAGGCAAACGGTCGTCAGCCAGCGTCGGCCGGCCGCGGGCAGTCGTCGGGGCAGTTGCAGAAGTTCTCGCCCGGTCCGCAGAGGCCGTCACCGCACTGGATGCAGACACCCAGGCTGTCCGGGGCCTCGTCGTCACAGCCTTCCGGCAGCTGATCGGCGGACGACGGGACCCGGTTGCCGGGCACGAGGATCGCCCCTCGCGTGAGCCCAGGACAGCAGTGAGCGCAGATGACCTTGCCCTCGTACTGCTCTCCTGCCTTACGGCAATCTCCGTAGAGGCCGCCGTACTCGAAGCACATCCCCTCCTTCGTGTCCGTGCAGCATGCGGTGCCGGTGCCGGGCGCGCAGCATCGATAGGGACCGCTCATCGTATAGGCGGCATCGACCTGCGCGTCGTGCCCGCCGGCATCGGCTTCGACTTCGACTGTCGGTCGTTGCGCCGCTTCACCGCCGCAGCCATGGCCGAGGCCGGCGACTCCGGCGGCCGCTGCCGTCATCACGACGAGCCTCGAGAATCGCAATCGCATTCCGTGATCCCTCAGAACGTTCGCGTCAGATCGAAGTGGCCGAGCCCGATCGGAGCCCCGCTCGACGCGAAGACGTTGTCGGGATCCTCGGGCGCGTTGGGGCATTCGATGAAGCCGCGGACCGCGCTGGCGTCGATGTCGATCGCGAGCCTGCAGGCGCGGCCGGAGAGATCGCCTCCGAGGACGATGTCTCCAGGCGCGACCGTGTAGTCGCCGTTGCCCGCGAAGCACCGAATGGCTGCCTGGAAGAGCACCTTGTCGGCCGTCGCGCAGCGGAGGAGCAGTGTTCCGTCCGTCATCGCAGCGTCGCCCAGGTTGCCCTCGACGGGTGCGATCGACACGAAGCCCGTGCCGGCTTCCGTCGTGGCGTTGCGAACACTGCACTTGATGCCCGGGGCAGCACCGCCGATCCGTCCCGGAGAGCTCTTGCGCTCGGCGCACGCGCCCGTGGTGGGCAGCTCCTCGCCAGGCGGGATGACGGGCGACGTCGCCTGCCGGCTGGAGGGCGCATCAGGCGACGAAACGCTCTGGCTCGACGGAGGCGTCGAGGGCTCGCGCGAGGCGGAGGCCTCCTCGATCTCGTTCGAGCTCGGGAGCGGCTCCGACTCGAGGGCGCCGCCGCACGCCGCGACGAGAGTGGTGACACCGATCAAGACCAGCAGCCGCGGAGAACGCATGAGCGTTCCCCAGCAAATGCCACGCCGGGCTCGATTCGCCGAGCTTCGCGCGATGTAGTGGCTGCAAGGTCTGATCGCGTCAGCCGCTCACGGCACAGGATGGCACTGCCAAGCCGGGGCAGACCGGTGCGATGGACGGAGTCAGTTGACGCCCTTGCAGAAGACGCCCTTCACGAGGCCCTTGTCGTTGTCGGGGTCACATTGCTGGAGCGCGTTGTCGTCGTTCGGGACGACGGTGACGTCGGCGCCCGGACCGCTGGCCGGCGGCGACGCCCACTTGCAGGTGACGGTCTCGCACTTGCCGACTTGCAGCACGCCCGAGGTCTTTGCGCTGCACACCTTCGTGGTGCCGACGTAGAAGCCGACGCTGACCCCTGCGCCGATCGGGGCGGTGCCGCGGTTGCAGACCGGCGTGGCGAGGATCGCCGCGCCGCCCTCGCACGTGTGCGTCGCCGACGCTTGCGAGGTGAGGTCGCCGATGTCGAGCGCGTTCTGCGTGCCCGGCACGTTCTGACGGAAGTTGTTGAGGTTCGGCTCGGTCCAGTTCTTCGCCCAGAGGCTCGTCTTCGGGACGGTGCCGTCCTCGTTGATGTTCGTGACGGCGTACGCGTGCTGGTTCCAGATCATGCGCGAGCGCACCCAGCGATCGGCAGCGTCCTCGTAGACCCGGATGCCTTGCGAGGCCTTCGGCCGGTTCGCGCGGCAGGTGTTGCCGCTCCCAGGCGTCCCGTTCGGCGGCGCCGCGCAGCGCGTGCCGAACGTCTCGCATTTGGTGACGTCCTTGTCTCCGCAGCAATCGGCGCTCGTCACGCACCGGCAATAGCCGGCGTCGCAGATGTTCGAGACGCAGTCAGAGTTGGCAAGGCAGCGGAGGCCGGCGAACTGCGTGTCGACCGTCGTCGTCGGATCCGTCTGAGCGGTGCAGGGGCGTCCGACGCCGACCGCGCCGCACGCGGTGTTGGAAGGCACCACGAGCTCGGCACGGAAGTCACCGTCGACGTCTGCGACGATCGGGTTCTCGTTCCACGTGCAGGACGAGCGGTAGCGCGAGAAGAGAACGGAGCCGTCGGTGCCGGAGTACACGCGGGTGAAGCACTCGTCGGCGTAGACGACCTCGGCCTTGCCGTCCGCTTCGAAGTCGAACACGGAGCTGCCCGTGACGTTCGACGAGATGTCCTGGGTCGCGCGAGACCAGAGGATCTTGTCGGGGCACGCACCGCCGGGGACGTGGTCGCAATGGGTGCGGTCCTGGCACTTGCCGCCGGCGCGCGGCGTCGCCTGACAGTCGGGATCGAAGACCGTGTAGAACGCCTGCCCGGCGACGCCGATCTCGGGGAGACCGTCGCCGTCGAAGTCAGCGATCGTCGGCGGACCGCCGCCGCCGCCGGGGACGGGGACCGACATGCCCATGAAGAGGCTGTGGTCGGTCTTGAAGACCATCAGCGTGCCCACGTTTCCCGAGATCGTCGTGACCGCGATCTCGGGGACCTGCGTCGCGCCGGCGACGCGATCGAAGTCGGCGATCGCCGCCCAGCCGGCGGGGCTCGATTGGGTCTGCGAGTAGTACGTCTCCTCGACCCACGCATTGGTCGCACCGTTGAACTCCCAGACGCGGGCGCCGTTAGTCATCTCGATCTTCGCGTCGTCGTCGAGGTTCGCGAGCACTGGATGGATGCCTTGCCGATAGCTTGCGTAGGTCGCCGGCGGCATGGCCCGGAGCTTCCCCGTGAGGCCGTCGAAGACCCAACCCTCGCGGATGATCTCGGGCACGCCGTCGTCGTCGAGGTCGTGGATGCTCGGCGACGCCCAGTTGCCCTTGCCGTTCGCTCCGACGCTCGGGACGTTTGCCTTGAAGACCGTCACGCCATCCGCGAGCGTCGCCTTCTTTGTAGCCCACAGCGGCTGCCACGTGCCGGTCTTGCGCGTGAACGCCATCAACGTCTCGTTCGTTCCCGGGCCGCTCGACATGAACGCGACGATGTCGGGCAAGCCGTCACCATCGAGATCGCCGACCGCCACCGCCGCCGACGAGCGGAACCAATCGACGTTGCCGTCGCCGTCGAGATCGACACCTCCGAGCACGGCCTCTTGCGTGCAGTCCGTGCCCTTCAGGATGCGGAGAACGCCGAGGTGCTCGGTGTAGTTGTCGAGCGAACCGGTGAACGGCACCGGCTCGCTGAACGGCGCGACGATGCTCGGTGACGTCGTCGCGGGCCCGAAGCGCACGACGACCGGCGTCGTCTGGACGTCGACGTGATTCGGGAACGGGTCGCCGGCGATCGGGACCGCGGTCGGGAACTCGCACTTCGTCTTCGGGGCGAAGTTGCCGGGGACGACTAGCTGAGTGCATGCCGGGTTGTTCCCGCCCGGGGCGAACGGGAGGCAGGTTCCGGTGCTGGGATCGCAATAGGTGTCGAACTGGCACGAGGCGCCGCCGTCCGGCGAGCAGCTGCCCTGCGGGGGGAGGCACTTGCTTCCGACGCAGACGAAGCCGCTCGGGCAGCCGGCGTCGCAATCGAGCGAGCCGCCGCCGCCGTCGCCCGCACCGCCCTCGTTGTCGCCGAACGGACCGGGGCCAGGAGTCCCGGCCTCCTCGGTTCCGTTGCCCTGGAAGACCGAGCCTCCGTCGTCGCCGCAGCCCGCCGTCCAGGCGAGCATGATGAAACATGAAATGCCGGCGATCGCGAGTCCGACTCTGCGCATGATTTGCTCCCCGTTGCATCATACAGGGCCGGAGCGTCGCCGGAACTATCTCGTCGTTTTCGCGCCCGACGCGCCCAACGCGCCCGACCCGCCGCACGCGCCGCGTTCTCCCATCAGGAGACGGTTCTTCGGCGTGATCTGCTCCGGGACGAGCTGGGTGTGGACCGTGTAGCCCTGGGCTGCGAGCCAGCGCGCGCGGGTCGTGTCGATCGCGAGGGAGATGTCGACCCAACCCTCGAGCGCCCCTGCATCGCAGGTGTCCGCGTCGTGGCAGCACGGGAGGACGGCGACGCGGGCGCGGGCCGCGACCGCCCGAGCAAGCACGAGATCGGTGAGCGCTCCGCACGCGTGCGTCGACACGACGACGTCATCCTCGTGCAGCTCGACCTCCTCGACCGGGCGCTCCTCGTAGGTCACCCGACCCTCGAGCCTCGGCCACGCGCGGACGAGCGCGCTCGCCAGCTGCTTCGCGCTCGGCGGTAGACGCTTGTCGGCGCAGAGCGCTGCGGTCGAGGTGTCGTCGAGGAGCAGCATCAGGTGGGCGACGAGGCCGTGCCCGCAGGCGAGGTCGACCACGCGTCCGCCCCGGAAGCGGCGCCGTGTCCGTCGCGCGATCTCCCACGACTCGTAGAGCTCCTTGCGCGGGAGGCAGTTGGCCTCGCAGATGACGCGCGCGAGGCGATCGAAGAGGGTGTCGCCCGTGAAATGACGGGCGGTGGTCGGCTTCAGGCGAACGCGGCTCGACGGATCCAACGGCACGTGCGGTTCACTTCGCGTCGCGAGCGGTTCGCGGTCGAGCTTCCATTTCGTCGGAATCCTAGCAGCCAACGCATGCATCTGGCTTCGTTCGTCGTAAAATCGCGCGTCATGGGACAGCTCGTCGACGGAGAGTGGAAGGTCGGTTGGTACGCGCCCGACGCGCGCGGTGCTTTCGCGCGCCCGAAGACACAGTTCCGCTCGCGGGTCGGTGCCGATGACTTGGCCGCCGAGCCCGGCCGTTATCACCTGTACGCGTCCTATGCCTGTCCCTGGGCGCACCGGACGATGATCGTCCGGTCGCTGCGCGGCCTCACGGACGCGATCGGCCTCACGATCGTCGATCCGAAGATGAGCGATGACGGCTGGGGATTCGGCGGCGGCGGTGAGACGGATCCGCTCTTCGACACGAAGCTCCTCCGCGACCTCTACGTCCGGGCTGCGCCTCGGTACACCGGGCGCGTCACCGTCCCGATCCTGTGGGACAAGAAGACGAGCACCATCGTCAACAACGAGTCCCGCGAGATCATGCGCATGCTCGATGCGCCCTTCGACGGGCTCGCGACGAACAAGACCTCGCTCGCGCCCGCCGAGCTCCGGAGCGCGATCGACGCGACGCTCGACGCGATCTACGAGCCGTACAACAACGGCGTCTACCGCGCGGGGTTCGCCGGCTCCCAGGCAGCCTACGAAGAGGCGTGCCGCGACGTGTTCGCGACGCTCGATCGCCTGGAGGGGGTGCTCTCCAAGCAGCGCTACCTGTGCGGTGACGTCTTCACCGAGGCGGACGTCGCGTTCTTCACGACGTCGCTCCGCTTCGACCTCGTCTACTACAGCCACTTCAAGGTGAACGTGCGGCGGCTGCAGGACTACCCGAACGTGTGGGGCTTCGTCCGCGACGTCTACCAGATGCCGGCGGTGAAGCCGACCTGCGAGCTCGCCCACATCAAGGAGCACTACTACTGGAGCCAGACCACGGTGAATCCTCACCGGATCGTCCCGCTCGGCCCAACGATCGACTACGACGCTCCGCACGATCGAGCGCGCTTCGGCGCTCGATCGTAGTCGGGCGGGCGCCGCGCACCACACTGGCGGTGAGCGGGTAAGTTGACCAGATATCCGAGGCCGGGGACCCTCGACGAATGCCCCGGAACCTCGTCTTCGTCGCGCCGTTCCCGACCGAACCGACGATGCGCTTCGTCCGCGCCGTGAGGAAGCTGGATGACGTGCGCCTCTTCGGGGTCGTCCACACGCCGCCGTCGGGGGAGGACGCGAAGCTCTACGACGACATGGTCCGCGTCACGGAGCCGCTCGCCGTCGAGGACGTGCTCGACGGCGTCGAGGTGCTCCGCCGCCGTCACGGCCAGCCGTTTCGAATCCTCGGCGTCCTCGAGGCGATGATGGTGCAGCTCGCCCAGGCGCGGGAGCGCTACGGCGTCGCCGGTACGCCGGTGAAGACCGCGGAGCTCTTTCGCGAGAAGGCGCTCATGAAGGACGCGCTCCGAGCGGCGGGGCTCCCGGTCGCGCGCCACAAGCTGATCGCCTCGGAGAAGGACGCGCATGCCTTCGTCGAGGAGGTCGGCTTTCCGATGGTGCTCAAGCCGCCGGCAGGGATGGGCGCGAAGGCGACGTTCCGTGTGAGCACCCTCGAGGAGCTCCTCCGCGCGGTCTCGGGGATGGGCGCGAGCGCCGGCTCGCCGCTGCTCGCCGAGGAGATGCTCCGCGGCCGCGAGCACAGCTTCGAGACGATCACGACGGGCGGTGTCCCGAGGGCCATGTCCTTCGGGCAGTACTTCCCGGGCCCGCTCGAGGTCCTCGAGACGCCGTGGATCCAGTGGGCGTGCGTGCTGCCGCGCGAGGTCGACACTGCGCTCCATGCCAAGGCGCGTGAGCTCGGCGTCGCGGCGATTCGCGCGCTCGGTCTCGAGGACGGGATGACCCACATGGAGTGGTACGAGAAAGCCGACGGCTCGATCGCGATCGGCGAGATTGCGCAGCGTCCGCCGGGACCCCAGCTCTGTCAGATGACGGGCCTCGTCCACGACGTCGACGTCTATCGCGCGTGGGCGCGCGCGGTCGTGGACGGCGAGCTCGATGCGCCGTGGGAGCGAAAGTACGCCGCCGGCACAGCCTTCATCCGGGGCCTGGGGCGTGGTCGTGTGGCTGCGGTGACCGGTGTCCGCGAGACACACGAGGCGATCGCTCCGTGGCTCGTCGAGGCGAAGCTCCCGTCGATCGGAGCGCCGAAGAGCGACAGTTACGAAGGCGACGGTTACGTCGTCGTCCGCGCCGAGACGACGGAGAAGGTGCACGAGCTGCTCGACACCGTCATCCACACGTTGACGGTTCACTACGTGAGCTGACGCACGCCGGCTATGCCGCTTTGCGGTCGTCGGAGCGACCGTCGTGTCGACCCTGCGCCGTTGCGCTCGCGCTCGCGCTCGCGCGAACGGACGCGGCGCGGAAGCGATCGCGGAGCCCGAGGAACGGGCGCTCGACCCATCGATACGTGGCGGTCGCGACGGCGACGCTCGCGACGGTCGACACAGCGAAGAGGAGGACGGTGCTCTCTTCGCCGACCAGTCGCTTGCACGCAGCGACCACCGGGACGTTGAGGAGATAGATCCCGTAGCTGACCGTTCCGATGTGCCCGACGACCCGGTTCTCGAAGAGCGGCGCGAGGACATGATCGCGACGGAGCGCGCACGCGCCGACGAGCGCGGTCATCGTGAGGTGGGTCGGGAGGAGCGGCCATGCGAGGGTCGCCGCGGCGAAGACGAGCGCGAGCGCGACGAGGGACGACCACCGCCGCACGAGGACCGCACGCACGAGCGGCGCCGTGATCGGAGCGTCCGCTGCGAGCGCGAGCAGCGCCCCGAGGCCGATCGGCGTCGCGATGCTCCGCATCATCCGGAGGGCGAGGCCTTCGTCGAGGTACGGCGCGAGCCAGCCGCGCTCCGCGGCCTGATCGAGCGCGACCAGCGTGAGCATCGCCAGCGCCGGCCCGAGCGTTCCGCGAAGCCAGCGAAGGACCGGCGGCCATACGAGATAGAACTGCTCCTCCGCCGCGAGCGACCACGCGAACGCGAACACGATCGGATGATCGACCGCGCCGTGGGTGAACCAGTTCGACGTGTACGTCGCGTAGAACGGCAGGTTGCGAAGGAAGTGATCGCGCGCCGGACCCGGCACCCGGAGGAAGAGCGCATGGACGACGAACGCGCCGAGCACGAGGTAGTAGAGCGGGAAGATCCGGAGGCTCCGCCGCGCCCAGAACCTGCCGAGCGCCACACCTCCGGCAGCGCGCCGCTCGTGCAAGAGCAGGCTCGTGATGAGAAACCCGCTCACCACGAAGAACAGATCGACGCCGAGCGGTCCGCGCCCGAGCAGGCCGTCGAGCTGCCGCGGCGTGGAGTGGTGCCAGACGATCGGCAGGATCGCGAGGCATCGGAGGCCGTCGAGCGACGGATACCAGGGCCTCGTTTCGCGCGCCGCCATGCTCTCGGTCGGAGATGACACGTTCGTGGCCGCCGGGGAAGCAGAGTCTACCGCTCGCCGGCTCGATGAGCAGCGGACGGGAACGAACGAACCGCTCGCGTGAGCTCACCGGTGCCCATCGTTCACTTGCCTTCCATGTCCCGCTTCATTTTCACGAGCAGATCGACCGCTGCGGTGGCGTACGACGAGATCCACCGGTCGTAGATCTCCTTGAACGGAGCCGCGTTCAGGTAGTTCCACCGGTGCCGTCCCTCCCGCCGGGCGATGACGAGGTCAGCCTTCTCGAGGACGCCGATGTGCTGCATCACGGTGCATCGATCGAGCGACCCTGCGAAGTGCGCGCAGAGCTCACCCGTGGTGCGCGGAGCGTCCTTCAAGAGGTCCAGGATCTCGCGGCGCCGAGCGTCCGCCAGCGCCTTGAAGAGCAGGTCGTCGTGCTCCGCTCTTGACATGTTATAACTTTATAACACATTAACGGCGAACCCGAGCCGGAGAAGCACGATGAAGCCTCAGTTCCAGGTCCAGCTGAAGATCCAGAAGCCGATCGCCGAGGTCTTCGACGCCGTCATCGACCCGAAGAAGCTGAGCGGCTACTTCGTCAAGGTGGCGAGCGGCCCGCTCGTAGAGGGCACGACGGTGAAGTGGACGTTCGCCGAGGTGCCCGGCGAGCACGACGTCATCGTTCGACAGGTGGTCGAGGACGAACGCATCGTCTTCGAATGGGAGGGGGGCGAGGGCTACGACACGCGCGTCGAGATGGTCTTCAAGTCACTCGATGCCAACAGCACCATGGTGCAGATCAGCGAGTCGGGCTGGCGTGAGGACGCGAAGGGCGTCAAGTCGTCCTACGGCAACTGCGGCGGATGGATGCACATGATGGTGTGCCTCAAGGGCTATCTCGAATACGGCATCAACCTCCGCGCCGGCGGCGCGTCCTGAGCTGCTTCGAGTCGCGCAGCGTACGAGATCGCTCGTCGTCGCCCCGAACGCTGGGGCGCCATGTGCTCGGCTGAGGCGGCCGAGGTCGCGTGGTCACGGCGTGCGCCACGCGTGATGGGCGGCTCTACGTGACACGCCGAACCGAGTCGACCAGCACCTTCTCCAGGCGAGCGAGCAGCAGCGCGAGCGACGCTCGAGAATGGTCTCCAGATCGCCACTCGGGTTGCGATGGAGCATCAGATCCTTGATGCGGTCGAGCGTTTCCTTCGTCGTGCCGCTCACGGTGAGCTCGATGCGATACCTCGACCCCGAGAGCGGCTCGACTCTCGGCCGAGGTCCGGGCGCGGGCGACGCCGCCGGCGACAGAGACCACGCGGGCGCTGCATCGGAGGTGCGCCCGACATGGATCGGCGATGGCGTCGCGACGGTCACCGGCGATGCCGGCGATACCGGCGATAGCAGTGCTTGCGGCGAGATGGGCTCGACGCTCGCCGGTACGTCGGGGCGCGGAAAGCGCGCGGCCATCATCTTCTCGGCCTCCCGCGTGCTCTTGCCGGACGCTTCGCGGAGCAACTCGTCGACGTTCGTGCTCGTCAGGTGTTTCCGCAGCGCGTAGAGCGCACAGAGGTGGACATCGCCACGCTCGATGTACCCGAATACCTGGGGAAAGCGCCGGACGGTCCGAGCAGCTGCGATCCGACGGTGCGCTTCGCCTTCGCTCATTCCGAGCTTGCGCGTGCAGAAGTCCCACATCGATGAGCACGCGTGAATGCGATCGAGTCGCCTCTCGTCGACCTCGACGAGATACGCGATGAGCTTCGCACACCAGACGTTGCCGCTGCCCATATGCCCGCGCAGACGCGCGAGCAGCTCCTCGTCGGACAGATCCCCCAGCTTGTCCATGACCGCTTCTAACATGCACTTTCGCGGCTCACGGGAAGGCCCCGTCCGCGGGCGAACGACGCTCCGATCACGTCGCGAGGTCTTCCGCGCGCGGTCGCCACGGAGGACCCGACTGGCTGCCAGCGCGCCCGGGTTGACGCGACCTCCCGTGTTTGGCACCGGCCACGTCCCAAGGGGCGTCAAGTGTGAAACCGTAATTCGTAATCGGATATGGCGGGAGCGGTTGGCGCCGATCGGGATTCATTGAATTGGGCGCACCGGCATGGAGATTCACGTGCCGCGCCGCGCTCGGGGGCCATGAGCCCATGGACGGTGTCTCGCGGCGCGCGTCAGTGTGCGACTCGAGATCGTGATGGGCACCTCGAGGCGACACGTGTGCAGCTGGAGATGGTGATCGGTAGCTCGAGGCGAACGTCGCGGTGCGCGTCATGTCGCGTGCAAGTGGAGATGGTGATGGGTAGCTCGACGAACGTTGCGGTGCGCGTCACGCCGCATGCAACTCGAGAGCGTGATAGGCGCCTCGCTCCGAATGTCGTGGCGCGGGGGACGCCGTGTGCAATTCGGTTCGAGGCGCACGCCGTGTCGCGTGTCACTCCGTGTGCGGCGCGAGAACATGATGGACTGCTCGAGGTGCGCGTCACTCCGTGTGCAAATCGAGATCGTGATAGGCGCCTCGCATCGGCACGTCGTGGCGCGTGTCACTCCGTGTGCGACTCGACCTCGCGATGCGGGGCTCGCACGTCAGGTCGCGCGTACGCGCGGATACCGAGGTCAATCGGCAGAGCCGTGGACCGCGGTTCGTTGCGAGCGAACCCCACCGTCAAACGATCAAGAAGCGCGCATTCGGGCTCCGAAGCTCCTCGAGGTTGCGCGGCGCAGTCCGCTTTCGCTGCGGAGGTCGCGGGCCGCACGAGTCATGGAGCCCCTTGGCGAAGGTGCCGTTCGCGGTGCGTCGACGACGTGGCGGTGAGCCCGATGCGACTCGAAGATGACCTGAGCGGGCGACGGCTCGTGCCCGATGCATACACCCTGCAGACCGGGGATGAGAATGAAGCGCCAGCTGATTGCCTTCACGCGGCATCTGCCTTGACGCTCAACGCAACAGAGTCTTCTCGGTGCGTGCTCCGAGGGAACCGGCACGCCGCGTGACGCGGGGGCCGAGGTGTGCGACACCTGAGGGGTCGTGAAGCTTCGCCGCCGACAACTCCTCGCGATAGGGGCGCTCGTGGCGGCGTTCCCGCGCCTTGCGTTCGCGGGCGAGACGCCGTCCGGGGAGCGCGGAGGGCGCGCCGCGCTCGGCCGCTTCGCGACGACCTATGCGAACGACGCGGAGCACAAGGCGCGTGCGTTCAACGTGGAGCTCGCGGCCGAGGCGGTCGACGGAAGGACGATCGCGCCCGGAGCGACCTTCTCGTTCAACGATGCCGTAGGTGAGCGGACCGCCGCATTCGGATACGCGAAGGCTTTAGTGCTCCGCGACGGGATGATCGCCGAGGGCGTCGGAGGCGGTGCCTGTCAGGTTGCCTCCACGCTCCACGCCGCCGCGCTCCTCGCGGGGCTCGACGTCGTGGTTCGCGTTCCGCACTCGCGGCCGAGCGCGTACATCCGGATGGGGCTCGACGCGACGGTGGCCTTTCCGAAGATCGATCTGAAGCTACGGAATCCGTCGGACAGCCCGGCCATCGTCCGCGCGCGGGCAGGGAAGGGCACTCTCGAGGTGTGGATCGACGCGCCGGGAGCGACGAAGCTCGAGGTCTCGCTCCGGACCGAGATCGTCGAGCGGCTGCCGTTCACCCGTACGATCGAGCGGGATCGCTCGATCTCGGACGACAAGGCGCACCTGAAGGCGTTCGGCATTCCGGGGTATCGCGTCCGGCGGACGCGGACGATCCAGCGCGCCGACGGGAGCGTCCGCCGCGACGTCCGCGTCGACGTCTATCCGCCGACGAACGCGATCCTTCGCGTCGCGCCGTCATTCGACGAGTCGCGGCTCGGCGTGCGAGCAGGGGACGAGGACGACGACGCCGACGACGACCGAGAGCCGGCGGCGATCGTCGTCGATCCGGATGCCAAGACATCGCGGCCGGTGCTGGTGCAGCTCCGACCCTCGACGGTCGTGACCCTCGACAACGCCGCGCCTTGAGCGAGGCGGCCCGCCGAGATCGCTCATCCGCGAGCGGGAGGGACCCATTCAGGTAGACGAGCGCGCCGCAGGCAGGACCGACGAGGCACGTGCCATGCAGCATCGGCTGCTCGGAGCGCGCCATGAACGAAAGTGTCAATCCTCAGGAGGTCAGGCTGTGGGTCGCGCTGGCGGGCCGCGGCTGCGTCGGCGCGGTCATCGGCATGATCCTGATGGCGGACCCTTGGGCGCCGCACGGGAGGACCGTCGGGCTCTTCCTGGCCTACCTGCTCGCAGATTGCGCCCTTGGCGTGTCAAACCGCCACGACATCAGCGCGCTCGTCATGCTGGGTGGGATCGCCGCGGTCGGCTTGGGCGTCCTGCTGGTCGGGTGGCCCGGTCCGGGCACTGTCGCGCTTCCCTGGTTGCTCGGCTTGCAGGCGATGGTCTCCGGCTCGCTGTTCCTCGCAGGTGCCCTCAGCGAGCTTCGCCGCGTGGCCACGACCGTCGTCCCGCACGCGGCTTGAGGCGAGCCGCTGCGGGGGGGCGCCCCAGGTCAGGGCTTCGCGCGGACGACGAGCGTGCTCGCTGCCGTGCGCCCGTAGGTCTCGGGCGCGTACATCGCCTCGATGCGTGTGGGCGGGACGACGAACGAGCCGATCGATGTCGCGCGGGCGAGGTAGCGGACGCGGTACATGCCCGGCTCGGTCTTGTCGAAGTAGTTGACGACGCGATCGGTGCGCACCTCGCGCGCGGCCGTCGCGCTGCCGGATGTGCGGTCGCGGAGAGGCCCCTTCGGAGCGTCCGGCCGCTCCTCCTCGTCGCGCCCCGCATGCGAGGTCGTATCGAGGTCGTAGTCGAGCGCCTCGAGCCCGGCCGGGAGCGGATCATCGATCACGATGTGGTCCCGGGGCTCGGCCGACTCGAAGAGCAGGTCGACGACGACGAGCTCGCCGGCGTTGACCGCGTCGGCGCTTCGCTTCGGGATACTCGCGAGCGCCTCGTTCACAGCCGTCGGTGCCACCCCGCGGACGAGCTTCGTCACGAAGAGCCCTTCGTCGCGTGCCTTCGTGGGGAGCGCGGTCGTCGCGTACTTGAGCTGAGCGGAGTAGAACAGCGTACCGCCGCGGGCCTCGAACGAGAGCGTCGGCCCTCGCGAGAGGAGCGTGTCGGCGGAGACGAAGATCTTGTCCTCGCGGGCGCTGCCGCGAGCGAAGCTGCTCTGGAGGAGCTCCGTACCGCCGAGCAGCGTGCGAGCATCCATGGCGCCCTGCCCGGACTCCTGGAGCCGGCGGTAGTCGGCCAGGGCGAGCAGCGCCCATCCGTCTTCTTGCGTCGTCCGCCAGGAGCCGTTCTGCTGGCGGAGCGCAAGGAGACGGCGGGCGATGCGCGGCGCGAGCGTGTGCTTCGGATCGGCCGCGAGGAGCGCGCGGAGGACTGCCGCGAGCGTGCGTGCCTTTGACTCGAGGACGTAGCCCATCGCATGGGAGTTGTCCTCGTCGATGTCGACGCTGTTCGGCCCCACGCGGAGGCGTGACTCGATCTCGCCTGCGAGCGTCTTGATCTGCGCGGCGCTCATGTCGCTCCGCGCCATCGCGTGGAGGAGCATCGCTTGGCCGAAGAGGCGCTGTCCTGCGCGTGCGTCGTAGAGGACGTTGAGCGCGCCCGGGTTCGGCGCGCCGAGCGTGGAGAGGGTGTCTCCGATCAGCGCCGCGCCGACGAAGTCGATCTTCCGCGCGAGCTCCTCGTTCGCGCGCTTCTCGGCGTCGTCGGCTCCGTTCCCGTTCTCGTTCGCTGCGCGGGGGAGGTCGTCTCCGTCGCTCTCGATCTTGGCGAGCCGTCGCGTCGCGGCCGCGAGGCTCATCGTGAGGTAGCTGCGCCCGCGCTCGATGACGTCGCGCGGGACGAAGCGCTTCTTGTCCGCCGCGCCCGCGACGGCGAGGAGCGTGTACGCGCTGAGCCACGGCTCCGACGAGCCCTTGTCCCAGAAGCCGAAGCCGCCGTCGTAGTTCTGGCGCTTCAGGAGCGTCTCGACGCCCGCATCGATGATCGCGTTCGAGTTGCCGGACGGTTGAACGTCCTTCGAGAGATCCATCATCGCGATGAGCGGGAGGATCTTGCTCGTGATCTGCTCGGTGCACCCGTACGGGTACTCCTGGAGACCGTCGAGCGTCATGCCGAGGCCGACGAGCGCGCTCGACGAGACGCGGACCTCGAGGCCGCCGTAGTCGCGGCGCATCGAGGTGAGATCGCCGAGGCCGACCGCCGCCTCGCCCGAGGTCTCGCCGTAGACGGCGACCTTCTCGACCGAGACGGGCAGCTCCACCTTGCGCTTCATCTCGACGCGATCGACGTCGGCGCCCGAGCGTACCTCGAACCCGATCACCGCTTCGCCCGGAGCCTCGGCCTTCACCGGGAAGCGGACCTCGATCTGCCCGCCGCGCGGCAGCATCACGCTGCGCGTGCTCGGGCCGGCGAGGGTGAGCCCGGTCGCGTTCATCTTGACGTCGACCTTCATCGGCGACGTGTCGCGCGTCTTCTCGTCGACCTTCGACGACACCACGACGCTCGCCTCGAGAGCGTCGCCGACGCGCATGAGCCGCGGGAGGGCGGGCCGCGCCATGAGGCGGCGGTTCGTCGTGATCCGCGAGTCGCCCGATCCGAAGCGATCGTCGCCGGCGGCGGCCACCGCCATGATCCGGAAGGTGGTGAGGTTGTCGGGCAGCTTGAAGGAGAAGCGAGCCTTGCCCGCCTTGTCCGTCTTCCGACCCGCCTCGAAGAAAGCGGTCGTGCGGAAGTCGGCGCGCTTGAGGCCGCCGTCGCCGCCATCGTCGCCCTTGTCGTAGGCGTCGCCCGGGTTGCGGGCGAGGGCGTACTCGTAGCCGAGCGGAGAGACCTTCTCGCCTGCCTTCATCGGCAGGATTCGCCCGAGGCCTTCGCGGTTGTCGAAGGTGAAGACGGACATCTTGCGCCGGCGCACGAACGCGGGGAGCGGGTCCGGAGTCACGTAGCTCGTGAGCGCCAGCACGCCCTCGTCGACGACGTAGAACGTGAGGGCGCTCTCGACGGGCTTGCCGTCCTTGTCCTTGACGACGACGTCGGCCTCTACGGTCGCGCCCGGCTGGTACTCCTTCTTCGGATCCGTGATGCTCACGTCGAGGCGGTGAGCCTCCTGGTTCACGGCGAGCTCGGCCCAGCCGAAGCGGAACTCGGGACCGCCGAGATCGGCGCCCGACGCCGGAGGCGCCTGGATGCGCCCGCGCACCGCGACGACGCTGACGAAAGCGTTCGGGTAGAACTCGGGACGGATCGGGACGTCCACGACGGGGACCGGCCCCTTGATCGGAACGACCTGACGCCAGAGGACGCCGTTGCGCTCGACGGTGACGAGCGCCTGGCCCTCCTTGAAGGGGCTGCGGAGGAGCACCTTGGCGGTCTCGCCGACGTCGTACGTCTTCTTGTTCGCCTCGAGCTTGATGCCCTGCCGATCGTCGGACGCCCACGCGGTCTGCGTCGTCGGCGTGTCCTCCGTTCCGTAGATGCCCATGCTCGCGCGCACGGTGCTCTTGCGCGGATCGCTGGCGGTGGCGCGGACGATGAAGTAGCCCGCCCTCGGTACTTGCAGATTGCACCCAGCGGACGCGGCGGTCGTCGTCGCGTCGCACGAGGCGACCACGGCGTCCTGCGCCCGGCTCTGGCGGAGCGGCCGGCCGTCGGGTTGTTCGCCGGTGACGCCGCTCCAGCGACGCTCGACGAGCTCCACCTTGACCTTGACGCCTGCGCGACGAGCGCCGGTCGGATCGAAGGCCGCGACCTCGGTCTTGAGCGCGGTGCCGGCGGCGACGAAGCGGTCCTTCGGGGCGCGGAGCCCGACGTAGAACTCGGCAGGGTGAACGACGACGCTCGAGCGCCCGGAGACGTTGTTGCGAGAGAGGTCCTGGACGTCGGCCTCGAAGACGAGGCGCTCCGGGCGCCGCTGATCGTCGAACGAGAGGTCGACCTTCCGCACGAACGAGCCGCGCGCGTCGAGCTCGCCGTCCTGGCTGTCGACCTGCTCGGCAGCCATCGTCTCGTCGGGATAGTCGCCGGTGAAGATGTCGTCGGTGAGCGTGAAGTCGTCGGTGCCGGGCGGCGTGAAGGGCACTTCCTGCCGCGACACGGTCGTCGTGACCGATGCGCCCTGCATCGGAGCGCCGTAGAGGTAGTCGCCCTGGGTCGTGAACGTCGCGGTGTCGCCGCGGACGTACCACGGCTTGTCCGGCTCGGCGGCGACCTTGAACTGGTTCGGCTTGAACTCGAGGATCCGGATGTCGTGCCTGAACACGCCGGCGTCGACGGTGTTGGACTTGCCGCCGGGGAGCGCGGTCACCGAGATCGTCGCAGTGCCGACATTGGCGGTCTTCGGGATCGGCAGGTCCATCGCGAACGTGCCGAAGTCGTCGCACTTCGCGCGTCCGTCGAAGATCTGCTCGTCGTTCCCATCCGTGAGCTGGACGCGAAGCTCGCGGTTCGGGATGGAGCGGAGCCCGCTGCCCTCGGCGACGCGCACGATGCCGGCGACCTTCGCGGTCTCGCCGGGACGGAAGACGCCGCGCTCGGCGAAGACCAGCCCGATCCAGCGGCCTTCCTTGGAGAGCCGCTGGAAGTCCGACGTGAGGCGGCGCTCGACGCTCGACGGAGCGACCTTGCTGATCGTCCAGTCGTCGCCCGACCGCACGATGATGACGGCGTCGTCGCGCACGCGCGCGTCGTGGTCGTAGTAGTCGTCTCCGCTCCGTGTCTCCTGCGCGAGCGGGTCGAACCGTTCGTTCGGGACGATGACGAGGCCCTGCGGATCGGTCGTACCCTGGAAGACCTCGCCGCCTTTCGCCGTGCGGATCGCGACGCTCGCGTTCGCGGCCGGCTTGCCGTTCGAGAGCTGGGTGACCCAGACGAGGCTGCCGAAGGGGCTCATCTTCGCGGTCACGCCGAGGTCGGTGACGTTGACGAGGGACTCGACGCGGCCGCCGTAGGCGTCGTTGGTGCCCGGCGGCGAGACGACGAGGAGCGCCGGTCCGCGTCCCTTGCGCGGGGCGAGGGCGGCGTCGAGATCGATGAAGTCGACGGCGCGCTGGTTCGTCTCGGCGCGCGTCGTCACCCACGTCGAGGCGAAGCCGTTGCGCGTGACGAAGTCGGCGGTGTTGCCGCGGGAGAGCGTCCAGGCGGTTGCCTGCGCATCGTTGAGCGGCGCGGCGAGGCTCGTGTACGTCGGGACGTTGATCGCGCCGACGGGGACCTTGTGGCTGCCGGTCGCCTCGAGCACTTGGCCGACGAGGCCGACGTCGAGGCGGTAGGGGAGGCGCTCGCGCCTCGGGCGATCATCGTCGGCGGCGGGAGGCGTGGCCTTCTCGACGCGCGGGGCGTGTGCTGCCGCCGCGGCTGCGGCCGCCGCGATCCCGGGGGCCGGCCTCGTCAGCGGCGACTCGACGACGAGATCGAAGCTCGCATCCTTCTCGAGGCGCTGTCCGTGGACGTCCTTCATTCCCGCGGTGAGCGTGACGCGATACGACTCGCCGAGCTGCGGGGCGACGCCGAGCCAATGCTCGGTCGCCGGCTCGATGCTGCGCTTCTGTCCCTTGGCGCCGGGCTTCGGCGGCTTGCGTGCGGGGAGCTTCGCCGCGCGCAGGTGGCTCTTCAGCTCCTCGGGGGCGACGGGGTTCGAGAGGACGACCTTCACGTCGCCGTTCGCGCGGCAGCGCCCCCTCGCCTCGATGCGCGGGCAGTAGAAGTCGACGAACCGCAAGGGCCCGTGCGTGCGCATCGTGCGCGTGATCGGAGCGCTCATCGGCCGCGGTCCACCGGTGCCGCGGAGCGAGCTCGCGATCGTCAGCTCGACCTGGTGATCGAGCGGGAGCGGCTTCTCGGGCTTCATCAGCACGACGTACGACTCGGGGACCGGCACCGACGTCGACGCGTTCCTCTCCGCTGCCGTCTCGCGCAGCGTCGCGAAGCGGATCGTCTCGCCCTTGTCGCCGTCGGCCTTGAAGACCCGCAGCGAGGCAGCGTCCCTGAGCGCGAGGGGGTCGACGCTCTGATCGAACTCGAGGCGGAACGTGGGCGTGCTGGGGAGGGCCTGCTCGGTCACTCCTGCGGGGCCGATGACCTTGAAGCCGGCGAGCGAGGGACCGCTCGTGTCGAGCTCGAGCGTGTACGGCTTGCCGAGCATCGAGCCGTCGAGCGCAGTGACCTCGGGCGGGACGGTGACCACGAAGTCGCTTCCGCCGGGGAGCTCGCCGTCGGGCGTGAAGAGAAGGCCGCGCGTTCCGGTCCAGCGCCATGCGCCCTTGACCGTGTTGCCTGCCTTCGACTTGATCGTGATCGCCGGAACGCGCTCGTCGTCGGACATATCGACCGAGCGCACGCCACGCGAGAACATCACCGTGACGCCCGGCTGCTTCCGATCGATGACGTGCCCCTTCGGCGCCGCGTACACGACCGCGAACGGGCCCTGAGTACGACTCGACGGCGCGTCGGGCCCGCGAGGGGCGAGCGTGGCCGTGGGAGCCGCGCCACGGAAGCACGACGCGAGCACGAGGAGGCCGATCGTTCCGATCCGGGCGCTACGCCAGTCGAAGTTCGCCATGTCGGTGCGAGTTATCGCCGAACGCTGGCGCTTTGTCGCTTCCGATCACGCGCATCGGCGCGCGATTGGGGCTTTTCCAGCTACTTCACGGGCGGCGGCTCGGGCCGCGTGTCGTCCTTCTGGACGCATGCCGACAGGTCGAAGAGCATGAATTCGAGCGCCTTCTCCTGCGCGGTCATCGGGGCATTGCTGCACTGGCGGGGGAATGTCCCGCCGGCGCCGGTCGTCACGTGGAAGCTCGAATAGAACGCGCGCCCGCACTGCTCCTCGGGCTCGGCGCCGACGGGCGTGTTGAACGAATAGGTCTGGGCGGTCGTGCTCGAGTAGATCCAGCGCTGCGAGGGCGGATTGACGGAGCTCACGCGCGCGTAGGTGCCCGTGAGGTTGAGCTGCCCCTTCGTCGTCGTCGCGCTGATCGTCTGCAGCCAATCCGCGAGGGCCGCGCCCTTCGGAAAGGTGGTGTCGACGCTCGCCGGGTTGATGTAGGTGCCTGCCGCGACGAAGTTCGCCGTCGACGGCCACGGCGCGGGGCCGTCCTTGATCGCGTCCTGCGAGAGGTCGGTGATGAAGACGCGCCCGCCGCTGTTCGTGTAGTCGATGATGTTCTGCCGATCTTCCGCGCTCGTCGGCTGCGAGCCGCACGGGAGCGCGACGACGTCGTACTTCGCGAGCTGCTCCTTCGACCCCCACAGCGCGCTGCCGGTGGGGGGCGTGGTCGGGAGCTTCGCGCCGGAGCCGCGATAGATGTGGATGCGACCGTCCTGGTCGGGGGTCGTGAACTCGGAGTCGGCGACACCGATCTTCCGCATCAGGCACTCGGTCGCGTCGAAGGCGCTCGTGACGATCGCCATGAGCGGGATGTCGCCCTCGCTCTTGTTGCGCGGCAAGCGCGTGAGCTCGGCGTCGAGCGGCGTGTCCGTGCACTCCTCGACCTTCGGGATCTTCACCTCGCGTCGCCACCGACCTACCTGAATGACGAGAGGGATGTCCTCGCCGACCGGGACGTTCTCGAGAACGAACTTGCCGTCGGCGGCGGAGAGCGCCGTCGCGATGGGCTCGCCCGAGGCGATCGCTCCGCACTTGTCGCACGAGACACCGACCGGGAACGGCTGAAGCGCGTCGTTGGGGACGTAGAGGATGGCGTTGTAGATCGGGTCGGGCTTGCCGAGCTCAGGCGGGGTCGGCGCGTACACGACGCCGCTCACCGTCGTCTTCTTGCCGTCGGCGCAGGTCAGCTGCTTGCACTCGAGGTTCTTGCAGCCAACCGGAGCTCTGCTGTCGTGTCCAACGAGCGAGCCGCTGCCGAGGCCGCCGCTGGTGTCGCCGCCGGCGCTCGCGTCCTCCTCGAAGGAGGCTCTCTCTCTCTCGCTGGAGCCGCAGGCCGAGGCGATCGTCCCGGCGAATACGAGCGCTCCGAGCAAGAAGGCGACGTGCGTCTTCATGAGAGGTCCGAACCGCTGCGAGGATAGCGCGAGCCGCTCGGGCACATCGCACCTTCAACGGACGGTGATGCGTATCGGTGAGGAGGCATGCGAGCCGTTCCGGGCCGTGATCGTATGTGTCCCCGGGGCGAGCGGCCAGGTTCGCGTCTTCGAGACGATCGTATCGTCAACGCGCACCTCGACCGTAGTGCCCTCCGGCTCCACGCGGATCTCGAGGAGCTGGAGCTCGGCGGGCCGCTCCGGATCGATGACGAAGCGCGCGCCGTCGAACGGATAGACGATCCGAGGAGCGAGCGGGTCGCGTACGGATGGGTCTCCGCTTCCGTCTCCGAGGGCGCCATCGAGCTCGGCCGTGTCATCGTCGGTCGGGCATGCAGTCGAGCTCGCCTCGGGCGCGAGCGCGCGGTTCGTCCGCCGAGCCCACTCGGTGTAGGGCTGACGCCAGCGTTCGAAGACGCGCTCCGTGGTGACCTCGCGGGTGCAGCCTGGACCGGCGCGGAGACCGTTGCGCATGTCGAGCCGCACTCGATGATGGATCGCGCAGGGCGGCGCGTGATCGGCGTCGCCCTCCGGCAGCCACTCGTAGATGCGGTGGGGGCACGCCGACGTCGGGATCTCACCCGAGAGCGCGCAGATCGAGGTACGCGCGAGTCCCAGCCGTGCCGCATCGTCGCCGATCGAGAGCGAGCGCGCACGAGTGGGAGCGGGGCGGCTTCGCGCGGCCGCCTCCATGACCTCGCGGAAAATCGGACCGGCGCCGGTGATGCCGCTCACGTCGCGCATCGGTGAGCCGTCGAAGTTGCCCACCCATACCGCGACCGTCACCTCGCGCGTGTAACCGACGGCGACGTTGTCCCGGTACCCCTTCGAGGTGCCCGTCTTCGCGGCGACGGGGACCTCGAGCTCGAGGACGTTCTGGTCGCCGAACGCCGACATGCGTGCGCTCTTGTCGCTCAGGATGTCGGTGATCATCGCGGCGATGCGCTCGTCGAGCACGCGCCCTTCGGCAGCGGGCGCCTCGAGCTCGGTCGGGACGTCGGCGCGGACGAGGCGCGTCGCCACCCGCACGGGCTTCTTCACGCCGCCGCGTGCGAGCGTCGCGTACGCGGCCGCCAGCTCGAGCAGCGTGACCTCGCCGTCGCCGAGCGCGAGCGCCGGGCCGTAGTGCTCGGCATCCTCGACGAGCGAGGCGAAGCCGAACGCGTGGAGGCGAGCGAGGACGGTTGCCGTCCCGACCTGCTGGATTGTGTAGACCGCGGGGATGTTGAGCGAGTTGCCGAGCGCGTCGCGGAGACGGACGGGGCCGCGCTCCTTGCCGTCGTAGTCGTGAGGGACGTAGTCGCCGCCGCCCGGGAGCGGGATGTGGATCTCGACGTCGGGGAGGAGCGTCGCTCCGGTGAAGCCGAGGCGGCTCATCGCCTCCGCATAGACGAACGGCTTGAGCGAGGAGCCCGGCTGGCGGAGCGCGAGCACGCCATCGTTCTGGCCGAGCGCGGCGGTGCTGTAGAAGTCGGGTGAGCCGACCCACGCGAGCACGTCTCCGGTGGCGTTCTCGAGGACGACGACGGACGCGGCGGTCACGTGCTTGGGAGCGAGCGTGGCGAGCGTCGCCGTCACCGCGGTCTCGGCGGGGCGTTGCAGCTCCGGATCGATCGTCGTGGGGATCTCCGAGAGCGCGGGTTTGTCCCGCATCGCCTCGGCGAGGGCAGGCTGCACGCCGGCGATCTTTCCGGAGACGAGCGCACGCGTGAAATGGGGGGCGCCGAAGGCCGGCTTGTCGACGTTCGCGACGATCGGCTCGGCGATCCCGCGCTCCTTCGCGCCTTCGTCGATCATGCCGGCCTCGGCCATGCGAACGAGAATGCGATCGCGCCTGCGCTTCGCGAGATCGGGCCGCTTCGTGACAGCGTAGAGCGATGGCCCGCGTGGGAGGCCGGCGATGAGCGCGGCGCCCGCGAGCGACAGCGACTCGGGCGCCGTGCCGAGGTAGGCCTCGCTCGCGGCGGCGTAGCCGCGGAGGTTCGGCCCGTAGATGACGCGGTTCAGGTACTCCTCGAGGATCCGATCCTTCGAGAGCGATGCCTCGATGCGAAGCGCGAGCGCGGTCTCGGTGACCTTTCCCCAGAGGCTTCGCCGGTGCGGGCGCACGGTGCGCGCGAGCTGCATCGTGATCGTCGACGCTCCGGACACGACGCGCCGATGCGTGACGTTGCTCAGCGCTGCGCGGCATACCGCGCCGAGGTCCACGCCGAGATGCGCGTAGAAACGGCGGTCCTCCGCTGCGAGCACCGCGTCGCGGACGTGAGGAGGGAACGAGGCGAGGGGAAGGGGACGCGCCCGGGCACCGTCGTCGGCACGGACCTCGCGAAGGAGCTTGCCGTTGCGTGCGTGGACGCGCAGCGAGGGGGCGGCAGGCTCGCGGAGCTCCTCGGGCAGCGGCGTGAATAGCGCCAGGATGCCCACCAGGAGCAGCGGCGCAGCGACGACCGCGAGCGCGCCGAAGAAGATGCGCCAACGGGCTGCCCAGAGCCGGCGGGGCGCAAGCGCGGATCGGAGACGTCGTGCACGCGCCCGAAGCACGAACGAGAGCGACGCCATGACGGGGAACGTAGGCCAAACGCGCGCCGGAGCGACATGGTTTTGCATCGGCGCGGGCGGGGCCCGAGCAACGCGCTTCGGCGCCTGCGCGAACGGCGCTCGAACGTGAACTTCACGGATGGGCTCGACGAGTCGCTCACCCGCGAGCGATTCAGACCGTCGACTCCAGGACGTGGGAGTGGAGATGGCTCGTGAGCCACTTCGCGGCGGAGGTTGCCGCCTGGTCGAGGGTGCCTGGCTCCTCGAAGAGGTGCGTTGCCTCGGGCACGATCTCGAGGAGCTTCTCGCATCCGAGAAAGTAGAGCGTCTCGCGATTGAGCGTGAGCACCTCCCCGTCGAGACCTCCGACGAGGAGGAGCGTCGGGGCTTGAACGTCGCCGAGCGAGGCTTCTGCGAGATCCGGCCTGCCGCCTCGCGAGACGACCGCGTGGACGACGTCGGGCCGCTCCGCTGCCGCGACGAGCGCCGCCGCTGCTCCGGTGCTCGCGCCGAAGTACCCGAGGTCGAGCGATCGAGTGTCTCGATCCTGATGAGCCCAGTCCGTCGCCGCGACGAGGCGTGAGGCGAGGAGAGGGATGTCGAAGCGGAGGTGTGCGGTCCGCGCGTCGATCTCCTCCTCCGCTTCCGTCAACAGATCGAAGAGCAGTGTCGCGAGCCCTGCCTCGTGAAGGATGCTCGCGACGTACTGGTTGCGTGGGCTGTGTCGGCTGCTCCCGCTGCCATGCGCGAAGATGACGAGGCCGCGTGGGTTCGGCGGGATCGTCAAGCGGCCGTCGAGCCACGCGCTGTCGACCGGGATCTGCACGTCACGCACGATCGCCGTCCGACCGGGAGGAGCTGGGCTCGCTCTTCGCCCCGGGCTGCGCTCGAGCCGAGCTCGCGCCAGCTCCGACCGCGAGCGGGCGAGCAGCTCGATGACGTCGCCCTCGGTCGTCGCCGAGAAGTCCTCGTACCAGGGGCTGACGGCGTAGAACGTCTCCTCCGGATGGAGGCACACGATTTCGTCGGCGATCGCTGCGAGCTCGTCGAGCGTCTCCGATGCACCGACCGGGACGGCGAGCACGATCGAGCCGGCGCCGCGTGTGCGCAAGGTCTGGAGGGCCGCGCGCGCCGTGCCGCCGGTGGCCACGCCGTCGTCCACCACGATGACCGTCCTTCCCCGGACATCGAGTGGCCTCGTTCCGCCGCGGAAGCGCTGAACCTGTCGCTCGACCGCTGCCTGCTTCGTCGCGATGATGTCGCGCAGCTCTTCCTCCGTGACGTCGAGGCGGTCCATCGTCTCGCGATCGACGTAGAGGGCGCCGTCTTCGCCGACCGCGCCGAGGCCGAGCTCCGGTTGCATCGGTGCGCCGAGCTTGCGAACGACGCAGACGTCGAGCGGGGCCCCCAGCGCGCGCGCAATCTCGTAGGCGACCGGCACCCCTCCGCACGGTAGACCCAGGATGATGGGCGATGCTCGACGGTACGCGTCGAGGTGCGCGGAGAGCTTCTGCCCTGCGTCCGCACGATCCCGGAACAGCTTGCGTAGGTTCATCTCCGGGGACACTTCAACTTCGGTGCCGAAAGACGTCGCGCGCTACGACGCATCTTCCGTCCGCCCCGTCGGCGTGCCGGCTGCGTGCGAGGCGCTTTTAGGGACGAGCTCTCCAGCGAGGCGCCGATCGTCGCTGAGCGCGATTGCCGCGCCGCAGTCGTCGGCTCGGCAACCCGTTCAGCCGGCCACGATGCCGGTGCTCAGACGGCGGGCTCCGGCTGGAGCGAGAGCCACTTGAGGATGTCTTGTCGTCGGACGAAGCCGCTCAGCTGGCCCTGGGCCACGACCGGCAGCTGCTCCAGATGCCGCCCAGCGAGGCACTCGAGCGCCTTGCTCGCGTCGGCGTCGACGTCGCTCTCCGGGCGCTCGGACGAGGGGGTCATCACCTGCCGTACGGTGATGGACGGCCATTGCCCGCTCTCGACGAGCTGGATGTCGCGCAGCGAGATCACTCCGACGAGGTTGGTGCCATCGATGACGGGGAACGACGACTGGTCCGTCTTCATGATGTGATCGCGTACCAGCTCGGCGAGCGGCATGTCGGGGACGACCGTGTCGAGGCTCGAGCGCATCACCTCGCGTACCGGCACTCGCGCGAGCCGCGAACGGATGCGGAGCGCGATATAGCTGGCCCGTGCGGCGTGGTTCAGGAACCAGCCGATGAGCGCCACCCACAGCCCGGCGCCCACGCCGGTCCCGAAGAACGGGACCCAGAAGCCGAACGCCATGAGCAGGCCGACGGTCATCAGACCCCAGCCCACGGCGCGCCCGGCTCCGGAGGCCCAGCGCGTCGCCTTGTCGAAGCTCCCGGTCACCCACCAAAGGAGCGCGCGAAGGAGACGACCGCCGTCGAGCGGAAAACCGGGGACGAGGTTGAACAAGGCGAGCATGACGTTGAGCGGCCCGAGCCACAAGAGGATCGTCGCGATCGGACCTGCCATGCGAATGAGCTGTTCGGGCTCACTCACGGGGCCGCCCGCGAGCACGGCGAGCTCCACGCCGATGAAGCTCGCCAGGATGCCGATGAACATGCTCGTCAGCGGGCCGACTGCGGCCATGAAGAGCTCGGCTTTCGGGTTCGACGGCTCACCGTGCATGTGCGCCATGCCGCCGAAGACGAAGAGCGTGATGCGCGGGACGTTCACGCCCACCAGCTTTCCGACGAGCGCGTGTGAAAGCTCGTGGACGAGGATGGAAGCGAAGAACGCGGTGGCGGCGATGACCGCGACCGTCCAGTCGAGCAGCAGGCTCCATTCCGGATGCCAGCGCGGCAGCGCGCCTGCTCCGAGGCCGACCGCTACGAGCGCAAAGATGATCGCGAGGCTCCAGTCGACGTAGATCTCGATCCCGAAGACGCGGCAGAGCCGGAGTCCGGCGATCATCGGGCCGCCGTGGTGCGGATGCGCGTAGGTTCGAGAAGCCGGTGGCGCTGTGTCGGTCGTTCGAGGTGCCATGCCGTCGACCGAGAGCACGCCGCGTACCGCCTCCTCTTCGGTCGGCCCCCACGGCCCTCGTCCAAGCCGCTGCCCCAGCTCAGAAGTCGCTGCCCGAGCTCACGAGCCCGTGCCCCGAGCTCAGAAGTCGCTGCCCGAGCTCACGAGCCGGTGCCCCCGCTCAGAAGTCGCTGCCCGAGCTCACGAGCCGGAGCCCCCGCTCAGAAGTCGCTGCTCGAGCTCACGAGCCGGTGCCCCCCGCTCACGCGTGCGGTGGAAGTTGGGCTTCCGTCCACTCCGGAGCGACGGTCCTCAATGATCGCGTTCCCAGATCGGATAGATCATGGCAGCACTGTCCCCGAGCGCGTCCGCAAGGTCTCTCGTGTAGTGCATCATCCGGTCGAGGTCATCGAGGTACCGACGCCTTTTCTGACGCCGCGTCTTGCCGGCGCGATTCCAGGCGAACGACGTGTAGATCTTCGCCACCTCGCGCCCGACCTTCTCCGGCAGGATCACCTCGCCGGCGCGCCCGCGTTGAACGTCAGCGAGCTCGGGCCGCCTCCAGTAGCGCGGCACATCCTTGGCGGCGGGCGCATCGCGTGGCAGCGGCACCATCTCGCTGAACGCGACGCCGAACGCCTGACGGATGCGCCGAATCCCCTCGGTGGTCAGCGACAAGATGTTCCTTCGCCGGTCGACGCCGTGGACATCCTTCGTCTTCGTGATGAGCCCGAGCTCGACGAGCCGCTCCACCATCTTCCAAACGGTTTGCCGACTCAACCCAAGCAATCGCCTGAGCCGCGCCTGCTCGATGGTGTTCGACCGCGCGCGACTAGCGATATCGCTCACCTGCTCGTGAAGCAGATAGAGAATGTCGAATCGAGCCGGCGTCATGTCCGCAACGCCCTCGAACATCTCCCTCCCCCGCGCCACCGCACAGAGATGACTCCGCTTCTGGAGAAACGACATCGGATGCATGCGCCGCCCCTTCACGCACGCCACATGCCACCCTCCCTCCAACGATCGCATCCCCGCCCACCCCCCAGCCGGGTGCCCCAAAACCCACGAATGCAGGGCGTCAGGAAGCTGACATCCTGGACGGCCCCTTTTTGGGGCACCCGGGCGGGGGTGGCCCGGGCCGCTTGGGGCCGGCCGAGGGCCAGCGGGGGGGAACCAACCAACCGAACGCGAGAATGTTCGCGATGCTGAGGTCGGCCACTGGGTGGCTCCACCGATCGATAGTGACCCGATCGGAAAACGCTATCGCGGTCTCATCGTAGGGGGGCGCGGGGGGAGGTGCCAGCCGCAGGGCGCGAGTGGGATCGCGGGCTCGATCGGAGTACGTCGATGGACTCCTCGAACGTGGACTCACGCGTGCCGCGCATGCGGTCTGTCTGAGAGGGCGTGGTCTCGGCCGAACGAGCGGGCAGCTGAACGGTTCGCGGGCCGAGCCGACGCGAATCGTGAAGCAAGGACGCTTCCACTGTGTGCCAGCGCTACATGCGGTTGGGCGCCGAGAGGGCCAGCTGTGCGCACTTCGACGGCGGGAGCTTCCAGGTCTCCGACGTGAAGAGGCTCATCGAGCCGAGACGCCTTCGCAAGGAGAAGGTCGGGACGCGTGGCTCGAGCACGGAGGTGGCCGCGGATCATCTCGCGTTCGACTACCTCGCTCGCGAGGGCTCGTCGCCGTCACGATGACGATTTGCGAAGGCGGTGGCGAGGGCAGGAATCGCGACCGCTCGCGTTCAGCGGCGTGCTCGTCCACGACGTGGGCGTCGAGTGAGGCGTCGTCGATTGCGGAACGAGGAGGCGCCGTTCGAGCGCTCGTGACCGCTCGTGACCGCTCGACGTCGGGATATGGCACCGAGCTGCGGGCGTGGAGGTCGAACGCCAACTCGGCGGCGAAGCGGAGCGTCTTCCTCGACGATCTCGTCTGGTCGATCGGCGTCGACCGCGTGAAGGTGCAGCGAAACGAGGCGGCTAGGCGTCGACGTGGCGGACCTGTCGCTCAGGCCGTGACGCCCCGGGGGGCCGCTTATCCGTCCGGCCAGCCTCCGTCGTGAGCCGCCGTCCCCCTGCCGCATGTGGTGACCAAGCCCGAGCTCCGTCGCTGCACCGCGGCACGGCGGCCCCTTGCGGGCAGGTCCGTTCGCGCGCCGGCGGCGCCGAAAATGGTCGGTTCACGGCTCCGAACCTCGCGGCTTTCTTCGCTTCATTCGGGGAGCGCCGTACGGCAAGACCGGGGCTCGTCGTCGAGCTGGGAAGGGCTTCTCGACGGTCGTCGCCCTCCGGGATCCCGTTCGCGGAGCTCGGTCGGAGGGTGCTCCGGACGGAGCGGTGGCGTTACCTGGTCGGAGCAAAAGAGCGAAAATCAGGGCCAGGAGCGCTGAATTTCGGTTGCTCTGCAGAGCGGACCGCTCTACCCCTGTCACCTGAAGAGAGGTGGACTCATGGCAAAGGCTGCGAAGAAGACGACCAACAAGCCGCTCTCGAAGAGCGCGATCCTCGAAGCGGTCACCGAGGCGGTGGGCGAAGAGCTCTCCCGCAAGCAGGTGAAGCTCGTCGTCGAGACGCTCGTCGAGGTCGGTCATCGCGAGCTGAAGAAGAACGGCATCTTCGTGCTGCCGGGCTTCGCGAAGTTCGTCGTCGTGAAGAAGCCGGCGCGTCCGGCGCGTGAGGGGATCAACCCCTTCACGAAGGAGAAGCAGAAGTTCGCGGCGAAGCCGGCGAGCAAGGCCGTCCGCGCCCGCCCCGTGAAGGCGGTCAAGGACGCGGTCATCTGAGAAGGTAGCCGTCGTAACGAAGAGCGGGTCAGGGTCGCCGAAAGCGGAAAGACTCTGACCCGCATCGTTGCCTGCGCCGTCGCGAGCGTTCAGGCGGGCAACGTGAGCAGTCTCGCGATCGACTCTCCTCTGAGAGCGATGTCCTGCGCGATCAGGCGTACCACGCGCCGTGGGCCGACCACTCGGCGCATCGCAGGCACTGCGTCTCGCGCCACTGGTTCTTGCACTCCGGACAGCGTCCGCACGTGTCGAACGCGTGCCAGAGGTGGCTGCACACGCACTCCCATCGATCGGACTTGCGAGGCTGCCAACGGCATCGAGGACAGCGAATGCGGCCCTCGCTCGAGCTGCCGCCGAGATCGATCGCGATGCCGATCACATCGTCGGGCGCATCGGCTCGCTTGCGGAACGGACGTCGATCCACCTCGAATGCGTAGCAGTTGCTCGGGACGCGAGCGAGCGCGCCTCGAACGGCTGAGCCTGTGCGCGTCCACGGTGCCTGGCTGCTGCTCTTGGCGACTACGACGCGAAGGCCGGAGCCCGGACACTTCCTCGTTCGTCAGAAGCATCGAGGCGTCGGGGGGACGGCTTCGGAGGTGCTCGTCACCCACGCGAGCGCGCGGTCAGGGGCCGAGGCGTGTCTTCGCGCTCCGCGACGGCCTGGAGCGTACGGCCCGTCCGCGCGGGCGTATCGCCCGACGTATTGCGCGCGGTCGGAGAGGCTGATCACTTCCGCGGTGCCCCGAGCGCGTCCGCGACGAGGATCCCATCCGCGCCGAGCGCGCCGGTCGGGCATCGCACGCAGCGTCGATTGCGGAGTCGCACGGGCGCTTTCGCGCCTGTCGACACGCGCTCCGGTCAAAGGCAAGCAAGCACGTGGCGGCGCGATCGATCGTGATCACGCCTGCGGGCGTGCCGAGCGCGCGCGCGACGAGGACCTCATCCGCGCCGAGCGCGCCGGTCCGAGCGCCTGCGGGCGCGCGGAGCGCGTGCGCGACGAGGACTCGCCGAGCGCGCCGGTCAGGGTCGAGGCGTGTATTTGCGCTCCGCGACGGCCTGGAGGGTGCGGCCCGTCCGCGCGGGGCGCTCGTATTGCGCGACGTCGGAGAGGCTGAGCACGCCAACGGGCGCGCCGAGCGCGTCCGTGATGAGGATCCTCGTCAGTCGGTGCCGGCGCATGAGCTGGATCGCACGGGCGACGGGGTCGTCGGGCCGGCAAGCGACGACACCGCGTGTCATCACCGTTCCGACGGTGATCTCCGACGCGCGATCGTCCGAGGCGCAGACCCGTGTAGCGATGTCGCGGTCGGTCAGCACACCGATGACGGTGCCGCCCGCGTCCCGGACGGGGATGAAGCCGACGTCGCTCTCGCGCATGAGCCACGCCGCGGTCTGCACGGTGTCGTCTTCCATCACCGACTGCACCCACTGCCTCATGATCTCGAGGCAGCGCATCGGCGTGCCTCCGAGCTTGCTCACCGTTGACGTCGACCGGCTGGGCTTGTCGGGGCGCATGCAATCGCCGTTGCGAGCCGCGTGCCTCGGCGAGGCTCCCGGAATGTCAGCACGTCCCTGCCGCCGGCACGCAACGCCGGCGGCGGGATGCAATGCTTGCGTCGCGGCTCCTCGGTCGACTGCCGTTCACGCCGCGGCGCCGCCCTCGGCCCAGCCGCGCACGACGAGAACGCTCCGCTCGGCATGGTTGACCACGCGCGCGGCGGTCGTGCCGAGCAGGCGGTCGACCATCCCGTAGCCGTGCGCTCCGATGACGATCAGATCGACGTCGTCCTCGACGGCGGCCCGACAGATCGCTCGCCACGGCTCGTCGACCTCGACACGCACGCGCTCGACAAGGTGTGGAGGGACGCCTTTGACTGCGTCGTCGACCGCGACCTTCGCGCGACGCTCGAGGACCGCGTTCACGTCGTCCTCCGCCATGAGGTAGGCCTCGGGAGGAAGCTCCGTCGAGATCCTCGCCGCGCGCAAGACGACGAGCCGGGCGCCCACGCGCCGCGCCATGTCCACGGCAGCGGCAAGTACCTGCCGCTCCCGGGGCGAGCCGTCGACTCCAACGAGGAACTTCTTCATGACGTCCCCATCGCAATCGGCGCGCCACCGGAGAGCAAGAGGGATCGCATCGTCCCGGTGTTGCGGAGGTCGAGGAGGAGCTCCTCTCGACCGCGGGCGGCCCTCGCAATCCCGGCGCGGCGGCGCAGGTCTTGCGTCGGCTCTTGCGGCGACGCCCGCGAACCACGAGGAATTTCGCGCTCGCGGCCCAACCCACCGCAGAGGGAGCTCGGGCACACGACTCGCATTGGAGTCGCGCATGTCCACGAACGCATCAGCAGCTCTCCAGCGCGACAGTGCTCGCGGTTCGGTCACGTCGGCTTCCGCCTCGGCCCATCCGGTCGTTCGCACACGGACGGCGATGGCTGCGGCGCTCTCGGCGGTCGCCGTTGCCGTGGGTGTGGTGATCGGGCTCGCCATGGGCGGGACGGCCTTCGCGCTGTACGCCTTCGCGCTTCCGGTTCCGCTCTGTCTCGTCTGGTTGTCGGCGGACGTCTTGCGCGCCGACGAACGCGACGACCGACGTAGCTAGTACGTGACGCCGGTCGCTCGGGAGTCGATCACGTAGCTGCGCCGTACGGGCAATTCGCCCGAGCGAACTAGGGGCGCGCCCGGACCATCCGCAACGGCGGGCGTTCGACCCGCGTTGAATCGTGGGGACCACGAACGAAGCGAGGAGTGCGCACCGCGTCGAGCACGGCGCGCCATCACGTGGCGCTGCGGTGAGAGATTGCGTCGGCAGTACAGCCTAGGAGGCGCGCGGCGTTCACGACGCCCACGTGGGAGAATGCCTGCGGGAAGTTGCCGACGAGGCGTCGTCGTTCGATGTCGTATCCCTCGGCGAGAAGGCCAACGTCGTTGCGCACCGAGAGCACACGCTCGAACATCGCGCGCGCATCGTCGTGCCGACCCGTGAGCGCGAGAGCATCGACCATCCAGAACGAGCAGGCGATGAACGCATTCTCGCGTCCAGGAAGCCCATCGACGTCGTTCTCGCCCTCGCTCGTCGAGTAGCGAAATACGAAGCCGTCGCGCACCAGCTGGCGTTCGACGGCGCGGATGGTCCCGAGCACCCGTGGATCGTCGGGTGGCAGGAACCCGAGGCCGGGAAGAAGGAGAAGGCTCGCGTCGAGCCCCTTCGAGCCGAAGCTCTGGGTGAAGCTTCCGAGCTCGACGTCGTAGCCGCGGCGGCAGACCTCGTCATGGATCGCTGCGCGGGTGCGACGCCAGCGATCGACCGGCCCTTCACGCCCGTGCTGCTCGACTCCTTTCACGAGGCGGTCGATCGCCGTCCAGGCCATGACCTTCGAGTGCACGAACTCGCGCGGGCTCCCGCGTACCTCCCAGAGCCCGTGATCGGGGTCCTGCCAGCGTGACTCCAGCCATTCTCCGATGACGCGCTGGAGATCCCATGCGTTCTCGTCGCTCGGCAGGCCCATGCGCCGCGCCTGGTGAAGTGCGTCGATCACCTCGCCATAGACGTCGAGCTGCAGCTGGCACGCGGCCCGATTGCCGATGCGGACGGGCCGTGATTCCTCGTATCCGGGGAGCCAATCGAGCGTGCGCTCCTCGAGTCGCCGCTCGCCGGCGGGGCCGTAGACCGTTTGAAGTGTGCCCGGGTCGCCGGCTACAGCGCGGAGGAGCCAGTCACGCCAGGCCGCGGCCTCGTCCTTGTAGCCGGCATGGAGGAGCGCGTAGAGCGTGAAGGTCGCGTCGCGAAGCCAGCAGTATCGATAGTCCCAGTTCCTCACGCCACCGATGACCTCGGGGAGCGACGTCGTTCCCGCCGCCACGATCCCACCCGTCGGCGCGTACGTCAGGGCCTTCAGCGTGATGAGCGAACGAGCAACGGCGTCGCGATACGGTCCCTCCGACTGGCTGCGGCGCGTCCACTCTTGCCACCAGTTGGTGGTCTGCTCGATCGCGTCGAGCGCATTCACGCCTCGGGGCGGCTGCTCGTGAGAAGGATGCCAGGTGAGCACGAACGGGATGCGCTCACCGGCGCGGACGGTGAACTCGGCCACCGTCGTCGTGTCTTGCCCGTGCGTCGCCACTGGTGTCTCGAAGACGAGCGCGTCTGGCCCCCCGATGGCGCCGAGGCGACCGTCGAGCGAGCGGACCCATGGAGTCACGTGTCCGTAGTCGAAGCGGATCGTGAGCTCGAGGCGCATGCGGACCGCGCCAGTGACGCCCTCGATGACGCGTACCACTTCGGGATGGCGATGACGGACCGGCATCGCGTCGACGATGCGCACCGTACCCTCGCTCGAGGTCAGCTCCGTCTCGAGGACGAGCGAGTCGTCACGGTAGCGCCTCCGCGCGCGACTCTCGCCGAGGGGCTGGAGCGCGAAGCGCCCGTGCTCTGGACCTCCGAGCAGCGCAGCAAAGCACGCGCCCGAGTCGAAGCGAGGCAAACAGAGCCAATCGATCGAGCCGTCGCGGCCGACGAGCGCCACCGAGTGCGTGTCTCCGATGACGGCGTAGTCCTCGATTTCCACGACGGCGCCTCGATCGCCGCGTCTAGTGCAAACGCCACACCGTCGTCGACTGCGCCCATGCGCGGCATGCCGAGTGCCGTTGGCCGAAGGAGTACCTACGTTGCATTTGGACGTCTCGGACGTCGCCAGACGAGCCGTGACGACGGAAGTACGAAGGCGCGAGCGGACGAGTTGGAGGTCCGATGACACTGCCGCGGTCAACGCTCGAACACGCGGGCGGTCGTATCGAGCTCCTCGAGGCCGAGGTCTACGTCGTGCCGACGGAGCGGCCCGAGTCGGACGGCACGTTCGCGTGGGATCGGACCACGGTCATCGTCGTTCGCGCGCACGGGGGCGGCTGCAGCGGCATCGGCTGGACCTTCGCGCACGCTTCCGCGGCGGAGCTCGCGATGGGGCCTCTTTCTCGAGCGGTCGGGGGAGAGGACACGCACCCTACTTCGGAGGCGTGGTCGGCGCTGAGTCGGGCCGTGCGCAACAACGGACAACCAGGTCTGGTGTGGTGAGCGCGCTCAGCGGTAGACATCACGCGCTAGGTGCTCCGCGCCCGGATCCTCGGGATGCCGCTCTTTCGTCTCCTCGCGCCCGCGCGCGAATCGGTGCGCGCCTACGGCAGCGGCGGCTTCACGTCTTACGACGACGACGAGCTCGCGTCTCAGCTCGGGCGCTGGTCGGACGAAGGCTTCTCGGCCGTCAAGATGAAGGTGGGACGGCATCCGAACGACGACCTCCGGCGCGTGCAGCTCGCGCGGTCGGCGGTGAAGCCCGAGGTCCAGCTCTTCGTGGACGCGAACGGCGCGTGGGCGCGTAAGCAGGCGCTCGCCCAGATGGAGGCGTTCGCGAGCTACGGCGTCACCTGGGTCGAGGAGCCGGTCTCCTCGGAGGACATCTCGGGTCTCCGCCTGCTGCGCGATCGGGCGCCAGCGGGAATGGAGATCAGCGCGGGCGAGTACGGCTACGTGCTCGCCGACTTCCGCCGCTTTCTCTCCGCGGATTGTCTCGACGTCGTGCAGGCCGACATCACCCGGTGTGGCGGTGTCACGGGCATCCTCGCGGTGGCGGCGCTCTGCGAAGCGTTCGAGCTTCCGCTGTCGACCCACTGTGCGCCGCACCTCCATGCGCACGTGGGATGCGCCCTGCGTCCGCTCCGTCACGTCGAGTACTTCCACGATCATGCTCGGATCGAGCAGCTCCTTCTCGACCGTTCGCTGCAGCCGAGGCAGGGGGAGCTTCGGCCCGACCCCGACGTGCCTGGGCTCGGCGTCGCGATCGTGCCCGAGGCCGCGCGGTTCCGTGTGAGCGCGTTGCGGTGAGCGCGTGCGGACGGCCGCTCTCGTCGCACGTGATGCCGTAGACCAAGCTGTGCTCGTTCGCTGGTCTTCCGGCCCCTCCGCGAAGCGGTGCCGTTACGCGAGGCAGGGAAGGGCTACGGCGTCGCGCGTTTCGCGGCGACGATGCTTCGGGCCACATGCGAGCGGAATGGCGCGCTCCCGCGTGCGGACTCGAGCGTCCCACTCTCGCGTGGACGGAGCGCGCGCGCGGCCCTCCCGTTGCACGGAGGCCGGCGAAACGGAGGAGCGGATGGCGACCAAGGTCAGCGATTACGTGTTCCGGCGCCTCTCCGAGTGGGGGGTCGATCGCATCTACGGATACCCGGGTGACGGGATCAACGGTCTGCTCGGCGCGCTGAACCGGATCGCCCGTGACGGGAGGTTCATCGAGCTCGTCCAGGCGCGACACGAGGAGATGGCGGCGTTCATGGCGTGCGGTCACGCCAAGTTCACAGGAAAGCTCGGCGTCTGCATGGCGACGAGCGGGCCCGGTGCGATCCATCTGTTGAACGGGCTCTACGACGCCAAGATGGATCATGCTCCCGTCCTCGCGATCGTAGGTCAGGCCGCGCGTACGGCGATCGGCGGCGACTACCAGCAGGAGGTCGACCTGCAAACGCTCTTCAAGGACGTCGCGCACGAGTACGTCCACACGGCGATGAGCCCGGAGCAGGTGCGCCATCTCATCGACCGCGCTGCGCGGATCGCTCTCTCCGAGCGGACTCCCACCTGCATCATCATCCCGAAGGACCTCCAGGAGGTCGACTACGTGAGCCCGCCTCACGCGCATGACACCGTCCACACCAGCGTCGGATACGTCGCGCCCCAGGTCGTCCCTCCCGACGTCGAGCTCGATCGCGCGGCGGCGATCCTCGATGCCGGCGAGAAGGTGGCGATCCTCGTCGGCGCCGGTGCGGCGGGCGCTGCAGCGGAGGTCGTCGAGCTCGCGCAGGCGACCGGCGGAGGCATCGCGAAGGCGCTCCTCGGCCGGGCCGTAGTGTCGGACGACCAGCCATTCGTGACGGGCTCGATCGGGCTGCTCGGGACGAAGCCGAGCTGGGACATGATGATGGGTTGCGACACCCTCATCGTGGTCGGTTCGAGCTTCCCGTATTCGGAGTTCCTGCCGAAGGAAGGACAGGCGCGCGGCATCCAGATCGACATCGACGCGCGGTTGGTGGGAATGCGCTATCCGATGGAGCTGAACCTCGTCGGGGACGCACGCTCGACGCTCCGCGCGCTCCTTCCGAGGATTCGGAAGAAGCCGCACGGCGCGTGGCGGAAGGCGATCGAGCAGGGCGTCCGTGACTGGTGGAAGGTCACGGAGGAGAGGGCGCACATCCCGGCGAAGCCGGTCAATCCGCAGCTGCTCTTCTGGGAGCTTTCGTCCCGGCTTCCCGATGGGTGCATCGTGACGTCGGACTCGGGCTCTGCCGCGAACTGGTGGGCGCGCGATCTCAAGCTCCGTCCTGGGATGAAGGCGTCGATCTCCGGGAGCCTCGCGACGATGGGCTGCGGGGTGCCGTATGCCATCGCCGCCAAGTTCACGCATCCGGACCGCGTCGCGATCGCCCTCGTCGGTGATGGCGCGATGCAGATGAACGGACTGGCCGAGCTGCTCACGGTGAAGCGCTACTGGAAGCAATGGAGCGATCCGCGTCTGGTCATCCTCGTCCTCGACAACCGAGACCTGAATCAGGTCACGTGGGAGATGCGCGCGATGGAGGGCGATCCGCGCTACGCGGCCTCGCAAGATCTTCCCGACGTGAACTACGCGGCCTTCGCGGATCTGCTGGGCCTGAAGGGGATTCGCGTCGAGCGACCGAGCGAGGTGGCGGCGGCGTGGGACATCGCGCTGTCCTCCGATCGACCGGTCGTCATCGACGCCGTGGTGGACCCGGATGTCCCGCCATTGCCGCCCCACATCACGCTCGAGCAGAGCAAGGCGTTCCTCCTCAGCATGCTCGAGACCAAGGGAGCGGAGCGAACGGGCGTCATCCGCCAGGCCATCGAGCACATGTTCCCGTCGATCGCGTCCAAGACCTGATCGGAGCCCATCATGAGCGCGTCCGCCGTCTCGCAGCAGCTCATTCCCGCCGAGCGACTCCGAATCGGGCATGTTCGGGAGCCCGTCCCGGCGCTACGCGCACGACCTCTCGACATCGAAGCGCTCGCCCGGCGGCTGCGAACGGTAGTTCAAGGCGAGGTACGCTTCGAGGCAGCTTCCCGCGCGCTCTACGCGCAGGACGCATCGAACTACCGGCGCATCCCGCTCGGGGTCGTCATCCCCACATCGAAGGACGACGTGCTCGCCGCAATTTCGGTGTGTCGCGAGCTGGGCGCGCCGATCGTCTCGCGTGGGGGTGGGACGTCGCTGGCGGGCCAGACGGTCAACGAGGCCGTGGTGCTCGACTTCTCCAAGCGCATGAATCGGATCGTCTGGCTGGATCCCGAGGCGCGGCTGGCGGCGGTCGAGCCAGGCGTCGTGTGCGACGAGCTCGTCGAGGCCGGCAAGCCGTTCGGTCTGACGTGGGGACCACAACCCGCGACCCACAGTCATTGCTGTTTCGGTGGCATGCTCGGGAACAACTGCGGTGGCATGCGCGCGCAGATGAACGGCATCGCGGTCCAGAACGTCGAGGCGCTCGACGTCGTCCTCTACGACGGCACACGCCTCCATGCGGGGTGGATGCGAGAAGAGGATCTCGCGGGCGCGATCCGGCGCGGGGGCGCCGAAGGGGCATTGCTCTCGCGGCTCCGTGCTCTCCGCGATCGCTGGGCGGAGCGGATTCGCCGCGGGTACCCGAAGATCCCGAGGCGAGTCTCCGGGTACAACCTCGATCAGCTCCTCCCGGGGCCTGACGGCCGCTTCAATCTGGGGCGAGTGCTCGTCGGCAGCGAGGCCACGCTCGTCACGATGCTCGAGGCGACGCTGCAGCTCCTCCCGGATCCGCCTCGGCATGTCGTGGTCGTGCTCGGCTATCGTGACATCTTCGAGGCGGCGGAGGCGGCGCACACGTTCCTCGAGTTCCGGCCGCTCGCCCTCGAGGGCATGGACGACATCCTTCGCCGCCAGCTCGCGGAGATGGATGCCGAGCATGCGGAGCGCGTCAAATGCCTCTCGGACGGCAACGCGTGGCTCATGATCGAGCTGGGTGCGGCGACGGAGAGCGAGGCGCGTGCAAGAGCCGAAGCGCTGGTGCGCCGTGCCGGCTCGAGCATCGTCGACTTCCGCATCTACCCCGAGCCCGCTCAGCAGCACGCGCTCTGGGAGGCCCGCGAGGGCGGTCTCGGTGCAACGGCGTTCGTTCCGGGAAGTCCGGACGCATGGCCGGGCTGGGAGGACTCTGCGGTGGCCCCCGAACGCCTCGGTGCCTACCTCCGGGACCTGCGTCGGCTCTACGACTCGTACGACTATCACCCCGCCCTGTACGGGCACTTCGGCATGGGGCTGATCCACTGTCGGGTGCCCTTCGATCTGTACACGTCGGGCGGCGTCGAGAAGTTCCGTCGCTTCATGAGCGACGCGGCGGACCTCGTCGTCTCGTACGGCGGATCGCTCTCGGGCGAGCACGGCGACGGACAGGCACGTGCCGAGCTCCTCGTGAAGATGTTCGGCCCGGAGCTGATGGAGGCGATGCGCGAGCTGAAGGCGATCTTCGACCCGTTCCACCGGATGAACCCTGGCAAGATCGTCGAGCCGTATCCGATCGTCGATCATCTCCGTCTCGGTCCGGCGTATCGGCCCGCGCAACCGGAGACCCACTTCCGCTTCCCCGAAGACGACGGGAGCCTCGCGCGTGCGACCCTCCGGTGCGTCGGCATCGGTCGCTGCCGGCGCAAGCACGGCGAGGGGGAGGATCACCACGACGTGATGTGCCCGAGCTACATGGTCACGCTCGAGGAGGAGCATTCGACCCGCGGCCGCGCGCACCTGCTCTGGGAGATGCTCCGGCGCGATGGTCCGGTGACGGAAGGATGGCGCGACGACGGAGTCAAACACGCGCTCGACCTGTGTCTCTCCTGCAAGGGGTGCAAGGGTGACTGTCCGGTCAACGTCGATCTCGCCACGTACAAGGCCGAGTTCCTCGCGCACTACTGGAAGGGGCGTCTCCGCCCGCGCCACGCCTACGCGTTCGGCTACATCGACAAATGGGCGCGGCTCGCCGCTCGCCTACCAGGGCTCGTGAACCTCCTCACGCAGACGCCGGGCGCAAGCGCGCTCATGAAGGTGCTCGCGGGCATCTCGCTCGAGTCGAAGATCCCGGCGTTCGCGCCGCAGACGTTCCGCGCGATGTTCCGTCGTCGCGGCGCGAGCCCGACGACAGGCGGCCAGCGCGTCGTCCTCTGGGCCGACACCTTCAACGATCACTTCTTCCCCGACACCCTGATGGCGGCCGTCGACGTGCTCGAGGCCGCCGGCTACGAGGTCGTCGTCCCGCCTGACGGGCTCTGCTGCGGGCGGCCGCTCTACGACTTCGGCATGCTCGACGACGCGCGCCGCTACCTCGATCGCGTCCTGCACGGCATGCGCCCGTACCTGGCCGAACGGCTTCCGGTCGTGGTCCTCGAGCCGAGCTGCGCCTCCGTGTTCAAGGACGAGCTCTACAATCTGATGCCCGACTCGCAGGATGCGGCGGCGCTTCGAGACCGCACGATGCTGCTGTCCGATCTCCTCGCGCGCGAGGCGAAGCTCTGGATCCCGCCGAAGCTGCCAGGCCGTGCCCTCGTTCAGGGGCATTGTCACCAGAAGGCCCTCTTCGGGGTCGACTCCGAGCAAAAGGTGCTCGATGCGATCGGCCTCGAGCACGAGGTGCTGGAGGCGGGCTGCTGCGGAATGGCGGGCGCGTTCGGCTTCGTCGACGAGACCCATCGGGTCGGCGTCGCATGCGGTGAGCGCGCGCTCCTGCCCCGCGTGCGCTCCGCTCCGCTCGAGACGATCGTGATGGCGAACGGCTTCTCGTGCCGCGAGCAGATCGCACAGCGGACGGAACGTGGGGCCCTTCACCTCGCCGAGGTGATGAAGCTCGCCCTCGACCGCGGCCCGGGCGAAGCGCTCGAGCCCCGCGCGGAGGCACGCATCGTCACGCGTCGCCGGGCTGCGATGCGCGCCTCGATGCTCCGTGCCGCCATCCGCATCGTCGCGGTCATCGGGACGGCGATCGCCGGCGCCACGCTCGTCCGCCGCCGACGGCGGACGTCGGTGCTCGGTCGTGCGCTCCGACGCGCGCTTGCGTCCTGAGCTCGCGACCGAGCGACTCTCCGAGCGACGCCGTCCGCAGCCGTCACCCTCAGTGGCCTGCGCTCGATCGCGTCAGGCTCGCTTCGAGGAGGTCGATCTCGCGCACCAGCTGCTGGTGGACGCCGTCGTCGATGTTGCGCGCGCGACGCAAGCGAAAGAGCTCGTCGCGCTCTGCGGCGAGCGCCTGCCGGCGCAGAGCGCGCTCGGCCTCGTCCAGCCGGCGCATGTGCGCGGCGTCCTCTCCGCTCTCGTCGCCGTACTCGAGCCGACGCCGGTAGATGTCGAGCAGGTGCATGCCGGCCTCGGCGTGGAGCGCTGCCTGCTCGGCGTCCGCCGGCGCGTGCGCCAGAAGGTACTCGATCTTGCGGATCGCCGCTTCCGACGCCGCGATCCGCGCAGGGCCTTCGCCGCTGCCATGATCGGACTCGGGGAGGTCGCTCTCCAGTCCGCGGGTGAGGATCGGCAGCCCGATGCTGGCGAACAGGAGCGACATCACGATCACGCCCATCGCGACCAGGATCGCGAGCTCGCGGGACGGAAACGGTGAATCGTCCGGCATGAGGAGCGGCAGCGTCAGGACACCGGCGAGGGTGATCGCGCCGCGCACGCCGGCGACGGCCGTGATCGCCAGGAGCCGCGTCCGAGGCATCTTGTGGCGTTCACCGCGCAGGCTGGCGCGGAACGTGGTGAGCCACAGCGAGATCCAGACCCAGGCGAAGCGCAGCGCGCCCACCGCCAGCGTGATCGCCATCACATAGCCGAGCAGGTGCCACGTCGACTCTGCACCGCTGTCCCGGGCGACCTCCGGCAGCTTGCGGACCATCCGCGGCAGCTGATCGCCGAGCAGCACGAAGATGATGCCGTTGAGCGCGGTCTGGACGGTGTTCCAGACCGCGTTGCGCTGCATGCGGGTGGCCGCGAGCGGGTTCCCGGACAGCTCGCTGTAGTGCATCGCGATGCCCGCCACCGCCGCGGCGAGGATGCCGGACACGTGCACGTGCTCGGCCGCGAGGTAAGCGGCGAACGGGATCAGCAAGCTGATCAAGATCTGGATCGACGGCTCCTCGCCCGTGCGCACGAGGAGCACGCGGTTGAGCTTGCCGATGATCCAGGTCACCGCGACGCCGATCAGGACGCCGCCGCCGGCGACCACCACGAAGCTCAGCGAGGCGCTGCCGAGCGAGAACGTTCCGGTCAGCATCGCCTTCACCGCGAAGCTGAAGCAGACGAGGCCGGTCGCGTCGTTGAGCAGCGACTCGCCCTCGAGGATGTGCATGAGCCGCGATGGCAGCGGTGAAGTGGCGGTCATCGCGCCGACGGCGACCGGGTCGGTCGGCGACAGGATCGCGGCCAGCGCGAATGCCACCGCGAGCGGCACCACGGGCAGCAGCCAGTGGATGAAGAAGCCCATCCCGACGACGGTGAACACGACGAGCCCGATCGCGAGGGTCAGGATGGGCTTGTGGTCACGGAAGAACGCGCCCTTTGGAATGCGCCAGCCGTCCAGGAACAGCAGCGGCGGGATGAAGAGCAGAAGGAAGAGGTGCGGATCGAACGCGACGTCGAATCCGAACAGGCACGAGAGACCCGCGCCCATGGCGATCTGCAGCAGCGGAAGCGGCACCTTCAACGGAAGCAGTCGCACCGAGAACGCGCTGACGACGACCGCCAGCAACAACACGAGGGCCATGGTCACGACAGGCAAGCGACACTCTCCTCGGAAGGAAGGGAACTACACCACCCACGGACGCCCCGAGCCGGGGTGAGGGGCGGGCGACTTTGTCCGATGGATGTCGCCTGGGCAAGCTCGGAGCCCATGCGAGCTGCACTCGATGGGCGCACGACGGCGAGGCGGGAGCGGGACCGGAGCTCGAGGGCCGGTCGGCTCGGAAGAGCCTGTGAAACGGCACGGAATGCGTCGCCCAGCGGCGTGGACACGGGGGGAGAATATATGAAGTGGCCTGCAGGTGAGAGCCTGACGAGAGCGGGCTGGGCCCGAGACGCGAGACGGTCCATCAAGACGGAGCGGGGCCTCCGGATGCGCGCCCGAGCCCCGAGAGTGCCATCCTCGGGGAGCGCACGTCGCGCGGCCTGCGCGACCATCCGAGCCCCGCGACGGCCGCGACGGCGACGACGGCTGGAAGGAACTCGCGAGATACGCCGGTAGAAGGTCATCCCGCCCTCGAACGGCGCCCGGTCGACGACGAGAGCGATCGCGACGTTGACCGCGACGCCGACGAGGGGGACGAGCCCCTCGCCGCCGACGCTCGCGAGCTGCAGGAGGGGCAGGTTCGCGTGCTGCGTCTGCGCCGTGGTCGACCAAACCTGACAATATCCTGTCATCGGATCGCCGTAAGGTCCCCAGACATCTCGCTCGCGGCGAACAGACGCCGCGGCACGAAAGGGAGAACCGTCATGAGCCTCGTCTTCTATTACGCGCCGATGTCGACCGCGGTCACCGTCAGCTGGGCCCTCGAGGAGCTCGGGATCCCGTACGAGAAGGTGGAGATCGATCTGAAGGCACGCGATCAGGACAAGCGGGGCTACCGCGCGCTCAATCCGAACGGAAAGGTGCCGCTGCTGGTGCACGACGGCGTACCGATCTTCGAGTCGGCCGCGATCATGATGCATCTGGGCGAGACCTTCGGCGTCGAGCGGGACCTCTTCCCGCCGCCGGGCCTCGAACGCGCCGGGGCGTTCAAGTGGCTCGTCTGGACGAACGTCTCGCTCGGCGGTGCGGTCGCGCGCTTCCTCCACAACACCTCGGCGCAGGTCCCCGAGGAGCGGCGAAGCGCGAAGGAGGGCGAGGTCGCGCGCGCCGACGTCGAGACGCATCTCGGCATCCTCGAAGCGGAGCTCGCGGACAAGCGCTTCCTCGTCGGTGGAACGTTCTCCCTCGCCGACTTGCACCTCGCGAGCTTCGTCCGCTTCATCACCATCGTTGGCTTCGCGACGGAGCGGTGGCCGAACCTTCACGCGTGGCTGGAGCGCTGCACGTCGCGCCCGGCACACACCAGGTCGCGTGCCGCCTGACCACGTTCGGTCCACGGACTGACGGGCTCTCACGCGCAGCGGCGCGGAGGCCGGCCCTGGTCCGCGGACCCTGCGGGCAATTCGTTGCGCTGTCCGTCCTCGAGTCGCTCGTCCGGCTCGAGGGCGGAGTTACCGGAGCGCGTGGACCTCGACGCGCGCGATGCAGACGGTCTGCTTTCCGAAGAAGCTCGAGAACGTGATGGCGGGGCGGATGCCTTGCGACACGTCGTAGAGATCCTTCGAGGTCGTGTACGTGAGCTTCTCGTCGATCAGATAGTCCTGACTCTGTCGAGAGTAGAGGCGTGCTTCCACGGCGTCCTCGCGCATCTCGCTCTCGAGGCGAAGCGGATGGGCGAGGACGCTTCGGGGCACGGGGGTGTCCGTGCCGTAGGTACCGCCGGATTCGACGACGATGCGGGCATCCGTGTTGTCGGCGATCGCGCTGGTCCCGGCTTCCCGGGGGGGTGCCCTCGCGATCGTGACGCCCCCTGCGCCCCCCGCCGAGACGCCATCGTCTCGCACCGCCTCGCTTCCGAATGTGTAGCTGTAGTCGATGCGCACGAGCAGGCGCTTGGCCTCGATCACCGTGTCGAGCTCGATGGCGCTGCTGTACCGGTCGACGGCGAGCGGCACGCATAAGCCGTCCGGTCCTGCGACGCCGCTCTCGAGCGGTGAGCCCTTCCACCGCGACGAGGGAGCCGCTGCGGTCCAGTCTTCGACGATGACTTGCTCGGCGTCGGCTTTCGCGTCGCCTTCCGCGTGTTCGACGCCACCATCCGTCGTGGAGGACCCGACCGTCGCATCCTCGTTCGCCGAGGCGGGACGACTCGCGAGGGCGTCGAGGTCGGTCAGCACCGAGCAGCCTAGGCCGAGTGCCCCGAAGGTTCCGAGGGCCAGCCGGAGTGCGGGGCGCATGAACCTCATCCGAACCTGTATAGCTCACCTCGGCAAGGCTCGATAGCGAACGCCTGCGCTTGGGGCAAAGATGAGCTTGTCTCTCCTCGGAAGGGAGTGGCGCTCGCGGGCTCCGGTTCGCCAAACGCCTTTCGCGGCGGTGGCATCGCGCATGGTGTCGTTCGAGCGCGCTCGTGGCTCTCGATCGATCGGGTGACCGTCAGCCCATCACGAGCCGCATCCGCCGGCGCCCGAAGCCGCGAACGCGCTCGCCGAACCGCCCGGGAATGGCGGTCCCGCACGACGAGCATGTGCCGCCAGGGCCGAGCTTCGCGTCGAGGATCTCGTACCAGTCGCGCACGAGGACCTCGGCGCCGCACGAGTGGCAGCTCGTCGTGTCGCCCTCGCGATCATGGACGTTGCCCGTGTAGACGTAGCGAAGGCCTGCTTTATGCGCGACGCCGCGCGCGCGACGGAGCGTCTCGGGAGGCGTCGGCGGGATGTCGGTCATCTTGTAGTCGGGGTGGAACGCGCTGAAGTGGAGCGGCACGTCCGGCCCGAGCGCGCCGGCGACCCACTCGGAGAGCTCCGTGAGCTCGCGATCGGAGTCGTTGAGACCGGGGATGAGGAGAGTCGTGATCTCGGTCCAGACCTTCGTCTCCTTGACGAGATAGACGAGCGTCTCCTTCACGGGAGCGAGGCTCGATGCGGTCTGCTTCCGGTAGAACTCCTCGGTGAACGCCTTGAGGTCGACGTTGGCCGCGTCCATCTTCGCGTACATCTCGGCGCGGGGCGCGGCGTGGATGTATCCGGCGGTGACGGCGACGGCCTGGAGGCCGAGCTCGTGGCAGGCGTCGGCGGTGTCCATCGCGTATTCGGCGAAGATCGTCGGATCGTTGTAGGTGAACGCGACGCTCTTGCAGCCGGCCTCCTTGGCGGCGTGCGCGATCCGCTCGGGGGTGGCGACATCGGCGAGCCGATCCATCTCGCGCGACTTCGAGATGTCCCAGTTCTGGCAGAACTTGCAGGAGAGATTGCAGCCCGCGGTGCCGAACGAGAGGACGCTCGAGCCCGGGTAGAAGTGATTGAGCGGCTTCTTCTCGATCGGGTCGACGCAGAAGCCGCTCGAGCGCCCGTAGGTGGTAAGCGTCATGCGGTCGCCCTCGCGGGCGCGCACGAAGCAGAGCCCGTGCTGTCCCTCACGAAGTCGGCAATCGCGAGGGCAGAGATCGCATTGGATGCGATCGTCCGCTGTCCGGTGCCACCAGCGGGCGGGGTAGCTCGTTTCCTTCGTCTGTTCCGTCGTCGCGCTCACGGTCCGAAGCTTCGTCCTCGCGAAACGGACCGTCGAGCGCGAGCGCGTCGTCCTCCGAGGTCACGCTCGCGCGGTGCCCGTGCCTCGGGGGCGAGACGGCGGCGCGAGCGTCGCCACCGTCTCTTGCCGACCCGCTTCGCGGTGTGCGTCAGCGAAACTCGAGATCGATGACGTGACCGTACGTCTCGACGCGCACGCGGCGGCCGTCGAGCTGGATCGTGTTCGGCCCCGAGTCGACCGGGACCTTCTGCACGGCGCTTCCGTCGGAGCGTCGAACGAGGAACACGAAGTCGGGCTCGGCGGTGAAGCCATAGCCGCTGATGATGTGGTCGTCGGTCATCGCGAACGTCGCGTTGCAGGTGAGCGGCGCGCTCCGCCACAGCAGCGCTCCGCTCGTCGCGTCGATCGCGCTGAGGAAGCCCTTCTTGCCGTAGACCTCCTTCGCGTACGAGCCGCCGCCATTGCAGACGTAGAGGACGCCGTCGCGCTCCTGAGCGTACGTCACATCCTGGACGGCGAACTCCTTCCACTGGGGATCGGCCTTCGGCGGATGCCGGAACGCGTCGAGGTCGAGGACGCGCTTGGCGGCGCCGTCCTCGAGCAATGCGAGGTAGCGACCGCCGTACACGAGGATCGAGCGGTTCGTATTGCCGGGGCGCTGATCGGGGATGATCGCCGAGAGGTGTTCCTGTCCGAACGTCGACGGGATGTCTGCGCGCGCGCCGGCGGGGAGCTTTCCCTGCTCGATCGGCGCGATGAACCACGGCTGCGCCGCTTCGAACGCCGGATTCATGTCGCGGGTCGGCGATGCCGCGCGCGACGAGACCTTCACGAGCTTGGGCGACGCTGCGGGCGGCCGGGCGGCGGATGCGCCGGGAGACGCGGCTTGCCACGGAGGTGCAGGCGCGACGACGAGCGCCGCGCTCTGGAGATCGAGGCGCGTTCCGCTCGACAGCTTCTTCGCCTCGGTGCGGAGGAGCTCGCGGAGCTGTCGATCCGCCGAGAGCGGCTCGAGCTGGTCGGCGGCCTCTTCGACGCCGCGGGCGTCCTTGGCGAGGATGGCCGCCGTCGCGCGACGGACCCAGCATCGCGACTCGGCGCTCGGAGGCGGCGGCGCAGCAGCCGTCGTGGCCTCGGCAGTGAGGTTGGCGGGAAGGGGAGCGGGGAGGCCGGTCGTGCTCTTGAACACGTAGTCGGTGTCGTAAGCGCGGATGAAGACGCGATCGCCCTTTCGACGGATCGCCTCGGGGCCGCTCTTGACCGCGATCTTCTGCTCGGTCTTTCCCGTCTCGAGATCGAGGACGAACACGAAGTCCGGCTCCGCGGTGAACCCATAGCCCGTGATGATGGAGCCGCCGGAGACGATCGCCTCGCCGGCGTTCGCGACGAGCGGATCGCTCACCCACGCGAGCGCGCCGGTCGCGGCGTCGAAGGCGGCGAAGTACCCTGTCTTGCCGCCCGACTCCTTCGCGTAGCCGTTGTACGCGAGCTCGACGAGCAGAGTCTTGCCGACGAGCTGCGCGAACGGGATCTCGAGCGGCCGAGGCGCGCTGCGCGTCAGTGCCTTCACGTCGAAGGCGAGCATGCGCTTCCCCTCCGCGGCGATCACGATCGTGCCCTCGTAGATCGAGGCCACGTGATCCGCGTGAACGAGCGCGACGCGGAGAGGCTCGGAGCCGAGCTTGAACGGGATGCCGGCGGGGAGCGTGTCGGCCCTGCGCCGGGCGATCGGGGTGAGCTGGTTCTTCGTCTCCCAGTCGGCGGAGTCCGTGATGAGGTTCTTCGTCTCGGATTCCTTCTCGAGGCGGACCTTCCCCGGTGCAGTCTCGACCTTCTGGCGTGTCGTCTGCGCGAGCGGGATCGTCTCGAGGGGGACGCGACGAAGCGCGGGCGCGCCTTCGGCCGCGCGGGCGCGTGTCTCGTTCAGCTTCGCGACGCTCGCTGCGCGAAAGGCCTCGGCCGCCCGATCGCGCGGGTCGCTCTTCACGGCGGCCGTGAGGAGGTCGACCGCCTCGCGGGGACGGTCGGCGAGGAAGGCGTCGATCCCCGCTTCTCGCTTGCGTGCCGGACCGAGCGTCGGCTCCGCGCAGCTGGCGGCGCGCGGAGCCGAGCCTTGCGGTGCGGTCGCGACCGGAAGAGCCGTGCCCTCGCCGGCGCCGGGCCCGGACGGCGGCTTCAGCTCCGCGCCCCCACACGCGGAGGAGAGGACGAGTGACAGGAGCAGCGCCGCGCGGCTCGGAATGGAGTGGTGCATGTCCTTTTCGTTGCAGTGGAGGGCGAGTTTCATCTCGAGTCGGTTCGATCCTGTGGGGCGCGACACTCAACGCGCGACGAGCGCGCGGCGTTCCGCGAGCGGACCACGACGAGCACCGAGAACGACGACGAGCTCTCGAGCATCAGGCCGTCTTGGGAAGGGAGGCTCGTTGCCACGCGTTCTGCTCTCGTATCACGGCGCGCCGGATCATGCGCGTCATCAGGTCGGTCGACGTGGCCCGTTCCGACATGACCGAGGGATGACGCTCGCCCCCGCGCTCAGACCGTCGACACGTGACGTCTTCACTCGAACGAGAACTTCACGTTGTCGAAGGACACGTCGATGTCCCCGGGGCACTCGCCGGATTGCGCGCCGATCGTGAGGGTCGCCGACAAGGGAGCGAACGCGCTCGTGGCGACGACGGAGTCTCGGGAGGCGACCGAAACGCCGTCGAAGAACACCTCGAAATGTGGCGGATCGAAGGTGAGGTCGACCGCCACCTTCGTCCATTTGCCCGGGAGGAGGTAGCGCTTGAACGCCTGTCCCTGCCCGAGGGAAACGGGGGGCACCTTTGGCGTGGTCCACTGCTCTCCGAAGTCGGATGCCGAGTTGGAGCCGTGCGCCAACCAGAGGTCCCACCCCCCCGCCGCATCCGGCGACGGTTTGGTGACGAGGCGCGCGTACGTGAAGCGGACAGCGACGGCGTCGACCTTGATCATGAACTCGGCGTGGAGCTTCTTGAATGAGGCCGATTCGATGAACGTCTTGGAAATTTGCCCCTGGGCGAGACAGTCGTCCGTGTCGGCGGCTCCCCTGGGGACCGCGACGTGGAGCGCCCCAGGCGGCGACGGAGTTCCCGGCTCGCCCTCGACCACAGTGACGGGCGCGTTGCTCTCGATGGCAGGGCCGTCCCAGTCGAACGAGGGCGGGGTGCCCTCGTCGAAGCTCGCGCAAAACGCGGTGGTTGGCGTGCCCTGGCAGAACGGAGCTGTCGCGGCGTCGCTCGTGTCCACGCCGGCGTCGACCTCGCTTCCGCTCTCGCTCGAAGCATCCGCGTCCGTGCTCGTCACCGGGTCGGATCCGCTGAAGGAGGAGCACGCGACGACGATCGTTCCGGCGACCACTGCACCGAGGAGAGCGCGCATCTCTGCCTCTATATCATCACCCGCGACGGCGAACGACGACCCAGGCACGCAGACGATCGAGCGGCGCTTACTCCGGCGCCGATCCATCGCGAAGAGACCTCCGAACCATTCGGCGAGAGCCACGAACGCCGGGGGCGCGCCGACCCCCGCCGACGCAGTACGAGCGCCTCGCTTTCGCACGGGCCTCGGATCGCTGCGCTCGACGGCGGCGCTCACACGACCAGCCTCCCAGCTCAGTGGTGAAGGTGATGTACTGCAGTCGTTCGGAGCGCATGCTGGTGCGTGCGAGGGGGGCGACGATGAGAAACAAGGGCCGCTACGACAAGGGCGTCATCGCGCCGGCCTACACGGGGCGCATGGCGATCGAGCCATTCCCGGCGCTGCGCCTGCCGGAGGCCGCGACGGAGCCGGAAGCGGTGTACCGCTTCATCCACGACGAGCTGATGCTGGACGGAAGCTCGCGGCTGAACCTGGCCACGTTCGTGACGACGTGGATGGAGCCCGAGGCCGACAAGCTGATGGCCGAGACGTTCGACAAGAACATGATCGACAAGGACGAGTACCCGCGGACGGCGGCGATGGAGCTGCGCTGCGTGTCGATGGTGGCGGACTTGTTCCATGCCGAAGGTCTGTCCGAGACGGATCCATCCGCCGCTACCGGCGTCTCCACCGTCGGGTCGAGCGAGGCGGTGATGCTGGGCGGCCTGGCGATGAAGTGGCGTTGGCGCGCGGCGCGAGAGGCCGCGGGGAAAGACGGCTCCAGGCCGAACCTGATCATGGGCAGCAATGTCCAGGTCGTCTGGGAGAAGTTCTGCCGCTACTTCGACGTGGAGCCGAAGTACCTGCCGATGGCGCGGGATCGGTACGTCATCACGCCGGAGCAGGTCAGGGAGGCCGTGGACGAGAACACGATCGGCGTCGTCGCCATCCTCGGTACCACGTACAGCGGTCAGTTCGAGCCCGTCGCCGAGATCGCTCACACGCTCGACGAGCTGGCAGCCGCAGGTGGGCCGGACGTGCCGATTCACGTCGATGCCGCTAGTGGCGGCTTCATTGCTCCGTTTCTGTATCCGGAATTGAGATGGGACTTCAGGATCCCGCGCGTCGTCTCGATCAACGCGAGCGGCCACAAATACGGGCTCACTTATCCGGGGATCGGTTTCGTGGTGTGGCGTGGGAAGGAGTATCTCCCCGAGCCCCTGGTCTTCCACGTCGCCTATCTGGGCGGGGACATGCCCACCTTCACACTGAACTTCTCGCGCCCCGGGAATCAGGTGGTCGGTCAGTATTACAACTTCCTCAGGCTGGGGCGCGCCGGATACCGGAGCATCATGACGACGCTCCGAGAGAACGCGCGCCGGGTGAGCGCCCGCATCGCGACGATGGAGCACCTGCGCGTGGTGACGGACGGCAGCGACATCCCCGTCGTGACGTGCGAGGTCACCGGGAGCCCGGGGTTCACGGTCTTCGACGTCTCACACGAGCTGCGGGCGAGGGGATGGCAGGTGCCGGCGTACAACATGCCGCCAGGCGCGGAGGACGTTGCGGTCCTCCGCGTCGTCGTTCGAGAGGGCTTCAGCGCCGATCTCGGGACCATGCTGTGCGACGACATCGAGGCGGTGTGCAAGAAGCTGAAGGCGCACGGCGGAGGAGTCTCCGACGGGCGCCACTTCGCTCACTGAAAAGAGTACGACACTCATGCGGCTGCGGAACGAACGGCGTCCTCGAAGACGGTGAGCGCCTCCGCGAGGAGGTCGTCGGAGATGACGAGCGGCGGCAAGAGACGGATCACGTTGCCGTAGGTCCCGCACCGCAGCACGATGACCCCGGCTCTCAGCATGGCCGCGGCGACCTTGCCGGTGGCCGCTGGGTTGGGCATCCGGCCGCCCGGCTCGACGAATTCGACGGCCATCATCGCGCCGCGTCCGCGGACGTCGCCGACGATGGCGAGCTCGGTGGCCAGGACCTGCAGTCGCTTGGAGATCGTCTCGCCGATCGCGCGAGCGCGGCCGGCGAGGTCGAGCGTTTCCATCTGGTCGAGGGTCGCGAGCGCCGCGGCGCAGGCGACGGGATTGCCACCGAACGTGCCGCCGAGACCGCCGGGATGGACGCCGTCGATCAGCTCGGCGCGGCCCGTCACGGCCGACAGCGGCATTCCTCCAGCGATCGCCTTGGCCGTGGTGGTCAGATCGGGAACGACCCCTTCGTGCTCGCTGGCGAACCACGCTCCGGTGCGGCAAAGCCCGGTCTGGATCTCGTCGGCGATGAAGATGACATCGTTCGCTCGTGCCCAGCGGGCGAGGGCCGGCAGGAACCCTTCTGCGGGGACGATGAATCCGCCCTCTCCCTGGATCGGCTCGATCACGATCGCAGCCAGATTGTCCGCGCCGATCTGCTTCTCGATGATCGAGATCGCGCGCTCGGCCGCCTGTTCTCCGGTGAAGGGCGATCCGTCGACGTTCAGGCCTTCGCGGTACGGATAGGAGGTCGGGACCCGGTACACCTCCGGGGAGAACGGACCGAAGCCGCTCTTGTACGGCATCGACTTCGCCGTCAGCGCCAATGCGAGGTTGGTCCTGCCGTGATACGCGTGGTCGACCGCGACGACTGCATCGCGACCGGTTGCGTGTCGCGCGATCTTGACGGCATTCTCGACCGCCTCGGCGCCACTGTTGAACAGCACCGTTCGCTTCTCGTGATCCCCGGGCGTGAGCGCATCGAGCCGCTCGGCCACCGCGACGTAGGACTCGTAGGGGGCGATCATGAAACAGGTGTGCGTGAAGCGCGCGACCTGCTGCTGGACGGCGGCGACGACCGCCGGGTTCGATGCTCCAACGGAGGTAACGGCGATCCCGGCACCCAGATCGATGAGCGAATTGCCATCCACGTCGACCACGACGGCACCGTCCGCATCGGCGACGTAGATCGGCAGCACCGACGTGACGCCGGCACCGACCGCCGCACGACGTCGCGCCGCGAGAGCGGTCGACTTCGGCCCGGGGAGCTCGGTGACGAGGCAGCGCTTTTGCGGGAGTCGGTACTGGAGCGTGCTCATCGCTTCTCACCTTTCGCTTGCGGTCACTCGGCGCCCGTCGTCGCAACCATTCAGAGCTCGGCCTGGGCGGCGGCCGCGTGCGCGTCGAGGTCGCTCGCGGCGAGCAGGTGGCGGGGTGGTCGGTCCAGGGCGTGCGGCCGCGAGGCCGCGCGGTCGCTGCCTACGTGCAGGAGCTCGCCGGAGCGCAGCGGGGTCCAACCGGGGTCTCCGTCCATCTGCTCGGTCGCCACGACCACCGCGGGCGGGCGAGCAAGAGGTGCGGAGCGGGCGCGGTTGGTGCTGGCCCTGCTCGAATGGTGGAGCTGACGTGTCCCGCTCGGACCGCCTGCGCGTCGCTCGAGCACGAGCAGCCCGTGCGTCTCCGGGTAGCGCAGCGCCCAGAGCTCGTCTGGAGTGGTGAGGACGAAGTTGATCGAGAGGAGCGGCAGGTTGTCGGCGACCCACCGAGCGGCTGCGGTGATGCCGGCGGTGACGTCTCCGGAGTGCCCGCCGACGTGCCTGGGGATCAGGGCGAGGAAGCGGCCGGGAACCGTAGCGCCGGGCACGAGGTCGCGGGACGCGCCCAGGGCGGGTCGCAGCTCGGGCAGGTCCTCGATCTCCACGTTGTGAGCGAACAGCCGGCCGTGCTGCACGAAGGGATGGGTGTTGCTCGGCTCCGTTCCACCCGTGGTGGCGAATCGGATGTGGGCGACGAACGTGGTGGACTCGCGGGTCTTCGCTTCGGTCGCGAACTGGGCGTCCTCGTAGGCGGCGAGCGGCTGTTTCTCGACTCGCGGTGTGCCGTCCGCGGCGAAGGTGCCGAGCCCGGTCCCATCCGGCATCCGATGGCTCTGCTCGGCCAGGCTATCGGGAGCGTCCATCAACCAGAACGTGGCATGCACGCGATGAGGCGCCGCAGAGAGGCCGAACAAGCGACACATCACGAGCCTCCTCTCGGGAGCCGCATCGGTGTCCGCACCCGCAGCGCCGCCGGGCGCCGGGCATCCTCGAGCCATCGCTCGAAACCCGAGAGGAGGAGCGAAGTCATCATGAGCTCGAACGGCGACGGGCAACGTCGAGGCACTGCGAAGCCACAACGGACGGAGCGCCGCTGCCCTTCCTCGAAGGGCCTTGGGCGTTCATCCGCTGGAGGTGAGGCGTTCGTCGGCGACGATGTACCGCAGGCTCCGCGGCGCTTCGTCGTCCGAGCGCAGGCGTTCGCGCAGCGCCGGCGTGCGCCGCGAGGCTACTTCGGGGGCGGCGCTGCGCAGCCGACCGCGACCTCGAGCTTGCCTGCGGTGTCGGCGCCGGGGCCGTCACACGTGGATGGGCAGAAGAGGATCTTCGTCGGGCTGGCGGCGTTGTCGTAGAACCAGCCGTCCGGGTTTGCGCCGCACTTGCTCGCGTCGGTGACCTGGGTGAGCGCCTTGCCCGGTGAGCCGGCACCCGGCGAATAGGTCACGACGACGGTGGTGGGATCGGTCGGCTGACCGTTGTCGGTCTTCGGGAAGGCGAACTCGCAACCGAGCTTCGTGATGAGGCCCTTGGCGATGTTGTCGAAGACGCTCGCGTAGCTCGTCTCGCAGACGGCATCGACGGTCCCACCGGTGAGCTGACTCAGGTGCTGGTATTGATCGCCGGTGTTCTCGGCGCTGCTGCACTTCTCCGACGAGAGCACCGGCGTGTTCCGCTTGTAGCCGCAGATCGAGTTGAAGATGTACCGGCGGGCATTGGCGTCGCCGAAGTGCTGGGGCGACTTCGCGAGGAGCTGTTGGTCGAACGTCGCGTATGCGAGTGACGAGTTGTCGTCCGTCACCTCGATGAAGACCTTGTATGCGGTCTGCCGGAGCCAGGCCGAATACTGCGAGTACTTGTCGAGGATGATCTGGAGCGAGTCGGTGCTCCCCACCCCCGTGTTGAGGTGGTGGAACTTCGGTCCGTCGGCGCAGTCCGCACCCGCGAGCGGCGGCTGAACGCAGATGCCCGGCGGCGTGAAGCCGGGCGGAGTGAACGGGAGCTTCTGCGGCTTCTCCGCGATCATGATGACGTTGTAGTCGATGACGACGATGATGTCGACCTCGGCGCGAGTCGCCTGGTTGACCGTCGCGGCGCACGTCGCGGGCTGGCCGCTCGACGATGGCTCGCTGCCGCTCGACCCGAGGTTCCCGCCGGGGGCCTCGCTCGGTTGACCGCTCGAGGAGGCATTGCCCGCGCGATCGTTCTCGAAGCCGGAACGATCGCGCCCCGATCCGCACGCGATCGTCATCAGACCCACGGCGCTCGCGACGACGAAGAACGGCAGATGGCGCATGTTCCCTCTCCCCTCGAGATCTCGCAGCGCATCTCTGGCGCCTGATCCCGTCCCGAGGGGATGCTCTCATCGACTCGACTCGACGCCGCTTACAGGCTCTGTCGAGACGTGAACTCGACGCCGGGCAACGGGCCGATCAGCCACTGCGGGAACGCCGCCGCGGATCGTCTGCCGCCTCGGGCGGGTGCGGGACTCAGTTCACGGGGGCGAGCGGCGTGTCGACGCGCTTACGGATCGGGTAGCCGTAGCTCGCGTAGGAGCCCCAGCCCCAGAGCGTGGCGGAGAAGGCCCCTTCGCTCCGCATGCGCTGGAGGCCCGTGATGCATTCCTTGTCGCCGAACTTCTCGCCCGGCTTGCGCCCGCGCGACAGGTCCACGCGCCGGTACTCGTAGTCGCCCCGCGTGCCGATGGGGATGAAGTCCGGCAGGTCTCCGGCGCACTCGAGCCACACGTCCTTGAACTCGCCCCGCGTGCTCTTTCGAACGATCACGAGCGAGTGCTCGGGGTAGGTCGTGTCGGCGTAGAAGCTGTACGCGTTCATGTACTGCGCGGCCGGCACGACGTTGACGAACTCGGGATCGCCCATCCCGCCGAAGCCCGGTTCGGTTGGGGAGCCGCCGCCGCCGGACATGTGGATCCCGAGATAGAATGGATGTTCGGCGCCGCGCGACCGGACGACGAACGGCTCGCTCGCGCGCGCCCGGAAGAGCACGAGCTCACCGGCGGACAGGGTGAGGGGCGCACCGGCGGGCTTGACCGGATCGTAGTCGAGCTCCGTTCCGTCTCGCCCTCCTACGATCCGGTACCAGACGAGCTCGTCGCCCCCCGCAATGCGCGGCCGATACGAGACGCCGACGTACTCCGAGCCCCACTGCTCGTACGGCGGGATCTGCGGGGCGAGCGTATCGCACGCGCCGGACTTGCTCGGGAGGAACGCGCAAGAGTTCCCGCCGAGGGTCACGGTCGGCTTGGTCGAGAAGACGAGGCTGCCGGTGAGCTCTTCGGTCTGGAGGAGCTGGACGAACTGGCCCTTCGCGAGGGTGACCTTCATCGGCGAACCGGCGGCGGCTCCGGTGAAGCCGTCGCCGTTGAGGACGTCCTTCTTGCCGATGATCGTGACCTCGGTGTCGTCTTCCGACGCGTAGATCTGCGTCGCCGGCTGTCCGAGGTTCGACTCCCAGCCGTTGACGACCACGTGCTCCTTCGCCCATGCGCTCACGGGGAAGACCAGCGTTGCCGAGGGGAGGTAGCTCGCCGCTCCGCCGTACGGGAACATCGAGGTGAGCCCAACGGGGACGTTGCTCTTCAGGTGGAACGAGTCGCCGATCGTGGACCCGTAGGTGCCGAAGTCCTCCTCGATGGCAGCCGTCACGGCCTGCGGGCAGCCGATGTATTGGAACTTCTCGGCGATCGTGCGCGCTTTGGACTTGTCCCGGTCGGAAACGAAGACGATGGCGCTCTCGCCGGGGGCGATCGGACCTTCGAGAGGTTCGAGCTCGGTGCTGTTCGGTACCGCCCGGAAGAGCGAACGGGAGAGATCGAGCGTTTGGCCGCCTCGCTCGAGCGAGAGCGTGGCCGGTTGGTTCGAGGTGTTGACGACGAACGCCGCGTGGCACGACTGCGGCCAGGACCCCGTGAAGCGCGGGGCGGCGAAGTAGAACTCGCAGCCGTTCGAGCTACGGTCTGCCGCGGCGGCCTCACAGGGCTCCTGGCACTTGGCTGCGCCGCATGCGAGGTCGTCCGCGCATTTCTCGAGCACCTCACCCGTGCACGAATCGACGACCGAGCGGCCGTCGAGCGAGCACTGGAAGTAGCAGGTCTCGACGTCGGGACCGGCATCGCTGACGACCTCGAACCCTTCGGGCTCCTGCTTGAAGACGTCGCGATCGCCACTGCATGCCCCGGTCGCGGACGCGACGAAGCCGAGGCCGAGCACGGCGCCGATGGCACCGACCGAATAGCGCGCGCGCCTCACGGGAGCTTCACTTCCTGTGGAGCGACGACCGAGCCCTTGGGCAGTCCGGCGCCGAGCTGGCCGTTCGCGTTGTTTCCCCAGCAGTACACTTTGCCGTTCGTCAAGATGGCACACGTCGAATAGGGCATGACCTTCACCTCGGCTGCCGGGGCTGGGAGGCCCTTCACGCGGACAGCGGAAAGCGCATGTTCTTTGGTTCCGTCACCGGCCTGACCGGCGTTGTTCAGGCCCCAGCAGTAGACCTCTCCCGAGACCGACGTCGCACACCAGCGACGCTTCTCGAAGTAGCTCGTGTGGTTCTCGCTCACGGTCCAAGACTGACTCGTGGCGATGCGCGTGATCGGCTCCGGTGTGTCGACCGCGCTCGGCAGCGCACGTGCGTACTCGTCCGAGTTGTCGAAAACGGAGGTCGCGTCCGACCCGCCCCAGCACCAGCCGACGCCGTTCGCGACGGCGCAGGCCTCCACGCCGGCCGTGGCTACCATCGTGACGTGGTCGAGCGCGACCAGGGTCGGCCATCCGTCGCGGCTGAGGGGCGTCGAGCGTCCGACGCCGGGGGATCCTCCCCAGCTCAGCAGCTTGCCATCGTCGTAGATGGTGAAGTTCGCGACCCCGACCGCGATGTCCTTCGCGCCTGCGGCGAGCGGGATGGGGCGCGGCAACGCGTTGTACTCGTTGAGGGGGAGATCCTCGCCGACTTGGAGCCTGAAGTTCCTTCCCCAGCAGACGACGCGGTTGTCGCGGAGCACGGCACATCCGACGTCCTGAGCGACAGCGATCTTGCTCGCTGGCCCGGGGAGCGGCAGGCGCACGGGGCGTGCCTCGACTGTGGTGGCTGATGCGTCGCTCTGGAGGAACGGGCCATGTCCCCAGCACCAGACGGCGCCGTCGCTGTCGACGGCACACGTGCGGTCGAGCGCCGTGACCTTCGGCAGGCCGGGGACGCGCACGGGGACTGGACTGTCCGTCGTCGTGATTTCGGGGGCTCCGAGCTGCCCGGCGTTGTTCGCGCCCCAGCACGCGACCGTGCCGTCGGTGAGGAGGGCGCAGTAGCCCTCCGCGCGTGAGAAGTCGTCGCTCGCCGGTGTCGTGCTGAGGGCGACCGCGCACGGCGGCGCCTCGCACTCGATGGGCAGGGGCGTGGCGTCGACGAGGGCAGCGTCCTCGAGCCCGGCGTCGACGACGTCCTCGGCGGCCGCGCTGTCGGACGCTGCATCCGCCGCAGCGTCACCGTCGCTGTTCACCGGTCGGCCATCGCCGTCGCTGCTCGAGCAGCTCGCCGTCATCGCGGCCAGCGTCGAGAGGCCCGCGAGCAGGACGAGGGCAGCGGACGCGCGTGAGTCAATTCGGCTCGGCCTACGCCGAGCCTCCTCGTTCCTCACTGGACTCCGTCCAGCGATGCTGGACTCCGTCCAATTCGGTTCAAGGAGTCGTCTTGTGATACGCATGGCGAGCTCCGATCGCCCAGAGGTTTTGGTTCGAGGTGCCGCGGATCTTGTGAAACTGCGTTCGGACCGGCGCGCCGTCACGTGAGATCGTGGACACCGAATACGTGTTGTCGTCTGTTCCTCGGAGGACGAGCCCCCACGAGGTGAACCAGGTCTCGCCGTCTCCTCTCCAGAGCGAGCTCATGATGTTGGGCGGCCCGCTGTTCGAGGCGATCTTGACCGGGACCACCGACTGCTCGAACGAATACCCGCTCTCCGAGAGGCGAAATCGAGTGAGCTCTACCTGTTTCAGAAAACCGAATTCGATTTCATCGTGGAGCGCGACGTACTCGTTCGCGCTCACCGGCTGGATATCGGTGATCCAGCCGCCGAAGCCATTGCCGATGTGCAGCGAGCCTGCGCGCTCGCTGCACGGAGCGAAGGTGTCGTCGTGGACGACGCCGTCGGCGACGCGCTCCCAGCCGTTCGCCGTCTTGCGAACGACGAGCGGGCAGCTGTAATAGCGGCGGTCGCGAGCGCCGACGAACCAGATGTCGTCCGGGCCGGTTCCCGAGGCGGCGCGGAAGAAGGCGTGTTCGCCTTCTGACTCGAGATCGTCGACGGTGTACACCGCCGACCAAGTGCCGCCTTCTGGATCGCGCCGGAAGATCGTGTTGCTGTAATGGGCATAGACGTCGTTCGCACTGGCGCCCCAGACCCCGAGCGCGGCCACCGGCTCGTTCGTAATATTGTATTGGGGCCTCCCGTGATCGTGCGTCGTCGGGTGTCCGGCGATGCCGTCCGGGAGCTTGGTCTGCGTCCAGGTCCACTTGGTCTCAGGCGCGACGGGACGCTTGCCGTGGTAGACGTACGAGGCGCCGACCGCGAAGTACACTTCGTTCGCGTTCGGGGCGTAGACGCCGCCGGCGAAGGTGCCGGACCCAGCGCCGTTCTGGCTCAGGTCGTCGATGTACTCCCAGGCATTGGTGGACTTCTTCCACTCGAGGAACTTCACGCCTTCCGTGCGGCTCTCGGCGATCGCGAACGCGACGTCCTCGAGAGGCCAGATGTCGCGGAAGTCGAGGTTCTCGTCGGGGAAGGGAGTGATGCACCAGCCGGCGCTGCTGCAATCGGGGAGACGTGTATCCGGCACGTCGACGTCGGGGATGTCGGCGTCGGGGGCGCCGGCGTCCGGAATGGTCGCCGGTGGCTGGTCGATCGGGACCGGCGTCTCGTCTTCCGAGCCCGCGCACGCGGCGATGATCGCCAGTGATGCGGACGCTGTCGCGAGGACAATCGAAGCTCTCATGGTTTTCCTCCGAGCGAGACGAGCGCGCCCTGCCCGGCGATCCAGACCTTCCCCGGCGAAGCGATCCAGATCCGATCGAGGCGCGGGCGCCTCGCGCCGAGACCGGCCACCTTCACGCGCTTCCAGGCCGTGCCGTCGTAGTGAAAGACCGTGCCCTCGTCTCCGGCGACCCAGATGTCGCTGGGTGACGAACCGGCGATGGCGTAGAGGTGCTGCTTCGTCGGGAGGTCGTCGTACGTCTCCCAGAATCGCGCGTCGCCGCGGTAACGACGGACGGTGCCGGTCGAGCCGACCGCCCAGACGTCATTGGCAGCCGCCGCCCATACGCCGTGGAGCGCGTACATCGTCAGGGTGTTGAAGCCGGTCAGCGTCGGGGTATCGGACTCGGCGTTGGTCACCCGGAAGGCCGCGCCTCTCGGGCCGACGGCCCAGACCTCGTCAGCGGAGACCCCATCGAGTCCGTAGACCTCTTTGCACGGAATGACGACGCAGTTGGCGTTCATCGAAGCAACCGCGAAGCGACCGTCGCTGGGCGAGTAGCGCATTCGCCAGAGGCCCTCGGTTCCAAATTGAGTGCTCGTCCCGATCCAGAGCGAACGCGTGCCCGGGTAGGTCCATGATGCCTCGACACGCATCGTGGACTGCCCCCACTGGGGCGGTAGCGTCGCTGTTCCGAAGGACGACCACCCGTCCGCGGACGCCGAGGCGTCGGCGCCGGCGTCGAGACCGCGCGTGTAGAGCCGTGTCGGATCATCGAAGGCGACTTCGGCGCCTTCGAGCAGCCAGAGCCCGTAGAGCGAGTACTGGGTGCCCGTCACCGAGCGCTTCCACGAGGTGCCGTCGAAGCGTGCGACCCCGCCGGCGGCGCCGGCCAGCCAGACGTCGTTCGGTGACCGTCCTGCGAGCGCGTGGACGTGCGTTCGCAGATCGAGCCCGGTCGACGGGGCCTCCACATTGAAGAGCCCCGCGGAGCAGAGCGCGTCTTCGGTGCACTCGTGTGGGAAGTACTCGCAGTCTTCGGTGCAGACCGAGCCGTCGGCGTCTCCCGCATCGAGCCCGCCGTCGGTCACCGGCACGGGCACGGGCGTGTTCGTGTCGTCCGAGGAACCGTCACCCGTTCCACCGTCGTTTGCACATGCCGTGAGCATCGCCGCCGACTGGGCAGTGATGGCCGCGCTGGCAATGGCAAGGAGCCATCGTTTCTTCATCGCGCCGGTCCTCCAGCGTCCTGGATCACGTCGCACGGCTCGACCATGCACTGACCATCGACACACGCCTGTCCTGCGATGCCGTCGCAGACGATGCCGCATCCACCGCAGTTCTTCGGGTCCGCGGAGATGTGGGTTTCGCACCCGTCATCGCGGTTGCCGTTGCAGTCGCCCCAGCCGCTGTCGCACGTCCTCTGGCACTTGCCGTAGACGCAGGCCTCGACGGCATTGCGGACGTTATAGGCACAGCCGATTCCGCACGCTCCGCAGTCGGACATTTCAGAGGTCAGGTCGGCGCAGTATCCGAAGCACGTCTCTCCGATGCACGACCCGCAGAAGGTCTGGCCCTCCGGGCACATGCACTGCGGCATCCCGGTCCGGCCGATGGCGCACCGCTGCCCGTCCTGGCACTTGTTCCCGCACGCGCCGCAGTTGTCGTTGTCGAGGAGGGGCACCTCGCAGCCGTTGTCGCGGACGGTGTCGCAGTCGGCGAAGCCGGGTTTGCACTTCAGCGTTCCGCACTGACTGTCGTGGCAGCCGAAGTACGTGTTCGGCGGAGGCGTCTCGCTGCCGTCGCCTTCGGGCGGGCATCGGTTGTTGCAGGCGCTGCAGTGGTCGTCGTCGTTCTCCGGGTCCACGCACGGAAGGAGCGGGAAGAACGGGTTCGGGCAGTAGAGCTCGCCCGGCCGACACCCGCAGCCGTAGTCCCAGAGCCCGCGATCGATGCAGGGCTTGTCCGCCGGGCACTTGTTCCCGCAGCCGCCGCAGTGGTCGTTGCTGAGGGGGGAGGTCTCGCACCCGTTGTCGGGGAGGCCGTCGCAATCGAGCACGTTGTTGACCTCGCAGGTCATCACGCAGCGTCCGTCGACGCACGCGTACACCTCGCTGCCTCCGCCGACGGCCGAGCTCCGGCAGGCGTTGCCGCACTCTCCGCAGTTGTCCGGATCCGTGAGCAGATCGATGTCGCAGAGGAACCGCGAGTTCGGGCAGGTCGTGTGGCCGGTCGGGCACCGATCCGACGGGCAGTACGACCGGAGATCGTTTCCATCGTCTGTGATCTCGCCGGCGTCTGGATCGACGAACGCCGGAGGAGCCGTCGGATCGCCCCCGAGATCGGTGCGCCGGTCGGTGCACGCGACGACGACGACGAGAGCTCCGACGAGCCCGAGCGGAACGCTTGCGCGCAATGGGCGCCGCGAGGACTTGGATGCGAACATCGCTTCTTGTTCCCGGTCGGGTTGAAGTCGATCTAAAAATCGTCACCGCGTCGCATCGGTGCACTTCACGACGACTCCGTCGTCATTCAGCCACGGCGCGAGGCGCAGTGCGTAGGGGCTATCGGGGAAGCGCTCGACGAAGCGACGCGCGGCGGCGCGGGCGCGATCGGAGTGGCCGGAGCGTCCGATGATCTCGATCTCGACGACGTCGGCCTCGCGTTGCAGGCGGCCGGCCGGGAACTTCGCGCGATAGTCCGCGAGGTGCAGCCCGGCCAGCGTGCACTGGCGCTGAGAGAGGGCACGAGACGCGCGCTCGATCGCTTCGATCTCGTCGCGGAGCGAAGAGGACGCGGCGGGCGCTGCCACCGGCGCTCGGTGCGCCGCCTCGACGGAGCCCGCGTTGCAGGTCGCGCACGTCGTGCTCGACGCGGCCGCGGTGGGACGCCGGGCAGCGACCGCGACAACGTTCGGGAGGTCGTCGACCGAGAACGTGGGAGCCGCCGCCGCTTCGATCGTCCCTTCGCCTTGTGGAGCGATCGGAGCGTCTCTTGCGATCGTGACCGGAGCGCTCGGGACGGACGGAGCCGGTGCGGGCGCTTCGGCGGACCAGCCCGTCGACGCGGCGCCCGTCGCGAGCAGCGTGAACACGATCGACCACCAGGACCAACTCACGAGCCGTGTCGTGCTCTCGGGGGCTGATGCGGACGCGCTGGGCGACGACCCGTGTGCGGGCGATCCCGCGAGGCCGAGCGCGGCAAGCGTGCGCGCCTTTCCTTCGACCAGCGAACGCGGTCGTTCTGCTCGTGCGGCCGAGAACGCTCGTCCCAGCAGTGGATCCAGCTCGCTCATCGCTGCGTCCTTTTGTGTCGAGACATGGCGGCCGAGAGGGCGGCACGCGCGCGGCGAAGTCGCGGCGCGGCGGTGCCGGTGGGGACCCCGAGGATCTCAGCGGCCTCGGGCATGGTCATTTCTTCGAGGTCGCAGAGAATGACGACGGTGCGGAGCTCCTCGGACAGCTTCTCGAGGAGGCTGTCGAGCAGCGCGAGCTCTTCCTGCCGCTCGGCGTCTTCCTCCGCGCTCGGGTGCATGTCCTCCGTCTCGAGCATCGCGGCGCTCTCTTCGAGCGTCCGGCGTCGCCGGAACTTCCGCTGCGCGTGCATCGCGAGGTACGTCGCGCTGCGGAACAAGAAGGCTCGCTCGACCCGAGGCTCGATCTCGTCGAGCTTGCGGGAGAAGAGGAGGAAGACCTCCTGCGCCACGTCGTCGGCTTCGCCGGCGGGGACGCCGAGACGCCGGAGCGCACGCCAGACGAACAAATAGTGTTCGTCCACCGCGCGCCGCAGTCGCTCTTCACGGGCGACGACGGCGACGCCCACCATTGGGAGTGCTCGGCTGACACTGACCGTCATGGCTCGATGCGTTCGTATCCCTCGGAGACACGTTCCCGCCCAAGCGCGCGCCGATCACAAAATCTGAACCCTCGATTCGACCCCGGATGCTGCGAGAATCCAAGCCGTCCGAACGGCAGAGCTCATGCTCTGCCACGCTGGTGGCGGGATGCGGAGAAGGTGGGCTGGTGGGGCTCCGATGGCGGAGCCGACCCACCGCCGGCCTTCGCGAGTCACGCCAGCACCGAAGCGCTCGCCGATGTCCAATCGGGGGCGCTCGCGAGCCCGAGCGCGGCGAGCATGCGCGCCTTGCCGTCGCCCGAGCGGGGGCGGTCGGCACGCGCGGCAGCGAACGCGCGCAGGAGAACGGGGGCGAGCTCGGTCATCACATTGCTTCGCGCGCGAACCATGGAACGCCGACGAGAGGACGCGCCTGGCTGACTCGACGGAACGGGACGGACTGCGCTCGTCCATCCCGGTGATTCGTTCCCGCTCGCGCCTGCGTCGATCACCAAATCCGAACTTTCATCTCGAGCCCGGCTTCGCCTGCAATCCATGGCGCTCGAAACAGTGGAGCTTCGTGGAGCACGAGCTCGTGTCTCACGAGCGGGAACATCGCGTGGGCGAAGACAGAGGCGCTCACGACCTGACTCAGTCTGACCGAGAGGCCCGTCTCCGGCCCCACCGCGTACCAGGCGAGGGTCTCCGAGCGATTCGTCACGTACCCGCGTGAAGCGGCTTGCAGGCGCCCGCCCTCCGCGCGCACGCACGCCCATGGTTCGAACAGGGCATCGTCTTGGCGATGCGCCCGCGCACGGAGGTCGAAGCCCAGGCACGCGCGCCCGAAGAGCGTTCCCCAGCCCAGCTCGACGCGACCGCGCCCCTCGCGACGGGTCGTGTTCGGCGCGGCATCGATCCCCAAGCTGCCGAACGGCCGAAGCGCCGCTGCGGCTCGCCTCGATCCGAGCTCGATGCCGAGGGCTGCGCCCGGCATCGGGTCCGGCATGCGACCCGTCATTCCGTGCACTCTCGCGAAGGCCTGCCACGTCATGACGCTGGCGTCTCGTGGTGGCGGGGGAGGCGGCATCGGCGCTGGCATATCCACCGGCGCGCCCGCCGGCGGAGGCAACGCCGTCGCCGCCGAGGGGGGCTCGACCGGCGTGCTCGTCTGGGATCGTGCGTGCGATTCGGCGTCGGCCTCGAGCGCGACGGCGAGAAAGAGCGCCAGCGCGCGGACGACATCCTCGCAGTCCGCCTCCTGGATCTCGCGCGCGCCGAGCGACCGACCCGCCGCGTCCTCGAGCGACATGCGACCGACGAAGGCCGCGTCCTCCTTCTCTGTTCGCACGCGCGCGATCAGGTCGCCATGCTCCGCGATGGTGGGCCACTCGCGCACCCGGTCACGTGCGAGCTCGACGAAGCGGTGCTCGTCCGGGCATGACGGCGCTGCCCGGTACTCGATGTGAAGCGACCGCGTCTCGGCGCGGGCCTTTCCCGAAACGACGAGGACGACGGCAGTCGCGACGAAGGCCGCCCTCCGCATGCCCGCCAGAGCGTAGGCGATTCGAGCGCCAAATGGGGAGCGGCGGAAGCTGGAGCGTGTCTCCGCGAACCATCATGAGCGGGGCTCGGTCCATTCTTCAGCTAATGAGGAACGCGCTTCGGGCGCGGCGCGGGTACAGCGGCTGAGCTCGTGCGAGGCCAGGCGGCCTCGACCGTCGAGCTCAGCTGGCAGCACGTCCGAGGATCCAGCCCTCGATCTCGCGAACGTCGTCACTCGCGGGAGCCCCGACCTCACGGGCCCCCTGCACGACGGCGCACATCCCGAGCAGGCCCACGAAGGCGTCGAAGCGATCCTCCCCGCTCTTCGAGCTGCCGAAGCCGTCGCGGAGCTCGCGGTCGAGCTCCGCCGAAAGCTCGATGTCCGCGCGTCGTGCCCACTCCGCGATGCCTCGCGCGCTCGCAGCCCGCGATGCCTGCGAGCGCTTGCCGTACCCGCTCGGCGTCTTCGGCAAGCTCGCGCCCACGTACGAGTAGACGTCTCCCGGATACGTCTCGACGATGACCGTCCGCCCGCGCGCGAGCAATTCGTCGAGCGTGCCGTCGAACGGCCAGAGGTCGGCGACGCCCGAGGCGCGGGCGGGCTGAAGGACCTCGCGCCAACCGGAGAGAGCGGCCTTGCCGACCTGGTTTCCGCCGAGCGTCCAGAACAGCGGACAGGCTCGGCGTCCCTTGGCGATGTCGCAACGGCGAAAGAGCTCGTTCGCCGAGCGGAGGCCGAGAGCCTCGAGGAGGTGCTCGCGCTTCGTTCCTCCAGCGGCGCTCGGATAGAACGGCCGCTGGAGCGAGATCTCGGCTCTCGTACGCGCGACGTCGAAGAAGGACGACCACGCGCCGTTCCCCAGCAAGGCCAAGAGCTCGTTGAACGAGCGCACGCCGGCTCGAGCCGCGTAGGCAGCGGGGACGCCGATCGGGAAGTCGAAGCCCACCAACGCCGCCCCGTTGCTCATCATCGAGAGCAGCGCTGCTGGTGTGATCGGCTCCGGACGATCGACCTCGTATCTGCCGTCGGCCCGAAGATCGGCGTGCGCCGCCCAGCGCTTGTCGGCAGCCACGCTCCAATCCGCGTGGACGATTCGTTCTGGACGCCTCCGCACGTCGTGCGTGACGGTAGCAGCAACCGGTACTCCGCCTGCTCGCAGGCTCGTGTGTCGAGCTAGCGAACGTCGATTACTGCAGGAGCTCGCTCGGTGGGGGAGGGGCCGACTCGGCTTCCGGTTCGACTTCCGCTTCCGCTTCCGCTTGCTGCTCTTCGGCGGTGGGAGACGCCACCGTGGCCTCCGGGCAGTCCCCGGCGCACTCGGAGTCCTCGGGGGCGTCGAGGAAGACCCAGAACCCCGGGAAGAGTGACGGGCCCGAAACTGCGCAGCCGCTCGCGAGAAGCGCAGCTGCGAGCGATCCAACCCAGGCAGTCTTCGACATCATCGGTGGCCTCCTGTTCGAGGTTTCGATGGCGCGCGCAGCACCTTGTGGGCCACCTGCCGAGAAGGCCACGATCGAACGATCGCCGTGACACGACGCGACGGTCGGTCGCGGGATCTCGCGCTACGGAACCATTCTCCTCGGGACATTCGGCACCGATCGAGGTGCCACGCGCTCGTCACTCGGCGCCGATGCTCGTTCACACATCGAGCAGAGCCGACCCGTTCGGAGCGCCGCCGTCTTCGAGCTCCTCGGGGGCGGTCAGCCGCTATCGCGCCCGCGCTTCAGCGACGCTCGAGCCCGTCGAGGAACGGCTCGAAGAGCGTCTCGAAGTACTCGACGGCGACGCGTCGGGACTTCACCTTGATCCGGCGCCTCGCGACGAGCTCGACATAGCCGTGAGCGGTGACCCACATGCCGATCGCGAGCTCTCTCGCCTCCGGCTGCTTGCGGAAGACGCCCTCGTCCTGTCCTCGTTTCATCACGCCGACGACCACGTCGAACGCGTCCTGGATCGCGGCTTCGAGCGACGGAAACCGTCCGTCCTCGTTGAGGCGCGGGCCCCACATCACGCGGTACTGGGCCGGATGCTCGAGCGCGAAGTCGAGGTACGCGGCCGCGAGCGCGCGGACGCGTTCGTGCGAGCTGCCCTTCGTCTTGCTCGCGACGTCGCCGAGGCGAGCCGCGAGCACGCGATAGCCCTCCTGCGAGACCGCCGCGAGGAGCGCCGTCTTGTCCTCGAAGTGTCGGTAGGCCGCGCCGTGCGTCACGCCCACGGAAGCCGCGGCTTCCCGGAGGGTGAACGCCTCGGGGCCACGCGTCTCGATCAGCTCGAGCGCGGCACCGACGAGCGCACGCGCAAGGTCTCCATGGTGGTAACTCTGCTTCTTCGGTCGTCGGCCCTTCGTGGTCCCAACCACGCTACAAGGGACCACGCGCTGACTCGCGTCGTCAACCGGCTTTGCTTGCTGGACTCAATCGACCGGGCGCGCGTGCCTTTCGAGGAACGCGGCTGCTTCGAGCCAAAGCGAAGAACGGAACCGCTCGCGGAAGAACCCGAAGTGGCCGACCTTCGCCTCCTGGCGCGAGAGCTGGCGTCGTTCGATCGGCGCGTTCTCGTAGAGCGAGAGCAGCGCGCTGACCGCGGCCGGCGGCGCGTAGCCGTCGTCGTCGAAGCCGAACGCGAGGATCGGCGCTTCGAGACGCTTGTACAGCGCGCGGCGCGCATGGTTGTCGCCGCCGACCATGTAGCCGGGGGTTCGACACCACTCCGCCCATTCGCGCGCCACGCCGCCGGGGAGGTCTTCGCCGATACCGAGCGAGCCGGGGAGGTAGCCGAGCGTCGAAGCGACTCCGGGGACCACCGCGTACCAGAGAGCGCCGTACAGCGCGCGCTCGGTGATGCCGGGCCAGAGGCGGTAGTCGCCGCTCTGCGAGCCGACCATGACGACCGATCGAATCGAGGCGGGGCTCGGCACGAGACCGAGGAGCTGTCCCCCGACGCTGTGGCCGATGACGGAGGTCTGTCCGTCCCCGTGCTCGCGGGCGGCCCATTCGAGGACGCCGGCGAGATCGAGCTCGGCCCAATCGACGAGCGACGCGTCGAAGTGCGTCAGCCGCCGAGGACGCGAGCCGCCGATCCCCCGGTAGTCGAATGTGATGACGCGCGTTCCCCGTGCCGCGAGCCACGCCGCGAATGCAGCGTAGTACCGCTGCCGGACGCCGGTCGCCGAGGCGATGACCACGGGGCGCTCCGATCGTGCCCCCGCGGGAGGATCGAAGACGGAGGCCGCCAGTGAGTAACCGTCCTTCGCCTCGATCTGCACGGCACGACCGACGCCCCGGCCATCCGGCGGCTCGAGCCTTGGCCGTCGCTCGCGGTAGAAGAGGTACGACTCGAGTGCTGCGACGGATTCGTCCATGAGGTCCTCTTTGTCGCAATGTATCCGTTGGTCACATTCAGAGACGAACAAAGTCACCGGTGGATACATTACGGCGGGATCGCGCGCGGTCAAGGCCCGAGGACGAGATGAGTCGAGCCGCGGTACGAGTGGGTCGCACCGCGGCTCGAAGGAGTGCTTCACGCCGATTGTCGTCACGGTGGAGGTGCCGGGAGCTCGTCGTGGAGCTCACCGGCCCTGCTGACACCGCGCGCGATTACCTCCCGCGGAGCGACTGCGAGAGGGCGAGGACGTCGGCGAGAACGCCGGCCGCCGTGACCGCGCCTCCGGCCCCGGCGCCCTGCACGACGAGCGGGTATTCGGAGTAGCGCTCCGTCGTGAAGGCGACGAAGGCCTCGCTGCCTCGCAGGCGCGTCGCGGGGTGGTTGGCCGGCACGCCGACCGGACCGACGCTCACCGACGGGCCATCCGCGCCGCCCGGCTCGATGCGCGCGAGATAGCGGAGGACGCGCCCTTCGGCGCGGAGCCCATCGACGCGCGCCTGGAAGGTGGCATCGTAACGCTCGAGCGCAGCGAAGAACGCGTCGACGTCGTCGTGCTCGAGCAGCTCGCTCGGGACGAAGGGCTCGACCTGGACGTCGGATAGATCGAGCTTCACGCCGAGCTCGCGCGCGAGGATGAGGGCTTTGCGCGCGGCGTCCACCCCACCGAGGTCGTCGCGCGGGTGCGGCTCGGTATAGCCAAGCTCTCGCGCGGCACGGACGGCCTGCGAGAGCGGCACCCCGCGCGAGACCTCGTTCGACAGGTACCCGAGCGTTCCGGAGAGCGAGCCTTCGACGAGGAGCACTCGATCGCCGGTGCGCACGAGGTTCTTGAGGGTCTCGATCACGGGCAGGCTCGCGCCGACGGTCGTCTCGTAGCGGTAGGCGCGGTGCGCGCGTCTCACGCTCTCGAAGAGACGGCGGCGGTCGTCCAGCGGTCGCGCCAGCGGCTTCTTGTTCGCGGCCACGACGTGGATGCCGCGCGCGAACGCACGCTCGTAGATCGCCTCCATCCCGTCGGAGGCCGTGCAGTCGACGAGCACCGGCACCGGCAATCGCTTCAGCCGATCGAGCAGGGCATCGATGTCGAGAGGAGCGCCTCCGTCGAGCAGATCGCGTGCGCGCGCGGGGTCGATCCCGTTCGCGTCGAAGACCGCGGTGCGGCTGTCGGCGAGGCCGGCGAGCCGGAGCTCGAGGTCGTGTTGCTCGCGAAGCTTCTCTCGCTCTCCGGCCATCTGCTGGAGCAGGCTTCCGCCCACCGTGCCCTTGCCGAGCAAGAGCACGTTGACCTGCTCGCGCGCCAGGTTGAACGCGGCGTGCACCGCGCGGACCGCCACTGCGGTCTCCTCCGCGTCGACGGCGCACACGATCGCGCGCGAGGTTGCCCCCTGCGACGAGGCTCGAACGTTGACGCCGATCGCGCCGAGGGCGCCGAAGAACCGACCCACGACGTTGGGGGTCTGGCCCATCGCTTCGGCGACGAGGGTGACGAGGGTGACCGGGACGAACACCCGCGGCGCCGCGAGGTCTCCGTGCGCGATCTCGGGCTCGAGCGTCCGGCCGATGATCGCTGAGGCCTTCTCCGCGTCGGCGGCCGCGACGGCCAGCGCGATGCCGTTGCCGCGCGGCGCCTGCGTCTCGAACCACACCGGTATGTTCTCGGCCGCCAGCGCGGAGCCGACGCGCGCGCCGATCTTCGCGAACTCCGAGCGCTGCGAACCTTCCACGTCGATGAGCGCCATTCCCTCGAGCGAGGTGATGCACGTCGGCTTCGCCGTGTCGCGCGATCCGTGGGCATCGACCAGCGTCCCCGGATCCTCGGGCCGCAGCGTGTTGCGGATGCGCATCGGGATCCCCGACTCGATCAGCGGGACCATCGTGCGCGGGTGCAGCATGCGAAGGCCGAGGCCCGCGAGCTCGAGGGCCTCGCCGTAGCTCAGGTGAGGAACGGGGTAGGCCTCGTCGACGAGGTCGGGATCCGCGGTCATCACGCCCGAGACGTCGGTGAAGATGGTCACCTCGCCGGCACCGAGGCCGCGCGCGAGGAGGGCCGCCGTGTAGTCCGAACCGTTGCGGCCGAGCGTCGTCGTGCGGCCGTCGGCGGTGGCCCCGATGAAGCCGGTGTGCACGTGCACCACGCCCTGCGTGTCCGCTTCGTTCCACTCGCGGGTGAGCTCGGTGAGCCGTTGGGACGTGGGGGGCCAGAGCACGGTCGCATCGCCGAATCGGTCGTCGGTGACCGCCCAGGTCCGTGCGTCGACGGCCCTCGCCGAGACGCCAGCGGCCTCGAGAGCTCCGGCGACGACGACGGCGCTCACGCGCTCACCGAAGGAGAGGATCTCGTCGCGTCCTTTCGCGCTGCCGACGGCTTCGCGGTCACCGGCCGCGAAGATGCCCCGAAGCGGCGCGATCGCCGTTGCGACTCGATCGCGGAGGCCCGCGGCGGCGGCCGTGGGGCCGAGGGCATCGGTGACGGTTCTGACGGCGAGCTCTTCGATGCGGTCGACGATCGAGAGGGCGGCTGCGAAGTCGCCTCGGGCCCCGGCGGCGACTGCTTCGACGAGCTCGTCGGTCGTGTCGCCGAGGGCGCTCACGACCAGGGCGATGGGGCCGCGCGCGCGCTCCTCGCGGACGATGTCGAGCGCGCAACGAAGGGGCTCGGGGCGGCCGAGCGAGGAGCCGCCGAACTTGAGGACGTGGAGGGGGCGTGTCACTGCGAAGACTCCGGATGTGTTGACGACGACGTGGGGGTGGTGGCTGCGTGTGCACCGCGCGCGAGCGGCAGGGTGAGGGCCCGGGCAACCATCGGGCGGAGTTGGTCCCATTCGATGAGGAACGCGTCGTGACCGTGCGGGCTGCGTACGGTCACCCTCTCCACCGGCAGCCCCCGTGCGAAGAGCGCTGCGGTCCAGCGGTCGGTCTGTGCCGGCAGATAGAGTTGATCGGTATCGACGTCGATGCCCAGCGCGCTCGCGCGAATGCGCGAGAGTCCCCACGACTCGCCGGCGGGCGCCGCCGCGCACGGGCGGGGCCCCCCGGCGCGCACGGGGGGGACCATCGCGCCCGGCCGGCCCCCGCACCAGCGAGCGTCGGAGCGGCCGCGAAGCTTCGCCCCTTCGGGCACGGGATACGTCTACATGCGAGACGGAATCCCGGCAGACACGGCCCGCGCCTCCTCATCGTCCAGCCCTGGTACGCTGCGACGTGCCGCCGGCCCTAGGTGAGGTCAAAGCCGCGCTCGGTGCGATTGGTTCTCAGCGCGAGCTGTCTCGCGAGCTCGAGCCCGCGCGACGCGTCTTCCGGCCAGCTCGGGTCGGCGAGCACGGTCTGCCGCGCAACGTGGTTGAAGGCGATGATCCACGGGCTCGCAGCGTCGGTCGCGCAGAGCGGGGCGACACGCGCGAAGCGGTCGGGCGCGAGGGCGGCGAGGCAGAGCGCCACCATCCCGCCGAGCGATCCGCCGATGACGAGCTCGACGTTCTCGATCCCGAGAGCGTCGAGCGCGAGGAGGATGCTCGCCGCCTGATCCCACGTCGTGACGGTGGCGGGCAGCCGCGGGTCGTCGTCTCGAACGGGGAAGCCCTCGTCGCACGGACCGGAGGTTCCGTAGCAAGAGCCGAGGAGGTTGAAGCAGACGAGCCTGACCTTCGCAGGATCGAGCGGCGCACCGGGGCCCACGAGGGGCTCCCACCAGCCTCCGGGGCCGCCGGGACGAGCATCGCCCGTGAGCGCGTGAACGAGCAGGACGGTCGGGACGTCATCACGAAGGTCCCCGCTCGCTCGCTGGGACGGTGCGCGATCGAGCTCCGCCGCCGTGCGACGGACGACCCGCCACGGCTGCGGGTCGATCGGCGTTGCGATGCGCGCGATGCGCTCGGCATCCCCGGTAGGCCCCCACGCGAAGCCGCGCACGACGTGTCGCGCCACCTCGCCGCCTGCCTCGAGGCGTAACGGGGGCAGCGAGAGCTCGAAGTGAATCGGTAGACTCGTGGCCACGCCGCACCTCACGTCGCGCGGAGAGCGCTGTCCAGATCGGCGACGATGTCGTCGATGTGCTCGATGCCGACCGACAGACGCACCAGATCGTCCGTCACACCGGTCGTCGCCTGCTCTTCGGGGGTGAGCTGTTGATGCGTGGTGCTCGCCGGATGAATGATGAGCGAGCGCGTGTCGCCCAGGTTCGCGAGCAACGACCAGAGCTTCACCGAGTTGATGAGCTTCTTGCCGGCATCGCGGCCGCCCTTCACACCGAAGGTGACGAGGCCGCCGTTGCCGCCGTGGAAGTACTTCTTCGCCAGGGCGAACGAGGGGTCTTCCTCCAGGCCCGGGTAGCGGACCCACGCGACGTTGGGGTGCGACTTCAGGAAGCGGGCGACGGCGAGCGCGTTCGCCGCGTGGCGCTCGACGCGCAGCTTGAGCGTCTCGAGCCCGAGGATGAACGCGTGCGAGTTGAACGGGCTCAGCGCCGGTCCGAGGTCGCGGAGCAGCTCGACGCGGGCCTTGAGGATGAAGGCGAGGTTGCCGAACGCCTCGTGGAAGACGAGCCCGTGATAGCCGGGGTTCGGCTGCGTGAACTCGGGGAACTTGCCGTTCGCCCAGTCGAACGTCCCGCCGTCGACGATGACGCCGCCGATCGAGGTCCCGTGTCCGCCGCTGTACTTGGTGGCGCTGTGGATGACGATGTTCGCGCCGTGCTTCAGGGGGTTGAAGAGGGCCGGCGTCAGTGCCGTGTTGTCGACGATGAGGGGGATGCCCGCCTCCTTCGCGATCGCGGCGAGCGCTTCGAAGTCGGGGACGTCGAGGCGCGGGTTGCCGAGTGCCTCGACGAACAGGGCGCGCGTCTTCGGACCGATGGCCCGGCGCACCGCATCGTGGTCGGCGATATCGACGAAGCGCGTGCGGATCCCGAAACGCGGGAGCGTGACCTTGAAGAGGTTGTAGGTTCCGCCGTAGAGGCTCGAGCCGGAGACGATCTCCTCGCCTTCGCGGAGGATGGTGAGAAGCGCCAGCGTCTCGGCGGCCTGACCGGACGCGACGCCGAGCGCCCCGACCCCGCCTTCGAGCGCGGCGATGCGCTTCTCGAAGACGTCCGTCGTGGGGTTCATGATCCGCGTGTAGATGTTGCCGAACTCCTTCAGCGCGAAGAGCGACGCCGCGTGGTCCGCGTCGCGGAAGCGGAAGCTCGTCGTCTGGTAGATCGGCACTGCGCGGGAGCCGGTGGTCGGATCCGGCTCGTAGCCCGCGTGCAGGGCGAGGGTCTCGAAGTGCTGGGGCTGGGGCTGCGTCATGGTCTCGTCTCCTCCGACAGGGCGGGCACGTGGTCGTGACGAACACTACAGCATGGTGACGCGATGTCTATCATATTGGACGTAGTTCCGTTCGGGCGGAGCCTCGCCGGCGAAAATGTGGGGGCGGGGCCACGGCGCACGGCGGTTCCGCGGGCGGTCGTGGGTGACAACGGCGCAAATTCGGCGGGAATTCAGGGCGTAGTGTGCGTGCGGCGATGCGTTATTCGACATGCGGTGCGAGCACGTTGGACTCAGCCGTTCGACGGGCGAGCAGGAGGTGGAGTTCATGATCATGAACGTATCGACGCCTCTCTGTCGGCCGGGCCGAGGGCTGCCGTCGTCCTCGGTCGTCGGTCACTCGCTCACGCGTCGGGCGACGCACGACCGAGCGCGAGCCCCCTCATCGCTCGACGTGCGAGCGGCGCGCTCGCGAGCGCCCCCGTCGTTTCAGCGCACCGCGAGCGGCCCGCGTGGGTCGATCTCATGGGAATGCCGCCTCGCATCGCGAGCTGCGGTGCGGTCCGCCACGCGATCGAGAGCGGTGGGCCGTTCGCCGTGGTTCCGTGAGCCTTACGCGTTGGCGAGGAGCTACGCCGGCGGCACGGGCATTCGTCCGACCAGGAAGGTCGAGATGCCGGTGAGTCCTTCGCTCGCGAAGCCTCGCGTCCCTGCTGAGAGGCTGCCGGCGGCGCGAGGTCGTCAGCGCACGATGCGGCTCGAGCGATCACGCCGACGGCGCAACGCGCGCGCGATCCCCACGACGGCGGCGGCGACCGGGACGAAGCTCCCCGGCGAAACGCTCGCCGCGGTCAGGCTGCATCCGCCGCCGTCGCCCGAGTCCGAGAGCCGCGCGCGCTTCGACGAGCCGGAGGACGATTCGCTCTCCTCCGACTCGTCGCGGTCGACGTCGTCGTTGCTCGTGCCGCTGCTGCTGCCGCCGTCGTCGTCGTTGCCGCCCGCATCGTTGGTCGACGGGCCTTGCGGCTCCTCGGCGCCCGCGTCGGGATCCGGTGCCGTTCCGCTGGTGACCATGATGGTGCGCTTGTCCTTCGCGACGCCGTCACCGCCGGTGCCCGAGCCGCTCGCCGACATGCCCGCGACCCAGAGCGAGACCGGACCGTTCGTCTTCGGCGCGACGAACGAGAACCTGTACGTCCCCGTCGCGCCGTTCGGCGGCGGGACGACCGCACCCACTTCCCCGGGCGTCTCCACCGGGAAGGGGATGTCGGTGTTCGTTCCCTTGGTCGCGACGACGCCGTCGCTCAGCGCTGCGTTCATCGAGGTGCGCTGCTTGCTCCCGGCAACGACGACCGTGACGTCGACCTTGCTGTTCGCGGTGACCGACGAAGGCACCGTGATCGTGAGCGTCGGCGGCGCGGAGTTGTTCTTGTGGCAGATCGATTCGCAGGTGTCCGCCATGCCGTTGTAAGGCTTGCCGGAGTACCCCGTGATGCCGGGGGACGCGTGCGCATCGACCGACGAGAACGCGAGCGCTCCGAGCACCAGCGCGGACGCGACTGCGGACGTGAACGAAGACGATGCCATGAACGAACGCCTCATTCCCCCGTCGGGTAACCTCGACGATGCTCGCGCCATCCTCACGCGATCAGCGGGTGCGGGTTCGCTCCGAACGGCTCGCCGGGGACCTTCAGCGCGGCAGCGACTGCCGCCCAGAAGGCGCGCGGTCCGGGAGTGTTCGCGGCGAAACGCGCCTGCGCGTTGACCGGGAAGCTGAGCCCGCGCTTCAGGTGCTTGCCGAAGAGCATGGCCACCGTGCCGTCGCCATGGTCGCCGTTGGGAAGACGAACGAGCTCGCCGGAGACGCAGACGACGACGTTGCGGTCGGGCGCGTTGAGCATCCGCGAGATGAACGTCTTGATCGGGTTGATGCGGTTGGCGCCGAACCCACCCGTCCCGGTCAGCTTGTTGCGCGAGAACGTCCCGTTGAGCGACCCGGCTCCGTTCGTCTGGTGGAAGTCCCAGGACGCGAGCCCGAAGTCGCAGATGTTGATTACGTTCGTGCCGGCGGCGCGGATCATGATCTCGGCGCCCGCGAGCATCGACGCCCACGAGTTGACGGCGCTCGTCCCGCCGAGCCCGTAAGCCGTGTTGATCTCGGCGAACGTGACCGGCGGCGGGAGCGGCTTCTTCAGCGACGCGACGGCCGACGCGTACGAATCGGTCAGGGTCGTGAGTCGTCCGGGGTTCGTCGTGATCTGGCGCTCCGAGATCTCGTCCGAGGTCTCGAGGGCCATGGCCGCAGCCGCGGGATCGGGCGCGGCCGGATTCGGCGCTTCGGCACCGGCGGCGCTGAGTGCGTTCTTGAGATCGGAGACGCGCTGGAGCGGCACGCCCTTGAATGCGGGCTGGTTCTGGTAGGCCGGGGCGCGATCGCCGAAGTAGACGGCCTTGAATGCCGAGTTGCCGCCCATGTGATAGGCGAGCTCGTTCAGGTAGCAGGTGGTGCCGTTGTTCGTCAGGATCGCGCGCTCTCCGCCGGAGCGAAGGTTCTGCGGCGTCGTGTGGAGGGCGTTGTTGTGCCTCATCCCGATCGCGGCCCAATGATCGAGCGCGAACTGCGGGAGCGTTCCGAAGGTGGCGGCGTCGGTGAAGACGCCGTTTCCGACGTTCTTGATGTTCGTGCTCGTGACGCCGAACACGTTGCCGCTGACGAACTTGTCGGCGCAGCCCGCGAAGAGCGCGTTCAAGCCGCCGTTGAAGAAGATGTGAACGAAGTGCGCCGGCTCGGTCGCAGCGTGAGCCTCACCGACCCACGGACCGACGATGCGCGATCCGGCGGCAGCGCCGGCGGCGGCGAGAGCACCCTTGAGCAGACCACGACGGGAGAGATTCTTCATGTGGCGATATCCAGGGCTCAGAACGTGAGGAACTGGCTCGACGACAGGATCGACGCGCAGACATAGGCCCAGCGACGCGTCACGTTGGTCTCCGCGGCGAGCTTGGTGACGGCGAGATTGCTGCAGCCCGCGATCTCCTCGGGAGATGGCGTGCGGCTCCAGGCCTTGCGCATCATCTTCGTGCACTCGGCATTCGCGCTGACGGGCGTCGGCGCGGACTTGAGATCGGAGGCGGCCCTGACATAGCCGAGACAGCCTTCGTACGAGATTTCGAAGATCGCGTTCATGGCGACGCCCGAGTAGACCGACTCGGCGAACCAGCGCGCCGGCGGATCGTCGAACGACGCGCCGGCCGTCTTGATCGCCTCGGGAACCACGCCGAGCACCCGCTGGTACTCGGTCGCCATCACGGCATACGGCTTGATGCGAGCGCGGTTCACGCCGACGTTCTCGCTGACGCGGCTCGCTTCGAGGCGGGTCCCGTCGAAGAGGACGTACGAATTGCCCTGCGGCTTGACGGTGCACTGGAGCTCCTCCGGGAGCTCCCCTGCTTCCGCGCCGCCGGTCTCGCCATCGACGCCTTCTTCGCCGGGCCCACCCCGATGACGGTTCCCGGTGAGTGAGTTGGGGTCTTCACAGGCCGCAGTGAGGAGCACGAGGGCGGCGGCGGAGAAGAGTCCGAGCTTCATGTGAGGGAAGTTCACGCTGGGCTCCATCAGTTGGTGCAGAACGACGCGTCCTTCGCCACGGCGGCGACGGCGGCCTGGATCGTCTCTTGGGTGTCGAGCGCGGCGACGCACGCGTCGAACACCTTCGACTCGCACTGGTTCTCCGGCCGGCCGTAGAGGAACTTGAACACCTGACGGCACTGGTTGAAGCGCCACCCGTCGGAGGCGACGAGCGCCTGGACCAGCTGCTTGTCGTTCTGGATCGTCTTTCCCAGGAGCTGCTGCGGCCCTGCCTTCGTGGGGTTGAAGGTCATCGTGTCGCCCTGGCCCTGGCGGACGGGAAGCAGGTTCGCGACGGTGTCGATCGCGTACCAGCTGTCGAAGTGGCAGCCCTTGCAGGCGTTCGCCTTCCGCCCCAAGGCGGAGCGGTCGTCGCCGGGCGCGCCGACCGACGGGACGAGCTCGAGGCCGGTCGTGTTCTGCACGATCCGGAACGCAGCGACGAGCATCAACCCCTTGTCCTCGTTGCCGGCGTACCGCTTCATCCACGACTGCGTGCGGAAGAAGCCGACGCCATCCGGGTCGTTCTCGACCGCCATCCCGGCGCCGGCCGTCGCGAGCGGAGTGACGTCGTACTGTCCCTGGAACAGCTCGGTCCACGGCTTCTTCTGCGTGATGACGTGCTTCGCGAGGTAGTAGACCGGATCGTCGTTCGCGTTCGAGATCGGCCCACCGCTGAACTCGGAGTTGATGAAGCGTGCGTAGCGATCGGCGAACTCGGGGGTCGCCAGGAGGGCGTCGACACCCGCCCGCGGGTCCGGCGCCGAGAGCAGCGCCGGGTCCGGGCTCTTGCCGGCGAGCGCGATCGAGATCCGGACCGCGCAGCGCTCGTTGACCTCGGCCTTGTCGGCCTCGGCGCCTTCGGCGTGGGCGCTTCTCTTGGTGACGAGCGCGACGCCGCCGGCGAGCACCGGAGCGAGCAGGGCGACGAGGGAGATGCGCAGAGTCTTGCGCGAGAAGGAGCGGCTCTTCGAGAGCATGGCGATGCATCCAGCAATCGATGTGCCGCGAATTACCACCCTCGAAATCCGCGCTCTTCGCGCCCCGCACTGCGCTGGCAGTAGAAAGATGCTGGTCGGCGAATTTTTGGTCGCGAGGTCGCGCGAGCGCGCCGCGATGGATCGCGGCTTCGCGCGAGGGGCGGACGTCCCCCAGGGACTGCGCAATTCGGGCAAGCGACGGCGGGAGGGGGACGAAGCCACACGAACCCGGCGAACGACGCCTTCGGGGTCGCTATCTAACTCTACCGTTGTCCGTCCGACGAGTGAGGGGTCGGTCCTGTGCTCGGTACGGCGCCGGCGTTTCGGTCAGGGCGGACGAGCGCTGCCGGCTTGGTCGTGGGGGCGTGGTAGCCGAGCGTCAGCCTCGTCGCCCGCTCAGTAGAGAGGGGGGCCTCGGACGTCGCTGCGCGCCCCTGGGCCTTCGCCGCGAGCACGCTCGCGCCCTCGTCATGGTGAGGGCCCCCGGTCGGCTTTGGACCATTGCGTGGTCGGCCTGCGCGGCTTCACGCATCGAGTTCCTCCTCGTACGGGTGAATAGACATGACTCGGAGTGCGTCGAAGGCGTCGCGTTGCTCTAAGGATCCGTTTTCGAGATCAAAACAGACGTCATTGGTCATTACTGTGAGTCGAAGTCATGTCCATCGCGCTTCAGCGGCGCGGCGTGCTCCGTCCATGTGTCTTGTTCGGGGCCACATCACATCCGATGTGAGGCATTCGCGTCACCGCGGTCCTCCGTTGGCTCGCTCGAGCAACCGTGCCAGGATGGGGCCGGATGGTTCGAGATCATGGTCACTCGCCAAGCATGACTGCGTGATCTCACCGAGGGAGTCACTGGCATGATCATCGTCTACGGAACGCGTTTCTACGGTCACACCGATGCGGTCGAGGGCATGGGGCACGTGGCCTGTCGCTTCGTGCACATCATGTTCGTGCCGCTCATCCCGATCGAGACGGTATTCGTGCTCGATGAGGAAAGGGCCGTGAAGCTCCCGTTCAGCTTCAAGGCGGCCGCGTGCGGATGGCTCCGTGGCGGCGCGCTCTTGTCGGGAATCGGCTCTCTCATCGGAGGAGTCATCGGAATCGTCGAGGGGAATATCCTGTACGGCGCCGTTCTCATCGGCTTCGCCATCCTCGCATTCCTAGGGTTCTTCCTCGTCGGATGGCTCTTCGGAAAGTGCTCGGAGGCGCGGCGCGCCGAGCTCATGGCCGCGCTCGGCATGGAACCAGGCTCGCTCGATGAGGGGCAGCACGCACCGCCCCCGCACGCTTTCGGCCCGACGCCGTACGCGCCGCAGCCTGCGGGGCCCCCGCCGCCCGCTGGAGGATTCGGTCAGCCGGCCCCGTACCCTCAGGCGCCATCGTATGGCGCCGCGCAATACGGAGCGTCGCAAGGGTATGGTGCCCCGCAAGGCCATGGCGCCCCGCAAGCGCCTCCCGGCTTTGGTCCGCCGCAAGCGCCTCCCGGCTTTGGACCGCCGCAAGCGCCGGCAGGCTACGGTGCCCCGCAAGCACCGGCAGGCTACGGTGCCCCGCAAGCACCGGCAGGCTACGGTGCCCCGCAAGCACCGGCAGGCTACGGCGCCCCGCAAGCACCGGCAGGCTACGGCGCCCCGCAAGTGCCGGCGGGCTACGGCGCCCCGCAAGGCCACGGAGCTCCGCAAGGTGGGCCGCCGCAACAAGGGGCGCCGCAGAACTACGGAATGCCGCCCGCGCCCGGACAGGGGTGGAACCGCAGCTGAGGGCGACGATCGGTCCCCATCCGTTCGTGAGCTGAAGGAAGGGCGCGACTTCACCAGTCGCGCCCTTTCTCGTTCGAGCGCCGACGGCCCGCGTCTGCGGAGGGTGCGGCCCGTTCGGGCCACTTGCATTAATGACTGCCGCGTGAGTCCTGTCGCCACGGGGCGAGGCTACGGCTCGCTTTTCGCGAGCGACGGGTGAGCGCGTCCGAGGGCGAAGCTCCTCCGAAGGCGCTCGAGCTCGTTCGCAGTATGAGGTCAGGCAAAGTTTGCGGCACACGGCCGTGTCGTGAACCGCGCTCGGCGGTGTTTGCGCGCAGCGTGTTGGCGATGGCGGAGAGATCTGCACCGGAGCCTGATCGCAGCGCAGCCGTGTCGATGCGATCAGCCGCTCGACGGCCGCGCCAATTCCGCCCGGCCCACGACCATTCTCTCCTCTAGCTCCGGTGGCGGCCTTGAGCATGCAGAGCGGAGCCGAACAGGAGGTAACTCGACATGCTTTCCGTAACTCGAGTTTCATTGAAGATGGTCGGAGTCGTGATCGGACTCATGCTTGGCGGCTGCTCCAGTTCGAGCGACGAGACCTCGACCGCTCCGCTCGGAGAGACCTCAGCGGCCGTGACTCCGGAGGAAGACGACTCGGCGCCCGGCTCGAAGTCGGCGCAGCCGGGGTTGCCCGCGATGCCGGCGCTCCCGGCGCTGCAGCCGCTTTCGCTGCCCCCGATGCCTGCGATGCCGGCGATGCCGCCGTTGACGATGCCGGCGATGCCGGCGATGCCGGCGATGCCGCCGCTCGCGGCGCCCTCGACCATGCTGCCGGCGCTCCCGGCGCCCTCGACCACGCTGCCGGCACTCCCGGCGCCTTCGACGACGCTGCCTGCGATCCCGGCGCCTTCGACGACGCTGCCGGCGATCCCGGCGCCCTCGACGACGCTGCCGGCGATCCCGGCGCCTTCGACGCCGCCGACGATCCCGCCGCCGACGACGTCGTCGAGGATCACGATGCCGACCATGCCGGCGCCGCCGACCATCACGACACCGACGCTGCCGACGACACCGACGCTACCGAGCGTTGCTGGTGCCGACGCTGGCGCGCCCTAGTCGGTGACACTCCGCTTCCGGCTCAGCGAATAGGACGAGGTACCGGGGCGTGCGTCAGCCGGAGACCAGGCGGCCGAAGGCGAACGAGGGGCGGGAGGGCCTTTGCAACCGCTCGCGTGAAGCTCGAACGTGACAGGCGTTCGACACCTTCGGCCGCCCACCGATGCCTCGACGATCGATCGCCGCCGATGCTCGCTTGCATCGGCGGCGTCGAGATGTTCGACGTCCGCCGAATGCCGACGCTCAGCGCACCGGTACCTCGACCTTCATGAGCGGTCGGCTTCCCATGCCGCCCGCGTAGCCGTAGCTCGCGCAGTAGGCCAGGCCCCAGACGGTGAGCGCGAATGGTCCGTCGCTCTTCGCTTCACGACGACCGGCGCGGCACGTGCCGCTCGCTGGGGCGAAGCTCGTCGTGAGGTCCACCCACGCGTATTCGTATTCGCCGGTGCTGCCGAGCGGCCGGAAGCCGCCCACCTCGCCGAGGCAGTCGATCTCCACCGGCATGAAACCTCGCGGCGACTTGCGGCGCACGATCGTGAGCCTCGTCTCCGGGAACGAGTGGTCGGTGAAGAAGACGTAGCGGTCGAGGAACTGCTCGGACGGCACGAGGTTCACGAAGTCCGGATCGCCGTCGTTGATCGAATTCGTGCTGGCGTTGTAGAGAGCCCCCGTCATCAGGACGGCCGCGTAGAACGGGTGATCGGCGTCCTGGCTCTTCACGACGAAGAGCTCGTCGGTCAAGAGCGTGACGACCTCACCCGCGCCAAGCGTCGTCGGGGCGCCGCGTGGCGGCGCGGGATCGTAGGTGAGCACGGTGCCGTCGACGGCGCCGACGAGCCGGTACGGGACGACCTCCGTTCGAGTGACCCCGCCTCTCGACCGCCCACGGTACGGGACGAACGCGTATTCGGCTCCCCACTGCGAGAGCGGCGGGATCTGCTGATGGAGGATGTCGCACGCCTGGATGCCATCGTGCGGGACGTAGGTGCACCTCGAGCCCCCGAAGACTCCGACCGGCTTGCTCGACTCGATGGGGCTCCCCGTGAGCTCCTCGCGCTGGGTGATCTGGAGGACTTCGCCCCGCGCGAGCTTCACCGACATGGTCTCTCCGGCCGCGCCGCCTTTGACCCCGGCACCGCCGGCGACGTTCACGTTCGGTCGGATGCGCACCTCCGTCTCGTCTTCGGACGCGACGATCTGGAGCATCGGGTCCCCGATCACCTCGCCCTGGGTATTGAGCACGGTCGGCCATGCGTTGACTGCGAGGTAGTTCGTCGTCCACGCCGACGTCGGCAAGAGCAGCGTCGCCGTCGGGAAGTGCGTCTTCGCTCCTCCGTAGGGGTAGATCGAGTACGCGCTGACGGGCGCATCGGTCTTGATCGAGAACGCCTTGGTGACGCTCGTACCGTGGGTGATTGGATCACCCAGATGCGCGCCGAGGGTGCCCGGCGGACAGATCGTGTGCATCTGCACGAAGCCGACGGGCGGAAGCTGCGGGCGGATCTCCGAGAGGAAGACGAGGGCGACTTGCCCTGGGGGAAGCGGCCCTTCGAGCTTCGTGTACTTCGTATCCTGCCCGACCGCCTCCGCGGTGAAGACCGACTGTCCGAGGTCGAGCGGTGTCGATCCGTAGTCGGCCGTGATCGTCACCGGTAGATCCCACGTGTTCGCGATCATGGCCGCGAAGCAGGAGCCGGCGTAGGGCATGGGCTGGTCCGGTGGCAACGTCGAGAACGAGCATCCCACCGAGCCCTTCGCGACCGCGGCGGCAGCGCAGGCGTCGACGCACGTGCCGTTCGCGCAGCCCTGGTCGGGACCGCACTCGGTGACGACCTCCTCGGTGCACCCGTCGACGACCTTCTTCAGGTCGCGCGAGCAGCGGAGTCCTTCGCACGACGGCGGCGCCTCGGGCGGACCTGCTTCGGTCGGAACGAGCTCGTTGAGCGGGTCGGCAACGAACGCTCGGTCCCTTCCGCCACACGAAGCCAGTGCGGAGACGACGAAGACGAATCCGATCGAGACGAAGGCGATGAGCGAGGTCGAGCGAATCATTGGGTCCTCTGCGCTCACTCGAAGCGGACAGTGACGGGCGTCGGATGGCGAGCGATATCGATCGTTCCCTGACCGAGCTGGCCGTTTTCGTTGTTCCCCCAGCACTGCACCGTTCCCCCCTGCACGAGCGCGCAGATCGTTCTGGAGGCGACGGCGATCTGAACGGCGTGTCCCGTGAAGGCGTTGGCCGGCGTGAGGAGCGGCGCTGAACGTTCCAGCGGAGCTCCACCGTCTCCGTCGACCCTGCCAAGCTGCCCTCGCGTGTCGTCGCCGCAGCACTCGACCGTACCGTCGGTCAGCCTCACGCAGGTATTCGAAATGCCGAGGCTGACCTGCTGAGCGGCCGCCGTTCCGTGCGTTCGGATCGCGACGGGGATCGTGGTCGCGTAAGGGCTGTTCGTGCAGGCGAGGCGCCCGTGCTTTCCCCAGCAGTAGAGCTGTCCGTCCGCGACGGCGCAGATGTTGGCCTGTGTCACCGCCGCGCTGCCGACGTTCTCGAGCCCGTCGACGACGACCGGCACCGGGCCCGGATAGGCGACCATATGATTCGAGGTTCCCCACGTGAGGAGCCGTCCGTCGCTCGTGATCGCGAACGCGGCGCTGCCGTCCGGCCCCCTGAACGAGGTGCCCCCTGCGCGCACGACCGACACGCCGGGCGCGAGGTACGTGACTGGTCCGGGGCCGAGCCACGCATCCATGTAGCTGTCGAACACCCTCGGGCGGCCGAGCACGTGCTTGCTGTTGTCGCCCCACGACCAGAGCTCGCCGGACGCTCTCACGGCGAAGACCGTCCCGAACGTGCCCACGTCGACACGCGCGAAGCCGTCGAGGGCGCCTCCGTCGAGGACGACGGGCGCAGGGGCGTGAGGGCCGTAATCGGCGCCCGGCGGCTCGAGCCCGAGCTCGTTCCCCCAGTTTCCGCCCCAGCAGTTCACGGTACCGTCGGACAGGCGCGCGCATGTGATGTGGCCGCCTGCGCTGATCTGCTCGACATTCGAGAGCCCCATCGAGGTCGGACGGGGCACGCTCGACGCGTCGTCTCCTTCGAGGGGGCCGAACGCATCGGATTGCTTGTTGCCCCAGCAGCGAACCGTCTTGTCCTCGAGCAGCGCGCAGAAGTGGTCCAGGCCCGCGACGAGCTGGACGACGCAAGGCTTCGAGGTGCACGAGACCGGCTCGTCCGATCCGTCGAACGGAATGCGCGCGTCGATGCCTGCATCCCCGGCCTCCGCGCCGGCTTCAACGGAAGGGGCGGGCGTGTCACTCCCTCCGTCCGGAGTCTCGGCGAAGCTCGGTATCGGATCCTCGCTGCATGCGAAGAGGCTCACGGCAGCGGCGATCGGCGCCGCTCCGATGACGAAGACTCGTGCTCTGTGCTTCATGAGATGCATCGATTCAGCGCTGGCCGGGAGCGACCTTGTGAAGAGCGACCCGATCGCCGACGATCCAGAGATCGGTGCTCGATGTTCCCCACATGGCGAAGAGGGACGCTTGCAAGGGGATCTTCTTGATCGTCGTCTTGACGAGCGAGAAGCTCGTCCCGTTCCAGTGCCGGAGCTGCCCGTAGTCGCCGGCGATGTAGACGTCGTTCGGGGTTCTTCCCCAGACCGCGCGGGTGAGCCAGAGCCCCTGGCAACCCCTGAGCGACACGAGGTCGCGACACGTCCCGAACGTCCCCTCGGACCACCCGTAGTCGCCGGACCCGCCCGTCTTCAGGGCCCCCCGGAAGAACGCGTCGTATTGGTTCGCCTTGTTGCCGAAGAGCCAGGTGTCCCCTCCGCCGATCGACGCGCCGCCCGTGACCACGCTGCCGAAGGAGTCGAGGGCCACGCGGCCGAAGTCGGGCATCGCGTCCTCGCTCCACGTGAAGCCGCCCGCACCATCGGGTCGACTGCGCAGGACGAAGCCGCGCGACCCCCGACACAAGTAGCGGTCCGTGCACTGGTTGTCCTCGACCGCGGCGAGCCACACGTCGGAGCCGCTCGTGCCCCAGACCTTCTGATACGCGGCCGGGCGTGACGTGAGGGGGTCGACCTCCCATCCGTCGCCGCCGTTCGCGCTCGGTCCCTTGAAGTGCAGGACCGTGCCTCGATACGGGTTCGTGTACTGCCAGAGCGAGCCGACCGCCCAGATGTCGGTGGCGCTCGAGCCCCAGATCGAGGAGATGGATTCGCTGCGTACCTTCGTCCAGGTGATGGCCTCGGAGGACGCGCCGGTACCGTGGAACAGCCCGCCTTCGCCGCCGATCCAGATGTCCGTCGAGCCGCTGCCCCAGACGGTATGGAGTCGGTCCTTCATCTCGAAGTGGACCGTCCAGGCCGAGCCGTCCCACCGAAAGACGGTGCCGGTCGGGACGCGGTTTTTGACCTCCGTCCAGCCGACCGCCCAGACCACGCCGTTGCCTGCGCTCCAGACGTCTCGAAGGTAGGAGTCGGGCGGCAGCGCCGTATGGCAGACGTCGTCGTCGGAGCAGGTGCGCGGGCCAGCGTCGGGAGCGTCGTCGCTCGCGTCGGGGACAAGGGCCGATGCGTCACGTCCGTCCGCGTCGAGAGACGCGTCGGGGTGACCTCCGTCCGGCGTCACGTGCTCTTCGCTATCGCCGCTATCGCCGTTCGAACACGCGATCCCGACGAGTGCGATCGACGACGCGAGCAGCATCGACCCGACGACGTGTTTGGAAAGAACCGAGCTCATTGCACACCACCATTGGTCACCGGATCCGTCGCCGTCTTCGCGCCGAAGTGCAGCGCGAAGGCTTCGCCCACGACCCAGACGTCATCGGGACCGCTCCCCCAGACACCGCTCAGGCGCGGCTTCGACCCTTCCGGGAGCGTGGTCGTGGCCGCGCGCCAGCTCGTGCCATCCCAGTGCAAGATCGTCCCGGCGTCGCCGACCGCCCATGCGTCGTTTGGACCGGTCCCCCACACCGCTCGCAGGTTCTCCGTCGTGGGCGCGTGGACGATCTCCCAGCGCCCCGAGCCGTCGCCGGACCAGTGCCGGATCGTCCCGCGGTCGCCGACGATCCACACGTCGGAGGCGCTGCTTCCCCAGATGCCGTGGAGGTCGGCGGTCGTCAGCGTCGTCTCCATGGTGGTCCACTGCTCGGCGCCACCGCTACCGATCGGTCCCGTCGAGCGTCGGGCGGTGCCCTTCGGGCCGATGACCCAGATGTCGCTCGCGCTCGTTCCCCACACCGCCGTCACATTCCCGCAGGGCCAAACCCGGCAGAACGTCGAGACGGGCTCCCATGCGCGATCGGCGGCAACGCCGAAGCGGAAGCGCCAGAGGCTGTCCTGCACGTCCAAGGCAACGGTCCTCGCGGGCCCTCCGACGAAGACGGTGCCCGGGCCGGGGGACCACACCTTCGAGAGCGACCACGCGTCCGAACCGCTCTTCTCGTCGGCCGCATAGACGGGAGGCACGGGCACGAAGCCCGCGGTCGTCCCGAACCCGGTGCTGTGGAGGACCACCCTCGTCGACGAGACGATCCACACGTCGCTGATGCCGCTCCCGCCCACGCTTCGCAGTGTCTCGCCATAGGCGATCGGCACGCGCGTCCAGGAGGCGCCGTCCCAGTGGATGATCGTGCCGCCGGAGCCTACAGCCCACACGTCTCTTTCGGACGAGCCCCACACGTCGAGGAGCGTGAACCGGCGATCGACTCCGGTGGGGACCTCGCAGAAGTCGGCCTCGGCGCACGACCGCTGGCGCGTCGCGCAGCCACCGTCGTCCGCGTCGACGCAGTCGGCATCCGGTGCTGCGGCATCACCTCCTGGATCGAGCTCCGGCACGGTGCTCTCGACCCCCTCGGGCGTGACGGTCGCCCCGTCCGACTCGGCGCAGCTCGCGACCGCGCAAGCGAGCATCGCGAGACCGACGACGACCGACGAGGCAACCCGTGCGCGCGTCGTCTCCAGGCTTCGGAATGCGGACCTCATTGCGGCACCTCGACTTCACACTCCGTCATCGCGCATCGACCCTCGATGCAGGGCTGCCCGGCCTGCGTATCGCAGCGGCTATTGCACGCTCCGCAATGGGCATCGCTGATGAGGAGGTTGGTCTCGCAACCGTTCACCGGATCCCCATCGCAGTCGCCCCATCCCGGCTTGCACGCGACCTCGCAGACGCCCTTGCTGCACACCGAGTCCTGGTTGGCCATCGGGACAGGACACTGCTTGAAACAGCCCCCGCAGCTCGTGGGGGCGTTCAGGAGGTCGCGACAGCTGAAGTTGTAGCTCTCGAGATTCCCGCAGAGCGTGTCGTTCGGGTTGGTGCAGCCGCACTCCGCGATGCCGCCGCGCTGATCCCAGCACTGCTGCCCGGCCGCGCACTTGTTCCCGCAGAGGCCGCAATGGTTTGGATCGATCTTCTTGGAATCCCTACCAACGTAGACTTCGCAGCCGTTCGTCGGGTTGCCATCGCAATCGGCCCAGCGGTCGATCTGGCCGTTGATGCACTTGGGCTGGCCGCACTTGTTGTCGACGCAGCCGTAATACATGTTGGACGGCGGGGGGCCGGCATCGGCGGGCGCGTCGGGACAGATGTTGCCGCATGCTCCGCAGTTGTAGTCGTCGTCTCGGACGTCGACGCACCTGCCCCCGCAATCCACCATGCCCGAAGGGCATCCGCACTTGCCGTCGATGCAGCGGACGCCGGGGGCGCACTGGTTGCCACATGCTCCGCAGTTGTTCGGGTCGGTCGTGAGCGCGACCTCACAGCCGTCCTCGAGCGACGTGTTGCAGTCGGCGAAGTGGACGAAGACGCCGGAGATGAACTTGCTGGCGCACGCGGGCTCGCACGCGCCGTTCACGCAGTCGGAGGTCATGTTCAGGTATTTGAAGTCGCTCGGGCACTCCTCCCCGCACGAGCCACAGTTCTTCGGATCGTTCGAGAGGTTCGTGGCGCACCGCAAGCCGTCCGCGCAGGTCGCGTACGGTGCGGGACAGTCGGTCGCGATGCAGAGCTCGAGCGTCGGAGGGATCGAGGCCTCTGCTCCGTCGGCGTCCGGAGACGTAAAGCTCCCCGGCGCGCCCCCTGCGTCGAGCGCGTCGTCCCCGACGCGGATGTTCGTCGCGCACCCGGTCGGGGTCGCGGCGAGGAGACCGATGACGGTCATGGCGGCGAGCCCGAACGTTACGGTGCTCGATCGACGGATCTTATTCACGGCACATCTCCAACAGCCGAGAGGACGCGAGCGAGGTGCGCCGAGCTCGGATAGCGAACGCGAAAGGCAGCCACGCGCGCGCGCGCCTCGGTCGTCCGTCGCAGCTTGACGAGGGCATCGATCGCGATGACCTCACGTTCCTGAGCGAGCACCCCATCGGGGAAGCGCGACGGGTGGTCGTCCGCGAGTGCGAGCGCTCGCGTCGGATTCGCGCTCAACGCAGCCTGCGCGCGACGAAGGTACGCCACCTCGGACTCACCGGACGGCGCACGCGCGCTCGGGAGCTCCTCAGGCGACGGTGACGCGATCGCGTCATCGACGTTCGACGGCGTGCTCGATTCCGCGGCGGCGACGGCCTCCGACGGCGCTTCTGACGTGCCCTCCGAAGGAGCCGCTGGCGGCGTCGTCGGGACAGGAGCCTTCGTCGGCGTCCGCGCCGGGATCGACGGGGCCGCTACGACGTGCGAGCTCACCGCCGCGCGCACTGGTTCCGTCGTCGGGGCCGCGGCCGGCACGGTCTCGAGCTCCGCGATGCTCGCGGGTGGCTCCTCGGACACGGTGACCGTCATCGCGACGGGCCCCGGCTCCGCCTCCGCCTTCACCGCGACGGACTGCGGCTCGTCCCCCGTCGCCGGCCCACGCGTGTCGGTGACCGAGCTCAAAAGGCCGATCCCGAGGACCGCCAACATCCACTTCACGCCGTGGACTCGGGGCGCGCTCGAACTGGTCGGCTGCGCCGAAAGGAAGGTCGGCTCGAGGCGCTGCTCCAGCCGGTCGACCTGCGACGCATCCGGCCCGGTTCGGCCCGCGTGAATCAAGGTCTCGAGGAATTTCTCGTCGTCCAACATGAGCCCGCTCGTTTCCTACGTCTTCGGCAATTTCGAGATCATTCCCATGAGCTGCTGCCTCGCCGCGGCGAGGCGCGAGTACGCCGTCGCCCGTTGACAGCCGACGATGTCGGCCACCTCCGCCATCGGGAGCTGCTCGAGCTCGTAGAGGACGAAGACGTCTCGCTTGTCGTCATCGAGCCGGGCGAGCAGCTTGAGCAGCTGCGTCCGGGCGTGTAGGCGCTCCGGTTCGCGGCTGTTCATCACTCCGCCCGCTTCTTCCGCGAGCTCGCCCACGAGCACCTCGTGGCGGACGCTCGCGCGCCTTCGGTAGGCCGTCGCCACGCGGAGGCAGATTCCATAGAGCCAGGCCCGGAACGAGGTCGATCGCTCGAGCTCGGGCAGCTTTCGAAAGAGGACGACGAAGACCTCCTGGCTCACGTCCTCGAGGTCGCGCTCGGCGACACCTTGGTATCGGAGCGCTCGCCAGACGAACGCTACGTTGTCACGGAAGAGCTGCCGCGGATCCATGGGCTGCTCGTCGAATGCCGCGAGCGGCTGGGTTCCGAAGTCGCTCGAAGGAAGCTCCGCGGCCCTCACGTATCAGCAGTGCGGGTTGCTCTCGACGATTCGCAAAAAAAATCGACGCCGCCTGCGCTCTCGCTCCTGGCCCTACGCGCGTCGAGAGATCCGCCACGAGGTGCTCGCCGGGTATCGATGGCCGACGATGAGAGTGTCGCGCAGGCACGGAACTGCCGCGCAAGCATCGGGCGGAGACGATAGCAGTCGCGCGACACGCCCCGAAACGGAGCGCGGGGGCGGACGGTAGACCGCGTTTCGAGCTGCCAAGAGCACGCTCTCACGCTACCGCTCGCCAAGGTGCAACCCTGTTGCGCCAATCGAGAGAGACAAGCAAGCGTGCTCAGAACACGCCGAAATGACCTCGCATCGCGCTCGATCGCCCAATCGGGCGAGCGCGATGCGAGGTCATTTCGGGCGAGCAGCGCTCGAGCTCGCTAGAGCGGGATGGGGACCGGCACGAGGCTCTGCTCCGTGCCGTTGCCGATGCTAGCGTACTCCGAGGCGCCCCAGCATTGGACGGTGCCGTTGGCGAGGACGACGCAGGCCATTTCACCGCCGACCGCGAGCCCGATCGCCGTCGAGATGCCGACGACAGGGGTGGGCGACGGCCGGACGAACTCTTCCGTTCCGTCGCCGACCTGCCCGTACTCGTTGTAGCCCCAGCAACGGACGCCGCCGTTGGTGAGGCGCGCACACGAGTGGAAACTACCAGTCGCGACGATCTCCGCAACACCGGAGAGACCAAGGACCTCGACGGGCGACGACCGCGTGTTGTTGGTCGTTCCGTCGCCGAGCGAGTAGAAGCTGTTGTTTCCCCAGCAGCGGACGGTGCCGTCGTCGAGCAGCGCGCAGGTGCGCCTGTCGCCCGCCGAGATGCCAACGGCTGTGGAGAGGCCGCTGACGGCCGTGGTGAGCGTCGCGGGCTGCGTGGTCGTTCCATCGCCGAGCTGGCCGGAGCTGTTGTCTCCCCAGCAGCGGACGGTTCGATTGCCGAGGAGCGCGCAGGCGTGGGTGTCCGCGACCGCGACGGCCGTAACGTCGGAGAGACCCGGGATGGCGACTGGAGTGAGCCCGTCTGCCGTCGTTCCGTCGCCGAGCGGAATGCCTTTGGCGAGTCGGCCCCAGCAGCGGAGGGTGTTGTCGTCACCGACGATCACACAGCTCGTGCCTCCACCGAGCGCGAGCTTCTTGACCCCTTCGATTCCGGGAACAGCGGTGGGGGTGAGTCGGTCGGTGGTGGTGCCGTCACCGACCGACCCCCAGAAGTTCATTCCCCAGCACCGGACCGCACCACCGGTGACGACCGCGCAGCTGAAGCCCACGCCCACGGCGACGTCGCTCGCATCCGAGAGGTTGGAGACGGCGACCGGCGTCAACCTGATGTCCGTGGTGCCGTCACCGATCGCTCCACTGCCATTGGATCCCCAGCAGCGGACGGAGCCGTCGGTGAGGCGCGCGCATGCGTGCATCCTGCTGATGGAGACCTTGAGGTTACCGGGAATGCACGTCGTCGCGTTCGTTGTCGTGCTCGCCTGACCCGCGGGACAGCTCGAGCACTGGCGATCCGCAACGGGCGTCCCTGCCGTGCTCACGAAGCTGCCGGGCGCGCAGTTGGTCATCGGCGTGCAGCTCGCCGCATTCGTCGTCGTGCTGAAGCTGCCGACCGCGCACGCGGTGCACGTCCGATTGGTGGTCGCGCTCCCCTCTTCGGAGTGGGCCTGGCCCGCGAGGCAGTCCGTCCATGCGACGCACGCAGTCGCCGGGTTCATGTCGTGGTCCCATGTGCCGCTCGCGCACACCTGCGCCGTCGCCTTGCCTCCAGCGCAGTGGTTCCCGGCATCGCAGGCGGCGCACACGGGCGGCGATGTCGACCCTCCGGTCGTCTTCTGCACCGAGCCGGCGGGGCACTCGCCAAGCGGTACGCACTTGGCCTGGTTGTTCGACGACGAGTAGGTGCCCTCGGCGCAGGGCGCGCACACCTGATCGGTGGTGGTGCTGCCCGGCGTCGCCACGTAGCTGCCGGGCTTGCACGTGGTCCAGGTCGTGCAGCTCTCCGCGTTGGCCGTCGCGCTGAAGGTCCCGCTCGTGCAGGACGCGCACGTCCGGTCGGCCTTGGCCGAAGGCGCACTGGCCACGTAGGTGCCCGCCGCGCACGTAGACCACGCGCCGCATTCGTCGTTGTTCCAGATCCCGTCTGCGCACGCGCCAGCGTCGCCGTTGTCCGGGGCAGACGCGGTCGAGGGATCGTCGCTGCAGGCAGCCAGCAGGATGAGCGCCACCAAGGAGACCGCGCCGGCGGCGAATCGTCGGGGGTTGGCCATCATGTCTCGATTCCGAACTCGCATGACTCCACTCCAGTGGCTCGTCGCGCGCACGCCTGCGTAGGGGCTGCGGAGCGCCGCGTGGTCCTCACGTCTCTGCAGTGCGGCCTTCTCGGGACGATTCCTAAAAAAAATGAACGGCGAGCCCGGCGGCGCCGAGGGCGGTCACGAACGACGTCCGGTACAGGCGCTGCTCGACCCCCTCGGGATCGGCGAACGTCAACTCGAGCTGCTGAGGTGTGGCGACGACACCCAGCGAGACGAACGCGTGAAGCCGGCGTGAGAGCTCGTAGGTCACGTCCGAGTGTACCCAGGCCCCGACGGTCGAAGATAAGCCCAGCCGATTCTTCGCGAAGCCGCCACCCCAGCCGGTGAACATCGTGATCTCGGGGCCGGCGCAGCCCGAGACGCGCAGCTTCGACCAGCTCGTGGAGAGCGGGCACACCGAAAGCCCGAGCATCGTGCTCGCCAACCAGTATCGGCTCTGCTGCGAGCTCATCTCGGAACGGAGTGACGCGACGGCGTCGAGAGCGATCGGCCAGAATTGGCCCGGTCTCAACACCAGCCCGAGGTTGGCCGCGGGGGCGGGCGTCAGCGTCTCGTCGACCGCGATCGCCGGGCCGAGGCGGCCTTCGAGGTGCCACCGCGAGGCCTCCTCCGCATGGCGGCGTGCTTCGATCTCTGCCGCCGTGAGAGGCAGCTCGACCATGAGAGACAAGGCGAGGACGATCGCCTCGGACGCCTCGGCGCAGCTCTCGTTCTCGATCGTGATGTCACGCGCACCGAGCGACTCGCCATCTCGTGTCGACAGCGCAATGCGTGCCGTCCATCCGATCCCGCTCTCGCTCCTCGCGATCGCGGCGCGCAAGAATCGATCGGCGGCGGCCCGCGGTGCGAACGGGCGCCTTCGGAGCGTCACCTCGACGTCTTCGACGAGCTCTTCCTCGGACAGGCACGTCTCCGCTCCGGGAGCGCGCGTCCATTCGAGGAAGACGAGGGCTCTCCGAGGCTCCTCGCCGCTCGCCGTGGTCGCGAGTGTCAGTACTGAAAGCGCCGCGCAAGCACGGAGCTGCCGCGCACGCATTGCGCGGAGACGATAGCAGTCGCCGGACACGCCCGGCAACCGTATGCACGCCGGCCGTCGACCGCCTCTCGTCGCGTCGACAGCATGTATCCGGCAGCTCGCGTCGGTGCTCCCTCGTCGAGAGTCTTGGCCACCTCACGTAGACCGAGCGCGAGCGCGATCAGGCCGAGCGCGCGGGAGCGACGGGGCGCTCTTCGAGGGTCGCCGGGGGCGACCTCGCGCCACCACGGGTCGAGCCGGTCCAGCTGCACCGGCTCGACCGCGGGATCGAGCCGCGGAGTGATGACATGGATGCCGAGCGCTTCGGCACCCAACAGCCTCTCGCCCGGCTCGTCCCACGCGACGTTCGCGGACGCGTGTTGGTTGGTCTACCACGCAACGAGAACAGGAGAGGACCGGTCGGTCGTCGTACCGTCACCGAGCTGGCCGCTGCTGTTGCCGCCCCAGCAAGAAAGGGAGGCGTTACCGCTTCTCGCGCACACGCGGTACGCCCCCGCGACGAGCTCGGTGACGTTGGAGAGCTGGAGGACAGCGGTGGGCGAGCTCTTGGTGTCCGTCGTACCGTCGCCGAGCTGACCACGGCGACTATCTCCCCAGCAGCGGACGGATCCGTCGCCGAGGCGCGCGCAGCTGTGAGCACTCAGGGTGCTGTCGCCTCCCACGACAACCTCGACCGCGCCGGAGAGACTGGGGACGACCTCGGTCGGCGTTGGTTTGTTTGCGCCCGTCCCGTCGCCTAGCGCACTCCAGCTGCCCCGTCCCCAGCAGCGCACAGAGCCACCGGCGCAGATCCCGCCGCTATGGAGTGCGGCCACAGCGAGCTTGGTGACGGAGAAGAGATTGGCGATCGCCGTAGGCGAGACGCTCGACGCCGTCGTTCCGTCGCCGAACTGGCCGACGTTGTTCAATCCCCAGCATCGGACCGTGTTGTCGGCCAGGAATGCGCAGGTCCTCTGGCCTCCAGCCGCGAGCCCCGTGACGTTGGAGAGCCCGGGCACGGCGGTCGGCGCTGGCCTGTTCTCGGTCGTCCCGTCGCCAAGCTGGCCGTTGAAGTTCCCTCCCCAGCACCGGACGGTGCGGTTATCGAGGATCGCGCACGTGTGGGCATCGGCCACGGCGAGGTCGGTCACGTCGGAGAGACCGGGGACGATGACCGGCGTCAGCTTCTGCTCGTCCGTTCCGTCGCCGAGCTGGCCGCTGAAGTTGGCGCCCCAGCAGCGGACGCTGCGATCCTCGAGGAGCGCGCAGGTGTGGTTAGCGCCGGTGCTACTAGCGAGCTTTGTGACACGCGGGAGATTGAGGACGACGGTGGGGGTAGACTTCCTTGCCGTCGTTCCGTCGCCGAGCTGGCCGCTGCTGTTCTCTCCCCAACAACGGACGGTGGCATCGAACAGGAGTGCGCAAGTATGGTGGGCGCCCGCGACAAGCTGCGGTTCGACCGGCTCAGCGACGCAGGCCGTGGCGTTCGTCGCCGTGCTCGTCTGACCCGGGGGACAGGTCGTGCACTGGCGAGCCGCGACGGCGGTGCCGGCCGTGCTCACGAAGCTCCCAGGCTCGCAGTCGGTCATCGGCGTGCAGCTCGCCGCGTTCGTCGTCGTGCTGAAGCTCCCGCCCGCGCACGCGGTGCACGTCCGATTGGTGGTCGCGCTCCCCTCTACGGAGACGGCCTGGCCCGCGACGCCGTCGGTCCACGCGACGCACGCCGTCGCCGGATTCTTGTCGTGGTCCCACGTGCCGCTTGCGCACGCCTCCATCGGCGCCTTGCCTCCAGCGCAATGGCTTCCGGCATCGCAGGCGGCGCACACCGGCGGCGATGTCGAAGTTCCAGGCGTCTTCTCCACCCTCCCGGCCGGGCACTCCCCGAGCGGCACGCAGTTGGCCTGGTTGTCCGAGGAAGAGTACGTCCCTGCCGCGCACGGCGCGCAGACCTGATCGGTGGTGGTGCTGCCCGGCGTCGCTACGTAGCTGCCGGGCTTGCACGTGGTCCAGGTCGTGCAGCTCTCCGCGTTGGGCGCCGCGCTGAAGGTCCCGCTCGTGCAGGACGCGCACGTCCGATCGGCCTTGGCCGAAGGCGCACTGGCCACGTAAGTGCCCGCCGCGCACGTGGACCACGCGCTGCATTCGTCGTTGTTCCAGATCCCGTCCGCGCACGCGCCAGCGTCGCCGTTGCCGGGGGCAACAGCGCCAGCGTCGCCGTTGCCGGGGGCAGGCACGTCGGCGGGCGAGGGATCGTCGCTGCAGGCAGCCAGCAGGATGAGCGCCACCACGGAGACCGCGCCGGCGGCGAATCGTCGGGGGTTGGCGACCATGTCTCGATTCCGAATGGTCATGAGTCCACTCCAATGGCTCGTCGCTCGCACGCCCGCGTACGGGCTGCGGAGCGCCGTGTGGCGCTCATGTCTCAGCAGTGGAGCCTTCCCGCGACGTTTCCCAAAAAATCGACGGCGAGCTCGGCGGCGCCGAGCGCGGTCACGAACGACGTCCGGTACAGGCGCCGTTCGACCCCTGGGGGCCGGCGAACGTCAGCTCGAGCTCTGAGGCGTGGCGACGACGCCCAACGACACGAACCCGCTCGCCGCCGTCGCGGGGGTCGCATCGAAAGAGCCGCGCAAGCACGGAGCTGCCGCGCCCGCCGCCACCGCGGGCCGGCCGAGCGCCCGGGGGCGACGAGGCGCCCTTCGCGCGTCGCCGGAGCGACCTCGCGCCACCACGGATCGACCCGGTCCAGCTGCACCGGCTCGACCGCGCGACCGAGCCGCGGAGTGATGACATGGATGCCGAGCGCTTCGGCACGCGACACCAGCGTCTCGGCCGGCTCGTCCCACCCGTGCAGCGCAAGGTCGAACGTTCCCCAGTGAACGGGCAGGAGCGTGCCGCCCCCGAGCATGCGATGAGCGATGAGCGCGTTGTCGGGGCCGAGATGGATGTCGCCCCAGGCTTCATGGAAGGCCCCGACCTCGAGCATGACGAGATCGAACGGTCCCTTCCGCTCGCCGATCGTCGCGAGCTCGGTGGTGAGACCGGTGTCGCCGCTGAAGAACACGCGGTGCTTCTCGCCGGTGAGGATCCACGACGACCAGAGCGTTCGGTTGCGATCGAACGGGCTTCGACCCGAGAAGTGCCGTGACGGCGTCGCGGTGAAGCCGAGGCCGCTCTTCGGGAGCGTCGTCTCTTCCCACCAGTCGAGCTCCACGATGTGCTCCGGTGCGATTCCAAGCGCCTCGAGCCTCGAGCCCACGCCGAGCGACGTCACGAACGGCACGTCGAGACGCGCAAGGTCGCGCACGGTCGGCGCGTCGAGATGGTCGTAGTGGTCGTGCGATACGAGCACCGCGTCGAGCGGAGGCAGCTCGTCGATCGAGATCGGCGTCGCATGAAACCGGCGGGGCCCGACGAAGGGAAACGGCGAGATCCGATCCGCCCACACGGGATCGGTCAAGACGCGGCGACCATCGATCTCGACGAGCACGGTCGAGTGACCAAGCCACGTGACGCGAAGGCCGGAGTCGCTCGGACGAAGCCATGTGTCGCGCGGGCTCTCGATCGGGAGCTGCCCCGGCGGACGCCGAGCCGCCCCGCCGAAGAGGAACTCCGGCATCGTCGAGAGCACCGACGTGCCTTTGCGCATCGGCGAGTCGAGCTGCTCGGTGTTGTGAAACCTGCCGTCGCGGTAGCGCGGGGAGGCGACGATCCGTTCGGTCCTGAGCCCCCTCGAGTGCGAACTGGATGCCACGGGACCTTCGATGTTACAGCGCTCGACTCGGTTCCGCTCGCCCGAACGGCCGTGACCGTCCGCCGCAAGGTTTCTCGATATCCGGACCGTCGGCACCTTGCGCGTCGAGCGCCAACCGTCTGCGACGCGTGGCGCGACCGAGCACGCACGGGAGCCCCATTCAGCGTAGGAAGATCAGACCGAACCGGCCGGTCGCGACGAAGCCGAGCGCGCGATAGGCAGCTTCGGCATCGGTCCCCGCGGTGAACAGCACGGCACGCCGAACGCCGCGAGCGCGAGCATCGAGGAGCGAGGCCGCGACCGCCGCACGAGCATAGCCCCGACGGCGAAGCGCCGGTGGCGTGTAGACGCCGCCGATCTGAACGCAATCGGGGAGCTCGGCATTGAACGCGCTCATGGCGACGATGGCGTCATCGTCCGTGATGACCCAGATGCGGTCCGCGGCGAGCGCCGCATCGATGTTGTCGGCAGCCTCGGCGTCGAGCTCGGCGCCCGGCTGCTTTCCAAGCAGCTCCGTGACGTAGGCGGCGCGCCATGCGATCAACCGGTCGCGATCCGACTCCATGGCGCGACGGCCTCGTACGTGTCCTTCCGCGAGCGCGCGCGGGACCTGGAGGTCGTCGAGCGCCAGCGACATCAGGATTTCGGCCGAGTCGAGGAGCGCCGTCTGCTCGGCGAGCCCGAGCACCTTGCGCGCCGCGATCACTTGTTCGAGCGGTCCCGAAAGGCCGGCGACCGTGCGACCGCTCGAGGCGACCACCGCGGAGGCAAGCTCGCCGATCGCCTCGTCCGCCTGGACGAGGAGCATGTTGCTCCACGCGTGGGCCACGACGCCAACGACGGCGTCGCCGCGCCAAGCGAGCATGTATTGCGCCCCATAGCGCTGCCCCGACCAAGCGAGACCGGCCTGGCGCAGGTTGCTCCGAAGGAACATGCACGTGTCGGTGCGCGTGACGAGGTACGCCTCGAGCGCACCGAGATCTTCGGGGCGCGCCTCAGCGATTCGGACGACGGGCAGCGCGTCGTGAGGAGGCTTCATCGGCGAGTGGGTGAGGTGTGCACGGGATCGACTCAGCGGCAGGCGCGCGGATCACCGAGCGGCGGCGTCGGCACACAGTGGAACGTGGTGGAGTCGCAGATGCCGTCTGCGCACGGCCCTTTGTTCAGGCACATCTCGCCCATCGCGAGCGGAACGTTTCGTACGCACCGCGGAGGTTCTCCTTCGCAGCGGAGGTCCCTTCCACAGGCCCTTCTCTGAGTCGGGGCCCAGTTGCACGGCTCGCCCTCGCCGAAAGTCGGCATGCATGTCTCGCCGTTGCAGTCGTAGCCCGTGACACACGGGAGATGCGAGTTGAGCTCGTCGGCGCAGCGCTCGCCGGGGCCGAGCGGTGCGATGCATCGGCCGTAGCCCGAGCCGGCCGGCGCTCCTTCCTTGCTCTCGATTCGGCATCGGAGACCAAGCTTGCAGTCGCCTGGCGAGCATCGCTCGCCGACGCCTCGCTGTGTCTGCACCTCGCAGGTCTCGGCCTTGAGGGAGCAGCCGCCGGCACTTCCACAAGCTTCGTACGACTGGATGCACTGCGCCGGGCGAGGGGGGACACAGCTCCCGCAGAACTGAGCGCCCGACGCCGAAGCCACGTTACCTTCCAGGGAGCACGCCCCGCTCGCGCACTGGAGGCCCGTCGCGCAGGGCGTGCCGATCGGCTGCGTCCCTCTCGGAAGGACACAGCGGCCGTCGTTGAACGGGTTGTCAGCCTCGGGTCCCCGCCGTAGCTCGGCGCACTGCGTGAGCGCGGCGGGGGCGTCCAGTGACACGCCAGGCGCCGTGAGATGGCGCGTGCAGTCCTCGACGGCGCGGGCACGGAGCGGTTGAGCCTCCGGCGTGAAGGCCTCGCACGCGCGGCGCGCGGCGGTCTCGTCGGGGTGGTCCGTCGATGATGCGCTGCACGCCAAGCCGACCGTGACGATCCCGAACAGGAGAGCTGCGTTCCACCGTACGCTCAAGTCGCGGCTCCCGTGCGCGCGGCGCAGAGCAGTTGCTCGCGCGAGTCCCCGTCATCGAACCAGGTGAGAACGGCTTTCGCGACCCGATCTCCGACCGTCGCGAGCACCACATCTGCCGGAGGCGCGAGCGCGGCGGGCATCGACGACGTCGTGCCCGTGGCGAGGGCCGCGCACATGCGTGCGTCGACCGCCTCGCGCTCTTGGGGGGTGAGCCGTGTCCGTATCCAACGTTGCATGCGGAGCGACACGGCAGCATGGCGGAGCTCGTCACGCGTGATCGAGGCGAACAGATCGCGCGCCTCGACTGAGGACGCATGCTCGCTCACGTGCACCCCGACCACCGAGCCGAGAAGCTCGCGCCCGCAGCCCTCGCGCGCGTTCTCCTCCGCGATGGCAAACAAGCTTCTCACCTCCGTGGGCGTGACGTCGGGCAGCTCGGCATCCGCGCCCTCGGCGGCCGCGAACGCACGACAGAGCATGGCATGTCGCCGCTCGTCCTCCGCAGCACGCTCGAGCGCCCGGACGAGGCTCGCAGGAGCGCCGTGTTCACGCATCTCCCGCGCGAGCTGCGTGAACGCGTACACGGCGGCGGCCTCGTGATAGGCCATCGTCGCGATGTGGTCGCCGAGGGTCGAGGTGTTCCTCGGCGACGGCGGCGCGAGTCCCGGCGGCCTTCTCCCGTCGACCCGGCAGCTCTCGCGACAGACGAGCACGCTTCGATCGGTGTCGACGCTGCACGAGGAGACACTCCGCCCACAGAGCGCCGAACAGTCGTTGCGCCCCGCGTCGAGCGCGCAGCTCGATGCATTGCCGACGATGGTGAGCTCGAACTGTCCGCATTGGCCCGCCGCCCCGTCATGCAGAACTAGGCGGCAGGTGTCCGGGCCGTCGTCGTCATCGCAGGCGGCGAGCGCCGAGAGCCCGGCCGCCGCCACGACCGAGGACGCGAGCAGGCTCTTCAGTAGACTGCCGAGCGTACGTGCATGTCCGAGGTCGAGGCTCATGCCCTCACTCTAGCCGTTCCTGCATCGACTTTTAGAGCGCGAGCTCCAGGTAGAAGACGGGCGATCAACGCCTCGCGACAATCCGAGCGATCGCGATCCGTGTGGGGACCTTCGGATCGAGCGCGAACGGCGCGTCGAAGATGAGCGTGTCGCCGGCCGCTGCCGCGGTGAGCTCTCCGGAGATCACATGGATAATGCACGTATCTCCGGAGTCGACGGGCACGGATTCGGGGGTCGAGATCGAACGCACTTCCAGCGTCGCGGATGCTCGCGCTCGATCGACGATGACGTTGAAGTCGCGCACCGGTCCCCGGACGAGGGTGCCTTGCACGTCCCAGTCACCGGAGAACGATCGCGGTTCGAATGGTGCCCTCAGCTCGATGCGCCCGTGCGTGCCGCAGTCGAGCGTCATCCCCGCTCCGTCGAGGAGCATGATGTGGCGGTCGTAGCCTTCGAAGCGTGAGAACGGGCCGTCGGACGCGACGTCGGCGATGCTCACGCGATGAACGAATCGCGGGCCGGGGAGCGGGGCGTCCGCGGGCGCGATCGTGATCTCGGTGGTCGTACCGCCGCCGTTGCGCCAGGGCATGCGACGATAATCGGAGGGCCGGAGGCGGCACATCGGCGCAGCATGCATCGGTCGCGCGTCCGCGTCACGGGACAATGCGATACCGGCGCGAGCCGCGAGCCGCGAGCGCGTGTGCGATCAGCGCCCCTTCGAGCGACGGCGGGCGCCGACGATGCCGACGGCGCCGAGGGCGGAGAGGAGCCAGAGCGGGCTCGTGGAGGCGGCGTGCTCAGGGGCGAAGTGCGCGTTCGTCGGGCACGGCCCATCAGAGCAAACCCGCGAGGCGCGCCACCAGCAGCGGCGTCGCCGCGAGCACGACGATGCCGAGCGCGATGGCTTCGAGCGAAGCGGCGCGATCTCGGAGCGACCGCTGCTGCTGCTTCAACGTACCGGCGACCGCCGTCTCGAAGTTCGGAAGCGCGGACTCGCGGTACGAGAGGATACGGTGCTTGCGAGGTCCGAGTGTGACGGGACCCTGCGGCAAGAGCGCGGCTGCTTGGACACTCATGACCTCGCCGCTCGCGAGCTGCACGTTGCCGGCGCCGAGGTGCTGCGCGACCTCGCCATCGAGCGATGCCGCCGCGCGACGGTGCCGGCGCGCGAGCAGCAGAGTGAGTGCAGACGCGACGACTCCGAACGCCGCGCCGAACGTCCACCCGATGGGCGGCGCGACGACCGAAGAGCCGAGGTCCCGAGGCGTCACCGTCGCGCGCCACCGGACTCCCGGGCGAAGCGCGGCAAGAGGAAGCCAGCCGAGCTTCTCTTGCTCCGCGACGGTCAGCGTGGCGAGCCCGCCGTCGGGGGCAAGGCGCACCTGCACGTCGGGGCAAACAGTCCGGCCGAGACCCACCGTCGCAACGTGGATCGGCGCCTCGAGCCCGACGACCCGGCAGCTCCACTCCTTCGGTGTTGCGTCGGGAACCACGGGCTCTCCGGGAAAGACAGTCGGGGGGATGGGCTCCGTCACGTAATGGAGCTTCGTGCCCAAGACGTCCCTCTCTTCCCCGGGGCGCAGGCTGCCAGACGGGACGAGCGTCGAGAGATACGTGTCCGGGTCCGGGCGCCCGATCCGGGAGAGGCCGACCGCCGTCGCCCCCAGGCTCGCGACGGCGATCGCCGCCGCTGCCACACGGACGATCCGATCCGACCCGCGGTCCAGCAGGAGGAGGGCGGCCACCGTGCCTATTCCCACGATGAAGAGGAGGCCGATCGGGAAGCGGAAGAGCAGCCCCGCCACCTCGCTCGCAGTGGAGCGTGTCGTCACGCCCATTGCGAAGCTCGGCAGATCGCCCCACGCCAGGGGCGTCTCGAGAGCCTGCATGCAGGCGAAGCCGACGCTGGGCGCCCACGCGAGCACGTAGCCGACGGCGGCCCGCGATGCCCGTTCGTGTTTTCTCCGCGTCACGGCGTAATGGCCGAAGAGCGCTGCGGAGACGAGCATGGTGAAGATCGCCGCGCCGCTGATCCGAGGCGCACCGCCCTTGCCGCAAAGCGCAGCGAGCACCATGAGGACGTGGAGCGCCACCAGCATCGGCAGCCCGAGCAGGAGCCCACCGCGCGGCCGAGTCGTTCCCGATGCGCCTCCACCCATGTCCTGAGCGTAGCGGAACCGGCGCCTGGCGCAGAGCTAACGTGGCCGCGAGCGACGGCGCTTGACCGGCACCGGCCGGTGCCCTTCCACGGTCGGCTCTCGGTCGAGCGCCTGCGTCACGGGACATCGTTGCCTACCTCGCGACCCGCCGCGTCAGGACGAAGAGGAGCAAGGCGAGGCTGCTCGTCGCGGCGCCGAGGAGGCAGACGCCGAGCCAGCCTGCGCGAGCGAAGACCAGCGTCGACGCGAGCGAGCCCGTCGCGCTGCCGATCGAATAGAAGACCATGTAGCCGCCGACGAGACGGCTGTGTGCCTCCGGCCGAACCGCGAAGATCAGGGTCTGGTTCGTGACGTGGACGGCCTGGATGGCGAAGTCGAGCACTACGATTCCGAGGACGAAGCTCCAGAGCGACGAGCCCAAGAGCGCGATCGGGATCCAGGAGACGAGCATCAGCACGAGCGAGACGCCGGTCGTCCATTGGCCGAGGCCGCGATCGGCGAGCCGGCCGGCGCGCGCCGCCCCGAGCGCGCCGGCCACGCCGGCAAGTCCGAAGGCGCCGACCTCCGCATGCGAGAGCGAGAACGGCGGCGCGCTGAGCGGCAGCACCATCGACGTCCAGAGGATGCTGAACGTCGCGAAGATGAGGAGCGCGAACCCCGCACGGACGCGGAGGAGCGGCTCCTCCATGAACAGGACGAACACCGACCGCAATAGACTCGGGTAGGACGGTGGATCGAGTGGCTTCGTGTGCTTCGGGAGCACGCGGGCGAGCACGCCGGCCATGAGCAGCGTGAGCGCTGCCGAGGCCAGGTATACCGCGCGCCAGCCACCGAGATCCGCGAGCACGCCGGAGACGAAGCGCGCGAGCAGGATCCCGAGCACGATGCCGCTCGTGACCGCGCCGACGACGCGACCGCGTTCGTCCTCGGACGCGAGCGTCGCCGCGAAGGCGACGAGGATCTGGACGACGACGGCGAGGAGCCCGACCGCGAGCATCCCCGCGAGCAGTACGCCGCTCGTCGGCGCGAAGGCGACGATGAGGAGCGCGGCCGATGACAGAAGGCCCTGCCCGACGATGAGCCGCCGCCGATCGAGGAGATCGCCGAGGGGAACGATGAAGAGCAGCCCTGACGCGTATCCGATTTGCGTCACGGTCACGACCACGCCGATCGCCGCGGGGCGGATCCCGAAGTCATCGGCCATCGCGGCCAGCAGCGGCTGCGCGTAGTAGATGTTGGCGACGCTGAGCGCCGACGCGAAGGCGAAGAGCAGCGCTACCGTTCGTGGCAAATCTGGTTGCTTCATGAAACTACTATCCAGCTAACGCAGGTAGTCCTATGTTGCAACCAGACCGCGGTCCGCAGCAGGCCTGGCCGGCTTGAAACGGGACCGCACGGAGAGGTCCATGAGACGGACGAGCCTTTCGGATGCCGAGTGTCCCGTCGCACGATCACTCGACGCGATCGGCGATTGGTGGTCGCTCCTCATCGTGCGCGACGCCTTCGACGGGCCGAGGAGGTTCGGCGAGCTCCAGAAGAGCCTCGGCGTGGCGAAGAACATCCTCGCCGCGCGCCTACGCACGCTGCTCGCGCACGACATCCTCGAGCTCGTGCCGGCCTCCGACGGCAGCGCCTACCAGGAGTACGCCCTCACCGAGAAGGGGCGCGGGCTCTTCCACGTCGTGGTCGGGCTCCGCCAGTGGGGCGAAGACTACTTCTTCGGGCCCGGCGAGCAGCACTCGGTGATGGTCGACAAAAAGACCGGACGCCGCGTTCGCAGACTCGAGCTGCGCGCGCTCGACGGGCGCGTCCTCGGTCCGAACGACGCCGTCGTCAAGAAGCGCACGGGGGCGGTCCGGTGAGCGAGCACGTCCTCGGGGCGCGTGCTTTCGATCGTGGAGGTTGCGGCGCCGATGAACGCCCGCACGGGGGGCACCGGGTCAGCGGAGACGTTCAGCCATCCACACGTCGCCGTTGGAGTTCGGCCGCCGCTTGCTCTCGAAGTAGATCGTGCACTCGTCGGCGCTCACCCATGTCGGGCTGTCGGATACTCCCGGGGCGCTGAGCTCCGCGACGCGCTCGGGGGGGCCGAACTTGTCGTTCGGCGAGGTCCGCCGCGCGACGTAGACATCCAGCCCGCTCATGTCTGCGGAGGGAGAGCGGGAGAAGTAGATCGTCAGATCGTCGGGCGTCACGACCGGCCGCCAGTCCCAGCCGGACCCGACGAGCTCCTCGACGCGCGCCGGAGGACCGAGCTCGCCGTCCGTTCGTCGCTCCGACGCGTAGATGTGGTAGCCGTCGCCGCGATTGGACGCGACGTAGAGCCGGCTGCCGGTCACGTATGGCTGGACCGTCTCGCCGATGCTCGACTCCAGCGCGGGGAGGGTCGCGCGGTTTGCGAGCGTGCGCTCGGCCGTCAGCGTGGCGGACTCGATGTGCAGCAGTCCTGAAGCCGCTGCCACCGAGAACAGGAGCGTCCCGTCCGGGAGGAGGTGCGGATCGTTCATCGACTGCATCCGCTCCATGACGACGATCGGCTTCCCTGCTTCGAAAGGCGCGTCCGGACTCGGCCGCTCGGCTACGAAGAGCTCGCGCCTCTCGTCGCCGGTGTTCCGGTTCGAGTGGTAGAGCAGAAGACGACCGTCCGGGGAGAGGCTGCCGCCTCCTTCGATGGAGTCGCTTGCGATCGCCTCGACGAGTCTCGGTGCACCGAAGGGCTTCGACCGATCGCAGGCCGGGACCGCGCTCGAAGCGTCTCTGTCGGCGACCGCCGCGTCGGGAGTGATGCCGCCGTCAAGCGTTCCGGAATCGTCGGGCGGAGACCCCGCACCGAACGACTCGCACGCGACGACAGCGAAGATGCTGATCATCGAGGCCCATCGCCGCACCGGCGCACCATACGCAGGGCTCGATGCCGTTGTCCACCACGCGCGTCGGGGGTCGCCGCCTGCTGAAGTCGAAGTCACGACCAAGGTCGAGCTCGACCTCGAATCGAGCGGTGGTGTCATTGACTTCAAAAATTGAAGTCACTACGCTTGGTGCCATGGGCTGGGACGAGGTCGACGACAGCGCATGCCCGGTCGCGAGGGCGCTCGCCGTCGTCGGCGATCGCTGGACCCTGCTCATCTTGCGCGAGCTCTTCTTCGGCACGCATCGCTTCGACGACCTCCAAGCGCTCACCGGCGCGTCGTCTCACTTGCTCGCGACGCGCCTCCGGCGCCTGGAGGAGGACGGCGTCGTTGCGCGACGGCAGTACAACGATCGGCCGCCTCGCTACGAGTACACGCTGACGCCGAAAGGTCGCGACCTACAGCCGGTCATGTTCGCGCTCCGCTCATGGGGCGCGAAGTGGCATGCTCGGTCGTCGAAGGAGGAACCGGCCCTCTCGCTCGTTCATGCCTCGTGCGGTGCTCCCGTCGAAGCGGCGATGATCTGCCCTTCGTGCGGTGAGCCCTGTACGAACGCTGATTTGCGCGCATCTTTCGGCAAGACCTTCGCCGCCGAACGGCGCGCCCGTCTCGAAGCTTTCCAGGCGCGGAAGCGCTCGGACTAGCGCGTCTGCTTCGCGATCCTCACCCCAACATCGGAGACCGCCATGAGCACGAGCTACGTCATCGACGCCGTCCGCACGCCCCGAGGCCGAGGGAAAGCCGGCAAGGGGGCGCTCTCTGGAGTCCACCCCCAGGAGCTCGTCGCTCAGCTCTTGAATCGCCTCCAGCAGCGCGGCGGGTTCGCGCCGAAGCGCGTCGACGACGGCATTCTCGGCATCGTCTCGCAGGTCGGCGAGCAAGGCGCGAACCTCGCGCGCAACGCCGTGCTCGCCGCCGGCTGGCCGAACGAGGTCCCCGGCGTCTCGCTCAATCGGTTCTGCGCGTCGGGTCTGCAGGCGGTCCACTTCGGTGCGATGGGCGTCGCGTCCGGCGCGATGGATCTCGTCGTCGCCGGCGGCGTCGAGAGCATGTCACGCGTGCCGATGGGCGCCGATGGCGGGGGTACCGACGGCGGCAATGTTCGGCTGCGCGAGCGTGTCTTCCAGGTCCCGCAGGGGATCAGCGCGGACCTCATCGCCACGCTCGAGGGATTCACGCGCGAAGAGATCGACGGAGTGGCGCTCCGGTCCCAAGCGAACGCCGCGCGAGCGATCGAAGAGGGGCGCTTCGCCAAGTCGCTCGTCCCGGTCGTCGACCCGAACACGGGCACGCTCCTGCTCGAGCGCGACGAGTTCCCTCGTCCCGATACGACCGCAGCAGGGCTCGCTGCACTGAACCCTTCGTTCGTCTCGTTCGGAGAGGCGGTCGTCGGTCCCAACGGTGAGACGCTCGACGGCATCGCGCTCGCCGCCTACCCGCAAGCGGGCGCGATCCGACACGTCCATACCGCCGGCAACTCGAGCGGCATCGTCGACGGCGCAGGCGCCGTCCTGCTCGCATCGGAGCGCTACGTGCGCGAAGGGGGAGTGAAGCCGCGCGCCAAGATCCGCGCCATGACGACCGTGGGGACCGAGCCGCTCCTCATGCTCACGGGCCCGGCGCCGGCGAGCGAGAAGGCGCTCCGCATCGCAGGCATGACGGCACGCGACATCGACCTCTGGGAGATCAACGAGGCCTTCGCGGCCGTGGTGCTGCAGACGACGCGCGCTCTCGGGATCGACGCCGAGCGCGTGAACGTGAACGGCGGCGCGATCGCGCTCGGCCATCCGCTCGGAGCGACCGGGGCGATGCTGCTCGGCACCGCGCTGGACGAGCTCGAGCGCCGCGACGCACAGACGGCCCTCGTCACGATGTGTGTCGGCGGCGGCCAAGGCATCGCCACCATCCTCGAGCGCATCTGACGAGGCGTCGGTTTGTTCCCCAGCGTCGGGCCCCCACGTCTATATCGGGGGCTTGGCGCGGGGGGAGCGATGACGACGACGAGGAAAGCCGATGAGCAATCTGCCGAAATGCCCGAAGTGCAGCTCCGAGTACACCTACGAAGACCGCGACATGTTCGTCTGTCCCGAGTGCGCGCACGAGTGGCCGAAAGCGGCGGCGGAAGCGCACGGCGAGGCGAGCGACGAGGGGCAGCGCGTATTCAAGGATGCCAACGGCAACGTGCTTCAGGACGGTGACAGCGTCACCGTGATCAAGGACTTGAAGCTGAAGGGGTCGTCGCTAGTCGTGAAGGTCGGGACCAAGGTCAAGAACATCCGCCTGGTGGAGGGCGACCACGACATCGACTGCAGGATTGACGGCATCGGCGCCATGAAGCTGAAGTCGGAGTTCGTGAAGAAGAGCTGAGGCGGATCGAAGCGGTGCTCCGATCCGCCTGGCCTGCCAGCCGGTCCGGAGACCTCGACATCCAGCGCCGCAACATCCACGAGCAGCCGAGAGTGGAGCTTCGTGCGAGAGCTAGGCTCGAGCACGGGTAGCTTCGATCGTCCGGTTCCAGTAGGACGCGGCTGCGAAGACGCCAGCGATCGCGGCGGCGCCGATGAAGAGCACGCGTTGCTCGCTGCCGGCGATGACCGCGATCGTCGCTGCGTATTGGAGGCCCGTTGCGAGCTTGCCCCCGACGTTGGCCGGGCGAAGCCTCACGTGACGGCGGCGCTCGCGATCAGCTGCCAGGCGGACGGTGAGGGCGAGCTCACCGAGCTCGCGTGTTGCCAGGAGCACGACCTCAATCGGCGAGAGGATGCCGGAGAGCAGGAGCGAGGCGACCACGGTGAGGATGAAGATCTTGTCCGTGAGGCCGTCGAGCGCGGCGCCGGTGCGTGTTTGCTGGTGGAAGTGTCGCGCATACCATCCGTCGAGCACATCGGTGGCGCCTGCGACCAGCAGGGTGCCGATCGCCCATGCCGGACGTGCGACGGTGAACGGAAAGAGGGCTGCCAGCGGGACACGCGAAAGGCTGAGGAGCCCGGGCACCCGCACGAGGTCGCGTGCGGACAGGCCTTCGTACACGCGCC